>WNFX01000602.1_pt1 | contig 35585 bp, 40 predicted proteins | sample 5400111 | NCBI WGS metagenome assembly WNFX01 (sample SAMN13153363, study PRJNA577476) | soil metagenome | isolation source: 40 cm soil or saprolite under grassland replicate 1 | place: USA:California | collected 2016-06-15 | reverse complement strand
AGTATTTCATTGATGAACGAGGGCAATCCCCCTGCTACTTCGCTACTGAGCCAGCTCCTGATCTACATAAGTTGAGGGAGGACTAGGATCGCTGCAAAAACCACTCATAAGATAAAATGCTTGTGATAGATTTTCGCAGCGATCCTAGTCCTCCCTCTTATAGATTTACACCTGTGAGCGAGTTTGGCGTTTCCCCTGCCCGAAAAAATATGGCGCCTCCTTAACAGACGCCATCAGTACCCCTGGGGACGCCCTGGCAAACCTCGCTCCTGGTGAGAAAACTATCGGCAATAACAGTAGACTTGATGTTGGTGCGATCAACCATTACAGGTTGATCGAGAATGGAGGGGATAAGACCACCATCGTAGCTTGCCGTTGTCGCGCCATGAGTGAGATTCGCGGTATCTGTTCCCTCGAAGATGGCCCTTACCAGATCACCGGCTGATCTGGCCTCCTGGGCTATCGGCTTATAGACCGTCATACTTTGATAACCCAGCAGGATAGCGTTGATACCGGCAGCAGTAGCGTCCTGTCCTGTCACCAGGACCTTCCCGGCCAGGTTGGCCACCTTCAGCGCATTGATGACCCCGCCAGCCATACCATCATTTGCAACATAGGCGATTTGAATATTATTGTTCTGGTTGGCCAGGGTTGTTTCTGCTTCAGATTGAGCGAAGTTATTATCCCAGTTCGGCGTGAAGATCTCGTAGATATTGTTCAGCGCCCCGCTGCCGAACAGGGGATCCAGCATGATATGCGCCCCCTCACTGAAGAGCAGCGCGTTGTTGTCAGTTTGCGAGCCATTGATCATCATGATGTTCGCGGGACTGTTTTTCTTTGCATAGGCGAGATAATGTTCAGCGATGTACTGACCTTGCAAGTGACCAACTTTGATATTGTCAAAAGAGACATAATAGTTCAGGTCTTTTGACTCAATCATGCGGTCGTACGCGATCACGGGCACATTCTGTGCCCTGGCTTTCGCAACAATAACCGCTGCCGCCACGCTGTCATGAGCTCCGACAATCAGGATACAATCGCCGTTGGCCAGATCAGCTTCGGCCTGATGAAGCTGGAGATTAGAATTGCCCTGCGCGTTGTTGTAGTCAATATGTACTCCAGGAATAGCCGCCTGAACTGCCTGGAGAAGCAGGGGATGATCCTTACTTTCCCAACGAGCTGACGAACTTGTCTCAGGCAGCAGAACGCCTACTTTTGTGCATCCTTTGCCTCCATTCGTGACAAATGGTCCTGCGCTGCCCGGACTGCTATCGCAGGACGTCATAAGAAAAACAGAGAGAACAAAGGCAACAGCCAGGATGTAGCGCATTCTGTTTACTTGATGAAAGAGGGACCTCATACTATTTTTTCCTTTCTCACAGGCTATTGCCCTACCACCTGGCGTAGTTGTGCGATGACTTCTTCCAATTGGGTAGCGGCTTCAGAGGCAGAGGTCGCGCCCGAGAGTAGTTGTTCAGCCACCTGATTAGTTACCTGGATAGCTGTCGAGAGTCCCCTGCTGCTGCGCTCTTCGTGAGAAGAGACCTTCTTAATGTAATCTGCTGCCGAGATCATTTCACGCAAATGCTGTTGCTGCCTAAGAGGATCGAGCCTTCCCCAATTCCGCCCAAGATTCTGTACAATTTCGTACAACTTGTCGGCTGCCCCGGCGCTGGCTTTTGCAAAATATTGCACCGATTGCAGGCCGGTCTGCGCTGACTCGGCAATCCATTTCTGGTCTTTTGCTCTGGCCTGCTCGCTGGCTGAGAAAGTTTTCAGCGCCTGGCTGCTCCTTGTGAGAGAAGAGACAGAACGCAGAATCGGCCGTGCCATATTTCGTCCAATCAGCAGACCAACCAGCGCGGCCAGCAGCGTAATTACCGCTGCAATGATCAACAGGGAGATATCCTGCTGGCTGGCCGCCCCGGTAATGGTACTGACGGGCCTGAGGACAATATATCTCCAGGGAACAATCTGACAACTTACCTGGTATGCCTGGAAAGCCTCCGTTTGTTCGACAGGCGTGAACTGATAGGATGTCTGCGCGTTCTGCTGCTGACCGGCCAGCATCGGATCGAAGTCCTTCGCATCGTTCACAACACCGCTGTTATACAGACCTTCGCTAGTTATCTGTTGTTGAAACTGGGGAGCGAGGGGTGCAACGGCCTTAAACAGGCTACCCGGCAGGGTGGTCAGGGTTGTATCAGTGTTCGTGTATGCAATACGCACTCCATGACCATCAACGATCATCGCATAGCTACCCGTGGCAGCATTTGTCTCGTTATTGACTGCTGTCCAGATCTCCTTGAGCAAGAGTGTCGAGCGCACAATGCCGACCACGGTTCCCCGCGCCGACGAGATAGTCGTATAAATATCAACAAACGCCATGATGAGGTTTGGATTAAAATACACGTCTGAAACCAGTGTCTTACCGGGACGTTGCAACTGCGTCATAATTTCCGGCGGAATAGCGAATTTTCCGCGCTTTGCTGGGCTCGTAGGATAGAAAAGGAGGATGTTCTCACGAGTATCAAATAACGTCCAATTGCTATAGTTCGAGTCCAGGTTATAGCCGAGTTGCAATTCCTTCCTGGCCTGATTTGCATAACCAGGAACGCCGGCGAGGAATTGTTGGATGGCGTAGAAATGACCGAGGGCTTGCTGGTCTTCTTCACGGGCAATAAACAACGAATCGATGGCTTGCTCGTGGGACTGGGCATCATTCTTCATCTCTGTTATAGCCTGGCCCGTTAAGGTAGGCCGTAAGACCACTTCACTACTGATAATAGTAATCAGTAATGGAAGAATTACTGCTGCAATTAGCAGGACCGAGATACGAATTGTCAGAGAGAAGCGTCTCCGCGAAAGCCCTGTAGGTGCGGAATCAAGCATCGCAAACTCCTTCAGTCTACGGTAGTAGACAGTACTTATTGTTGAATGAAGCCCGCCTGCTCTAAATCGTCGAGCAAGACCTGTAATTCATCGGGGTTGCGCGCCATTAAACGCGCCAAGACAGTCAAATTCCTCTGCCCATTGATGAGCAAGAGCAGACGCCTGTGTAGCCGCTGAACCGGTGCGGCTTCCGGGTGGGAAATGGCTGCCTCGCCCGCCTGCGAAAGTCTGGGAAAAGGGGAATGTACTGCTCTTCCAGAAGCGTCTACCGGAGCCAGGGAACCAGAAACAGATGGCGCCTTGCCATAGTTCGGAGCATAAGGCTGGGGCAAGGGTGTGGTGTGGATGTCGCTTGCATTGATAAAAGAAAAACGACAGCTTCCCCAGCTATTCAGGTAATTGAATGCAGCCGGTCCACTATACTGGTTCGTCCGGGCATCAACAACCCTGCCGTTCGAAAATACAATATACCCCTCTTCAATGGTCTGTCCGGCGTTACGCTCAATAGCGAGCATTCCACTACGGTATCCAAGCTGCAGGATTTGAATGATGTTCGTAAGACTATCTGTCAGTGTTTCTCGTTGCAACTGCATACATCTTCTCAGGTCGCCTGCGACTTACCCATCTGCTTATGAAGAAGCTACTGGCGCCTGACACCTCCTTTCCTCCTCCCGGAGTTATGAATGAGGCTGACCTTAACGTCACGGTATAACCTGGCCCGTGAGAGACACACCCGTTTCGTTCTAGCGCTGGCAGATACAACTTACGCGGTTGATTGCACTTCGTGCGTTGATTTTAGTATTTTTTTGAACAAGCTCTTCTTCCCCTCGCCGAACCTGCAATACCACTGTCCCTGGCTTGATCTTTTGCACCAATATCTGAATCGAAGAAATAAAGTCAAAAATATGGATAAGTTGGGCTAATACTAAACTAAGCCAACCACTATGTCAAGGTTCAGCGGTACTCCCCCAGGGCAATCGGTACTCCCCCGCTCGATGGTGGATAATTCCGTCATCTCTCCTAACCGCTTGACAACCCCAATCGACCCTGCTTATCCTTCCTTTACATAGTTCTCCATTCTTAATCATTTCAAGCGGCGAGGATCGTATGGCCTTAGTTGTGTTCTTGTGCTTGCTTTTGTCCATCCTCATGCTCTGCCTGGCGTGGCTTGGTCACCTTTCTTTGCTCCATCTTGGCCTTGCCCACTGGCGAGCAGGGACAGTGCACCCCGTGGTCCGCCGTCTGCTCAAGCCCCGCACTCCACGCGATTGTCCAGCCTGTTGCCTTTCCTCCCCCTTCTCAGCGGACGGGGGGCCATCGCCTCTGCCAGTGCGGCCCTGGTGCGAGGTCAAAAGCCGGCGGGGTGCACCCAAACACCTAGACACCCAGGGCTTTGCCTGTCCCAACCACCAGTGTCCCTACTTCGGCAACACTGACGCTCGAGTCCACGCCATAGTGGGGGATGGCACACATGGTCGCGTTGAGCAGATCCAGACCTTTCGGTGCCAAGCCTGTCACACTACGTTCAGCGAGCGGCTCCATACCCCTTTGTATCGTCTGAAAACGCCTTCCCAGCAGGTCGCAGTTGTGCTCTCTGCGCGAGCCTTTGGACTGGATGCTTCCGCCGCAGAACGTGTCTTCGGCTACCGACAAGCGACCATCACCACCTGGTTGACTCGTGCTGGCGAGCACGCTCAGACCTTGCACGAGCGGTCCTTGTGCCATCTGCGGCTCCCACACCTCCAACTGGATGAACTGCGCACCAGACTCCGGAGCTACAAGAACGTGGTGTGGCTCTGGCTGGCCATTGATCCCCTCACCAAGCTTCTTCCCGTGCTCCATCTGGGTCCTCGCACGCAGCACACGGCGCACCTGGTCATCCACTTGTTACGACAGTGCCTGGCTTCTGGCTGCCTCCCACTTTTCACCAGCGATGGCTTAAACCTGTACTTCTATGCTTTGACAGCCCATTTTGGGACATGGCGAGAAGAGAGACGTCGAGGGCGCAACGTGTGTCGGTGGCAGGTGGCAGCGAACCTGATCTACGGTCAGGTGAAAAATGCTACCGACTGCGCAAGCTGGTGCGCGTCTCGCACGTGATGCGTCTGGGGACTCAAGCAGATCTTACGGTCGCCTTACAGGGGATGGGTCTTTCTGGACGACTGAACACCGCTTTTATCGAGCGGGTGAATCTGACCGTCCGTCACGCAGTGGCAGCGCTCGCACGACGTACGTGGGCCACGTCCCAACAGGCTCCACAGTTCCTGGCCCATCTGGAGTGGTGGCGTGCCTACTATCATTTTGTGCGTCCTCATGCATCGTTGCGGGTAGCGCTCATGCAGCCTCGAGAACGAGGGGGCAAACGTCTAGCGCAACGCTACCGACCGCGTACGGAAGCTCTGGCAGTCGGAAGAACCAACCGACGATGGACGGCGCGCGAGGTGCTCTCCTACCCCTTGCCGCTGGTTCCCGCTTGAGAGCCACCGAAGTGAGAAGTGGTTGGCAGTGCCATGTCACGGGGAGATGGGTGAAGGTGCCAGCAGAAGAACTCGGATGGAGCCTCGCCTCGGGAAGAGAAGGCTTGTCCGCACTGCCTCATGACAAAAAACCGGCCCGAAATGGGTTTGGAGAGGGCTGATCGAATTATCCACCATGTTCAATGGCAGCACCCACCTTCCTGCTTGCAGCAGTCATCTTCGTGGCAAGCGGGAACAGCTTACTGGTGATCCTCCTGGCTCAAAGTCAGCATGCCTCTCCTTTCGTTATCGGCCTGATTTTCACGTTCGCAGGCATTGGGAGCATCCTTGGTTCTCTGGTAGCTGCCCCGATCAGGTGTATTCATAGGTATCTCCTTCTTTCTTCTCCTCACGACGCATTCAGGATGACGTATGGTGAGCAGAGATGCAACGACCATTTGCAAGTATACCTATTCTACCAGCTTCGACGCGAAAAAACTTCTCCGATCTTGCTCAAATCCTCGGTCCGCTGCCGAAAGCCTGGCCCGGGGGTGTGGCATGCTCTGTGGACAGAAGTGGTGAAGAAGATTCTCAAAATCGACCGCTTAATGGCACTCACTGTTCAACCTTTCTAGTGGGTCACTTGCCAAGTCCTGTGGCATTCACTATACGCTATATGAGCCTCACAGGGGCTATGAGACGAAACGCAATGCCATCGCACATGGCAAGTGACCCACTAGTGGGGAAGCGCATCGCCTCCGCGAGCATGAGCATCATGATTGGAAGAGTATCAAAAAACGTATCATAATCAAAGTGTCATTTCCTAAGAGGTGAGATGAGTATCTGACACTCACAGGTGAGGTTTTTTTGTAAGCTGGAACAACCAGCGTATCCTTAACGGAATTGAGAGGGGTTTTCTGTTGGGACCCCAAATAATGAGAACTGAATTTACAAAAACAGTACGTGGCGCTTCGCTTCTAGAGCGGCTTTCCATTTGATCAATGGTTGTGCTGCTCAAGATTGAGGGCAACCGCTCATGTTTGAGGGCAAAAGTTGCTCACATGGTAGGTCATTTACCACCAGAATAGCTCAAACAAACTCGTCTCTCACGAGGCTCAGCAAGAGCTTTTTTCAACGCACTGAGTCATTATGGGTAGTGCACTTTCTGGGAGCATACTATCCCCCGTCAACTTCTGAGTACTCACTGCCGCGCCCGCTGCAAATGCCTCTTTTGGGTGCTGTAGCTTCCTCAAGATGCGCCTGATCAGGAGAGTGGTCAGAAAAAGCAGCAAGGCAAACACCGAAAAAATGGTGAGCAGGTTGCCTCCGGCTTTTAAACAAGCTGCGAATGCAAAGCCGAGCGAAAGTGGGATGATTCCACCCAGCGTCTCACCTGCTAGGTCGTAGAGCAGGAAGTGGCGATAGGGGTAGCGTTCTGCTCCCGCAAGGAGATTCATCACCCCACCCAGGGCGGAAAAGAGGAAGCGGCTGAAAAAGATTGCCCATCCTCCCTTGCACTTGAAGTAGAGGTGCGATCGTGTAATGGTGCGAGCAGAAATAAGTTGTAGCCGTCTTGGCTGCCCTAGCCAGTGCAGTGTCTTACTCCCCCAACGTCTGCCTATGAAATATCCCGCGTTATCGCCACAGGATGAGGCGATGATTGTAATGCCAATGAGCAAGGCTATATTGAAGTAGCCGTGTGCTGCAAAGGCTCCCGCCGCCAGCAAGACCAGGCTGGCGGGCAGAGGGAGGCCAACCGCTGCCATGAAAATGATCAACCAGAGCACGGGATAGCCGTATTGGTGCAGCTCGTGGAGCAGGATGGAGAGAAGTGAACTCATATCGCCCAATATCTGAGGCTCCTATTGCATGATGCTGTGTAATATCGTTCTTTCACCAATACATTCGTACCGGGTTACAGTAGACTGGTCAGGGGAGAGCTCTTCTCCTCACAAGTATGTTCTCAATGAATTTGCACGTTAGACATGTACTACTTCATTGGTTTCAGAACAATGTCTGCAGAAGCCGCACCCGAAAATCTCCCTCATGATGGCCAATTGGAAAAAGCCCGCGCGATGAAGGCAGTTAGGTAATTCTGTCTAGAGCCTCCCTGGAGCAATTGAAGAAGGAATTACGCACTTCTGTCGATGTGCTTCTGCTCTCCTCTGAGGTATATCTCATGTAGTAGCAAGGAGCAAAGAAATATTCTCCTGCTCCAGTACTACTCCGATATTCTGTCAAAAGCAAGACACTATGCACTATATCGGGTATGGCAAATAATGAACTACGATGATGTCTCTGCCATGCTCTGAGGAGGAGTTGTTATGGACGTGCTGGAATTTCAACAGTTTTATCAGGAGCAGGCCGGGCCGGTCTATCGGTTCGTGTATAGTAAGGTCGGCAATAGGGAAGATGCCGAGGACCTCACCTCACACATTTTTCTCAAAGCAGTAAGCAGCATCAATCAGGAGCGTAGCCTACAAAGTATGCACAATTGGCTCTTTCTCGTTGCACACACTACTGTCGCTGATTACTGGCGTGCCCACTACCGTCTTCCAACGAATTCATTGGATACATTGTTAGAGACTGGCTGGGAAGGCCCAGCTGAAGAAGGGCCGATTGCAATCAGTGAGAGACCTCTCGAACGCGTACATCGTATCCTTCAAGCATTGCCTGAGCGGTACCGCAAGGTCTTGATCTGCCGTTTTCTCCTCAAGCTTTCGTTACGAGACACGGCTGTAAGCATGGGAACAACTGTGGCAACGATCAAAACATTACAGTTTCGTGCGCTCAAACGCGCCGCTGATCTCGAAGACATTGTAACAGAACGACAACGAGTTGCAATGTAGTCATATCCCTTCCGCATGCTCCCCTACTCACTACTTCCCCTCGTGATCTCATTAAGCCATGCGCAGAGTTGAAATTCTGCCTGCATGAGTGGACTGTTAAGCTTCGAGTGAAGGGCGAAATGTAACAGTTACCTGTCTCCCAGATTGACAGCCCCAACACATCACTTGAAACTTGATAGCATATAAGAGTATAGTAGGTGCAGCGACATTCTCGAGAGAGTATCGACATTCATCTTTAGAGCAGTCTTCCTTTTGTCTCTTGGATTCGGTACGCTCTGGCTGCCGGGTACGCTTGTGGAAGACTTCCAAGAGGTGGTGCTACTTTGGCTTGCCGTCTGGAACAGCAGCTTGGCAACAAGCATCCCTTGCCTCCAGGGGACACCCAGCCGGAGTTGAACCTATGTTAGACCAATTGAAAGCTCGGTTCTACAACCTACCCGCACAACTCACTTCGCTGATCGGACGCGAACAAGAGATTCGGGCGGTGTGTTCACTTTTGCGACAACCGGAGGTGCGCCTGGTCACCCTCACCGGTCCCGGGGGTGTTGGCAAAACGCGCCTGGCACTGCAAGTGGCGGCTGATCTGCTCGATGAGTTTGCCGACGGCATCTGCTTCGTCCCCCTGGCACCAATTAGCGATCCTGACCTCGTCCCCCCGACGGTTGCCCAGATGTTTGGACTGAAAGAACCCGGCGATCAACCCTTGCTTGACCTCTTAAAAACGTCACTCCAGGACAAGTGTCTGCTGCTGCTCCTCGACAACTTTGAACAAGTACTGGGCGCAGTACCCTGGCTGGCGGACCTGCTGGCCGCCTGTCCGTCTCTCAAGGTCATGGTGACCAGCCGTGCGGTGCTCCATATCCGTGGTGAACACGAATTTCCTGTTCCCTCACTGGCGCTGCCCGATTTTACCCATCTTCCAGAGAGCCAAGCCCTTTCACACTATGCGGCAGTGGCCCTCTTCCTGGAGCGTGCGAGAACAGTCAAGCTCGACTTTCAGCTGACTCCAGCCAATACCCGCACCATCGCGGAGATCTGCATTCGCCTGGATGGGTTGCCGCTCGCTCTTGAGCTGGCAGCCGCACGTAGCAAACTGCTTCCCCCACAAGCGCTTCTGACCCGCTTGAGACACCGCCTGCACGTCTTAACGAGTGCGGCACAGGATGCCCCCGTACGACAACAAACGCTGCGTAACACGCTTGCATGGAGCTATGATCTAATGGACACCAAGGAGCAGCAGCTCTTTCGGCGGCTCTCCGTCTTTGTGGGTGGCTGCACATTGGAAGCGGTGGAGGGGCTCTACACGGCACTCGGTGAGTTGCCAGCAGACGTGCTGGATGGAGTGGCCTCACTCATCGACAAGAGTTTGCTGCAACGAACGGAGCAGGATGACGAGGAACCCCACCTGGTGATGCTAGAGACGATTCGTGAGTACGGGCTGGAGGCTCTGGCGGCAAGCGGAGAGATGGAGCGCACCCGCCAGGCACATGCCACCTACTGTCTAGCATTGGCGGAGCAAGCGGAGCTGGAACTTGGGGGACCACAGCAGGCCACGTGGTTGGAGCAATTAGAGCGGGAGCATGACAACCTGCGTGCGGCGCTCTCATGGACGGTTGAGCGGGGAGAAACTCAGCAGAGCATGGAGATGGCCTTGCGCCTGGGTGGAGCCTTGCGGCCCTTCTGGTGGGGGCGTGGCCACTGGAGTGAAGGGCGAGCGTTCTTGGAGCGGGCACTAGCCGCTGCGAGATCCCTTCCGGGTTCCCGGATCGATCCATCTGTGCGTGCAAAGGCACTCATGGCTGCCGCAAACCTGGCCTTCGTCCAAAGCGACTATGCGCAGACAGAGGTGCTGTGTGAAGAGAGCCTGGCACTGTACCGGGAACTCGGAGACCACTATGGCATTGCATTCTCCCTCTATCGGTTGGGGAACGTTGCATGGGTGAGAGGTAATATCGCCGAGGCCCGTTCACTGACCGAGGCGGCGTTGGCACTCTTTAGGGAGGTGGATCATAGGGAGTACGTGGCCTATTCGCTCTTCTCCCTGGCGCTTGTGGCCAGTAGTCAGGGTAAGTATGCCAGGGCTTGCGCGCTGTACGAGGAGAGCGTGGCAATACACCGAGAGCTCGGCAACAAGAGGGGCATTGCCCACTCGCTCTCGCAATTGGCCCAGGCGCTCTTTGATTGCCAAGCTGACCAGGCGCGCGTCCGTTCCCTTGTGGAGGAATGCTTCGTACTGTCCAAGGAGGTGGGCTTCAAGGAAGGCATCGCTGCAGCCCAGTGTCTCTTGGGCCAGTTGGCGCTTAGCCAGAGCGACCTGGCTACAGCACACACACAAGTGGAGCAGAGTGTCGTGCTCTACAAAGAAATGGGGCACCGGCATGGTACCGCTGAGTCGCTGGCAGTGTTAGGAAAGGTGCTCGCAGTCGAAGGTGACTACGCCGCAGCGCGCAGGCAATATGAGGAGAGCCTGGCGATCTCGGGTGAATTGGGCGAGCAGTGGATGGTCGCCAGAGGTCTGGTGGGATTGGGGGAAGTCGTTGCGGCAGAGCACAAGCTCGCCTGGGCTGCACAGCTCTGGGGAGCAGCGGATGCCTTACGCGACACGCTTGGTGTGCCGATCCCGCCCATTGAACGCGCTGAGTATGAACGCTTGCTCTCGGCGACCCGTGTCCATCTGGGAGAACGAGCCTTCGCTGCCGCCTGGGCCCAGGGACGAGCCATGACCCCACGGCAGGCACTGGCGGCACAGGGGCACAAACCCACCCCAACTCCCAGCGCGACCCCATCACCGCAGGCCTATCCGGCGGGGCTGACGGCACGGGAAGTGGAGGTGCTACGCTTGCTGGCAGGAGGCTTGACCGACCAGCAGATCGCCGACAAGCTGGTGCTCAGTCCGCGCACTGTGCACGCCCATATCAGTTCCATCTACAGCAAGCTGGGTGTGACCTCACGCAGTGCCGCCACTCGCTATGCCATCGAACACCACCTCACCTGATAGGAGCGAAAGAGTTTCCTACTCCCTCTCTGCTCCGTGCTCAACTGCGGCTGCACGTCTTTCTCACGGCAGCCAAACATGCAGACCTCCACATTCACAACCGCTAGGTAATTCTGTCTAGCGGGTGCCCAGAACAATCATGGCAAGGAATTACACGATTCTGTCGATGCGCCTTGCTTCCCTTTGAGCTATATCTCTTGTAGAGCAAGTGGAAGGAGGAATGGTACGCCATCGCTTTTTGACGCTTGTTCACCATCGGTTTGGGCTTGATACCATGCTGGACAAGCCCATGCACTTTCACACAACAAAAGGAGGAATTGATGAATTGGCAATTTGATGCCGGGCATACACACATAGGCTTTACAGGCCGACATTTGATGGTGGCAACGGTGCGAGGACAATTTGAGAAGTTTAGCGGGACAGTGGAATTCGATGAGCATGACCTGACGCGCTCAAAGGCAGACATCCAGATCGAAGCAGCCAGCGTCAACACGCATAACGTCCAGCGGGATGAGCACTTCCGCTCGGCGGATTTCTTCGATGTGGAACACTATCCATCGATTACGTTCAAGAGTAAGCGAGTGCTCATGCATGATGAGCATCACGGGCAACTCATTGGCGATTTGACCATTCGCAACATTACCAGAGAAGTAGTGCTGGATGGAGAATATAGCGGAGTGAGCCAGACCCCCTGGAATACCTATAGTGCCGGGTTCAGTCTGCGTGCCAAGGTGAACCGCAAAGACTGGGGACTGACCTGGAACATGGTGTTGGCGGGAGGCGGCCTGGTTGCCAGTGACGAGATCACTTTAATCATTGACCTCGAACTCACCAGTCCTGCGGAAGCGGTTGCACCTGTCCAAGCAGCGGAAGCTTCGGCTTGAGATACAAGCGAAACAGGAAAGCAGAATTGCCTCACTACAAGATGGCACCAGGGCCGCCTGGCCATTTCCTGCTTGGGAGTACGAGAGATATTCGGCACGACCCGTTGCTTTTTGGATTGGAAATGGCCCGTCACTACGGTGATATCTTTCGGATACGCTTGCTTTTCTGGCCCGTTTACCTGGTCAACCACCCGGATGGCGTCAAACATGTACTCCAGGATAACCAGCAGAACTATCACAAAGACCTGTATCCCTACAGGGTCTTGAAACCGTTACTCGGCCAGGGGCTCGTCACCAACGATGGGGAATCCTGGCTCCAGCAACGGCGCCTCATGCAGCCGGCCTTCCATCGGAAGCGCCTGGCTGCCTTTGGTACGCTCATGACTGATGCTACAGTTACTATGCTCGATCAGTGGCAGAGATTCGCCGAGCGAGATCAACCTCTGGATATCGCAGCAGAGATGTTGCGCCTGACGCTGGGTATCGCTGGCCAGGCCCTCTTCAACATCGAGCTGAGCGATGAGTCACATACTGTCGGCCAGGCAGTGGCAACCGTGAACAAGCTGCTCTCGGAATATCTCTCTGCCCCCTTCCCGCCTCTCAGCATTCCTACGCCGCGCAGTCGCCGCCTTCAGGCAGCACGTCGCACCCTTGACCAGGTAGTGCATGACATCATTGTCCAGCGTCGCCAGCAGCATGCCGACACCGGTGACTTGCTCTCCATGCTGCTGTTAGCTCGTGACGAGGCGACGGGTCAGGGGATGAATGAGCAGCAGATACGCAATGAAGTGATGACGCTGCTCATCGCAGGTCATGAGACGGTAGCAACCGCACTCATGTGGACCTGGTACCTCCTTTCCCAGCACCCGGAGGTTGAACGTCACCTCCATAGTGAGTTGGACGAGGTGCTTGGCGGGCATCTACCAACGGTAGAGCATCTCAACAGGCTTTCTTACACCCGCATGGTAACGCAGGAAGTACTACGGCTCTATCCGCCAGCCTGGATCTTCGGACGGAAAGCAATAGCCAATGACGAAATCGGTTGCTATGTCATTCCTGCGAACAGCATAATCGTGCTGAGCCCCTACATAACCCACCGCCATCCTGCTTTTTGGGAGCACGCGGAGGTGTTCGACCCCGAACGCTTCGCCCCAGCACAAGCTGCCGCTCGCCCACACTACGCCTACTTCCCATTCGGAGGTGGCCCACGCATATGCATCGGCAACAACTTTGCACTGATGGAGACACAGTTGGTCCTGGCTACTATAGCGCAGCAGTATCGGCTGCGCCTGGTCCCCGGTCACCCAGTAGAGCCCGAGGCATTCCTTTCGCTGCGCCCGCGCTCTGGCTTGCCGATGACGCTCCATCGCATATCGATATAGTTGTAGAGTGGAGGGAAAGCGGCAAACCTTTTGCTCACATTTTCACTCATTCCTTGCGCAATGCCCCGTACCCATTCTAACCTTTGACATCCGGCTTTAATGCTGCCTGTAACCTTGCCCCAGGCGCAGTAAGCAAGCGAATTGGCTTGCGGGGGAGCAGGCCAGCTTCTCGCTGCCACTCGGCGATCTCTTGCATGGACCAAGTTCCCGCCTCGCTGGTGGCTGCGAAGTAGAGGTTGGACAGCGCACCCAGTTCCCCAACTTCTCTGGACGATTGAAAGCGGTCCAATTCCTCGATCACGAGCGAACCATTCGGCCGCAAAGCATGCGCACAGCGCTTCACGAGATCGCGATTCGCCACCTCATCGAAATGGTGGAGGAGATTCCCGATGAAGATGAGATCGTACTCCTCGTTTCCCAGCTCGTCTATCAGCGCGTTTCCAGCACGATGGATGATGCGCTCACCCATGCCCTCGTGTGCAAGGATCGTCGCCGCGTGTTCAACAGCTTCCGGCAGATCGAAGACGACCGAGCGGAGTTCCGGGTAACGACGGCAGAGCATCACCGAATAGTATCCGTGGGAACCACCAAGGTCGAGCATATGTAGTGCGCCTCGCGGCATCGGGATGCGCCGGGCTACCTCAAACGCAGAGATGCCAGCCAGGGAGCGCATCGCCCTCTGGTACACCCGCCATTCATCGTTTGACATCTCCTGGTGGATGTGTGCGGGTTTGCCAGTGCGGAGAAAGTCCTCAAAGCGTTCATCCCAGGTCCAATTCAGGAAGTTGAACAACATATAATCGTACAGCGACTGCGGGCTACTCTTGAGGAGCCATTTCCTGGCGACTGGCGCGAGTGTATAGCGCATTTCGTTGCAACGCACATAGCCCGCGCCCGCTAACGCAAAGAGCAGCGCCTCTGTTGCATGCTGATCAAGCCCACAGAGTGCTGCAACCTCATGCGTCGTACATGCTTGCTTTGCCAATACCTCAAAGATGCCGAGCTTCGTCGCCACCATAATGGCACGGGCAAGCGTCATGGCTACGATCGTGTCTCCTAGAGGCGTTGGCACAACGCCTGCTCGGAGCGCAATCCTCTCCAGGAGGTTCTCAGGAACAGTATCAAGTCTCATAATGCTACGGCTTCATTCCAATTCTCTATCAGTTTGAGGGTCTTCTTCGAAGTGAGTCGAGACGTTGACATCACTCGCCATCTCTTCGAGACCATCACCGAATTCATGGACGAGTTTAGCCAACCCGCGGGTGAATTCACGACCAGCAGTATGGAAATGCTGCCGTGGCCTTGGTGGCAACCTATTGATCGGTAAAAGCGCTAAACTTACCCCAGCCCGAAATATACTTCGTATGAAGTACCCAGTGGCTTGCCGGAGTTCTTCGCGTTCAGTATGCATACTTCGTACATGCTTTTCCTTGTCTTGACTGTTTATCATGTGCTTTCCTACCTGTTCATTACTATCAGAGTTACTTGTCATCGTGCTGAGCGTATAGGCATACTCTTATCTGTAAGAGAATACATTTAGGGGAGCAGGAATGCATCGACCGAATCGTGTAATTCCTTCTTTGCATGCCTCTGGGAACCGTCTAGATACAATTACCTACTCCTGTCGTCTTGCCAACAACGCTGTAGGCTACGCCCGAGCGTCTGACTTCGCTCAGACAAATCGGATAGGTGCCGAGCAGTATGGCTGATCCTTCCAATTTCTCTTCCTTACTACGTTGGAGTGATTAGCCCTCCCAGCGAAGAAAGTTCTTTACCGCTGATATGCTCGTACAAGTTGCCAGTGGTAAAGAGCAATACATTATGCCTGCGATTGAGACCGGTGCCCCCGCGGCGCTGATATTCGGCTTCTAGCGCCACAATCCTCGCATCAGTCGTCAGGCGGTTGTCACGGACCGCGAGAAAAGCTCTCGAGAGATAGTGAGCCAGAGTGTGAGCATTGTAGGACTGTTGTAGCTCAGCCTGCGCGGTGCTCACCAGCGCATCAATCATGATCAACTGGCGGTCAATGGTGGCGATCCCACCCACCCGTGCAAACCATGCTGGACCCATCACCCGCTGAAAGTCACGCAGGAACGCCTTATACTCCTCGATCTTTTTTTCCAGAGCCGGGCCTTCCACTGGTGTCTCTCCCTCAGTGAACCGTCCTCATGCAACCAGGAGGTAAGCAAAGGAAGTTGCAACGACCAGACCGAAGATGATAGGCGTGATGCCCACGCTCTCGCCAATTCACTGGCAGAGAACGACGTGGTGAGACCGGAATTCTGCGCAAGAGTGACGTTATTGGATTGTTTACCATGAAAGTTACCCCATTCAATCTCTATCAAATTGGTACCAATAGATTCGCAGCGGGTTACAACGTGCTCGTTAGGTGAAGTGCCCTCATCCTCACAACGGGCGGCCATAAGGGCCTCAAGAAAAACGAAGTTGAAAGCAAGCGTAGACGATTCTGTCTAGCTGCTTCCCGAAGCACGAAGAAGGAGAAATCACACGATTTTGTCGATGTGCTCTGCTTCCTTCTCAGCTATATCTAGTGTTGTGGTGAGCAGCATGAAAGTACGCTTGAGCCACATCATAGTGAGAAGGAACGGAACAACAATGAGTACGACATGGTCTTTCGCATGGAAACGCTTGCGCAGTCTCTGGACGATTGCTCATCTACGCAACAAGATTCTCTTCACCTTGGGGCTGCTGCTGATCTACCGCGTCCTCGCCCATATTCTTGTGCCTTTGACCCATCAAGAACAGGTCAATCTGGTCAATCTTTTTGGGAGCAACAAGAGCCAAAACCTTGGTCAATTGCTTGGCCTATTGGATGTGTTCTCCGGTGGGTCCCTGCAAACCTTTTCTATCGGTGCCCTGGGACTTGCTCCCTATATCACAGCGACGATTGTGATGCAACTCTTGCAACCAATTATTCCGGCGTTGCATGATCTGTCGACGCAGGGAGAGGCCGGACGCCTCCGCTTCAGTCAGATGACGCGTATGATCACGATACCGCTGGCCTTCTTGCAAGCGTTGGGACAGTCAGCGATCTTTGTGAGAGCAGGAGTTCTCGATGCTACGAGCTTCAACCTCTTTGGCCCGAATTGGCTGGCAACCCTCTCTATCCTGCTGTCATTGACTGCTGGTACGATGATACTGGTGTGGATCGGTGAGTTGATCACTGAGCATGGGATCGGCAACGGCATCTCATTGATCATCTTCGCAGGGATCGTGAGTCGTCTTCCTCAACTGATACAGCAGGGCTTCCTGGCGAGCACCTCTAACGGAGGCAATGGCAGTGGCATTGTCAGTATCGCCGTTTTCCTGTTGATAGGTCTGCTGACCATCCTGGGGATTGTCTCCCATCTATCAGGCACAGCGACGTGTGCCCGTGCAGCATCCAACAAAGCGCGCCGTCGGACATGGCATGCTCGCCGGTCCTCGCAAACCAGCTATATACCTATGCAAGTGAATAGCACAGGGATGATCCCGCTCATTTTCGCGCAGTCCATTTTGATCTTCCCGGCTCTGCTCTCACAATATCTCGTAGGCAATTCAATCACATGGCTGTCGAGCGCTGCGCTGTGGGTTGGCACCTATCTTGCCAATACCTCGCTGTGGTACTACTGGTTCACCTACTTTGCCTTAGTAGTCCTCTTTACCTACTTCTATGCCTATGTTTTGTGGCAGCAACAGGACATCCCTGAAAACCTGCAAAAGCACGGATCATTTATTCCAGGTTATCGACCAGGTGAACCAACGCGCAGATACTTGAGCACTGTGCTCAATCGCATTACGTTGTGTGGTGCCCTGTTCCTGGGTGTTGCAGCCATCTTGCCATTCGTCGCACGGGTGGGTGGCAACCAGTTGCTCAGTAGCGCAGCACTGCTAATTGTGGTTGGCGTGGTGCTGGATACCGTCAGGCAGCTTGATGCCCACATGGTCATGCGTAACTACTCTGGTTTTCTCTCATAAGCAGGAACATATGCTCGTTACAGGAAGCAATGCAATGTCTCAGCTAACTCTGTCACCTTCACCTGCCGCCATGAAAGATGCTACGGATGTGCAGGAATTTCAACAGTTGTATCGCGAGAAGTTTGGGTTGATCTATCGCTATGTGTATAGGAAGGTCGGCAATCGAGAAGATGCCGAAGACCTGACATCGGAAATTTTTCTCAAAGCAGTGAGTACCCTCAATCAGGAGTTTAGTCCGCACAGTATGCACAAATGGCTCTTTCTGATTGCGCGTGCAACCGTTGCAGACTACTGGCGCACCCACTACCGTCTTCCAGCGCATTCACTGGATGAATTGTTAGAGGCTGGCTGGGAAGGCCCGGCTGAAGAAGAGCCTGCTGTGGCTGCAATAAGCAGCGGGCCAGCAGAGCGAGTACAGCATCTCCTTCAGGCACTCCCTGAACAGTATCGAGAGGTGCTCATCTGCCGTTTTCTGCTCAATCTCTCGATCAAGGCCACCGCTTTAAGGATGGGGCTGACCGAGGCAAATATCAAAGTATTGCAGTTTCGTGCGCTCAAACGCGCCGCAACACTCGAACAGGCCAATCCTTGGTGGGCCTAGAGCAACTTCATACTTCTACATCCCCCTCTAGACAGAAATGTCTGGAGGGTTTCCACCGCGTCAAGAGAAGAAATTATACGATTCTGTCGATGTGCGCCTGCCCCCACTTGAGATATACCTTTGATAGAGCAAGTAATGGAGGTTCCGGTACGAACGGGACTCCGGAGAAAAACCTTGCTATGAACGTGTTGGAAGTTGATATACACCTGAGCGCGTTGTATCACCGAGTGAAGGAGTATCATGATGTCTGCCCTTATACACGATCCGAATGTCACCTTTCTCTTGTTTGTCGTCGCTCTGATCGGCCTGTACGTAGAGATTTCGCATCCAGGCGTGATTTTTCCGGGCGTTACTGGAGGCATCGCACTGTTGCTCTTCTTCTTAGCCGCTGGTTCGCTTTCTCCCAACTGGGTGGGCCTGGCCTTGATGGCCTTCGCATTCGTTTTGCTCGTGCTGGATGTGCGTTTACCCTCCCATGGAGTACTGACGGTAGGAGCAGTGACCTCCCTCATCTTTGGAGCCTTGCTCTTCTTTCAGAGCGGTGGACCCCAGCCTGGGCCCCAGTTCAATCCGCTGGTTGTGTACATAGCCGGTGTGGTGGTTGGTCTCATTGGTCTCTCCCTTGTCACCGTGATGGCGCGAGTGCAACGTCGCCCCGTCACGACGGGTACCGAGGGCATGATTGGGGCGATTGTGGTGACCTCCACGGCCCTCCTGCCTGAAGGACGGGTCAGCTACCAGGGGGAAGACTGGATGGCCATGTTGGATGCGCCCGCTCTTGCCGCCGATCCTGGCACGGTGTTACGGATCGTTGCGGTGGAAGGCTTATGCTTACACGTTCAACCTGTTGTTGAGCCATCCTCACATTCCTCCCCCACCTATGTGCGGGGAGCCTAAAGGAGACTTGTTATGGATACGACCATTCTTCTCGTAGTTGTGATTTGTGCAGTCGTGCTGGTGCTGCTACTGTTACTCTTCTCAGCCATTCGCGTCGTGCAGCAATATGAGCGCGGCGTCATCTTCGTCCTGGGTCGTCTGATCGGGGCGAAAGGTCCAGGCATCTTCCTGGTGCCCCCCTTCATCTCGCGCATGACCAAAGTGGACCTACGTATTGTGACGCTCACCGTCCCACCCCAAGAGGTGATCACAAGAGATAACGTGACGGTGAAGGTCACAGCGGTGATCTACTTCTATGTCGTGGACCCGGCTGCGGCGATTACCAATGTGGTGAACTTCCTGCAGGCCACCACCCAGATTGGACAGACGACCCTGCGCAACGTGCTTGGGCAGTCGGAACTCGATGAACTCTTATCGCAGCGCAATAAGATCAACCGCGAACTGCAAACCATCATCGACGAGCATACCGAGCGCTGGGGCGTGAAGGTCACGGCGGTGGAGATCAAGGACATCGAGTTGCCGGCCACGATGCAGCGTGCGATGGCCAAGCAAGCCGAAGCCGAACGTGAAAAGCGCGCCAAGATCATTCATGCCCAGGGGGAGTTACAGGCCTCCAACCAGTTGGCGCAAGCCGCCTCCGTGATTGGTGTCCAGCCCGCTGCGCTGCAACTACGCTACCTGCAAACGCTGACGGAAATCGCTGTTGAGAAAAACTCGACCATCGTTTTTCCTCTGCCGATTGATCTGATCGAGCCAATGATCGATTTGCTGCATCGTAACCATGCGACGTCCGCGAACGAGCAACATGACCATGATGGAGATGTCAGCGCTCTACCTCTCTACCCACAACAGTAGGGGAAGTGCAAGCTACGCGGACTCAAAGAGTGAAAAGAGCGATGAAAAATATGGCTCGGTGCTTCTGCACAATGCCATCGACGGTGGCTGTGTACAGTTGACGGTCAAAAGGAATCTTGCGCCCTGACAGGGCGCCGGCAAGCGTGCCATACATTCAGCCTGCGACGGCAGCCACAATGTGATCTAACGTCGATGCAATGGGGGGACCCTCGTTGGCCCCGTAATACTCGCGGAGTTTCCCTTGGACGCCGTACACGACGGGCGTGGCTACTTCACCGAGATAGGCGTTGCGGTAGCCGTCTTTATACAGGAGACGGGCATGTGAGACGTACTCAAATGCTTCTGACATGGTTTGCGTTCCTCCTTTGCGTTATCAAGAACAATACTTTAAGACGAGGTGTTGTCGTGTGGAAGTGAATCCATCTCAAGTTGGTGATTGCGTTTTCTGCAAATACTTCAGATAATTGATGGTATCAGCGGCAACCAGGCGGCCAATCGCGCCGCTCGAGTAGACTGCTACCGCAACCGTCCCGTTGGGCCGAAGTACAAACCCGGTTGCTTGCAGGTAGAGCGGGTCTTCGTTCATATAGGCTCCAATCATCTTTGCCACTTCATGAGCGTCAAGGCCATACAGCACCGGGAAAGTGAGTCTGTGCCGTTCGACGGTCTGCTCTGCCTGCTCAAGGGAATCGACAGAGAGCGCGACGACCTCGGCTCCCAGCTCGTTCAATTGCGCTTTCGCTCGTTGAAAGTCCAGTAACTGCTGGCGGCAATATGGGCACCAGTGGCCTCTATAGAATAACACCACTGCCCACCGACCCGCCAGGTCCTTGGGAATGGTCATCTCACCGCCTCCAACACGGGAAGCGGTGATCGTTGGAAAATGTTCACCGTTGTTTAAACGCATATCTGCTCCTTGTTTCTTTTTCGCTCTGCTCTACCTCACTCCAGCACGAATCGGTGATGATTGCTCAGCAAGTTCACTCTGCGAGCATATAGCCAATCGGTAGCATATAAACGAAAGCTATGGACCCCAAGTGAAGATCAGGTCACCTTGTGGGTCAGACAGCCCACTCACTACATCCTGCACATTCCATCCAAGCAAACCTTGAAGCTGCGCTCGCAGCCAGCGTTCCAATGGACGCTCTGCGGTCGCCAGTTCCTGCAGGGTCCGTTGCGGCTCCTGCGTATGGAGTGTCATGAGCATCAGGTCACTGTGGAGCATTTGCACCAGCCTGACCTGCACCTGCGTAATCCCAATACGTCGACAGAACGCTTCGAATCTCCTCTCTGCGTGATTCTGCTATCTCCTGGTACAGGCGTCGCCACTGCTCCTGGGTTCGCGGTCGCAGGAGGTAGACGATCTGTAACTGCGCCATACAGCAATACTCCTTTATTTGCTCTCTGTGTCCATCTCGCCTGGTTCGACGCGTTCCACGAGACCCTATGTCTATGTTGGGCACGCTGTCTGGGGGATAGGTAATCTCATCACTCCTTCCACAACCGGCTACACCTCGTCCTCTCTGGTGCTAGTATGACCAGGAAGCGTCAAGAAAACGTGAAGAGCAGCGTCAAGAATGGGAAGTCCCTCCCCATCAGCCTACAATGCTGCCATGGAAAACTGATGAAGTGAGAAGGCTTGAGCGGGATTTCGTTGCGTATGTGCATACAAGAGTGGAGTGCAAAACTGCGATGAGGTCCTGGCGTTTGCTCAGATGAGGTTTCACCTCTCTCGCAATCAAAAACCTGTTGCCCTCATGACAACAGGTCTGTCGCGTTGCGTTACTGGTTGTTTTCCTGAACCATTAATGGAGCATAGCTAATACCCGCCACGCTTGGATCGAGGAAGTTCCCTGCTCGCTCCCGAGTACCTGGATGCAGACATGGTCGGCACCAGCCTCAAAATGCGCATGGAGCTTTGCTCTTGCGCAGTGATCACCTGACCGTGGTTGAAACATCAACAGGTAGTCAGCACACGAGAAGCAGTTCTAATTCCCGTACCCACCACTATTCGATCCGCCGCTTGGGACAGACAGAGTGGGTGTGACCACGTGCCAGGTGCCGCCAAAGCTTTGAATGCCTTCACCCTGTGCCTGACCAGCAGCCGTGTCGCCCGAGAAGGTGTACAAGAGGTGGCCGTCGTACTCCACCTGTTGGCCATTCGCATCTGCGAGCACACTTACCTGGTGCGGCAGTGGCGTGGCACTGCTGGGAGCGCCGGTGGTCAGCAGCGGGAACCAAATGGTGGTGCACGAACCGCTACAGGCCGTGCTCGTCGGCGTATCGGCAGTCAGGTCATACAGGGTCCTGCCCGCCTCATTTGTGAGCACCGTCACCGACTGACCATTGACGGTAACGGTGGCCGTTTGAATCATGGCTGAAGCACTGCCACCAGTGGTTGGAGGCGTGGCAGGTGGATTGGTTGTGCCACCACCATACGGGCCGCCCCCGGTCGTGGTGGAACTACCGCAGGCAGCGAAAAACATGGCTATGAAGATGCTAAGAGCGATTACCAAAGAGCGTTTCAGAAACATGGTATATTCTCCCTCAATGTGTCTATTATTCGGAATAAGAGTCGTCTATCTGAAGAGCGGTCTCATCAGAACGCCCTTCCCAAGCTTACATTCGCAGCAGGTTACACTCTCTCCCCACCATGTACTCCTGCTAGACGTGCATGGTGTCACATCTCCGCCTCCTCCTATTGACGGTCGACGGATGTCCTCCTCCTGCTAGCACATGCGAAAAACCCCACGATCACATCGGTTAGGTAATTCTGTCTAGAGTGCCCTGTGAATATCCAAGAGAAAATACATGATTCTGTCGATGTATTCCTGCTCACATTTCAGGTATACCTCTTGTTGATAGAAGCGGTGAGTTTTCCGAAGGGAGAGGGGAATTATGGCAATACTCAGCCCAATACATGATATATGTGAAACGTCATTGACGACACGTGCTGCCGCAGAAGTGCTTCCCATGACTGATGAACCGAGGTTTGAAGTGGATGTGCATACGAGGCTTCCCGAAAGTGCTTCGGAGCCCACTACAAACCCCTCAATTGAGATGGACTCACTAGTAAATGAGGGGGTTGATTCGTTCCTTGATGATCTGGACGTTGTGGAAGAGAGGAGCGGAGCCGACGTACTGGAAGTACTTCCCATCCGCTCACAGTCTACTCGCGCAACTACTGCTCGCCGCGCTATAAGCCCCGAAGACGCTTTGCAGAGCTACCTGCGTGACATCCGCACATTTGACCGCCTCACCCATGCCGAGGAACTTGACCTGGCGCGGCAGATTGCCGCTGGCAATGACCTGGCGTGCCGCAGGTTGATCGAGTCAAATTTGCGCCTGGTCATCACCATTGCGCGTCGCTACACCAGCACCGGTGTACCGCTCATCGACCTCATCCAGGAGGGAAACTTGGGGTTGATGCGCGCAGCCGAGAAATTTGACTACCGGCGCGGCTGTCATTTTGGCACCTATGCTACCTGGTGGATTCGTCAGGCGGTCAATCGTGCCGCTATCGATCAGTCACGCTTGATTCATTTGCCAGAGCATGTGGCAATGCGTTTGCGCAAGGTACGCCGTGTCGCGGCACAACTATCGCAAGCAAGCGGAGTGGAGCCCCTGCCAGAGCACATCGCTGAGGCTGCCCATATCGACCTGGATGAAGTCACACATTTACTCAGTCTCATCGAGCAGCCCGTTTCTCTTGACGCGCCCGTTGACGATGAAGCTCGTTACTCGCTCGCCGACACACTTGAAGATCATGCGGCTCCCGCTCTCGTTGAAACCGCCTCACAACATCTCCTCAGCGAAGGGCTGCACCAGGCGCTGACGTTCCTTACTCCACGTGAACGTGCGGTCATCACCCTGCGCTACGGCATCGGCGATGGACGAAGTCGCACCTTGCTCGAAGTTGGCACAGAACTGGGCATATCACGCGAGCGTGTTCGACAGCTCGAAGTGGTAGCGCTCAAGAAAATGCGGCCCCATATCTAGCTAGCAATCACCCTGGTACATATAAGGAGGTTTCTTCATGTCTAATCTCTTAGCTGCGCGGGCTCAGATGGGCACATCGCTCGCTTTCCATATCATCTTTGCTTCCTTGGGAATCGGACTGCCTCTGCTGCTGTCTATTGCCGAAGGACTGGCCCTGCGGCGCAAAGATAGTGGCTGGATGACGCTCACTCGCCGCTGGACCAAAGCCTTTGCCCTGCTCTTCGCCATCGGCACCGTCTCCGGCACGATCCTCTCCTTTGAAATCGGCCTGCTCTGGCCCACCTTTACCAAGTTCTCTGGCTCGGTTATCGGCTTACCTTTTGCCTTAGAGGGCTTCGCCTTCTTTATAGAGGCCATCTTCCTCGGCCTCTACCTGTATGGGTGGGAGCGCCTCTCCCCGCGTGCGCACTGGCTCTGCTCGTTTCCTCTGTGGATCAGTGGCGCGGCGTCCGCCTGGTTTATCGTCAGCGCCAATTCCTGGATGAATACGCCCACCGGGTTCCAGATCACGCATGGGCAGGTGACCGGCATCAATCCCTTCCAGGCGATCCTCAATCCGAGCACGCCCTATGAGACGAGCCATATGCTGCTGGCGGCCTACGTGGCTACCGGCTTCGGTGTGGCCGCTGTCTATGCCGTACAGATCCTGCGCGGCAAGCGTGAGTCGTACTATCGCAAAGGACTCGTGCTGGCGATGGCCCTCGGCGCCATTGCGATCCCCTTCCAGATTTTCGATGGCGACCTTTCTGCCCGTGCCCTTGAGGATGTCCAACCTGCCAAGTTAGCCGCGATGGAGGGGGTCTTCCATACTGAGAAAGGTGCCCCATCAAGATTGGTGGCATTGTGGATGATAAGACAGGGCAGGTCCTGTATGCCATTGAAATCCCTGATTTGTTGAGCACCCTGGCCAAAGGTGATCCGCATGCCACCATAATCGGTCTCGATGCCTTCGCGCCCGGCTCATGGCCCGATCCCTTCTTTGTCCATCCCTCCTTTGACGGCATGGTCGGTAGCGGCTTCTTCGAGCTGTTCATTGGAGGGGTCTTCTGGCTGCTCTACTTCTGGCGCAAACGGGTGGTGCCCGAGAATCGCCTGTTGCTGTGGGGCATCGTCCTCAGCGGCCCGCTCTCCTTCATCGCCATCGAGCTGGGCTGGATGGTTACTGAACTGGGACGCCAGCCCTGGGTCATCTATAACATCTTGCGCACTAAGGACGCGGTGACGACCGCTCCGGGGCTGGATATCAGCTTCGCGATTTTCTCGGGCATCTATGTGGTGCTGGCGATCACTTTGACCCTGCTGCTGCTGCTGCGCCTGGCGCGTTCGCCGCTGCCCAAGCAGGAGTGGCCAGTCCTCGCCAGTAGTAGCAGTGAAGAAAGGGCCGACACGAAATGATCTTAACCTACACGATACTGATCATCCTGTGGCTATCGCTGATCGTGTACGCGGTCCTGGGTGGGGCGGACTTTGGGGGCGGTATCTGGGACTTCTTCGCCTTTGGTCAAGGGGCGGAGCGAGAGCGCCGTTTGATCGGGCAAGCGTTAGGGCCGGTCTGGGAGGCCAATCACGTCTGGTTGATCTTCTTGATCGTGGGCCTCTTCACTGCCTTCCCGTCCGCCTTCGCAGTCCTCTCAACGGCGCTCATCGTGCCGTTCACCCTGGCGCTAATCGGCATCGTGCTGCGGGGAGCCGCCTTCATCTTTCACGCCCAGACGGAGGAGGCTGGCGCCCTGAGTAAGATCTGGGGCCGTGTCTTCAGACCGCCAGCACCATCACGCCGTTCTTCTTCGGGACTGCCGCAGCGGCAGTGGCTAGTGGCCAGGTGCGCGTCCAGGATGGTCTTGTGCAGACCGATCTCTTGGCAGGCTGGACCACGCCCTTCGCACTCACCATCGGCGCATTAGCGCTCGCGCTGTGTGCTGTTCTTGCGGCGGTCAATCTGATCGTAGAAGCGCAGAACAACAATGATGCTGAGCTTGTGGAAGCCTTTCGCCGCCGTGCCATGATCGCGGGCGCAATCACCCTGGTGCTCGATACCGTTGCCTTCATCCTCTCACCCTTCCAGGCACCCTTGCTCTGGCACGGACTGCTCGATCACGCGCTGCCCTTGGCCATTGCGACGGCGCTGCTCGGTGTGGGAGCCGCCGTCTCGTTGTTCCTGAGGCGCTACCGCCTGGCGCGTGTGCTGGCCTTTACCGTCACGGCGTTCATTTTTGCTTCCTGGGGGTTGTCGCAATTTCCATACCTGGTGCCGGTTGCGGTGACCATCACCAATGCGGCCAGTCCCCCTGCCACACTTTTAGCGTTGCTGATTGGCACACTGATCGGGATGGCATTGCTCTTGCCCTCGCTCTGGTTGCTGTTCCATGTCTTCAAGGGCAAGCATCCTGCATTGAACGTTCCGGAGAAAGGGACAGAAGTAGCCCAGAAATAAAGGGAAATTGGAAGCTATGGGAACACTCACAAGTGACGAACCCGCAGCCGGAATTTCTGCTGCAGCAGTAGATGATTTTGTAGACGTGCCTGTCGAGGGGCAGTACGCATGAATCGAACGAAACGTTCACCCTTATACTTAATGGCACTGACCATTTTGATTGACTTTGCAGGGTTTGGCGTCGTCCTCCCTCTGCTCCCATTTTGGGCAGAGCGACAAGGGGCTGGTGCTCTGGGAGTCGGCCTGATTCTCACAATCTATGCACTGGCGCAGTTCATCTTTATACCTGTGCTAGGGGTTCTTTCTGATCGTTACGGTCGTCGACCGATCATTATCGCCTCGTTGTTGATCGAGGCGTTCTCATTGGCCCTCTCGGCACTGGCTGGTTCACTTCCCATGTTATTCGTCGCGCGTTTCATTGGTGGTCTTGGCGCCTCGAATATCGGCTCAGCGCAGGCGGTTGTCGCTGATGTGACATCTGTTGAGAAGCGAGCACGGGGTATGGGCCTCATCGGCGCAGCTATTGGGTTGGGATTCGTCGTGGGGCCAGCTCTGGGGGGCGTACTCGCCCCTCTTGGCCCAACCCTACCCTTCCGGGTTGCCATGAGCATAGCGCTTGCCAACGCCCTGCTCGTGCTGCGCTTCCTACCAGAGACACGTCATATACGGGCAACGACGGAGGTTTCCATTCCAATGCCTTTCACCAATCATGGGAGAGGAGTCATGCTCGCAGAGAGGAGGCAGGTACTGCGGTATCGGGCGGTGGCACGATTAGTGGTCATTAACCTCCTCTTCACGTTGGCATTCACCGCAATGGAGGCGGTCTTCCCGCTGTTTACGCAGCATTCCTTCGGCTGGACGGCTCTACAAAATGGGTACATCTTTACATATGTCGGTATTTCCATTGTTCTCATGCGGGGTGGCTTGGCTGGGCGACTCGTCAAGCGTTGTGGTGAACGCAGCCTGTTGATCGCTGGCTTACTCCTGCTCGCTGCGGGGCTAGCACTGCTCTCATGGAGTACAAACCTGGCACTGTTGCTGATTGCACTGAGCATAGTAAGCGCAGGCGACGGAGTCGTGACGCCGATGGTAGCGACACTCCTCTCATTTGCTAGCCCATCTGGGGCGCAGGGCAAAACACTCGGCCTTGCACAAGGTGTCGCTGGACTGGGACGTGCAGTAGGTCCACTGGCCGCAGGCAGCATCTTCGCGCTTGGAGGTCCGGGAGCGCCCTTCTTCTTTGGTAGCGCGCTCGTGGTGCTGGCAGCGTTGATCGCGTTACCTGCACGTTCAATCAAGCAAGGGGTACCTCTCATGCATTCCACGCCCGATGCTCAAACCGTCTCTACTGCCCAGGATCGCTCCTAAAGAAAGGGCCTCTCATGTTCTTCCACATCCCTCCGTTCGACCATCGTGCGTCCTACATCTCAGGACTCTTCGGCTGGAAAGAACCACTGAATACTGAGCAAATGGTCACTGTTGCCGAGAACTCTCATCCTTGTTCATAATATCGCAAAAGGAGGTGCCTGGTAGTGGGTGGGAGTTCGTAGGCGTCCAGCTTGCCCAGCAGGTCTTCTACTTCTGGGGAGACGTGTAAGTCGTGCAAATGGTCATCGCGCAGGACGATTTCGAGCAACAGGTTGAGGGAGATGAGATAGCTCTCATAAGCGGCATCGGGATTGCCCTGCTCCTCATAGATGTCTCCTTCTGCCTTGAGCAGCTTGGCTATCAGGAGCGCCTTCTCCAGGTCCAAGACCCCAAGGACTGTCAGCATGGCTAACAATGTCTCCTCGGAGACGGCATGAATAAAACCAGCACCCATTCCTACGGACTGTTTGAGTACCTCGTCTATCAGCGAGAGGGCTCCTTGATAATCCCGAATTTCTTGATGATAGATGATCTGGGCTAAGGCCCGACCGACATCTTCAGCAATTCTGAGAATATAATCTTTCTGTGGCATATGCTCTTTCCTCAATCGCCTCGAGTAGAGGGAGCTTACGCAAGCACCGGTGGTAGTTGTTACGGCAAAAGGGGTCCCGTATGCACCGCATGGGTGTCTTCCAAGATCGCACGCAATTGTTTGGCATCGAGCGTTTCGTGCAAGTGTAGTGCACGAGCGATGCCTTCCAGTGTTTCACGATGCGACGTCAACAGGCTGACCGCTCGATCATAAGCCCACTTCACGAGACGATTGACTTCCTCGTCGATGATGATGGCCGTTTGCTCGCTATACTCGCGCGAGCCAGTTGCCAGAACAGTGCCCGCGAAGGGATCTTCACGCTCACTATAGGAGATGGTGCCGAGCCGCTCACTCATACCCCAGCGAGTCACCATCTGACGCGCAATGGCAGTGACCTGCTGCAGGTCGTTTTCTGCACCAGTCGTGATGTGCCCAATAGCCACCTGCTCGGCAGCGCGACCACCCAGAGCCGTCACCAGCCGGGCTTCCAGGTACTCCTTGGAGTAGTTGTAGCGATCATCCAGCGGTGTATACTGCGTCACACCAAGTGCCTGGCCACGCGGAACGATCGTCACTTTGGTGACTGGATCAACATCCTCCTGCAGTAGGCCGGTCAGTGCATGACCGCCTTCATGATAGGCAACGACATTTAAATCCGCTTCACTCAAGATCAGGGGGCGCTCCGCACCGATGAGAATCTTGTCCAGAGCATCATCAAAACAGTGTTGCGTCACCGCAATCAGATTGCGACGTGCTGCCAACAGTGCTGCTTCGTTGACGAGATTGGCGATGTCGGCACCAACCATACCAGGGGTGGCTCGCGCAATCGTGATCAGATCCACGTCTTTCGCCAGCGGGACGCCGCGCGTGTGGATCTTGAGAATGGCCAGTCGTCCATTCCAGTCGGGACGCTCAACTGTGACACGGCGGTCGAAGCGACCGGGGCGCAGGAGGGCTTTGTCAAGTCCATCGGGGCGGTTGGTGGCCGCGATGACCACGACGGCCTGGCGGGTATCAAAGCCGTCCATCTCGACCAGCAATTGGTTCAGCGTTTGCTCACGCTCGTCGTTGCTATTGATGCTGGTCCCACGCTGCCGACCCACGGCATCGATTTCATCGATGAAGATGATGCTGGGAGCCGCCTTCTTGGCTTGATCGAAGAGGTCACGCACGCGGCTGGCACCAACGCCGACCAGCACTTCGACAAACTCTGAACCGCTCATCGAGAAGAAGGGCACGCTCGCCTCACCGGCGACAGCGCGTGCCAGCAGCGTCTTGCCGGTTCCCGGATGGCCTACCAGTAGCACACCACGCGGGATTTTGCCGCCCAGGCGCTGGAATTTGCCCGGCGTCTTCAGAAATTCCACCACCTCCACCAGGTCGTTTTTCGCTTCATTCACACCGGCCACATCCGCAAAGGTGGTGTCCGGTCGATCTCCTGCTACTACCTTGGAACGGGTCTTCCCAAAGCTGAAGATGTTCTGCTGGCTTTGTGTGGCCCGGCGACTGATGAAGAAGATCACGCCAAACACTACAATGAGAGGGAGGAAGTTGACGACATTGGTCAGCAAGAGATTCTGATTAGCGACGGCCTTGACCTGAAACTGCACATGATACTGGTTCAGTAAGGGGATGAGGTTGGGATCGCCGTTGGGGAACTGCGTCAGGTGATACTGGCTCGCAAGCACCGGGTTCCCATTGGCATCGCTCAAGGAGACGGGGTGCTTGAAGTCACCGGTGACGTCCTGTCGCTGGAACGTGGCATCTTTTATATTGCCCGCTTGAATTTGCTGGTAGAACGCGCTGTAAGTGAGCTCTCCGACATTTGGACCGTGGACATTGGCACCTGGAGAGAAGAGTTGCGGCAAGACCCAGAAAATCAATACGATGCCAGCGATGAGGAGGACAAGATTCAATATTCGCCTGTTATTATTGGGTGGGCTCCCGCCGTTACTACCATTGCTTCCATTATTGGAGCGTTGCGGTCCAGACGGGCTTTGATCATTGGAGTTGCGTTGGTACAGTTGTATGACTTGAGTATCCATAGGTTGATCTGCTTTCTGTGTGATCATTGACCACTTGGATCATGTGCATGATCACTGAAGCTCCTGGTAGCAGAGACAGAATCACCTGCTCGACGCCAGTGTCAAAGCGAGAACCCGTCGCAGAGGGCTGGTCTGAGCGATTATGCAGTCTGAAACCAGGAGCTTCTCTTGAAGAACACCAGAGTGTATTGTTCTTTCATCACTAGATTCGGTGGAGGTTACAGCACTTGGCCCTCTTCCGCTCAGTGTCTACTCCTTTGTACCTCACCGCTGACGAGTGGCCGCTTCCTCACGCTTTCCAGGCAAAGACACGCGAGCGAAACAGATCAGCACCTATCCGTCTTGCTTGCTTCCCAGGCTGGACTTCCGACGCTGCCGCGTCTTCTTTGTAAAACACTTCATCAACGAAGCTAGCGCGTTTCATCTTCGGGTCAGATGAAGTGCAAGGAGTGCGCTTCGCTCAGGCAAGACGAAAGAAGTAGGTAATTCTGTCTAGAGAGTCCCCTGAGCAATGAGCCATGGAATTACACGATTTTGTCGATGTGCTCCTGCTGCCCCGCAAGGTATATTTTTGCTGAGGTGAGTAGTGAGAGGTCACTCTGGCTAGCTCACTGAGGACCTGAGTGAAAACAGCCACAGCGCTGGCATTGCTTTCACTCATGTAGATACAGGGTAGAAGCACATGAAGTGGTGGAGACCCGGTCAATCGAGCGTCATGTGGATGGCTTGTTTGAGCTTGACCACGATGGAGTGTGGTTCTACCTCTCTAAAGGGTACGCTAAAGGAGACTTCGTAATGAGCACGCATGAGGAGCAGATACAATCAGTACAAGGCAAGGTGCAGGTGGGTGACTCGGCCCCAGACTTTACCCTCCCTGATCAATCGGGCAAACCAGTAAGCCTGGGGGAGCTTCTCAGTAAGACAGACATTGTGCTGTACTTCTACCCGAGAGATAACACGGCGGTCTGCACCGCAGAAGCCTGTGCCTTTCGCGACAGCTACGAACTTTTCAAACAAGCTGGGGCGGAAGTGATCGGCATCAGCTCGGACTCGGTGGAGTCGCACCGGCAGTTCGCCGCAGCGCACCAACTCCCCTTCATCTTATTGAGTGATGCGGATGGCATAATCAGAAAGCGTTACGGCGTGCCGACGGCTTTCGGGCTCCCCGGGCGCGTGACGTACATCATCGACCGACAAGGAAGAGTCCGCCGCATCTTCTTCTCGCAATTCACTGCTGAGAAACACGTCACCGAAGCGCTCTCGACGCTGCAATCGATGCATGAAGAAGGCGCATAGTTCATGTTTAGTTGAGCGTTGCTCGCTATTTCTTGGCATGCTTGAGAACTATGCAGGCTCCCTCTCTTAAGGGAATTTGCTCCGCGTACTTCGATAGTCAGGTAACCATGCACGTGAACGCAGCCTTTTCCAGGTTCCTCGCGCTCCGTACTACGGGAGTACGGCACGATATCCAGAAGATGCCTACGTGTTTGCACAGAAACTGCTAGACAGGCTCGAGATGGACAAATGATGAGTTTCACGCCTGGTACGCAGTTCAGGGGCGCCTGGAAGTTCCTCTCCACGATGCACGCCAGGTTTTCAGACCGAGAAGGAATTACACGATTCTGTCGATGCAAGTATCCAAAGCTTCTATTTCACGAAGAAAGGGCATGCTATGCCAACGAAAACTCCTCGGATCAATCGGCTCGTTCAGATTGTACGCTTTCTCCGAGTCTCACGCCTTCTCTTCTGGACGATCTGGGTTATTTACCGCGAGCGTCGTCGGGTCGTACATGCATATGCGCATGGCAATTATGCGGTACGACCCGATAGTGACATGTTGATCGAGGTGCTTGCTGCATTCCGCGAAACTGCGCTAGAACTCGGCGTTCTGATGATTAAACTCGGACAGTTCCTCAGTTCTCGCCCTGACTTATTGCCGGAGAAAGCTATTGCTTTATTGAGTTCATTGCAGGACGAAGTGCCGCCTGCACCCTTTGCCCATGTCGTATCTGTTATCGAGTCTGAGCTAGGCAAGCCCGTTGAGGAGATGTTCAGCGTGCTGGAGCGCAAATGTACCGCTGCCGCCTCGCTTGGTCAGGTCCATAAAGCGATCCTCGCCTCTACCGGCGAGACGGTTGCCGTCAAAATCCAGCGCCCCGATATTGAGCAACTCGTTCGTATGGACTTGAGCACCCTCAAGCTCGTTCTCTGGATCATCACGCGATTCGTAGACATGAACGGCTTTATTGATCTCATGGGGATCTACCACGAGTTTAAACGCACGATCTATGAAGAGATAGACTACGTGCGAGAGGCCGCGAACGCCAGACGGTTCAAAGAGATGTTCAAAGATGACCCTATGATTTACATTCCGCGTGTCTATGATGAGTATGTATCACGCCGCGTGCTGGTGCTAGAGTGGATCGATGGCATCAAGATCAATGATTATCCCACCCTCGAAGCAGCAGGAATCAATCGTTTAGAGGTGGCCAAACGCACGGTGTGCGCTTACTTCTACCAGTTTTTTAAGGCAGGCTTCTTCCATGCTGACCCGCATCCAGGCAATATTTTTGTCAAAAAGGGGTCAACAGGCGATGGACCCATAGTAGCCTTTGTCGACTTCGGCATGGTAGGGTCCCTCACGAAAAATATGGAGAGGTTCATGAAAGATGCGTTCCTGGCTTTTATAGCACGCGATTCGCGATCGCTCGTGAATGCCCTTTCCCAGCTTGGCTTCATTGACAAAGGTGCAAACCTTGCCTCTATCGAGCGGGCTATATCGCTGATGATAGAGCGCTATTACGGCATGACGCTGGGCGAGGTGAGTGAACTAGAGATTCCCGAAATGGTACAGGATGTCGCGTATCTGCTGCATGGGCAACCATTTCAAATCCCGGCGCAGTTTGCTTTCACCGGGCGGGCTGTTGGCACATTAGTCGGCATTTCGACTGGACTGTCCCCAGAGTTCAATTTTGTCGAGATCGCTACCCCCTACGCACGCAAGTTCCTGGGTCTTGACGCCGAAGGTGCGCAACAAACACTGCAACAGCTCTTCAGCCAGCTGCTCGATACAGGCAGAGTGCTGCTGACGCTGCCACATTCTTTGGAGCAGCTCATAACGAGGCTCGAAGCCGGGCAGATCGAGGTCAAGCTTGCCAGTAATGGGCCGAGTGGATGGAATGGGTTTCGCGGGCGCAGGCGTGGGAGAGACAACAGCGAATGGTCCGGTGTACATCCCTTCACCTGGCTTTTCATGTTCGTTGCATCGCTGGCCGGGGGTATCTTCCTCCTGATTGATGCGCACCAGCTCGGAGCTTCTTGGTTCTGCTTCGGTTTAGCTGGACTCTGCGCGTTGGGGATGTTGGTGAAGAGCTGATGGCTTATACGCATTAGGTAATTCTATCTAAAGGCCTTCCATAGCAATGTAGAGGATAAATTACACGTTTCTGTCGATGTGCTACCACTCCCCTCAATGTATATTTCTTTGTACCGGGCTAAGCATCTACACTTGAAACTAACTAACTGGAGATAGATGAGACTTAATGCTATTCCTGAGAACCTCTTTAATCAAACCGAACTCCAAAGGAAGCGGGCCTTATGCCTGACAAACACAAACAGTTCCTCGAGAGGAATATGAAACAAGGCACTAGAAAGTACCTGCACTCACCCTCCATGTAAAAGCAAACCAAGACCCACACCGACCAGGGTCCCAAGAGTGACAACCACGAGAAATTCGAGGCCAGCCCGCACAGGACCCTGACGGGTATAGTGGGCTTTGATCGCCCCAAGTGCCAAAGCGGTGAGTGCTGTGAGTCCATATGCCCACCATCTGGCTTGCGGCAAGGAGAGCAGCAACGGGACCGTCGGGATAAGGCCGCCAAGCACAAAGGAGAGCCCGACCTGCATCCCCTCCAACCACGGATTGACCTGGGTATCTTCGACTACCCCCAACTCGTCATGTACCATAGCCCGGTGCCAGCGTTCCTTGTTAGCTGTGAGGTGATTGACGACATGCTGCAAGAGCGGGCCAGTAAACCCCTTGTTCTGGTAGATGCTGACCAGTTCTGCCTGTTCCTCCTCCGGCTCGTGCTCAATCTCAAAACGTTCTGTTGCGATGCGCTGTTCAAGAATCTGCCTGGCAGTCCGAGCGGAAAGATAGCCCCCAAGCGCCATCGAAATGCCTCCGGCCAGTACTTCACCCAGCACGACCAGCAGTAACCGCGCCTGAGCAATTTGGCTCACCGCCATAATAAACACCAGTGTGGTGACCAGGCCATCGTTGAGTCCAAAGACAATCTCGCGCAGCCAATCCCCCCCGTGAGGATGTTGTTCATTGACCTGCTTCAAAGGCATCAGCCTCCCTCCCTTTTCATCTTGTCGCATGCTCACCCTGTGACTATAACGAAGCAGAGTCGAGAGAGCAAGCGGAACCATCCTGGCTCCGTTTGCCCGTGTACCCCGATACCGTAGGTCGAACCCACTCTTGACAGGTCAAATGAACTGGCAAAGGCACCCGCATGCTCGCCTACTTTCTACGGTTTCTCGAGAGTGGAGAGTCGGTAGCCTGTCACCACCTGCCAAGCAAAGGCTGCAACCACTAGCATTCGCTCATTGAGCCCTTCTAACTGCATTCCATGCGCAGGCAAGGTGTAGGGGAAGAGCATGAGCGACAACATGAGGAGGCCGGTGATGAGCGAGTACCACCCATAGCCCCGCCGTGCGCGGTCATTCCGCAGTTGTAATCCGATCAGGAAGAACGCGATGCCCAGCGAGATGAATGCGACGAAGAAGCCAAGCGTATGCAGCGCATCGTGAAGGGCGGCATGTGGGTCGGCGACATTGTATTCGGTGAAAAAGCCATCGTTGGCTATCCCTGCTCCAGCGAGTACGAAGAGCGAGGTACTGGCAATCAACCTCCTCCCACTGATCGAGTTTTGCATCGCTTGAGAGAAACCGATGGCGAAGAGCATGATCAAAAGACCAGAGACCACCAGATCGCTGTTCAGAAGCCAGGCGTTCTGCCCCACTCCGAGATCGCTGATCATCTGATAGAGGGGCGAGTAGCCTTGGCGCAGGAAGCCATCAAGGGTGATCACCAGCAGAGAGAGGATGGAACCGATTACCCCAGCCACGATGAAGAGTCGTGTCAAGCGGTTCCCAACCCAAGTCGCGCGGTTGGTATATATTCGCGGTTGTATCATCTATGTGAATCCTTTCAATGTTGTCTAATGTCAACTATTTAGGACCCCCCTATGGCAACTATTTCTGCCGGTTTCTCCGCCTCGATCTTCGTCGCTTCTTGCTGAAGCTTTCGATGATGGTTGGCCTCGGTAGCACGATAGCTCTCGACCTCCATCA
>WNFX01000618.1_pt1 | contig 35586 bp, 32 predicted proteins | sample 5400111 | NCBI WGS metagenome assembly WNFX01 (sample SAMN13153363, study PRJNA577476) | soil metagenome | isolation source: 40 cm soil or saprolite under grassland replicate 1 | place: USA:California | collected 2016-06-15 | reverse complement strand
CGGCACTGCTACCCGCCCATGCGCTCGATCAGGTCGCCCAAAAAGGGCGCGCCCTTGCCGAGCGTCGGGTTGCACATCTTGTCGAGCTCTATGAAAGCGGCCGCTGGAGGCATTATTTTTACAGCGAAGAGCAATTTCTCCATCGCATGCGCGAGGCCATTCGTTTGAGCGAGAGATGGGCGCAGATCGCGCTTCGCCCGGGTGGTGAAAAGATGGCAGGGGAAGCTCAGCCGCTTCCCGACACACCCGACCGCACGGCGGCTTGAAGGCGCCGCTTCACCTCATTCCGGCCTAGCATCCGTCCCCCCAAGCGCTTCCGGGACGGAGCGCCATTCCTTATGGTCCAGTTTGTGGCTCTTCAACCGATGCATATGACATGACCAGCGCCTTGTTTTCTCGCATCCGGCTCGCCGATCTCGAACTCGCGAACCGCATCGTCGTTTCGCCTATGTGCCAATACAGCGCCGACGACGGCGTGGCCTCCGACTGGCACCTCAATCACCTCGGCATGCTCGCCAATTCTGGCGCGGCTCTGCTCGTCATCGAAGCGACGGGCGTCGAGCGCCGCGGCCGCATCAGCCACGGTTGCCTCGGACTCTATTCGGACGACTGCGAAGCGGCGCTCGGGCGCGTGATCGCCCATTGCCGCCGCTATGGGACGGCCAAGCTTGGCATCCAGCTCGCCCACGCCGGCCGCAAAGCGTCCGCGCGGCGGCCATGGGAAGGGGGACAGCCGCTCACACCGGGTGAGGATGCTTGGCAGACGATCGCTCCATCGGCCATTGCATTCGGCCCCAATTGGCCGGGGCCACGCGAGATGACAGTGCCCGACATGGAGCGCGTGCGCGATAGCTTCGTCGAAGCCGCAAAGCGCGCGATCCGCGTGGGCATGGACGCCATAGAGTTGCATGGAGCGCACGGCTATCTCATTCACAGCTTCCTTTCACCGATCTCCAACAAGCGCAACGACGGTTATGGCGGCTCGCTCGCCGCGCGCATGCGCTACCCGCTCGAAATCGCGCAGGCCGTGCGCACCGTCATGCCCCGCGGCATGCCGCTCGGGGCGCGCATCACCGGCAATGACTGGGTCCAAGGCGGGCTCACGCCCGACGATGCAGCCGCTTTCGCTCGGGCGATGAAGGATGTCGGGGTAGACTTCGTCTGCGTCTCCTCCGGCGGGATCAGCGCCGACGCGCGACCCAGCTTGGTCGCCAACACCAATGTCCAGTTCGCCGAAAAGGTGAAGCGCGAGGCCGGCATTGCGACGCGCACGGTTGGGCTGATTGCCGCGCCCAAACAGGCCGAGGCAATCATCGCCGAGGGCAAGGCCGACATGGTCGCGCTCGCACGCGCCTTGCTGGACGATCCCCATTGGGGTTGGCGCGCCGCGCATGTGCTCGGCGCGGAGGTGGTCCGCCCCAACCAGTACCAGCGCGCCTCGCCCAAGGTGTGGGCAGGAGCGGCGTTCCGGGATTGAGTCCACGTGACGTGAATTGCGGGCGAGCATGCCGCGGCACTCATGATGGTCGCGAACTCGGCCGTGATCCGGCTCTATTGAGTGGTCACCGGCGCTGTTCCAGTGGGAGATGTTCACGCGTTTGGCGGTGGGATCAGATGATGCAGGCCGTTTTTGCGCAACCGCTCGAGGTCGTCCGGCACGTCCAAGTCCCACAGCGTGATCGGCTCGCGCCATATCAGGCCGAGCTGTATAAGACGGCGCCGGGTTTCGTCCATCACCGTCGGCGCGCTCCAGCGCATGTCTGAAAAGAGCGCCTGGACGGGCGACCGCAACCCAATCAGTGCATAGCCGCCGTCTTCTGCCGGAATGATTGCCGCATCGATGCCGCCGCGCAGAATGTCGGCAGCCGCGCGCAGATGACCGGATGTGAGGGCCGGGCAGTCGGTGCCGATCACGAGCGTAGGTGTCGCTGCCGCCGCGATGGCAGCCAGCATCCGCGCGCCGAGATCGCCGCCGCCCTGTCGCGCGAGTGCGACGCCAAGGCGCGCGGCGATCGCGTGAAACAACGGATGACTTTCGTCAGGGGCCGCCCACAAGGTTATGGGGCCGATGCGAGCAGCGCATGCGGTCGCCACGGCGTGCTCGATGAGCCGTGCCTGCAGCAAGGCCGCGCGCTCGGCGCCGAGCGCCGGAATGAGCCGGGTTTTGGCGAAACCCGGCAGTGGCGCCTTGGCGAGCACCGCAACGGCGACCGGCTCATTCATAACCGTATCGCCGCGCGAGTTCTTTCGGATCGGCACCGAAGAAATAGGCAAGCCGCAGGCGCCACATCAGAATTATTGTGTTGAGCACCCCCTTCTTGTCCCAACGCCGGCCCGAGGTGATGACGCGCTCACGCAGGCACAGCGGCCTGCTCACGCGCTTGAGCCGCCTGCAGAGCGCGATGTCTTCCATCAACGCAATTGCGGGAAAGCCGCCTACCGCCTGAAACGCGCTGCGACGCACGAATATCGCCTGATCGCCAGTTGCGATCCCGGTGAGGCGGGAGCGCAGGTTCATGAACCAGGCAACAACCGACAAAACAGGTGAGCGGCCGTCGATCTTGACGTCGAAGCGGCCCCAGACCCGGCCCGAGCGTTCGAGGCCCTTGAGCACCACGTGGTCCACATCGGCCGGAACTCGCGTATCGGCGTGTAGGAAAAGCAGCACGTCGCTGGATGCCTGCTCGGCGCCGGCGTTCATCTGCAGCGCCCGCCCACGCGACGCCAGGATGACGCGGTCGGCGCGTGGTCGTGCCCGCTGCACGGTGGCATCGCGACTGCCGCCGTCGACCACGATGACCCCGGTGCCGCGCGCCCGCAGATCGGCAAGCGCATCGAGCGCCGCCGCGATGCCTTCGCCTTCGTCCAGCACAGGCATGATGATCGATAGCTTCGACATGCGGCAGGGTCCCGCCTGCATGCGGGGCATTCTACTTCATGGGGGCGCAGCGCTCCGAGAAGATCAAGCGGGGGGCGCGGCGGCTTGCGCCAGCGCGCCGCCGCAACTCGATCCCTGGCCGGCGGTGCAGCCATAACAGTGGCCCGCGACCCGGATCGGCCGACCTTCGATATCGACGTCGAGCAGATCGGACAGGTGCACGCGTTCGTGCGGGCCGTACTTGAGCGGCAAATCGAGCATCTGGTTGAAATCGCAATCGTAGATGTAGCCGCGCCAGTCGACCGAAATCAGATTTCGGCACATGACGCGGTCGAGGTTGGCGTCGAGGTGCGCGCGGCGGAGCAGATCCAGGTAGCGATCGAACTCGCCGTTCGCCAGGAGGGTTGCGCCGAAGCGCTGGATCGGCATGTTGGTGAGCGCGTAGAGCCGGTTGAAAACAACTCCATAGCGCTCGCCGAGGACGCGCCTGTAATCCTCCTCAAGCGATTGCTGCGGCGGCGGCAGCGATGACCCTTGAGGATTATAGACGAGATTGAGCACGAGCCCGGTCCCGGTGCCCCCATAGCCAAGCTTGTTAAGCCTTCGCAGCCCGCGGATCGATGCTTCGAACACGCCTTTGCCGCGCTGGCGGTCCACGTTGTCTTCGAGATAGCAGGGCAGCGAAGCGACAATCTCAACCTGATTGTCGGCAAGAAAGTGGGCGAGATCCTCCTGCCCGACAACTTCAAGAATGGTGAGATTGCAGCGATCCATGACGCGGACGTCCATGGCGCGTGCGGCGGATACCAGGCGGCGAAAGTGCGGGTTGAGCTCCGGAGCACCGCCGGTGATGTCAAGCGTGGTGACGCGCTTTCTCGCAAGGAACGCCAGCACCGTGCCGATCACCTCCCTCGACATCTCTTCGGTGCGGTTCGGGCCGGCACTGACGTGACAGTGCACGCAGGATTGATTGCAGCGATAGCCGATATTGACTTGGAGCGTCTCTAGCCGCCCGCGCCGGATCGGCGGAAAGGCAATTTGCTCAAGCCGCGGCCGCGTATCGCGCATTGCGCTTGCCTGATGTTTTCAGCGCACGTTCGCATAGCCCGTCGCAGGCGTCACGTCGAGCGGCGCCGTTCCCGGACAAAACCACGTGAGGATCTTCTGGGCCTGGCTTTGCGCGATGCGACAAAGGCAGTGCGTCAGTATTGGGAAGCCAGGTAGCGCCGGCCGGAGCCGAAATCCGTCACTTCGCCGGCGCGGGCGCCGCAATGGCGCTTCCGTCGTCAACCCCGACACGGCCGAAGCCCGGCAACTTCAGGCCGGGATGGCGTAGATCGAGGCCTGCGACGAGGCCCAGGACGTTAACTTCGACGCCCTCGATCCAGCCGAGCTTCACGCCGAGGAGACCCCACAGCGAGGCTTCGACACCTGTACCGCTGTCGGTCAGGCCCGCATAGGGATAGGCGCGGAAATCCTTCCCCACGGCGTTTGACGGCAGCGTGGTTTCGAGCTCCGGCACAGCGCGCAACACGGTGGCGGTGAAGGTGTTGCTGTTCGGTCCAGGCCAAATGCGATAGTCGCCGGAATGGTTGTAGCGGTAGGCCGCGACCGCCCCCTCGACCTTCGGGATAAGAGCTGCGGCCGCAGGTCCCCGCACGTCGACCAGCACGCGCGGGGTATCGCCGAACCAGCGTGCGTCAGGCGCCCAGCCGTTGGTCCGCACCGGTTGGCCCCAGCCGACCATGTCGTAGCGGCTCCAGCTGGTGGCATTCTCGGGCTTGAACACGATCCAGCTGTGGACGGCGAAGATGCCCTTCCAGCGGCCGGTGCGGCCGGTAAAGACGAGGAAGCGCGCCTCGTGGTCGTCATCCGCCGCTGGCAGCATGCCCACGCTCGACCAGTCGGCGTCGCGGAAGCTCGCGGGACGGTCCTTGCCGGCATAGAGCGCCGCGTGGACTGCCAGGGGAAGGAGAAAGAGGGCGAGAATTCCGACGAGCACTTTTCGAATGGGGTGGCGCATAGATGCGGATGACATTGACGGCGGAGCAGAATATGGCGTGTGCCATGGCCCACGCGCAACGGCAATGCGTCACACCGGCACATTAAAATCCGGCAAGGAAGGCCCCACATCGATCAGCGCGCGGCGGCGAGCGCAGTCCGCACGATGGCCTCGCCGGCCCGCGTGAGGTCATCGAACGTCAATGTCGGGCCGCGTAGCTTGATTTCGGCACGGCGCAGTCCGGGGACGTGAATGAATGCCGCCAGCCGCAGCACACCGGCGCGGGCGGCCTCGGCGGCCCGCCAGCACAAATAGTTGCAAAGATAGTGGCCGGCGTCGTGGGATAGCGCGGCTGGCACGCCGCTTGCCAGTGCGGCCATCAGCAGCCGCTGCGCAGGCGCTCGGAGCGACAGCGCCATCGGCGCGCCAGGAACGATGGCGGCGGTGGCGGGGATTTGCCCGTCGGCGTCGGGCACCAAACGCGTGAGCACATTGCGTGCGCGCGTTTCGATGCGGATGTGCTTGGTGCGCGTTGCCAGGCCGAACATGACCAGCGCCGCCGGCTTTTCCCGCGCGATCAGCGTCGGCAGCTCCCGGTCCACCACCTCGTAGCTCGTGCGGAAGACGTGCGCGACCCGACGGACATTGGCGAAGGCGGGGTGGCGCCGCTGAGCCAGCTCGACGGCCAGCGGCTCGGTGGGATTGAACGGCGCTCCGGGAAACGGCCCGAAGCCGGTGATGAGGATGGTGGCGGTCATGCGTCCTACGAGTCGCGAATTAGACGCCCAACGCGGCGGCGATTTCCTCGACCGCGACCGCCGGCGACATCCGTCCCGCCGCGACCGCGGCCTCGATGCGAGGAAGCTTCGCTTTCAGCGCCGGGTCGGATTTGAGGCGCGCGAACACGCGGTCTTCGAGCATCGCCCACATCCATTTCACCTGTTGCTCGCGCCGGCGCGCATCAAGCTCCCCGGCTTTGCTCATGCGCTCGCGGTGATCGAGGATGTTCTCCCAGAGGTCGGCAATGCCGGCCCCGGTCAGCGCCGAATAGGTTATGACCGGCGGCGACCAGTTCGGCGAGCGGGGGGTGAGGATGTGCAGCGCGGCACGGTACTCGGCCGCGGCGGCCTTGGCGCGCTTGACGTTGTCACCGTCGGCCTTGTTGATCGCAATCATGTCGGCGATCTCGACCACGCCTTTCTTGAGGCCCTGCATTTCGTCGCCCGCACCTGGCAGCATGAGCACCAGAAAAAAATCGGTCATGTCCGCGACCATGGTCTCGGACTGACCCGTGCCGATGGTTTCGACCAGCACTACGTCATAGCCTGCCGCCTCGCAGATTAGCATCGCCTCCCGCGTTTTCGCCGCGACACCGCCGAGCGTGCCGGAGGCGGGAGAGGGGCGCACGAAGGCATTGGCATCGGCGGCGAGCCGCGGCATCCGGGTCTTATCCGCGAGAATCGAGCCGCCGCTGCGCGTGGAAGATGGATCGACCGCGAGAACGGCCACCTTGTGGCCCTTGCCGGTGAGGAACGTGCCGAGCGCATCGATGGTGGTCGACTTGCCCACGCCCGGGGCGCCGGTGATGCCGACGCGGATCGCTTTACCCGTTGAGGGGAGAAGCTCCTGCACAAGTCGCCGCGCCGCCTCCTGATGGTCGGCCCGGCGGCTCTCGATCAGTGTGATGGCGCGAGCAATGACGGCGCGCTCGTGCGTACGGATACCGCGCGCCAGATCGGCAAGATCGGGAATGGCGGGCCGATGACGGAACGACATGAATTTGTATACAGCCGTCTTTGCGGCGGGCAGTCGCGGAATTGCTGCGCAAAAATCACTCGGCCGCTTGCTGTCCGTTACCCAGCCGCTGGTTGAGCTTGTGGAGCAGGGCCTCGGCCGCGTCCGCGATGACGGTACCCGGCGGGAAGATCGCCTCGGCGCCGGCGCGCTTGAGCTCGTCATAGTCCTGCGGCGGCACCACACCCCCGACGACAATCATGATGTCCTCGCGGCCCTCCTTGACGAGCGCGGCTTTGAGTTGCGGAACGAGCGTGAGATGCGCTGCCGCAAGCGAGGACACGCCGAGCACGTGAACGTCGTTTTCAACGGCTTGGCGCGCGGCCTCCGCCGGCGTGGCGAATAGCGGACCGATGTCGACATCGAAGCCGAGATCGGCAAACGCGGTCGCGATCACCTTTTGTCCACGGTCATGGCCGTCTTGGCCGATCTTGGCGACCAGAATGCGCGGCCGGCGCCCCTCGTTCGCCTCGAATTCGCTGACGAGCTTCTGCACGCGCGTGACCGCTTCCGACATGGCCCCGACCTCTCGCTTATAGACGCCGGCGATCGCCTTGATCTCCGCGCGATGCCGGCCGAAGACCCGCTCCAGCGCCGAGGAGATTTCACCCACCGTAGCCTTGGCGCGCGCGGCATCGATCGCGAGCGCGAGCAGATTGCCATTGCCGCCCGCGGCGGTGCGGGTGAGCGCAGCCAACGCGTCTTCGACCGCCTTCGGATCGCGCTCGCGCCTGAGGCGCGAAAGTTTATCGATCTGCAATTGCCGCACCGCCGCGTTGTCGACCTTGAGCAGGTGGACCGGGGCTTCCCGCTCCGGGCGATACTTGTTAACGCCGATGACCGCTTGCTCTCCCGCGTCGATGCGCGCCTGCGTCTTGGCCGCGGCCTCCTCGATTCGAAGCTTCGGCAGGCCTGCTTCGATTGCCTTGGCCATGCCGCCCATCTCCTCGACTTCCCGGATGCGGCTCCAAGCGGCCTTGGCGAGCTCGTAGGTGAGCCGCTCGACGTAGAACGAGCCGCCCCAGGGATCGATCGTGCGCGTGCTGCCGCTCTCTTGCTGCAGAACGATCTGTGTATTGCGGGCGATGCGCGCGGAAAAATCGGTGGGGAGTGCGAGTGCTTCGTCGAGCGCGTTGGTGTGCAGCGATTGGGTCTGCCCTTGCGTCGCCGCCATTGCCTCGATCGCAGTTCTTACCACGTTGGTGAATACGTCTTGTGCCGCAAGCGACCAGCCGGAGGTCTGACAATGGGCGCGCAGGGACAGCGAGCGCGCCTCCTTCGGCTCGAACTGCTTCATCAGCTTCGCCCAGAGCAGGCGCGCCGCCCGCAGCTTCGCAACCTCCATGAAGAAATTCATGCCGATTGCCCAGAAGAATGAGATGCGCGGCGCGAATCGGTCGATATCGAGCCCCGCCCTCAAGCCTGCGCGCACGTATTCGACGCCGTCGGCAAGCGTATAGGCAAGCTCGAGATCCTGCGTCGCTCCCGCTTCTTGCATGTGATAGCCGGACACCGAGATCGAGTTGAATTTCGGCATCTGCGCCGCGGTAAATGCGAAAATGTCGGAGATGATGCGCAAGGACGGCTCGGGGGGATAGATGTAGGTGTTGCGCACCATGAATTCCTTGAGGATGTCGTTCTGTATGGTGCCGGAGAGTTGCCGTGCCTTCACGCCCTGCTCCTCAGCAGCCACGATATAGAGCGCGAGCACCGGCAGCACGGCGCCGTTCATGGTCATCGAGACCGATATCTGGTCGAGCGGGATCCCGGCGAACAGGGTGCGCATGTCGTAGATGGAATCGATCGCGACCCCCGCCATGCCGACGTCGCCCGTGACGCGGGGATGATCGCTGTCGTAGCCGCGGTGGGTGGCGAGATCGAAGGCGACCGAAAGACCCTTCTGCCCGGCTGCGAGATTACGGCGATAGAAGGCGTTCGAGTCCTCGGCAGTGGAGAAGCCGGCATATTGCCGGATCGTCCAAGGCTGGGTGACGTACATGGTCGGATAGGGACCACGCAGATAGGGCGCGATGCCGGGGAACGTGTCGAGGAAGTCGAGATCTTTGACGTCGTCAGGCCCGTAGACCGGCTTCAGCGCGATGCCTTCCGGCGTGAGCCACGCGGCGCCAGGCGCCGGCGGCTTCGGCGCCGCCGCGGTGAAATCGATGCTCGCGAAATTCGGAATGCGGGTCATGATGCTATCGTTCGAGCCCCTCTATCGCCGTAGCTCGCGATCGGACGAATCGTCGACGAGCCGCATGCTTGGCGACTGCGCAAATCGCCGCAACCGATATCGGGCCGGGATGATATATCGCCTCGATCTCAGCGTCGCCAGCCCTCTGAATGAATCTCCGCCGTAGCTGATGGACGACTTTGGGATCAGCCGGCAATGAGATCGTAGGCCCTCCGTAGCGCCGCCAGCGCGTCGCAGCCGACGAAGATAAAGCCGCAAACGCCTGCTTGCGTGAGCTCCCGCTCCAGCGCGGCCGGCCGGCCGGCGAGCCAGACCGAAGCACCCGCATGGCGCAAGGCCTGCGCCGCCGCGGCCGCCTCACGCGCATAGACCTCGTCCGACGAACACAAGCATGCGAGCTTGGCGCCCGAGGCCTTGAATGCCGCGGTCATCTCGTCGCGGGCGGCAAAGCCTTCGTTGCCTGCCGCCGCGATGCCGCCGGCCGCGAAAAAGTTCGTGGCGAAGGTCGCCCGTGCCGTGAAATCGGCTGGCGTGCCAAGGTTTGCGACAAAGACTTTCGGCCGCGCGCCTGTGCGCGCGAGCATTCGATCGGATAGCTCGTGCAGCTGTTCGAATGGTTTGGCAAGCCGAATGCACGGCAGCGGCTCGAATGGCCATGCCGAAGGGGGCGGCAGCACCAGCGGGGGGACATCGAGTACCGAGACCGGCGCTTCCGCGAGATCGGGAAAATCGCTAGTGCCGGTGATTGCATCCTTGCGCCGGGCCACAGCGGCCTCGCGCTCCGCGCGCACGGCCGCGACCTTGATCTGGATCATGCCTTGTTCGAGTGCTGCCCACGCGCCGCCGGTCCGCTCGGTCTCTTGGAATCCGCTCCAAGCCGCGCGGCAGAGTTGTTCGGTCAAGTCTTCGACGCTCCCGGCGCCGGCGCCGGGATCCGTCACCTTCGCGAGGTGTGATTCTTCGAGGAGGATGAGTTGGGTGTTGCGTGCGATCCTTCGGGCGAATCGGTCGGGCAGGCCGAGCGCGAGCGTGAACGGCAGCACGGTGATGGCGTTGGCGCCCCCGAAGCCTGCGGCGACCACCGCGATGGTGGCGCGCAGCATGTTCGCGTAGGGGTCGCGCCTGGTCATCATCCGCCACGCGGTCTCGCCTGCGACGAGGGGCGGCACGGGCGTGAGCTCGCAGGCCTCTTCGATGCGCGCCCATAGAATCCGCAAGGCGCGGAACTTGGCGGTGGTCAAGAACTGATCGGCATCGGCAACGAGGCGGAAATAGATCATGCCGCGGGCGGCATCGAGGGTGACTCCGCCGGCTTCCAGCGCGCGCAGATACTCAAGCGCCACCGCCAGCACGTAAGCGAGCTCCTGCGCCTCCGAGCCGCCGGCATTGTGGATCACGCGTCCGTCAGCGGCCGCGAACGGCCCGCGGAAGCCTTGCGCCGCCAAATCGGAAATGGCGGCGTTGAAGCTCGCGACGCGATCGCTTCTCGGCTCCGGATTTCCGCTGCCGATCGCTGCGACACCAAGCGGGTCAAAACCGAAGCGGACATTCGTGGCGGCGGGCGCGACGCCGCGGCGTCTAACCAGGGCGGCAAGCAGACGTCCTACGTCTTGCGCTTGTGGACCGGAGTCAAGATCGAGCGCGATGCCGGCGTCGAAATGAATGCCGTCGAGCGCGCGCGCGATTGCCTGCTCGGTCGCAGGCAAACCGTAGCGGTAAGCGCCGACGGCGCCGGCGAAGACAACGGAGAGCCCGTTCGCACCGTTTTCGAGGTCGTGCAGCGCCTCGGCATTGGCCACGGCCGCATCGGGATGATCGAGGCGTTGCATGATCGACCACGGCGCAGCCGGCGCGCGCGAGGCAATGGGCTGCGCCGTAACCCTTCGGCCGTAGAGCGGCTCGATGCCGAGCGCATCATAGGTCTTGGCGACGAGGCGGGTTTCGAACGGCGCGCCTTTGAGCACGTCCTCCACCAGCTTGCGCCACTGCTCGCGCGTGGCGGGCGGAAACTCGGCAGCGAGCGGCAGGTCGTCGGCATCGGGCATGACCACAAAATGCCACGATGCGAGCGGCAGGCCAACCGTGCTCGCCTCCAGGCAAGAACGGCCACGCTAGGCCGGCGATCATGTGCGCGCCGGCAGCTTCTCGACGCCGCTTGTATCCAACTGCGCTAGGGCATCGCGCACCCGCCGACCCGCAATCAGCCGCTCCGGCGCGATCTCCGCAAGCGGTATGAGCACGAAGGCTCGCGCGAACAGCCGCGGATGCGGTAGCGTCAGCTCCGGCTCGTCGATCGCGAAATCGTCATAGGTTATGAGATCGATGTCGACCGGCCGCGGGCCCCAGCGCCGTTCCTTGGAACGCTCGCGCCCGAGCGCGCGCTCGACCGCCTGCGCGCGAGAGAGCAGCGCCCGCGGGCGGAGGGTGGTTTCAACCGCGATGCACAGATTGACGAACGCTGGCTGGTCCTCGACCCCCCAAGCTCGGGTGCGATAGTCCGAGGAGCGAGCGAGCAGGCGCACGGTTTTGCCGTCGCAGAAGGCGGCGATCGCGCGCTCGAGGGTGTCGCGCACGTCGCCGACATTGCCACCGAGCGCGACGAGCGCTTCAGCCACGGTCTTGGCGGCCGCGCGCGATCGTGACTCCGACGTCGGCAAAGGCAGCTGCAATGGGCGCATGCGGCTTGTGTACGGTGACCTGCACGCGCAACACCTGCGGGAACCGGGTGAGCACGGCCTCAGCCACTTCGCCAGCTGCCGCCTCGACCAGCCGATGGCGACGGGTGCAGAACGCGAGACTCGCGACGTTGACGATCTGGTCGTAGCTCACCGTGTGGGCGAGCTTGTCGGAACGCGACGCCGCGCTCAAGTCCACGTCAAGCACGAGGTCGAGCTTGAAGGTCTGGCCGATCGTGCCCTCGTGCTCCATGACGCCATGATAAGCATGCACGGCAAGGCCGGTGACGAATACAGTATCGGTCATCGGGCGCTCCTGATCGCCGCCGCCACGCGCAGCGCTTGCACGGTCTCGGCGACATCGTGGGTGCGGATGATCGCCGCCCCTCCCAAAATTGCGAGGACGTGGGCAGCGATCGATCCGCCCAGCCGCTGATCGGGTGGCGCTGGCGAAACCTTGTCGATGAAGCGCTTGCGGGAAGCGCCAACGAGGAGCGGGAGCCCGAACGATTTGAATTCCCCGACGCGTGCGATCGCGGTGAGGCTTTGCTCCGCTGTCTTGCCGAAGCCGATGCCGGGATCGAGCACGATCTTCTCCCGTGCGATCCCGGCGCGCCGGGCGATCTCGAGCGAGCGGGAAAAGAACGCCGAGATATCCGCCAGGATGTCTATCGCGGCATCGGCGGCGTCGCGATTGTGCATGATGATGACCGGTACCCCGCGTTCGGCGACGACTTGGGCCAGCGCGCTCTCGCGCTGCAGGCCCCACACGTCGTTGACGATTGCGGCGCCGGCTGCGAGTGCCCATTCCGCGACCGTGGCCTTCATGGTGTCGATGGAGACCGGAACACCCAGTGCCACTGCGGCAGGCAGGACAGGGGCAAGGCGCCGTATTTCCTCGTCGCTCGGCACCGCCACGGCACCGCCGTAAGGGCGGGTCGATTCGGCACCGATGTCCAAAATGTCGGCTCCTTCCGCGATCATCCGGCTCGCCTGCTCGAGGGCCGCAGCTGGATCGAGAAAGCACCCGCCGTCGGAGAAGGAGTCGGGGGTGACGTTGAGCACGCCCATCACGAGTGGCCGGCCAAGCGCAAGCAACCGTGCCAGCCAATCCGGCGATTCTTTCTGCTCGCGGACGGAACCCCTGACTGGGCGTACCAGCGTCATACCTGTCGCTTTGCGCCGGACCCACGAGCGGTGTCAAGCGCCCGGACCATTTCGCAGTTTAACGATAGGTGATTTTCTGAGGGAGCTTTTTGGCGTGCTCGACCCACCGCATCACGAGCTTTTCGGAGGGAAGAAAACGAACTAGTTTTCGCTTCCTATTGGCGTCGGCCATGGCTTTGGCGAGCCGTGCGGGGTTGCGATACTTCAGCTCCTTGACAGTGTCGACGCCCACTTCGCGCAAAAGCCCGGCATATTCCATGCCCATGCCTTTGATGCGCAGCTTGTCGGCGACATTGGCCCAGCGCAGGAGCTTCTTTTCATCAAGTTCGGTCTTGGCGGCGAGGTATTTGCGTCCCTTCGGATTCCTCGCAGCTTCGAGCAGCTTCTCCGTCGTTCTAATCCCAGCGGCTTTGAGTGCCTTGGCCTCATCTGGATCGATATCTTCGATGGCGCTGATCGAATAGGACATTGAATTTTCCTTGCTCCTGGCCAGCCACGTCATCAAACATCTGACGAACTGGCCAAGGCCGGGGACTGCGCCCACGATCTCGCCGATTGCGGAATGATGCCAACGGCCTTGTCCGCGGCCGTGCGGTCGGCGCCAACGACGGCGCCGCGACGTCCGATGAGATCGTCCATTTAACCCCTCACCAGCCCCGCACTCTCGGCAGGTTGACCGTATATTAGTCTCGCAAAACTTCAGAACACAAGCACTGACAATGAAAGTGGAGATGTGTTGTTGCATTCATGCATCAGGGGAATCACTTATCCATTCGCGCGCGGATGAGTGCGTGCTCGCGCGAGCATCTGGATAATGCGCTGTGATCAGCCGATACAATGTGACAAGCCCAGTGATCACACACGCTCGATTATTGTCAGCGTGAGCTTGTTTGTGTCGCAGCTGCAGCGGTTGACCGCGCATACGGGAGAGCGACAATGGCAGCAAGTTGATCTGGAAGGAATGGCGCCATGTCGGACCTCGACAAGGACGGCACGATCTTCGTTGGCAAAGGTTCCAAGCCGGAAGTTTTGACGCTCGCGTTCGCGAACCGCCATGGACTGATCACCGGAGCTACCGGCACCGGAAAGACGGTGACGTTGCAGGTGCTGGCGGAGGGTCTTTCCCGCGCCGGGGTCTCGGTTTTTGCGGCCGACATCAAGGGTGATCTCTCCGGCATCGCCGAGGTGGGCGAAGCCAAGGAGCCGTTGGTCGCGCGGGCCAAAAGCCTTGGTTTTAACTATGAGCCCGACCAGTTCCCGGTGGTGTTCTGGGACTTATTTGGAGAGCAAGGGCACCCCGTCCGCGCCACTATTTCCGAGATAGGACCGCTATTGCTGTCGCGGCTCATGGATCTCAATGACGTTCAGGAAGGCGTGCTCAACGTTTGCTTCCGCGTGGCCGATGAGCAGGGTCTGGCGATCCTCGACCTCAAGGACCTCCGTGCCGTGCTGGCGCACATCTCGGATCATGCCAGCGAACTCACGGTCCATTACGGCAATGTGTCGAAGGCGACCATCGGAACGATACAGCGCCAGCTGCTGGTCCTGGACAACCAGGGTGCGAGCAAATTCTTCGGCGAGCCGGCACTGACGCTCAAGGATTTTATTCGCACCGACCGCGATGGCCGAGGCTCCATCAATATTCTGGCTGCCGACAAGCTCATGGCGAATCCGCGGCTCTACGCAACATTTCTGTTATGGCTACTCTCCGAGCTATTTGAGGAACTGCCCGAGGTCGGCGACCAGCCCAAGCCCAAGCTGTGCTTCTTCTTCGACGAGGCGCATCTTCTGTTCACCGATGCCCCGAAGGCTCTTCTGGATAAGATCGAGCAGGTGGTGCGTCTGATCCGCTCGAAGGGAATCGGGGTCTATTTCGTGACGCAGAACCCGCTCGACGTACCGGACAAGGTGCTTACGCAACTCGGCAATCGGGTACAGCATGCATTGCGGGCGTTCACTCCCCGCGATCAGAAGGCGGTGAAGGCGGCGGCGGAAACGTTCCGCCCCAATCCCAAGCTCGACACTACCAAGGTGATCATGGAGCTTGGCAAGGGTGAGGCGTTGGTCTCCTTCCTCGAGGGCAACGGTACGCCTTCCATGGTGGAACGCTGCATGGTGCGTCCGCCCTCCGCGCGGCTCGGCCCGATTACGCCGGAGGAGCGCAAGACGCTGATGGCCAAGAGCCCGATCAAGGGCAAGTATGACCTAACGATCGATTCCGAATCTGCCTACGAGGTCTTGCAGAAGCGTCTACAATCCGGCGCTGCGGGCGGTCCGATCGCTGCACCGCATTCCCCAGGCGGGGCGGGGGAAGCCCAGCCTTCCGGCGGCCTTGCCGCGGTCCTGAGCGGTATCGGCAGCGTGCTCGGGAGCATATTTGGCACCAATCGCGCACGCGGAACACGGCTTTCGACCGGGCAGCTGATCGCGCGGGAAGTGGCCCGTTCGGTCAGCAACCGCGTTGCGGGCCAGGTTGCCGGCGACGTCGGCAAGTCGATCGGCGGCAAGATGGGAGGCTCCGTCGGCCGCGCCATCGTGCGGGGCACCATGGGAGGCATCTTGAGGCGGTGACGCACTTCCCCGTCCCTTCCGCCGGACAGCATCAGTGAAACACAGAGCAACATGACATGACCCCCGCCCAATCGCTTCCTGCGGTATTGGACAAAATCGACGCCGATCTTGATCAAAGCCTCGAACGCCTATTCGAATTCCTGCGTATCCAGTCGATTTCGACCGATCCGGCCTACCAGGACCAGTGTCGATCGGCCGCCGAATACGTGGCCAAGGACCTGTCCAACATCGGCTTTGACACGAGCATCCGGCCGACCGGAGGCCATCCGATCATCGTGGGTAAGGGCGGCCCTCGGGGTAAGGCCCCGCACGTCCTATTCTACGGCCATTACGACGTGCAGCCGGTCGATCCGCTCGATCTTTGGGAGGCTCCGCCGTTTGCGCCGCGCATCGCGACCCTGCCGGACGGCCGCAAGATCATCGTGGCGCGGGGAGCCTGCGACGACAAAGGTCAGGTGATGACCTTCGTCGAGGCATGTCGGGCGTTTGCGGCCGTCACCGGCCAATTACCGCTCCCCATCACCATGATGATCGAGGGCGAGGAGGAGTGCGGCTCGAAGCACCTATTCGGCTTCGTCAAAGATAATGCCGACGAATTCAAGGTCGATCTGGCGCTGGTTTGCGACACCAGTATGTGGGATCCGACGACCCCGATGGTGACCACGTCGCTGCGCGGGCTCGTGTACGAGGAGGTGAGGCTCACCTGCGCCGACCGGGATCTCCATTCCGGTTTATTCGGTGGCGCGGCGCAGAATCCGCTGCGCGTGCTTGCGCGGATCCTCGCTGCCATGCACGACGACGACGGCCGCGTCGCCATTCCCGGATTTTACGACGGGGTGAAGGAATTGCCGCCCGACATCAGGGCGGATCTCAAGGGGCTCGACCTTACGCCTGAGAATTTTCTCGCCGAGGTCGGCCTAAAGGCGCCCGCCGGTGAAAGGGACCGCATGCTGGTCGAGCAGATCGCCACGCGCCCGACCGCTGAAATTAACGGGGTGATCGGCGGCTACACCGGGGAGGGGGCGAAAACCGTGATCCCGGCGCAGGCCACGGCGAAGGTTTCCTTCCGCCTGGTAGGAACACAGGACCCGCAAAAAATTCGCGCCGCCTTCCACAGCTTCGTGCGCGGGCGCCTCCCTCCCGACGCCAAGGTCGAGTTCAAGAGCTTCGCGGCTGCGCCGGCCATCGAGCTTGCTTTCGACAATCCGGCGCTTGCCAGAACGCGCGCGGCGCTCGCCACCGAGTGGGGTAAGAAGGCGCTAGCGATCGGCGAGGGCGGCTCGATCCCCATTGTCAGCGACTTCAAGCGCGTCCTGGGTTTGGACACCATCATGGTCGGCTTCGCGCTCGACGACGATCGCGTGCACGCGCCAAACGAAAAATTTGATCTGACGTCATTTCACAAAGGCACGCGCAGCTGGGCGCGTATTTTAGCTGCACTGGCGGAGTGAAACGGGGCGGGAACCACGGGCATTGTGCGAGGAACCACCAACCATTGCTGCGAGTTATCGTTCAAAGCAATGGAGGACCACATGGTCGCACCGGCGATGATCAAGGAACATATGGAAGTCCTCGGTTCGGACGGCGTGCACGTCGGCACTGTGGACGGTCTGGAAGGTCGGGATCAGGTCAAGCTGACCAAGGATGATCCCGACGCCGGCGGTGAGCACCATTTCATCCCGCTTGCGTGGGTCGATCACGTGGACGAGAGCGTCCATCTCAAACAGGCCGGCGCCGAGGCGAGGGCACGCTGGAAGACCCATTAACGTCATCTGGAGCAGCAGTCGCCCCGTGGCCATCTTCGGCGCGCGGGGCGATTTTTTTACCCGTCAAAGTCGCCGTCGCTGCTAGATCACCTTGTACAGCCGTTCGTCATAGAGCGCGCCACTCATGGGTGTGAGTTGATCGCGAAATTTTTTAGTCGGTCCTGCCGTAATGTGGGCCTCGTACGCGCTCTGGTTTTTCCAAATTTCAACGACCGAGAAATGATTTGGCCGGTTGCCCTGTTGGAACACGTCGAAGCGCACGGAGCCGGCTTCCTTGCGGCTGTCCGCCACCAATGTCTTGAGCGCCGCGATGCACTCGTCCTTCTTCGGCGGTGGAACATCCACATGCGTGACCACGACGAGCGCGCCGCGCCCATTTTTTCCGGCAGGCGTCGCTGCGATCTCCATCCCCGTGTGGACCCGATCGTCGATCGCGCTGATGAGGTGTGGCTGGATCTTCTCGCGAAATTCCTTGGTGTGGGCGGCGGCGAGGTGCGCGTCGTAGGCCTTTTGGTCCTTCCAGACCGCCACGATCGCGAACTGGTTGGACGGGGCCGTGCGCTGCAGGATGTCGAAGCGCATGTTGGCCTCGTCCTTGCGGCTCGCATTTGCGAGCTGCCGCAATAGGCTCGTGGCCACGCTGCGCGCCGCCGGCGCGACGTCGATGTAGCTGACCACGTAGACGGTATTGTCCTGCGCGTGTGCAGTTTGCATGGACCCGATCGGCATCAAGGCGATGGCGAGCAAAAGCAAAAAGCCAGCGCGCATTTTCATCCTCCCCAGCGTGTCGATTTTTGCTCGATAGTACCGATCTCGCCAAGCCATCGTCAACGCGACGGGTCTCTTCGCGCATGGTCATGAGACGGTTGGAATGGGGCTGCCCGGCGCCGGCCCAGCTCAAGTCGGCGGTGCGCAGCCACGATGGAGAGCGCGATCAAAGTCCCGGCCGGATCAGCAGGGTCGGGATGGACCGCCCGCGGATGTCGTAGACGCGGGCATAAGCGACGCCATCACGCACGACGTCGACCAGCAGCGGAGCGTCGAGCCTCGCGCAGTAGAATTCTCCAAGCATCATCGCGAAGTCGGCCCCCGATGGGTCCCACGTGGTTTCGAAATCGGGACCGAGTTCCACCTGTGGCGAGCGATGCGGTCCGCACACCGCGATCTTCCACCGGCGATCGCTGGGCTTGGTCTCATGGCGCTCGGCCAGCCTCGCCAACAGCGCTTGCGAGGCTTGCTTCAAGGAGAGGCCCCAGTAATCGAGCATGTAGCGATTGCGCGCACGCGCCACGCCGCCAGATAATCCATTAAAATCGGTATATTCATAGGGATGCAGCCGCGCCATGTCGGCGACAGGCATGGCAACGCCAATGATAAAGAGAGCGGACGCCGCGATGGGCGCCAATCGGAACTTGCGCGCAGCGGCATCGACGAGCGAGATGCCGGTAACCCCGCCGAGCACCGCGAGCGGCGGCAGCACGAACAGGAAATGGCGGATACCGTTGTACATCGCGGGCCGCAGCGCTACCGTGACCACGAGCGGCAAGAGCGCCGCCAGCGCGAGCAAAAGCAAGACAGCGCGACGGTTCACGGCCAGGCCGCGTCTGAAGGCCGCGACCAGCGCCCCCGCGGCGCCGCCGAATCCCAGGACCGAGAAAATTGCCGGGAGCTTGAGCGCCAACAGCGTCGGCACATAGCTACGCGGCATGTCCGGAACGGAAATCACGCGCCCGTCGAACAGCTCATGCCACGGCTTTTCGAAAAAGCGCGAAAAGTATTCGACCGCCCGCAGTGGATTGAGCGGGTCGCTGACGGACCAGGGCCAAACCAGTGCCATTACGGCGTAGGCCAGTGCCAGGGCGGGCACGAGGGCCAAGACAAAACGTGCAAGCCGCGCGCCGGCCCGGCGGATTCCGCCCGCACGCCACTCGAGCGCGAAAATTAAGGCAAGCGCCGCCAGGGCGCCGATCGCTCCGAACGCGCCCATGATGCGCGATCCGAACGATAGGCCAAATCCGGCGCCGACGAGGGCGCTGGTTGCGATCGAGGGGCGCGGATATTCTTCGAAGCACCGCACGAGACCAAGCAGAAAAATCGCCGCGGCCACCGCGAAGGGGGAATCCTTCGGGTTCATGAACATGTGGCCGTAGTAGAGCGGGCACGTCGCGAGCAGGACGAGCGCGATCAGCCCCGCTGCCGACCCGCCGACGCGCCGGCCAATTCGCCAAGTGACGAACAGCCCGAGAATTCCGACGGCCGCGCCTATCAGTCGGCGGGTCTCGAACAGTGTGAACGGCAGAAACTTGGCGGCAAACGCGGCGAGCAGATCAAAACCGCCGCCATAGTAGTAGAGATTCACCCACGACAGCGCGCGCCGGTCGCGTAACCCCGAGGCGTAGAACTGGAGCAGGAGATCGCCGTATTCGGAATGAGCGTAGTCGTCCCAGCTCAGCCCATAATCGCGAAACGTCAAGAGCGCGATGATGGCGACAATGCCGAGCACCGCGACGGCTAGCCGGTCAAAGATGCGGGCCCGCGTCAGGCTTTCGAGCGACGGCGCGAATATGGGCGTTGCGAGAACCACGGGGGTGGGATCAGGTCGTGCTCGGGCAACCAATCTGTCGCCCGATTATGAGGCTCACTCGCGCCCTCCATGGCCGCAGAGCCCGCGACCAATATACTTCGCAGGCGCGGATTCCCGCGTTGTCGGCGCCGCGCGGCGATCAAGGCGGCGCCCTGACGCGCAGATGATGAGGCCGGTAACTACTTCATGGCGGCATCATACATCTTGGCCACGTATTCCCAATTCACCAGATGGTCGACATAGGCCTTGAGATAATCCGGCCGCCGGTTGCGGTAATCGATGTAATAGGAGTGCTCCCACACGTCACAGCCGAGGATCGGCTTGCCGCCGTGCACCAGCGGGTTCTCGCCGTTCGGTGTCTTGGTGACGACGATCTTGCCATCCTTGACCGCGAGCCAAGCCCAACCGGAGCCGAATTGGGTGACGCCGGCTTGAATGAAGTCCTCCTTCATCTTCGCGACCGAGCCGAGATCGGCGATGATCTTTTTTTCCAGGTTGCCAGGAAGCTTGTCGCCACCGCCGTTAGGCTTCATCCACTGCCAAAAATGCAAATGGTTGTAATGCTGGCCGGCATTGTTGAACAAGCCGGCGTTCTTTCCAAATGCACCCTTCACGACATCTTCGAGGGATTTTCCTTCCCACTCGGTGCCTTTGATGAGGTTGTTGGCGTTGTTGACGTAGGCGAGATGGTGCTTGTCGTGGTGATATTCGAGCGTTTCGCGCGACATGTAGGGGGCGAGCGCGTCATATTTGTAGGGAAGTTCGGGCAGCGTGAAAGACATCGGATCGCTCCTCAAATGATCAAACGGTCGGGACGAGACGGGGGATTCCTCTTGGTAACGGGTGCATGCCAGCCTCGGTTCCGGGCTACTCATTAGGCCGGAGCGGCCGCCGGGGCAACGGATGGACGCGGTTCCAGGGCGGCGAAGGTCGGCGGGCCCGTCATGACCGTATTTTCACGGACGAGGGACTAACGCGTGCGCAGGAGCGCTGACCGTAGTCGTCACGCATGCTCGCACGAGCGTGAATTCACCTCCAGGTATTAATCAAGATCGGATTTGACCCCCGCGGCGTCACATTAGTTATTGCGATTGGAGTGCAACGGGGCCAAAATTCCTTAGTAACCATAGCACCATGGCTGCTGCCGAATATGGCGGGGCCGGGGCGGGGCGCAAACATGTCTCTGATCTTGTCGTTATTGGGCATCGCGGTTACAGCGGCAGGTGTCGCCGCGATCGGATTCGGCATTCCCATCAATGAGTTCACGCTGGGCACGACGCTCATCGTCGCGGGTGTCAGCGCCTTCACTGGCGGTTTGGTCCTGATCGGACTTGCGACTGTGGTGGCCGAGTTGGGCCGTCTCCGCGAGGCAATACGCACGCGGCCTATCGCCCGAGCGGCGCGTTCCGCCGACGCGCACGAACTCGCGCAAACGGCCACTGCTCCCGCCACGCTCGCCACTCCAGGGCTCATGGCCGGCGCCCGTGCCGCTCAAGCTACCTCCCCACGGCCGAAGCCAGAGGCGCCACAGGTTCGGTCGATCGAATCCCGTGCGGCCGCGGGGACTTCGGGGCTCGACGCTTCGCGTGCCGAGCCAGCCGAGCCTTCGATTGTTGCCGACGAGGAGGAGGTTACGCTCTCCCCCAGCGGTGCCGCCCTTCCTCAGACCCATCGGCCACGCACGCTTGAACCTGCGCCACCCGAACCGAAAGTTTCGGCCGAAGATCGTGCCGGCGGCGCGGCCGTCGAAGCCTTGAAGGCGTCGCGTCTCGATTTCTTGTTCCGGTCGAAGCCGGCGCGTCCCGCGTCCCAGCGGGAGGATTTCGGTGCCGCGTGGCCTGCGGCCGGCAAGCGCGCCGAAACCGAGTCTTCGCCGGCGCTTGAGGCCGATCAAGATCAATCAGATCACGCCGCAGCTTCCGAAGATCGCCGGCCGCAGCAGGCGTCTGACGAGCAGCCCCGCGCAGCTGCAATCCTCAAGTCCGGAGTCGTTGACGGAATGGCCTACACGCTTTACGCGGATGGATCGATCGAGGCCAAGTTGCCGCACGGAACGGTCAAGTTCGGCTCAATTGCCGAGCTACGCGCCCATATAGAAACCAACTCGTAAGCTGAAAATCTGTCCCTTCACGTCTTACGGACGTCCGCGCTCCGGCTTGCTCCGCAATGTCAGGGAGTGTCTGGCCGACGCCGATCGGCAGACTAGAGCGTGATGTCAGCTCGACATTGGCTAGAACATCCTTAGTAACTGCCAACGCTGATCTTGGCTTAATGCCGGGAGGCCATTTCTTGCCTTTCCCAGGATGCAAGAATAGAACGACGTTCAACACACAGAAGTGCGGGCACTGCTGCGCGATCTCCAAATCGAACGCGGCACGAACAATAATCAATGAACGAAAATACTTCAGGTGGGAGATTTATCGAGCTGACAGCCTCAATCGTGTCGGCCTACGTCAGCAACAATTCGGTCCCGGCCTCGGATCTGCCGGCGCTGATCAGTCAAGTGCATGCGGCCTTGACGCGGGTTTTGAGCGGCCACGGCGACGCGCCAAGGGAGCCATCGAAAGCCGCTATCCCGGTCAAGAAGTCGATTACGCCGGAGTATCTCGTCTGTCTCGAGGACGGGAAAAAATTCAAATCCCTCAAGCGTCACCTGCGCGCGCAATACAACATGACTCCGGAGCAGTATCGCGAGAAATGGGGATTGGCGCCGGATTATCCGATGGTGGCGCCGAATTATGCCGCCGCTCGTTCGCGCCTGGCCAAACAAATGGGACTCGGCCAGCAACGGCGACGGCGCAATAGGTGATGAAGATCGAAGGCCCCGGGGAGGTTGTCGCCGGGGCCTAGCAGCCTCTTTCGTTCCTTGGGGGGTCGATCGAGGCCACCGGTAGATGACCCGCAAATGCCGAGCCAGTTCCAGGGCTCAGGAAGAATCAGAGGGCGCGAGGCGGCCTTCACGCCGCCGTAGCCGCCCGGGCATCCGCACGAATGCGCTCGACCATCGAGCGGAACCCGTTCGAGCGTTGCGGGGTCAGATGCTCGCGCAGGCCAAGCCGCGCGAAAATCGCGATAGCATCCATCGAAAGAATATCGCGGGCCCGCTTGCCGGAGAAAATCGCGAACAAAATGGCGATGAGTCCGCGCACGATGTGGGCATCGCTGTCGCCAGAGAAGGTGAGCACGGGTCCGCCCGCACCATTCGGATGCACGCTGGTTGCGAGCCAAACCTGGCTGGCGCAGCCCTGGACCTTGTTCGCTTCGGTACGCTCCCGCTCCGGGAGAGGGCTCAGGCCGCGGCCGAGTTCGATGACATAGCGGTAACGGTCGTCCCACTCCTCGAGCAACGAAAAGTTGTCGAGGATCTCGTCGAGCGTTGTGAGCGCCTCGGATGAGCTCGCGGTCATGGTTTGCCGCATAGCGGATATATAGGCGCGATGGTAGAGCGAACGAATGGCCGCCGGCGAAAAAGATCGATCTGGTCGGACCCCGCGGGGCGCGCCTATCAGAGTGGCCAAGTTCGGCCGGCCTGCTGCAGCCGCGGCACTTCGAAGCCTGGGCTTAAGCCGGCCCGTCCTTGCGCGACGGCGGGGTGTGCCAGGCTGGCGCTAAATCAGACGGCGAGAGCGTGTGCTGCGAGGGGCGGGCGGTAGGCAACGGGACGGCTTCGCCGGAGGCCGCGTTCAGCGGCGTGCCAGCGTCGTGGGACCCGAAGCGTTCATTGAGGTATTGGTAGAGCATCTTGGCTCCGGCCTGGGCGCGATGCCCGATCGCAACCGCTGCCTGCGATCCGACCGTACAGGCGTCTGGCTGCCGTTCACAGAATGAGCGGACGTCGCTGACGGTGGCCTTCGCCGCCGAGACCGCATCGACGGCGCTCACATTGAGTTTCGGCGTGGGCTGCGAGCCGCCGCTCGGCAGCAATGCCAGAATGATGGTCAGCCAAAAGGCCATCCGTAATAGGAATCGCATGCTCTGCCTTCGAAATCCCTCGGCCGTGATTGCCGTATTGCAGACGATCCTAGCAGCAAGGATTGAAACGCTGGTTTGTAGGGCCTGACGCTTTTTGTCCACATTCGACGGCAATCAGCCGCGGTTTTTCAGAAATTTTGAATGATCTGGATTTGACTAAAATTGCTAGCACCGGCGGCGCCCCGAAGACGGCCTCAAAATTCGGTTTCCGGTGACCCTTGGCCTCTATCGTGTGGCGGCAACAGACCATTCACCATTCGCTAACGAATACGTCTCGCCAACGAATACGTCGGCGAGTCTTGGCGAAATGAGCCGAAAACCCCGCTCGCTGGATCGCTACACGGTTGCGACTTTAGTGTTCGCTTAAGCGGCCTCTGACACGATCCCCGCCAGGCAAAGGGGGGCGCGTCCAAGACTTTCGGGCGTGCGCGAGACGTGGTCCGATTCCAGATCGTTTTGGCACGTTTGCTACGCGTGCTTGTACGACACAATGCGATGACGTCCGCGGGCGGCAGCGGTGGCGAGTTGGTCGTCGTGACGACATTGCTCCGACCGTACGTAATGCCATGACGCACGCGAGTCGAGAAAAGAGCGCGCCGCTCGACGGCCGTCCCGCGATACGCGTATTGAGGGGGCTGGACTGGAGAACGCGAGATGCCGCGGGCGTGGTCCTTGGCGCCCTCCTCACGATGACGGTCCTGATCAACGTGCTGTTCATGCAGTCCGGCTCGCACCCGGCGCCGATGTTCAAAAGCGCGTCCGCGCAGATGAAACCGGCAATGGCGACGGATAGCACGTCCGTCCCGCGTCCACGTCCGATCGAGCCGGCAGGTCCCGCGGCGCTGACGAAGTCGCCGTCCGCGGCGCGTCCGCCGGGTGAGATCATCAATGATATCCAGCGCGAATTGGCGCGTCGCGGCTACTACGACGGTGTTGTCGATGGCTTGTATGGTCCCAAGACGGACGCCGCAATCCGGGACTTTGAACAGGCTGCCGCGCTCAAGCCGAGCACGGAGCCCAACGAGGCACTGCTGCAGGCCATCATGCGAGCGCCAGCCAAGCTGGCGAAGGGAGCGACGGCAGCTGCCCCTGGCGCACGTCCGATGCCAATCCGAGCTGATGGCGTGGGCGGACGGCCGGTACCATCGAAGCGCGTCATCGCGCTGCAGCGGGCGCTTGCCGAATACGGCTATGGCCAGATCAGGGCGAGCGGGATCATCGATGCGGAAACACAGGCCGCCATCGAGAAATTCGAGCGCGAGCGCAAGCTGCCGATTACCGGCCAGGCGTCCGACCTCGTCATGCGCGAACTGGCGGCGATGACTGGGCGACCGCTGGAATAACGCTCCATCGCGCCCGAGCGGCGCCCCCATAATCATTGGAGAAAATGGCGGACGCGGCTTTCGTCCAACTCGCGCATGTGATGAATACTTGCCCTACGCGAGCATAGGAACGAGAAGTTCAAATGCGCCTGAAATCTGCGATCTGGGTTGCCGCTTATATCCGTCGCTGCCACATCGAGGGAGCGTTCGCGGCGGTGCGCAGGCGCGGTGCTGAGGAGGCAGGGACCATTTTCGTCAAGCTGAACCGTCTCGACGGCACGGCGGAGTTATTTGGCCCGGCGCCGCAGAGCGTGTTCGACCATGCGCGTCCGGCGGACCGGCTGTTCAGCCGCTGCCTCGGCGAACAACCCGCCCCGGAATCCAAGATCGAGGAACGCCTCGCGCGCGAACTGCGCTTCGATCCGGATGCGTGGATCCTCGAAGTTGAGGACCGCGCCGGCCGTCATTTCCTCGATCAGGTTCTTGCCTGAACGGCCCGGTTCAGCCCGGCGCAGCCTTCGCCGGACGGCGCGAGAGCTCGGACAGCGCCCGCCATGCGTTTTCCGCTGCGGCCTGCCAAGGGACCGGTTCAGCGTGGACTGGGCTGCTCTCGGCTTGCGCGGCATCGCGCCAGATCGCAACCAAGCGGCATGCTGCGTCTGTGCTGATCTCGCGATAGAGCTGGGCAAGCGCATGGACGCGATCAGCCCATTGCCCAACCCAGAAGCTTAGAGCCGGCAACAGGCACTGCAGCACCGTGTTCGACAAATCCATGGCCTTGGCGGCGACCACGATCGGCTCACCGAGCGGGTCATAAAGAATGCGCCACGCTTGCGCCGCGGAGACGCCGAGTAGGCGTTCGAGTTCCTCGGTGAGAGTCTCGGGTTTGCGCCGAAGTGCAGCCGCTTCCAGGCGCCAGATATCCGTGCCTTGCACCCCCGGCAAATGGTGCGATGGGCGAAACGGTGCATAGTGGAGATTGATCAGGATTAGTCGGCGCTCCGGCGCTGTTGCCCGATAGAATACTTCCGATAGCTCCGAAGCCGCAGCGAGAGGACCTGCGCCGCGCACGGCCGGCCGAGCAGCCGAAGGTTCTGTCCCAATGCTTTCCGTATCGATGCCGGCCGGTGCCTCGGCGATCGGCCCGCGTTCGGCCGGTCTCAGTTGCGGCGAGTGCGCGAGAATCGGACCGGCGACTTCAATCGCATCGCGCGCCAGTCGCTCCAGAACGGGCAGGGGGGCCGACGGGTAGGATGCAAGCCGCGCAGCGAGCGCGGCCCGTTCTGAGAGTGCGGCCGCATCGATGAGCCGCAACGCGAGCTCGGTGTAGTAGTGTTCGTCTTCGGGCGTGTGGATCGGCCGCTGCAGGTAGAGATCGGTCAGTGTTCGCAACAACCTCGCGCACATGTCGGCCGCGTTGCCGTCAACGAGATCGAGCAGGCCCTCAAGGTCAGCAAATGCCGCCGCAGCCGTCATTATGATCACTGCGCCTTTACTGCAACACTTTCGATTTGAGATACCCTACGGGGCGCGCGTTAGCGGACCGTTAACCTTGTGCGCCTCAAATCGCGCAGGAGCCGCGTTGCGGCATCCGAGCGTTGGGGCGGGGGCAACGATATGGGGACCGTGATCAATTTTCCGACCGCGGAGCGCGCCGCGCGCGGACCAGATTCGATGGCCGGAAAGTCCGAATCAGCCGCCGTAATTATTCTCCCGGTCATTCGGATCGAACGACATGCTGAGGCGCCGAGCGGGGACCTCGAACCCGAGGCGGGCAGTACTGCGCGCCGCCGTCGGCGGCGGCGTGCCAACCGCTCGTGAGGTCGCGACCGATCATTCCGGGGCGCGCGTGGCTGACCTCGGCTTCCCCCCGAGGATCATTTCGAGAATGTCTCAACTCGGTCGGAGCGGCACCGCTGGTGCGCAAATCTTTCATTGCGGACGGCACTGCGCGGCCGCGAGTGCATTTCGCACCGCAGGGATCCACCCTGTTTCAGGGGCAAGCGCTCTAATCACGATCAGGCCGGTGGTTGTCGGTGATGTCACGATCAATCGGTCCGCAGCCGTGATTTCGTCGTTCTCCGGCAGCTCCGCCCGTTGTGCTGTCGTCATGAGATCAAGCTCGATCATCCGGCGCCCGGCAGCGCGATCATTGATCGCGTAGTAGGCGACGTCGGAGCGAGTGTAGAAAGATACCGACGTGTAGGCCTGGCTGATCGGCACGGAAAATTTTAGGGGACCCCGTGACAAATCATAGCGGCAGACGGACACCTGGAAGGCCGGATCCATGAAGGGCATGAGCGCCTTCTCGGGAGTAGGACCAGGAATAGGAATGACCGAATTGACCGGAGCGATCGCGGAGACGCGGGCATAGGCGTCCTGGGTTGCCATCCGGGGGAGCAGCAGGACTGTTGCCAGATGCACGATGCCGGCAAGCAGGAGCGCGCCCAGCAGCCATAACGTCAAGCGGATCACAGGCAAGCTCTCTTGGTGATCAAGGGCATCGGCGCCTCCGATCCGGTTCGGGTCGCCACGCCGATCGGGGTATCATAGAGCCGCAACACCAGCAGGTACTTCTCTACGCCGCCGGTCGGCAGCCAATTGCCCGGCCGTGCACGGGGACCGACCATGATCTCGAAGCTGCCGTCCGCGTTGCGGATGATCTCCTGGCTGGTGAAGCCGTGCCGTTGCGCCGAATTGGCTACGAGCCGACCTTCGGGGTCGTACAGAGTGATGGTCCAAAACCGGGCCTGCGGTGTGGTGCCGCTCAACAGCACGTCGCAGCGTCCGTCGAGGGGGTCACCGATATCATCGGTGCGTGCATAGAACGCGACCCCGTCGCCCGAGCCGATCGGTAGTTCACCGGTGCGCGCGACGATGGCGCGCGCATAGGGGTCGATGCCGGCGGTCCCATTCTTCGGCCAGCCCGTCCACGCACCGATGGTGACACCGCCATAGGCGCTGCCTCGCGTCAGGGCAAGCCAGGTCGTACCGAGGCCGACCACTGCCGCGATCACGAGCGCAAACACAGTTCCAAAAAGCAAGCGCACGTTCGATTCGCTAGCGTAGCCGTGGCTGGAGTATTTAACAAAAGTGGTCGGTCGGCTTCAATCGCCGCGATTCTGATCAGGCGGCCGTTGCTCCGACGCCGATGCAAAACTTCCTTGACCTTGCGGTTTGGTATCGTCTGAAGCTTTGGTCATCTCGCCGCGGGCCGCGAGCGCGCGCGTGGCATCGTCCATCAGGCGCTCGACACGGACCAGGGCATCGGCACCGCGCTTGGTGAGAACTGAGTTCGGGCGGCTGGCCGGTGCCTCGCCCTCCTTTTTACCCTCGGCCACGCGCGCTGCGGACGGGGCTTGCGGGCCGAGGCCGGGAATGGGTTTCAGCTCGATCCCTTGGTGAGCGTAGGCCATGATCTCATGCCAGGTCATCGCGGGAAGCGAGCCGCCCGTCATCTGGTGCATGGCGGTGTAATCGTCATTGCCGAACCACACACCGCAAACCATGTTGCCGGTGAAGCCTACGAACCAGGCGTCGCGGTAGGCGTTGGTGGTGCCGGTCTTGCCCGCGGCCTTGATGCCGTCGAGGATGGCACGCCTGGCGGTGCCTTCCTCCACCACCTTGCTCATGATCATGTTCATGTCCATGGCGACCTGCGGCGTGATCACCTGTACCGGCTTCTTGCTGTCGCGGTCCCAACGCCAGATCAGCTCGCCAGCGCCGCTGCGCACCTCGAGCACCGCGTGCGGGGTCATCGCCTTGCCGAGATTGGGGAACATCGTGAAGCCGCCGGTGTGATCGAGCACGGTTACCTCGTCGGCGCCGATCGGCATGGAGGGGGTATCGGGCAATGGCGTGCGCAGGCCAGCTTTGCGTGCGGTATCCCTGATCTTGGCGCGGCCGATTTTCGGATTGCCGTTGCCGAGCGCGATCGACAGCTTCACCGGAATGATGTTGATCGAGCGCACCAGCGCCTGCGTGAGCGTCATCGAACCGGAAAAGCCGCCGCTGTAGTTTTTCGGGCACCAGTTGCCGATGCAGACCGGCGAGTCGACCACGATCGAGGTCGGCTTGAACCCGTTCATCAGGGCAGTGGCGTAGACATAGGGCTTGAACGAGGAGCCCGGCGCGCGCATGGCGTCGGTCGCGCGGTTGAACTGGCTCTCGCTGTAGTCGCGTCCGCCGACCATGGCGCGCACCGCGCCGTCGATGTCCATCAACACCGCGGCGCCCTGCTTCGCCTTGTATTCGCGCCCGTACTGCTTGAGCGAGTTCTGGAGTGCCTGCTCGGTATGGTTCTGCAGGTCGACGTCGAGGGCAAGGCGCACGACGAACACGCGCTCGTGCACGGACTTGGGCAAGGTTTCGGCCAGCTTCTTCATCTCGTCAAAGGCCCAATCGAGATAATAATTGGGCGAACGTTCGTCGCGCCGGTCGACTGCTATCGCGGGATTACGGCGGGCGCCAAACACCTGGCCCTCGGTCATGAATCCGGCCTCGATCAGATTGTCCAAGACGACGTTCGCGCGAGCGCGCGCTGCCGGCAGATTGATGTGCGGGGCAAATCGCGACGGCGCCTTGAACAGGCCGGCCAGCATGGCTGCCTCGGCGAGGGTTACCTCGCGCGCGGACTTGTTGAAATAATACTGTGCCGCCGCATCGACGCCGAAGGTGCCGCCGCCGAGATAGGCGCGATCAAGGTAGAGCTTGAGAATTTCGTTCTTGGGCAGCCGTGCTTCCAGCCAGAGCGCGAGGAACGCCTCCTTGACCTTGCGCTCGATGGTCCGCTCGTTCGACAGGAAGAGGTTCTTGGCCAATTGTTGGCTGATGGAAGAACCACCCTGCACCACGCCGCCCGCGCGCGCATTGGTGAGCATCGCGCGGAAGAGACCGGGAAAGTCGATGCCGAAATGCTCGTAGAAGCGGCGATCTTCGGTGGCGAGCGTTGCCTTGATCAGGTGGTCGGGAAACTGATCGAGCGGGATCGCGTCATTGTGCCGGATGCCGCGCGAACCGACTTCATTGCCGTAGCGGTCGAGGAAGGTGACGGCGAGCTCGGATTTCTTCAGCCAGTCGTCGTCCGAGGTCTCACGGAAAGCGGGAATCGCGAGCGCTAGCATGACCAGCAGACCCGCATTGCCCAGCGTCAGGCACTCCGACAGCGGCTCAACGAAGTACCAGCGCCGCCAACCAGAGACATGGAAGCGGTCCATGAAGACGGTGAAGCGCTCGTAAAGCTCGCGTCCCCAGGTCCTGGCCTGGTACAGCCCGAAGTCGATCCGGGCATCGAGATCGAGCAGGAAGCGCCGCAGCTTGATTTTCCAGCCGACTGGATTCCCGCTGTCTTGGAACAGGTTGCGCAAGGTTCCCTCAGAGTCGAAGTCATAGCTCCGGCGGGGCGCGCAGGCGCCCAACCGTTATCGAAAGTTTTAACCGATCCAGGGGTTCCAAACTATGGCGACCTGGTCACAAGATGAATAGCTCGAAGCGATCCGGACAAGGCCCGTTCCGCAGGCGACTGTTCGAAAGGCGGCCCACGCATGAGCGCTGACGAGATCCCGTTCTGGCGTCGTAAGTCGTTGGCACAGATGACGGATTCCGAATGGGAGAGCCTTTGCGACGGCTGCGGGCGCTGCTGTCTGGTCAAGCTCGAGGATGCCGATGACTCATCGCGCACCTATTTTACGGACGTCGGCTGCCGCCTGCTTGACAGCAACACCTGCCGCTGTCGGGACTATCCCAACCGGACCGCTAAGGTGAAGGATTGCGTTCGGCTAACCCCAAGAAACATAAACCGAATCGTCTGGTTGCCGCCGAGCTGCGCCTATCGCTTATTGGCCGACGGCCGGGATCTCTATTGGTGGCATCCGCTCGTTTCTGGTGATCCCGAGACCGTGCATCAGGCCGGGATCTCGGTGCGCGGACGCGTCGGCGCGAGCGAGGACGAGGTCGAGGACAAAGATCTCGAGGACCGCATCGTGAGTTGGCCAGCGCGCATACCGAAGGCGGCGAGGAAGCCGCGATCACCCCGATAAGCCCGTGCACCACTGCATGGCGCCCGCGCAGGGCGCCATCTTGTCGTCCCACGGCTTCCCCGACTAGATGCCCCGCGCCTCGCCGCCCGGGCCGGCGCCAGGCCAAACATGCGCGATCCGCTCACCCCCCCACCACCGGCGGACTACCTCGACCACGCCGCCGCACGCCGCATCGTCGTGGGCGTGCTGCTGACCATGCTGCTCGCGGCCCTCGACCAGGTGATGGTGGCGACCGCGCTGCCGACCATCGCCGCGAGCCTGGGCGACATCGAGAACATGTCATGGGTCGTCACCGCCAATCTTCTGTGCGCGACCGCGGTGACGCCGCTCTACGGCAAGCTCTCCGACATCCACGGCCGCCGCACCATGATGCTGATCGCCATCGGCATCTATGCCGGCGGCTCGCTGGCCTGTGCGCTGGCGCCCTCCATGCTGATGCTGATTCTCGCCCGCGCGCTTCAGGGTCTTGGGGGCGGCGGCCTAATGCCGCTGGTACAAACCATCATCGGCGACGTTGCTTCGCCCCGCGATCGTCCGCGGTATCAGGCCTACACGTCTTCGACCTTCATCGTATCGACCGTGGGCGGCCCCATCCTCGGCGGCTTCATTGCGGAGCATCTGCATTGGTCATGGATTTTCTGGTTCAATCTGCCGCTGTGTGGACTGGCCTTTCTGCTCACCCACAACGTGTTGCAGCGGCTGCCACGCCACGACCGCTGGCACAGCCTCGACGTACTGGGCATGGCGCTGATGGTGGGAGCCGCGATCGCGCTGATGCTGGCGCTGACCTGGGGCGGACGGCGCTATGCCTGGGGGTCGCCGCAGATCCTCGCACTCCTTGTTGCCTCCATTACGCTATGGGTCTTGTTCGCATGGCGCGTTATGACCGCGGACGAGCCCTTCATTCCGTTGTCGGTGCTGCGCGACGGCGCCACGCGCGTAGGCACCATGACCGCTTTCTTCGCGGTCGGTGTCGTCATTGCGCTGACTATCGTCCTGCCGCTCTATGCGCAGCTTGCGCTTGGACTCTCGGTCAGCGAATCGGCATGGGCGATCATTGCGCTGCAAGGTGCTGCCACAGTCACGTCGGTCGTCGGCGGGCGCCTGCTGGTGCGCTTCACTCACTACAAGCGAATCCCGCTGGTCGGCCTGTTGCTCTCGATAGCGGCGCTGGTGCCGCTCGCAATCGCGCCGACCGGGCTTTCATCTTGGGCCGCGCTCGGCCTGATCGCACTTGTAGGGCTCGGATTGGGACCAACCTTCCCGTTCACGGTTGTGGTGGTGCAGAATGCGGTAGCATTGCATCAGCTTGGCGTCGCAACCGGGACCATGAACTTCTTTCGCGCCCTCGGGTCGACGTTCATCGTCTCCTGTTTCGGCGCAATTGTGCTCGCAGGCGCGCCAGTGGTCCGTGGGCTCTCGGCGGGCGCGGTGCTGGCGGGAGTCGATGCGGCGGAAGCTTTCCGCTGGGTCTTCGCAGCCACCATCGGCTGTCTCGTGGTGGCCCTTGCATCCATTCTCGCGCTCGAGGAACGGCCGTTGCGAGGCTCCGCGCATCGATCGACGCGAGCCGACTAAGACCCGATTCTGATCCCTATAGAGTGCCAGACGTAACACGGTTCGCTATTCCCCGCCCGCAGAGCATCATACCTGCTCTGTGCCTGAGCCCATTGCCTTGACCGTGCTCGAGCGCCATACGAAGCGATATCGACAATGCGCAGTGATCAAACTGACTCACTTCCGATTCGAATGACGTCCCCGACCCAAAAGCCGATCGAGTCTTCCGAGCCTGTGCGGCACTCGCCGCTGTCCAAGGCCGAGATACGCAACATTTTTTACGGCCTGATGGTGGGCATGTTCCTGTCGGCGCTCAATCAGACCATCGTCGTCACCGCGTTGCCTACCATCGGACGTGAGTTCGGTGATTTCGAGAACCTGTCCTGGGTCATCATTGCCTATCTGCTGTCGTCGACCGTGGTGTCGCCGCTCTACGGCAAGCTCTCCGACATCCACGGCCGACGCGTCATGATGCTGCTGGCGATCGGCTTGTTCCTTGCAGGCTCGGTGGTATCCGCGGCGGCGCCCAACATGGCGATATTGATCGCTGGCCGTACTCTGCAGGGAATCGGGGGCGGCGGGATCGTGCCGCTGACCCAGACGACTATCGCCGACATGATTACGCCGCGCGAGCGCGGCCGCTACCAGGCCTACATGGGCACGTCGTGGATCATGGCTGGCCTCGCCGGGCCGGCCCTCGGCGGCGCCATTGCCGAGTACCTGCATTGGTCGGTCATCTTCTGGCTCAACGTGCCTCTTGGGCTCTTCGCGACGCTGCTCGTGTATCACGCGATGAAGCGCCTCCCGCGCCACGAACGCCCCCACCGCCTCGACGTGATTGGCGCGGCGCTGATGATCTCGGCCGCCACCATCTTCCTCATTGCCCTCACCTGGGGTGGTACCCGCGTGCCGTGGCTATCGCCGACGATTTTCGCGTTGGTTGCCGTTTCGCTGGGGCTCAGCCTTGCGTTTGTGTGGTGGCTCAGGCTCGCTCCGGAGCCTTTTCTACCGCTCACCGTGCTCGGCAATCCGGTGATGCGTGCCGGCACGGCCGCCACGTCGTGGATGCTCGGAGCGGTGCTGGGGCTGACCGTGTATATGCCCCTCTATTTCCAAGTTGTGCACGGGCTCTCCGCGACCCAAGCCGGTCTCGCGCTCATTCCGATCGTGCTGATGACGACACCGGGATCGATGCTGTCGGGGCGGTCGATGATGTATCTGCGCCATTACAAGGTATCGGCGATCGGCGGTGCGACGATAGCGATCGCGAGCGTCACGGCGCTCGCCATCGACCCCGCCATGCCGCTCCTGGGCGTGATCATCGCGCTCACGCTCATCGGCTTCGGTGCAGGTACCGTCTATCCGGTGGCAACCGTTTCGATCCAAAACGCCGTGCCGGCGCACCAGGTGGGGACGGCGACCGGGGCCATGAATTTCTTCCGTGCGCTAGCAAGCGCGCTTGCAGTCGCAATCATGGGCGCGATCCTTCTGGCTGCCCTGGGCGCCACGCCCGAGCGCGGCACCGGCGTGGAACTCCTGGTCGAGACTGCAAGGGCAGCTGGGCTCGATATCGCGGTCGCATTCCGCTTCGCGTTCGTCGCTGTCGATGCCTTCTTGGTTGCGGCACTTGCCGCCGTGTTGCTCATGGAAGAACGTCCGCTGCGGGGGCCCGCGAGCGGACCGGCCTCGGCGGAAGCGCCGCCCGCGCCGGCGGAGTAGTAAAGTGGCGCTGTTGCAAACAGCTCAATGCCGGCAACGGCTGCGAAATAACTTTCAACTAAATCTGCGCAGCGCCGTGGCGGTCGGACTCTTTCCGCAGATGCGACAGCTTTGAAGGGCAGCAGGCGATGCTATCTGGCGTGCACGCTATCGTCGTAGCTGGGAGCCTCGTGCAAAAATCCGCGCTTGAGCATCCAGTCGACCTTCGCTTTGAACTCGGCCGGTTGGTAGGCCTTGACGCCAGTCAGTTCGGGAAGCAGGCCATCCTTGCGCAGCTCGGGTGCTAGGTCGCGCAAGAGCTCCGCTCGCGAGCGCTTCTCATGCTCCCGCAGCCAGGCGATCGCGCGGTTGAGCGCGCGCCGCAGCTTCTCCGCGGTTTCCGCATCGATATCCTGCCCGGCGACGATGCCGCCGCGCCACCGCAGGTCGGCGATCTGGCGGCAGCCTGCCGCGATAGCGCGGCTCACCAGCGGCTCCATGAGCGCTGCGGCTTCGTTGCGGCCGTTGAGCAAAGCGTCCAGTCGGTCCGCCGCATGCTCGAGCTTGATCTCCGCGAACGGGATGCCAGCCGCCTCCATGACTTCGATCGCGGCATAGAATGTGCCTGCATGCCAGGTGACCGCAATCGGCACGTTGCGCAGGTCGGCAAGGCTCTGAACGGACGAATCCTTCCTGACCATGATCGCGCCGGTGCGCACCGTGGCATCGAGCCCGATGATCTTGCCTTTGCCCAGCCGTTGCACGCGCTCGATCGCTCCCCATTCGCACTGCTGAAGCTGAGTCTCCTTCCAGCGATGGGCGAAATCTTTCACCCGGCCTTCGGTGCCCTTGGGGTTGTCCTCGTGATAGACGACGTCGAGGCCCTCTTCGGCAAAGAAGCCTTGCTCCACGGCCACCCGCCAGGGACGGTCATGGGCGTTGCTGTCGCTTTGTACACGGATCGTGCGGGCCATGGCACACCTACGGCTATTGAACCAGGGTCGAACGACGTTATGCCCTGAGATTCATCTCGTCACAACGGACCAGATGGTTAGGACGCGCATTGTATCGCAAGATGGACTTTGATCGCCTGCTTTATGTCGCCGCTTGCATCGTCGAGAGGGACGCCCCTCAAGCTAGCCGATGGCAAGTCGTCTCCTTAAGATACGCGTATGGCCGCTGAGCTCACTGCCGACGAGATTCGCACCTTACTCGAGCTCGAGCCGAACGCCACCTGTGGGTTCGTTCGGATTACGTATTTGAGTCCGCAGTCGATCGCGGCTGGCGGCTTGCCGTCACCGTTTAGCGACGGACGGCCGATCGGATCCGCGCTCTATTCCATGGTCACGCCAACCGCACCGGTGCGGC
>WNFX01000599.1_pt1 | contig 35620 bp, 41 predicted proteins | sample 5400111 | NCBI WGS metagenome assembly WNFX01 (sample SAMN13153363, study PRJNA577476) | soil metagenome | isolation source: 40 cm soil or saprolite under grassland replicate 1 | place: USA:California | collected 2016-06-15 | reverse complement strand
GGTGAAACTCAGGAAATCAGCGTGAAACCCAGGAATGGATCGCTGAGACTCTGGAGAAACCGCTCTCCATCTGGTATACTGCTCTTAGCGTTGTAAATAGTGTCTATGTGTCTCGGATAGGCTGATCGTGGAAATACGCATTTCCCGCTCATGAGAGGCAGAAATACCGATGGTTGCACCCGCTGTCGATGGCATTGACCTCTTTAAAATTGCAGGCCGCTCCATTTCGGGGTGGATTCCTAGTTTCAAGACGGGCTCCGCCAAGAGTATCAGACAACCATTTTGTAGCCAACTCGAAGAAAGACTCTTGCTCTGGCTTGAATACAACCCTCAGGTCGTGAGTTACGCTCGCGGTGACATTGGCCCTCCGTTTGCTTCCACCTATCGATTGCCCATCCCTAAACATGCTCCTTTTGTCATTGGCTACACCTTTGAAGGCAAACCCCACAACTACCTGCCTGATGTGGTGGGCCAACTTCAGGATGGGACGACCTTTATCGCTGAAGCAGGTATGGAGGATGATAAACGACAGGATCGCAATCTTGCCAAAGCTGAAGCAGCTCGCCGTCTCGCGCGTCTTCAACACGGGGTCTACTGGATTGCCACAGAAAAGACACTCACCAGAGCACGCCACTACAATCTGGTTTTCTTGCATGCCAGGCGTCAGGTGTTTCCCGCTTTTGCTGACATTGCCCTGACTGTTCAGGAAGCTTGGCCGTGGGGAGAAGTTGCCAGTGTCGAAGAGATCGAGCAACGGCTTGCACAACGCTGGCCTCTCCCACTGATTGAAGCGACGATCTGGAAAATCGTTGCCGATGCTGCAGCAAGAGGACATTTGCTCGTTGATTTACAACAGCTGACGCTTGATCGTCAGCTCCCTCTGGCTTTACTTCCACCAGAGGCGGCAGCACTCCCCTTTGACCCCTTTCCAGATACGCTTCTGGTTGAGGAGAAGAGCGTTTCAGCCATACCTGTCTCGTCTCTACCCAACCCGCCCATTGCAGGTCCAACATTTGACGCCTCCACCTTACCAGAAAAGCAGCGAGAACAGTTTTATCGAAATCTGCGAGCAGTCGAGCAGGTGTTGGCTGGGGCGTCTCAAACACGGATTGCGACCGAGTCAGGGATTTCGCGTTCCTGGCTCTCCCAGTTGGTCCAGCGGACGAAGGCTATCGGTCAGATTGCTTGTGTTCCCCACGGAAGCTACACGAGAAAGACGACCATGCATCCCGCCTTCCAAGAATGCATTCGGAGGTTGTATTTGCTCCCCACACAGCTTTCCATGACGGCAATCCATGAACACATGGAAATGCGGCAGGTGGCGGAGCGATTGCAGGCTTCAACTGGCGCTCTCGTCAAACTTCCCTCCTACGACCAAGTGCGTCGAGAAATCCATCGACTCAAAGAGGAGCCGGATCTGGTAGCTGTGCGTGAGCGGGCAAAATCACCTCCTCGTGCACGTTCCTCTCCTGAATCATTTGTGCTTTCCATTCCATCTCCGGCGCTGCTCACCCAGGTCGATGAGCACTCGCTAGAGCTGTATGTCGTCACCCCCGACGGCATTGCGGTGACACAACGTGTCCATGCCGCGGCGCTCATCTGTGTGAAAACAACCGCGATCCTCGGTGCAATCCTCTCCCTCGGCCCACTGAAGGAGGAAGACTACATGCGTCTGGTCCGTCAAGCATTGGAGCCGAAAGATCGCTTAGTTGGACTCTCTGGATGCGAACATTCCTGGCCTTGCTACGGCAAACCAGCTATCATTTTTCACGACCGGGGGAAGATTTTTACCTCTGAGCGCGCCCGACAGGTATTGGTAGATCGGCTTGGCATCATTACCGAACAGGCCCCCCCGTACGCACCATCAGCAAAAGGCACCGTGGAGAACCTCTTCCGGTGGATGACCCAGCGCTTTGAACGACGCCAGCCAGGCACGAGCCATGGGATCAACGATGCGAAAAGAGCAGCAGAGACTGGGGGGATGACGCTGGAAGAACTGGAGCGTTGTTTCTATCAGGCCATCGTCGATGATTACCAGCAAGACTGGGATAGCCTGCGACGGCAAAAACGGTGCATTGTTTGGGATCATGCAGTCGCGCAGAGTGGCGTTCCCCAGTATCTCGGATCGCCCGATGATTTGAAACTGTTGCTGATGAAAGCGGTCAATCGAAAAACTCCAGGTCATGGATATCGCACCTCTGAGGGCTCCAGGCTTTCCTTTCTGGGTCGCTGGTATGTGTGTCCTGGCCTGCTCTCTCGGCTCCAAGGCCGAGAGTTCGAAGTGTACTACGACCGTCGCGTGCGCCATGTCGGCGCGTGTGAAATCCCTCTCGCAGAGAGGAATGATTGAAGTCAACATCATTGGGTCACGGGATTTACCCGGATGGGAAACCTGAAAGGGACAACAGCATATCCTGAAAGTGCAGGCGTACCGAAGGCGCTTAGGCGCGCGCTGTGCAAGACCCGCGTGATATGGTAAAGCTGTGTTTGCTGAACCTAAGTTTCCAACGGTCTAATCGTAGGTTCCCCGACCAAACAGCGCATCAGAGCGGGGTCATCGGAATATCTTTCTAGTCGCTTCGGAGAGAGATAAGGCTTCATCCGATGAGTGATGAACAATGAGTTCATTCAAGGAAACGAACAGGTACCTACGTCACGCTAGAACGTTTCACATGCCTAAACATGGGATCGCCTACCAGCCGCGAGGCTCATGGCGACGGAGCTGCCATAGTACTTTGAAATTGGGAAAGCCAATTACATGGGGAAGGGCAGCAGGAAGTATGGATAGCTAGAAAGGTCAGGTGCGCGTGATGCGAGAGGCCGCAGCCATTCTAGAAATCATTCGAGAACGAGGGAAAAAGGGACTGCCGCTGGAACGAGTCTATCGGCTCTTGTTCAATCGTGAACTGTTCCTCACGGCTTACGGCAAACTCTACAGGAATGATGGCGCTCTCACGCCAGGCAGTACCCCGGAAACAGTGGATGAGATGTCGATTGCCAGAATTGACGCCATCATTGAAGCTCTCCGCTTCGAGCGGTATCACTGGACACCGACACGGCGCGTCTACATCGAGAAGAAAAACTCGACGAAGAAGCGTCCGCTCTCAATGCCGATATGGGTTTCATACTGCCTCTCTTTCCAGGCGATGTTCGGGATACCGATGATCGCCGACGGGGTGGACCAGAAGCCCCAGCCCACCCTCCTCGTTTTACTCTACCACGTTCTGTCGCGCCTTTCCACTCCGACGACGTTTCCAATGTCGTTGCGTTGGCTTGCGCAGCCGTGCGATGATGTCTGGAGTGAGGGTAATCCAGCGCGGACCATGAGGGTGAGCGCGAATGCTTTCCAGAAGCCCGGCGTTACACCAATCTGCAATCGTCGAGACATTGACGTTGAGCAGTTCTGCTGCCGCCAGGGCAGAGTAGCGCCCATCGCCTCGTTGTCCGGTCGGACAGAAGCCCGGCCCCTCAGGGCAAGCCAGGGGAATCTGGTAGGCGGCACGAATCCAGTCCACTTTGCTGGCCGTAAAGCTGCTTCCCAGCCCCGAACACAGCCCCTCCTCATTGAGCAGGTTCGCGATCTGGGTCGCCGTGTGGGTCCGAGCCAGTTCCCGCACCCGAGCGACGACCTGCGGACTGGTTTGACGGACTTCCCACGACTTTTTGAGACGGGGGATGACCAAGCTCGTGTGAGCCTCGGTTTGCCATCGAAGGTCGATATGAATGACATTGCCGCGCTTAGAAAGTGTCACGTCTTTGATCAACCACCGCAGGAGCTGCTTACGCTGAGCGTTGGTGGTCGTGGGGGCTTCCCAAAGGGCTGGCAGATCCGCAGCCAGGGCACAGATCTGGTCTCGTTGCTCAGCCGAGAGCATCAGAGCCGCTGGCTTGGGCAAAACTTGATATTCCCGTTCGAGGCGATCCACCTCCAGCAGTTTCTCGTTCCAGTCCCGTTCCAGGCTACGCCCGACGAGGCGATTCTCCGGGTCAACCGCATGGTAGCGGCGACGAGCCAGATCCGCCTCGTACTGCCCTCGTTCAATCTGTCGGCGTGCCTGCTGATCAAGCTGCTTTGCACGGGCTTCCAAGTGAGTGAGGGCCGAGAGTGCTACCTCCAGATGGGCAGGTTCGATAGCTTGCAGAAAGCACTCAGCCACCACCTGGTCAATGCGGTCGCCCCGCATGGTCTGACAGGTCTTCGCCGCCAACTGGGTATGGGTCTGGCTACATTCGTAGATCACCAGCGCGCCATCTCGCTGGTAGCGAACCGTCATCCGACGTCCACAAGAGCCGCAGAGGACGATGCCTTGCAAAAGCGCAGAGCCTTCACGCACCGCTCCCCGATGAGCAGCGGCTGGGGTATTCTGATTGTCGGAGAGGATCTGCTGGTTGCGCCGAAACTGCTCCCAGCTAATGTAGCCGGGATGCCGGTCCAACAAGACGATGGGCCAGTCCTCCAGTTTCACCCGGCGCGTTCGCCCCTTGATGCGCGGTTCTTCTCCGGGCACGGCATGGCGGCGGGTCTGGGTTCGTCCGTAGACGTAGGCCCCAGCGTAGAGCGGGCTGTGCAACACATCCAGCACCCGCCCATGACAAAGGTGAACCCACTCCAGTTCCCCTGCACGGGCTCCACCCCAATGGCGCGTGGGAAAGAGCAAGTGATGGGTGGCGAAGTGGCTCACGACAGCCAGCGCCGAAGTGGAATGCTCGAAGAGCGTGAAAACCAGGCGAATGGCCTCTTGAAGCGCTTCATCAGGATCAAAGACCACCTTGCCCACTGGATCATAGACCAATCCGCTGGGCAGGCGGAAGCGCAGTTTTCCTTGTTCAGCTTTGGTCAGTTTGCCTCCTTGCAGCCGCTGATGCAGCCAATGGAGTTCGGCTTCCGACATGGTTCCCTTGAAACCAAGCAAGAGGCGATCGTTGTATGCGCCTGGATCGTAGATGCCCTCTTCGTCGATGACCAGTGTATCGGTGAGGGCACAGATCTCCAGCAAGCGATACCAATCGCTGCAGGATCTCGCCAGACGCGAAACTTCCAGACTCAGGATCGCTCCTACATGGCCCAGTCCTACTTCGGCGACCAGCCATTGAAAGCCATCACGTCCGATGGTCGAGGAACCGGATTGGCCTTGATCCTGATCAATGATCTCAATGCCTGCCTGTTCCCAGCCCAGCTCCTGCGCCCGCTTGACCAGATCATATTGGCGTGTGGTGCTGCCGATGTTCTCGCGGACTTGCAACAGGGTCGATTGGCGGATATAGATCACCGCTTGTCTGCTCAGATGATCAGGACGGATTTTGAGGATCTGGTGCTGGTTCGACATGGCGAGCCTCCTCTTCTTTGGACTGGTTCGGGGAACGCGCTACAACCACGTTCAATGCTAATTGTGCTAAGAGGCCGATTACGCGGGTTTGCAGGTCAGAGGAGAGGTGGGCCCAGACGAGAGCCAGCGTGCTCTGTTCCTGATCAGGTGAGAAGGGGAGGGACATGCAGCAACCTCCTTGATGCGCCCAAACCACATGACAAGAGATTCGCTGTATCATATCTCATCCTCTCCTCTCTGGGCCTGATCTTCACGCTGCTGCCTGACCCATCGTGCGATCTGCCACAATCCCTCAATCGAGAGCAGGGGAGGTCCGGTGGTGCACAGATCGGGATCAGAAGAACCTGCGTAGTCGGTCAAGCTGGCTGCGATGGCTCCGTGGTAGCCGTCGGGCATGCGGATAATCAGGTCGGGATCTGGCCCTCGTCGGACTCGGATGAGCTGCACGCGTTGGCCATGCAGAGGATGGTGAGGGTGGGTCACCGTCACCCATTCCACAGACGGTTTGGTAAAGGGGGTAGTGTGCTGTGAATATGCCCACATGGTCGGATAAACTGCTCCAAGAAGTAATACGACTCATCCTTGAGGCGTTCTACGACCCTGGATTTTCCGATCATTCACACGGTTTTCGGGAAGATCGAGGATGCCATACGGCACTACGAGAAATAGATCACACATGGCTCGGAAGTGTCTGGTTCATCGAGGGAGATATACAAGCGTGCTTTGATTCTTTAGACCATACCATCTTACTCAATACCCTGGCTGAACGAATCCACGATGGGCGGTTTCTTCGACTCATTCAAGGACTCCTCCAGGCAGGGTATCTGGAAGATTGGCGGTACAAGAACACGTTCAGCGGCGCGCCGCAAGGCGGGGTATGTAGCCCCGTTCTCAGTAATATCTACCTAGACAAATTAGATAAGTATGTCGAGCAGGTACTCATACCAGCGTCCACCAAAGGCGAAAAGCGAAGAGACAATGTACCCTATCATAGATTAACCAGTCTCGCCTACGTCTGGAGGAAGAAAGGGAAACGCAAAGAAGCGATGAAGTTGCGCAAACAAGCGCAACAAATACCCGCCTTCGACCCCCAAGACCCGGACTACAGACGGTTAAAATATGTGAGGTACGCTGACGATTGGTGCATCGGATACATCGGAACGAAGGCGGAGGCTGAGGTAATCAAAAGCCAGATCAAAGCGTATTTGCAGGAGGAACTCAAGCTGACCCTCTCTGAGGAAAAGACTTTGATTACTCACGCAAAGACGGAGACGGCGCGATTCCTGGGCTACCACATCTCAATTATGCAAGAAAATACCTATCGCACGACAGGACGAAAGAAAAGGAATGCGAACGGGAAAGTCAAATTGAGTGTGCCACCAGATGTTCTGAAACAGAAATGCCAAAAATATCTTCGCAATGGAAAACCGATCCACCGACCGGAATTGACCAACAATACGGCTTACTCTATTGTGGCCCAATATCAGTCGGAGTATCGGGGACTCGTCGAATACTATCAACTGGCGAATGACCTCTACAAGCTCAACCGCTTGAAATGGATCATGGAAACGTCCCTCACAAAGACACTGGCAGCGAAACTCAAGCTCACCGTGCCTCAAGTGTACAAGAAGTTCCAGGTCACTCATATGGTAAACGGCAGACCATACAAAGGTCTTCAGGTCGTGATACCACGTGAAGCAAAGAAGCCACTGATAGCAAAGTGGGGAGGAATTCCACTCACAAGGAAACCTGACGCAGCCCTCAACGACCATCCACCAGCCGTTATCATCTCACGATCAGAGCTAGAAAAGAGGCTGCTAGCTGATTCGTGTGAGCTATGCAGATCACACGAACAGATTACAGTCCATCATGTGAGGGCACTCAAAGACCTCGACCAGCCAGGGCGACGAGAGAAGCCGCTCTGGATGAAAGTGATGTCAGCTCGAAAGCGAAAAACGCTGGTAGTATGTTGGCCGTGCCACAGAAACATCCACGCAGGAAGACCTGTGAAAATCCCCAAGAACACGAATTAACTACTTCTGGAGAGCCGGATGATGGGAAATCTATCAAGTCCGGTTCGGTGGGGGGCACACGCAAACCTACAGTAGCAATACTGCAAGGCGGCGGGTGCCTACCCTACGATCTGGGCGTGTTGTATCTCTTCGTCGAGGGTGTGTACGTGGGAGAAGCCTATTGCCCGGCATTTATGGGAAGCCGCGTGAGTGAGTGGGAAGCCAGAGCGATGCGTAAACATGACGAGGCCCAGGCGAAAATCGCACGCGGGCAAGGACAGGAGGTTCGCGCTCGCATCCAGAGTGAAGCAGGACAAGCCCGCAAACGAAAATCTGCCGAGATTCGTCAAGCTGAACAGAGCCGTCAATGGGATCGCCAACGAGAAGACATCCATCCCGTTGAAGTCCTTGAGCGATTGGCAAGTATCGAGGCGAAGCAGACAGCAGCGGCACCACTGCCAAAGGCCATCCCTGATCCTGACCCAGAACGTCCAACTCGTCCATTACGTATTCGCCAGCTTTGAGAGGAGCCATCGCCATGACCCATCCCCTCTTTCACAAGGAGACCTTCCTTGAGACGGCCTTTGAAAAACGGTTCCAGGCGATGCTTCGTTCAGCCTGGAACAAGCGGAGCTGGCATGTCATTGTCGCCGATCCGGGCTCAGGCAAGACGATGGGCATTCGCGATCTGGTCAAAACCGCTGGATCACAAGCGGTTTTGGCAATTGTGACCCCGAAAAACAATGAAGACGAGCAGGCGTTAGGCGACCAGCTCTACACGGCTCTCGGTCTTCCGCTCCGAGGACATTGGCGCACTCGCAAACCCAAACTTATGGGGCATCTCCACCAATATGGGACGGAGTGCATCATTGTGGATGATGCGCATGATCTCTCACTGGAACATCTGATGTTCATCAAGGAAATCACGGACCAGGGACGGTTACAGTACAATCATCCGCTGGGGTTGTGCCTCGTTGCGGCTGGCCGTGGGCAAATGATCCCCTTGAAAGAAACGCTTGATCTGCCTGACCCTACTTGGCTCCAATTCCGCCGTCGACTTGATCCGCTCCAACCGTTTTGCCGCGTTGCAGGTCACACCTCAGAGGAAGTGCGTGACATCCTAGCGTCGCTGGAGATCGTCTATCGCGAACTCTTTCCGCATCTCAACCTGCGGCAATGGTCTGGCTTTATCTACCAGTGGCTCACGCAGTCACACTTTGACCCAACCCATTCTGGTCGCGTCACAATGGATCATGTGATGAAACTGGTCACGACGGCTCTGGAATGGGCGTATGAGGCGAACGCCACGGATGTACAGGCGCAGACGCTAGAAGACGCAGCTTCACTGCTTGTCCTTCGCCGCGATACCTTTCGGGTTATTGACGGAGACGGACCAAGCCATGATATCCCCCCAGCGGAACCCACAGGTGAAGTCCAGGTGAGTTGGACGCAAGAGGAGCAAGCAGACCAGAAGACAGAAGAGCGTGCTAGCAGCAATGACGAGCATTCGGTAGTGATGCAGCCAACCAAATCAGTCAAATGCACATTTTCTGGGGAAGTTCCCATTGACCTCCAGCAATTCCTGGACAGTGGCGTTCACCTGGTGGAATGCCCCGATTGTACCAGCACCAGCGCGCTTTCTCCGCACAAGGGAATCCTCCACTTTAAACCTCACAAGCGGCGCAAAACGCGCTCAACTTTAACAGAACCACGTTGGGTCAGGCGCGAAATGATCTGGGCAATGGTGAGCAAGTAGCTGCTTTTTCTCACCGCATGGAGCCTCAATTTACAAAATGGGAATGAATGAATCGACGTAGGAATCGGGCATCAGCTACATGAACACTCGGCTCCAGAAGCGGCTCACAGCACACATCGTCTGTACATTCACGACAGGATGATCGGGAACGCTCCGCCACATCTTGACTAGAAACCCCAACAGTATTCGCGAAAATACAACAAGTATCCTGTGGGCAAACGAGTTGAGAGGTCTTACTCACCAGGATAATTGCGGTGAAAGCTACCAGTTTCCTGTTGGGATTTACAGCCCAAGCAGAATATCACGGGAATCATAGGGAGAAATGAGTACAAAGTCATGCTCTGCTCAATTCATCGAAGGCTTGCCCTATCACGTTTGGAAGACGTTCTTCATCTCCGCGAGGGGCAAGTTTCTGTAGCTGCTGTGCGACATGTGTGATGGTGGTCTCCCGGTCCCATCCGAAAGCCTGCGCTTCTCCAACCTGAGTACGCAGGGAGAGAAACCAACGTCGTAAGTCAGCCAGAGCCTCAGCAGTTTGGATTGGACCATGACCAGGAATGGCGTGCTGAACTTCCAGAGCTTCGAGCTTTTCCAGCGCCTGGATCCAGTTCGCCATGCTCCCGCCGGGAGGCAGCACTGGAACAATGGCGTTGAAGAGGAGATCGCCTGTAAACAAGGTGCGCGATTGGGGCAACCACGCGACGCTATCGCTCGGACTATGCGCCCGGGCAAGATAGAGCAGTTGCACTTCAGTATCACCAATGAACAAGGTCATCTGATCCTGGAAGGTCAGCGTGGGAGGAGTAATGACCACATCGCTTACCAATGCTGCCGTATGCGGATTCTGGCGCCAACCAGCAAGCGCCTGCTCTCCATGGGCAACCAAAAAATTCCGTACACCTTCGTGCGCGATGATAGGACAATCCGCAAATATCTGGTTCCCATACACATGATCGCTATGGGGATGCGTATTAAAAAGGTACAACGCCCCGTCTTTCTGACGTTCCTGTGCGACAGCACGTAAAGGAGCTGCTTCGGCCACAGCAATCCCAGAATCAACGACGAGTACGCTTCCACCCTGAGAGATCAAACCGCGATTGCAAATTCCTCCAAGGGCGGCATTCACTCCCGGAGCAATCTCCTGAATACTCAAATCAGACATTTCTTCCTCCTTTTGATAAAATACAGCAATTATCCTGGCGAGTATGATCTCTCAACTCATTTGCCACCAGGATAATTGCTGTGAAAAAAGCTACCAGTTTCATGTTTGTCGGGACCCATCTTCTGGAATGTGATGCGTTAAAACAAAGATCGGCACCTGGTATTCGTAACCCGTCAAATCTCCCTCTGCCATGTCGTACGAGTGCCTGCCCATCACCACCGCACCCGTCGTCCGTATTTCCTCCTGCAACATCTCCGTTCACCGCAGCGCTTCAAGATCAGGATACAGCCGGCTCACATCGCCCTTGCGGTCATTCATAAACCCATCCAGCGACATTGTCGCCCCGATAATAACGTTTCCCATAGCACCTCCAGAAAATGAGTAATCGTTTCTTATCTCACAAGCTTACTCGCTCTCATCGAAAAAAACTTCTTCGATCTTGCTCTTCTTGCCACGCAGGGCTGCCGCCGCGCATTCCAAAACACGGTCTCAGAGGCAGCGTATTTCCAGTATTGCATATCGTTTCTCTCGATGGAGAGCGGTTTCTCCAGAGTCTCAGCGATCCATTCCTGGGTTTCACGCTGATTTCCTGAGTTTCACCCAAATTTTCGCCGCAGTTTGGCCCAATTTACCAGCTACCACCTCGAATTGTCCATGCTGTAAAAGCCAAAGGAGCCTGGCAGCATCACGCCACCAAGTTCCTGGCTTGCCACATCTCTGAAAAGCGGGTACAGAAGGTGCTCACCAGCCTGCCTCTGGTGAGGATACAACGCCGAACTGTCGCATCACGCCCAGATGATCGGCGCTGCCACATGGATATCGAGCACTATTTAGAAAGCTGTCCGCGGATCGCGCCACCCGGAAACTCCGTGGTGTGAACATTGACGTAGTAGGCAACCGGGTCCTGCCGGATATCCTTGATCAATGCGGGGTCTGCGTTCACGCAACCGCTGAGGGTATTTAAGGGCACCACGATCGGCCCGTTTTGACCAACTGGGGCTTTGTGGATGTGAACTCCAGTGACTGTGGCAAGGTTAGCCACGGTGAAGTTAAAGCAGATTTCGCCTTGGCCCTCATTGAGCGTCAGGGTTGCTGTCCCACTGCCGTCTAGATCACCGCCGTTGATCTCGGCTGCCCCAGTGAGTGTGGCGGAGAGGGGACGACCGCCGTTGGCTCCAGCGGGGCCGACACTGACCAGGAAAGCCAACACAACCGTCAAAATAAAGAATGGAGCGAGAAACAGAAAGAAACGATGAACGTGGGCTGCGTGTGGTTTTGCTGACATGGTATGTACTCCTTCTCAATGCATGAAGCTGTGATCTCCATCACAGCTCCACTCGTGAACAATCCTGTATGGTCTCGTAATGCACGAACGGTAGAAATGATACAGAAAAGAACCTGGATCTATTTTAGAAGAACGAGAGTGCACGGGGAAGAGCAAAGAGGTAATGATGTGGTTAAGGTTGGGTTGGAATTTCATGATCTCAGTGGAGGAAGGCAGTGATGAGAGGAGCGAGTGCCAGCGGTGCTTGCTCAGATGGCAAGGGTCTTTTCCCCTGCTTGTAACAGAGGTGAGGCGGTGAGAGAAGTTCTTAAACAAGACCATATCGTGTCCTCTCTATTTTTGTGCCGCTATGGCTCTTTTATCTCTCTCTCACGGCTGTGAACATTCACTACAAGCTGAAAACAGAGTTTTTGTATCGTTATCCTTTTGAAGCAGCCTTGTGTCACTTCGCAGAATCATTCCAGCGCGTTGAAGAAGTCCCTTGCAAAGCTCAACAAGAGCATTTTTCACCACGCTGACCTGGTTATAGGAACCGGATTTTCACCAATTGCCTGTTTGACGCAAAGAAGCAAAGCGGCTACAGTAAGACCATGACACAGACAGAGGCAGCGACACAACTCACCCTGACGCAAGCGCTTGCGCAGTTCATCCACCAACTTGACAAAAACCCCTTGACTGTCCAGGCATACCGCGCTGATGTGCTCCAGTTTCTCTCCTTCCTTGCAGAAACAGACTCCACCGTTTCCACCCCCGGCCAGGTTGAGCGGTACCACATCACCGAGTATTTGCGTCACCTCAAAGGGAGTGGCCGATCAGGAGTCACCCGCGCCCGCAAGCTTATTTCTTTGCAAGTCTTTTTTGCAAGCCTGGTGCAATCGGGTGGTATGCCTCACTCCCCCGCCGTCAACATTGAGAGACCGAAGAAAGAAAAGAGACCAAAGGATGTTCTCCGGCCCGATGAATACAACAAGCTCTTAGTGCAAGCGGCAGGAGACTCCCGCGATTATGCCATGCTGCAAGTATTCCTCCAAACAGCCATTCGGGTGAGCGAGTTGGTCGCGATCCAGTTACCTGACCTGGACATGATTGACAAGACTCTTGCCGTGCATGGCAAAGGCGAGAAAGAGCGAACGATATCGCTTGAGAAGAAAGCGATGCAGGCCCTCAAATCATGGCTCACTGTTCGGCCAAAGGTACCAGATCAGCACCTTTTCTTAACCTACCACCAGACAGGCTTTTCTATCCGTGGTGTTCGCAAGCTCGTTGACAAGTATCTGAAGCTGGCCGGGATCACCAAAAAATATCCTGTCATGGTCTGCACCGCACTTGCTTAACCAATAAAGCAGCCAGGAATATGAACGCTTTCGCTCTGCAAAGACTTGCCGGTCATCAAGACATGGAGACCACCAGGCTTTACGTGCAGTTAGGCACCGAAGACTTACGTCCAATGATGGAAGCAACCAGCTTATGATGTGTTGGCACAGTATATGAGACCACAATCACTTCCCTACCATATACAGATAGGCAAACCGCCGCGAGCGATCCGCAAGGCAAAACTCGATAATATTGCGCTCGTCCCCGCTTCTCTTCTGTTCCAGAAGGGAAAGTACCAGACCATTGCCAACAATCTCCCCGGACAAGGTGTGCTGATTTGTGAGGCAAACAAAAAAGAGCGGATCAGCCATATTCTTGAGCGCGTGGCAGCCTTCTTCCGGCAGCGCGGCCACTTTGTAAAGATGCTTCCTTACTCGCTGATATAGCCTTATGAGTACTGTACGGGCAAATCTCGGCGGAACCCGCACTAAAGCGGAGTTTGTCATGCGTTGCCGTCATGTTGTAGAATACCCTATGCAACTTCCAAAGGGCGCACACACAAGGTTTCTCGTGTCATGAGGAGTGCTTCTCCTGTCAGGGATGAACAGCTCGATGCAGAGCGCAAAGGGCATCTGGTTCATGAGAAAGGAGTGCAACCAACCATGCAGACCACTGTCTTACCTGTAGGAAGTTTGGTCGATGTGACCAGTTATTGTCCCTTCCGAGGACTGAAAGGCACCGTCCAAACGGTCAGTACGATAGCTGATGAGACAGAAGAGCCGTTTTGCTTTTACCTCGTCGATCTGGAAGGAGCACACATACCAGAGCCTATTTGGTTTGAACACAATGAGGTAGTGGCGGCTGAAGTACTCGCTTCTCCTTTAGCTGATCTTGAGGTAAACGATTAGCACACCGGAGGAAGGTGCATGGGGTATCCAACCGGATACCCATTTTTTCTGCCCGAAAAACAAGAGCGAGAGTGCCAACAAGCATTGTCCGTACCTATGAGATGGAGTGTTGTCGGTGACAGCACCATTGGTACTACCCCTAATATACCCACACCTTTGCATCGATAAACGCAACATCTGTGAAAACGCCCAAATAATCAATGATGAGGCCGATCTGTCCATGCGAAAAGCTGTTATCCGTCGCACTTTGGATAAAGTGCCCATTGATATATAAACCGATGGTATTGCCTTGTGCTCTCACTGCAATCTGATTTATTTTCCCCAAGCCGGTCAAAAAATAATTACTTTGACCAGATGCTAATGTGTGTTGGTTATCATAATGAATTGTTTCAAGCACGTAGTGTCTATTTAGATTGACAATAAAGCAATCGCCTGATTGGTTGCTGATGGTAAAGCGAAAGCAAATACCTCCTTCAGAACCTTGCATAATTGCCATAGTTACTTGATAGGCGAAATTGCTAAAGTCGGTGTTCGGCGAGTCGGTGTTACATTCATACCCGACAGGTTTCACGGCGGTAACATGGTAAGCTCCTCCTTTAAATTCACAACGGTCTGTAGTCTCATTCCAACCATGCCCCATATTATTATCTTTCAGAGGGTCATTTAAGCGGAGGGTTCCCCCTGGAGAAAACATGACTACTTGCGTGCTCGTTGGCGAAGGGGTTTTCTTTAGTAGAGGTGAATTAGTAATAACAGTAAAAGCTGCAAAAGAGATAGGAATAATGAGCAACAAACTTGTAACAAGCAGTAGCCACCGATGCTTACGTTTTGACGAAGAATTGGGAGCGTTTTGGTGTGATATTGGTTGAGCACGCGCCGGTAATTGCTGAGTAATTACTGGTTGGGGGGTTGCGCTTGGTGAGGCATCAGCCTTTTCCACTGTCTGAGCTGTCTCTGCTTCTGTTTTAAGTTCTTCAGCAATTTTTCTAATTCCTATGGCTATGTCAATAAGTGTTTAGGATAACGAGAAGGGGACCCACTTGACAGTCTAAAACGGGTACTTCTTCCACACCTGGGGAGACCTTTCCCCCATCCACACCATTAAGAGAAAGGCTGGGAGCAACAGCAGCCAGGGCCAATGCAGGACTTTTAATCCCTCCCAGGCTTTTGCCACGTCCTGCACCTGGGCTGCTCTGATCTCGTGATGAATCTCGCGCAAGGTCTTGCGATTGGCTGCTCGGATGATGTAGGGCATAATTTGCGAGTCTCCTGCCACGTTGCGCTCAATCGGGGTATACACGTCTACCTCATCAAACAGGATGAGGCGCTTGCTACTTTTGCGATAGGCCTGCACAGCTTTGTGTTCCTCGACAGCTTTTGCCAGGCAGGCAATGAGGAACGCCGTGAACGACAGGGACTCTCCAGTTTTCGCTTTGTGATCTCTCAGGTAAGCGCGCGCCCTGGTCACATCGACGTCGAGCAAGCCATGGATCATGGGCTTGTGTTGGACTGAACGATACGCGATCGCCTCCAGGCGCCGCATCTTCGGATACGGGACCACCTGGTAATCGGCGTGCTGCTGTTTCATTGTCTCTCTCCTTCCCTCCGATGAGAGAAGCAAATCCTTACCCCATCCAGATCTTCACACTCGTTCCGCCAGTCGTCCGTAGAGCAAGGCGTTTTCTTCACGCAAGCGATGCGCCTCGCGTTCCAGCATCCGTATCCGTTCCTGCAGGCGCGCGATCTGTGCATCCTTCGCAGCGTCGCTCTTTCCTGCACCTGGTGTTGCGCGAGTCTCCTTCCCGCGGGATGGCGGCAGATCGCGCAAACGCCGAATTTCGGCTGCCAGGTCTGCCTGACGTGGGTCGTACAGGAAGGTTTTGGAGACATAGGCCGCCTGGCACACCGCCGCGAACGTGATAGGTACCTTTTGTTGCTGCAACTCTTGCAAAGTCACCAGGAAGCGGCTTCGGGTGTTGTGGCTCTTTTCTGCCGCTAAGGGAACAATGGCCTCAGTGTTCCGTCTATCGAGGCGAAGGGGCCTTTCCCTCGCTATCGGTCTTTCATGGCTGGGTGGTCTCGTAGCGTTTCTCCTCTCCAGTCCAGCTTCAGGAAGCGTTCAAAGAGGTGAAAATGCCATATCGTTTGTACGAGCGCTGCCCACATCACTGAGGCGCCGCCAATGATGAGATAATCGAAGGCATCCAGCGTTTGTAAATTGAAGAATGCGCGCAGCGGCGCTACGGCCATGACACCTATGAGACAGGCAAACAATCCCAGGACCAGCAGCGTTGGGGGCCAGTTTCTGCACTGCCCATGCTGATCCAGTCGGGCTGGCGGCCGGACAAACAGCACCACGGCTAACCCACATAGCACCGCGAACACCGTGAGTGCTGTCTGTGCCAGTGGTAATGCTCCTTCTCGGTAGGGATTCGCTGGTGGAGGGAGAGTCGCCACTGCTGGCAGCAGGACGACGAGATAGACGCCAATGGCGACCAGGCAAAATGTCAAGGATGCAGGCAGCATGAAGCGTACCAATGAGCGGATCAAGCCTTGCTGAGTGACGTGACCGGGGCGGGCCCAATAGGCCAGTGCCAGCGCTGGCACACCCACTGTCAAGAAAGTGAGGATGGACGTCTGCCTTGGCTGAAACGGAAAGCCGCCGATAAAGGCAATGGAGATGAGCAACAAGGTCACAGACAGCACGCGCGTTAAAAAGAGCTTCAAAATGTCGCTCATGCCGTTACGAATGCGTTGCCCTTCGCGAAACGCCGCTGGCAGGGGGGCAAACGTGTCCTTGAGCAACACCAGGTCCGCCACGCCGCGCGTGGCCTGGCTGCCACTCTGCATCGCAATGCCCAGGTTGGCCTGCTTGAGCGCCAGCACATCATTGACCCCGTCCCCGATCATCGCCACGTAATGGTCACGACTGCGCAGCGCCCGGACCAGTCTCTCCTTTTGCCGTGGGGTGATACGGCCAAAAATGGTCACCTCCTGCGCGACCTCGGCCAACTGTGCGTCATCCAGGTCTTCCAGTTCCGCCCCTGAGACCGCCTTGCTCTCGGGTGCCAGCCCTACCTGCTTTGCCAGGGCCGCCACAGTCTGTGGATGATCCCCGGAGATGACTTTGATCTGCACCCCCACGTCGCTCAAGTGGATGAGCGTGTCGTGCGCTTCCGGGCGCAGGGTATCGCGCAAGCTCACCGCGCCAAGAGGCATGAGCCCGTGAGGAAGATGCGCCTCACCTTCCGGCACCTGAAGACCGATCGGCTCCGGATACCAGGCAAAGAGCAGGGCACGCATGCCGCGCGCCACCTGCTCCTCCAGGAAGGTTCCCAGGCGCGCATCTGCATGTAGGAACGGTTGCAGCATTTCTGGCGCGCCCAGCACGTAGACACCTCGCAATGCCTCGTCATCGACAACCAATGCACTCCATTTGCGCGCCGATGAGAAAGGAATCTCTTCACGGACGTGGAGTCCAGGCTGTGCCTGTTGGGCACACGCGGCGCGAATCGCCGCACTGGTGGCATTGCCGCTCGAAGTCGCGGTGATGTAGCTGCCGAGCACGCGCCCGAATTCTGCTTCCTCCATGCCGTATGGATGCAGGGCCTCCACTGCCAGCGCATTGGCGGTCAGCGTCCCCGTTTTGTCGGTACACAGCACATCGACATGGCTCAAGGATTCGACCGCATTAAATTTTTGCACCAGCGCGCCTTTGCCCGCCATGCGCACGGCTCCGAGCGCATAAGCGACGCTGATGGAGAGAAACAAGCCGTTGGGCACGATGCCGATAATGACCATCGCCATGCGCACCGTCTCCACCATTGGGATCACGCTCACCCTGGAGGCAACGATTAACAGTACCTCAAGGAAGATGGCAACCAGTAGCAGAATGCGGATAATCAGGTTGATATCTTGTTGCAGCGGCGTATAGATTTCACGATAGGCACGCGCTCCCACGGTTAATATCCCGGCAACACTTCGGATGCCCATGTTTTCTGCCCGGTAGCACGCCTGCCCTGCAACGCAGAAGGTCCCGGAATAGAGCCTGTCGCCCTCGTGTTTGGCAACCAGGTCCGATTCGCCTGTGAGGAGCGACTCATCCACCTCGACACGACCGCTGGTGATTGGGCCATCGACGACGATTTGATCTCCAGGATGGACTACCAGGACATCATCCACGACAATTTCCCCCGGATCAAGCTGTTGCTCTCGACCATCACGCACGACTGTCGCCTGTGGGCGTGTGAGCAGCGCGATACGGTCCAGGGTGCGCTTGGCTCGGATCTCCTGGATGAGGCTAATCACCAGGTTAAACGAGATCACACCCACAGAGACAAGCGCATCCAGGTACTGTCCTACAAGCACCAGGGCGAAGCCGATGGAAAAGAGGATAATGTTGACGGTTGTCAACACATTCTCTCGGATTATCTGAATATAGGATCGACTTGTCGCAAGTGGAGGCCTGCTGCCTAACCCCTGTGCCCGCCGTTCTGCCACCTCGTCTGCAGTCAGTGGGCAAAGCCGTCGATGAGGACAAAGCCGTGCAGGCGTATCGCCAGGGCCGGAAGCACCTGGTCGTGTTTGATGAGGTGGACGTGGCGACGCCGATTGAGCGTGAGATGGCGGGGCAACAGGTTCCTCTCGTCTCTGTCATTCGAGCGGCGAACAAGAAGACCTTCCGCCAGATCCATCACGAGATCAGGGCAGCCCAGGGGCAGGACGTGGCAAAAGCCTTGCAGGAGTTCAAAGCGTTTCAGTTCCTACCGACCGTGCTCTCCACCCGATTGCTCTGGTGGCTGCTCAGGACGTTTCCCCGGCTGCATAAGCACGTCGGTGGGACGGTCATACTCACGGCAGTGGGCATGTTTGGGAAAGGGAGCGGGTGGGGTATCCCCGTGGCCGAACATCCCCTCTCGATTACGCTGGGTGGCATCGCCCAGAAGCCAGGCGTCGTCGATGGACAGATCGCCATCCGCGACTACCTCTGCATGACCCTAAGCTTCGATCACAGCATTGTCGATGGCGCCCCGGCGGCACGTTTCACGGGGCGGCTGAAAGACCTGATTGAGAGCGGCTATGGTCTGGGCGACTCCACGGTCGAGCTAGAACTGGCTGTAGCTTCAGGAGTGTCCAAGCAGAGCGAAAGTAGTCCACATCAGAAGGAGGACATATGAACACAGTAGTTGTCTACGATTCACAATATGGGAACACCGAGCAGATTGCCCAGATCATCGCCGACGCGTTGCGCGCCTTTGGGCAGGCGCAGGCCGTCCGTGTTGATCCAGCACATCCTGTCGAATTCCAGGGGGTGGACCTGCTCATTGTGGGCTCTCCCACACAAGGATTCAGACCAACCCTGGCTATGCAGTTCTTGCTCGGAAACGTCTCGTATCAATCCCTGCGGGGCCTGGCCATCGCTTGCTTTGATACGCGCTTCCGCGGGGCCCTGTGGAAGAGTTCTGCCGCGCCGCGGATGGCCAGGCAGCTGCGCACGCTGGGAGTCGAACCAATCGTTCCGCCGGAGAGCTTCTTCGTGAAGACCATGAAGAAGGAGGGTCCCCTGCTGGCTGGAGAAGTAGAGCGAGCGGCCAGTTGGGCTCGGATGCTGTTCACAAAGGTAGAGGCATCTCATCCCGCCATGCGTTGAGAGCAGAGGGAGAAACTGCGGTTGGTTGTTCCGAAGACGGCCATTCCACCTGCGGGTCGTCTGCGCTCAGCGGTCGACGATCAGCATCGCCGCCTTTCGTGCATTGCCCAATGCAGAAACGGATGGTGATGCTAGCGTGTTATCAGAGCGGACCAACGTGAGACGGGTGTGACATGCGTGTGGTATGGACTGAATGAAGTGAAATGATGAATTCTCCTGTTCGAAAGGAGCAGTGTTATGAAAACGTCCAGTAGAGCATCCCCATCCGCGAGCCAGAAGCCGATGGATGAGCCTCCTATCGAAACCACAGAGTCCGCCTGGAAGCCTCTCTACCGAGTTGGAGGGGCGGCTGCCTTGATGGTCGTGGTGCTGTATGTGATCCAGATCATCGTCCTCGTCACCAGTCCGCCACCGGGCACCGTGATCGGCTACTTCACGCTCTTTCACAAGAATGCGCTCCTTGGACTCCTCGACCTTGATCTCTTGAGCATCGCTGACTATGCTTTGTTTGTCCCGATGTTCCTCGCCCTCTATGTTGCTCTCAGACGAGTCAGTCCCTCGTTCATGGCCATCGCTACGACACTTGGCTTGGTAGGGATAGCGACCTACTTCGCCTCGAATACAGCCTTCGAGATGCTTTCCTTGAGCTCCCAGTACGCAGCTGCAACAACTGAGGCGCAGAGGTCTTTGTTCGTGGCCTCCGGGCAGGCGATACTTGTTATCTACCAGGGTACGGCTTTCGACGTGAGTTACGTCCTGCTGGCCGTTGCCCCTCTGATCATCTCAGTTGTGATGCTACGGAGCACTACCTTCGGGAAAGTCACCGCTGCTGTGGGAATTGTGGCAAATGTACTCGCGGTAGGATTTTTCGTGCCAGCGATAGGCGTCTTCCTCTCGCTCGTTTCTGTCGTGAGTTTGCTGATCTGGTACATCCTGATTGCCCGCAGGCTCTTCCAGCTAGGGCAGGGCGGATTGAACGAAGAGGCACTGCGGCATTGAGGTGAGCTTGACATCCATTCACAAGAGAAGGAGGTATCCATAATGAGTTGGTTCGTTGCTCTTTTTGCCCGCCTGGCATTGCTCGTCGTCTGGCTATCTACAGCATTAGTAAACCGTGCATTTCACGGGGGCTGGCTCTTGCCACTGCTGGGGATCCTCCTCTTGCCGATTACCACCCTGACCTATGTCCTTGTCTCTGCTCTCGCTGGAAGTGTGACCGGGTGGGGCTGGCTCTGGGTTGTCCTGGCATTCCTGCTCGACCTGGCAGCCAATAGTGCCCCCGCCAGGAGCGCCACACGAGCCAGAAGCACAAGAGCTGGCAGTCCTTCCCAACCTGGGAGCGAACGTGAGATGAAGAAGGCTGGATGATGAAACATAAACTTGTACGTATCGTGCTCATCGTGTTGGAGGCCCTGGTCGCCCTGAGTGCCATCGCGGGTGGTCTGTGGCTGGTGGCCGACAGGAGCGGGTTGCCTCTGGCGTGGCTGGCACCCCTTTCAGCGACTACACGATCCCCGGCTTGGTGCTGGTGATTGTCGTGGGAGGCAGCGCTCTGCTCGCCGCCGCCACGGTGTTCATCCACGACGAGCACTCAGAATGCTAGGAATCACTGTGTACATTTATCGGGATGATGATGTGGCACATGAGAAGTACGAGATCAGGCTGAAAATTCCGCATTTGCGTGATATTCTGTTGCACATGGCTTGAGGTGAGCGCCATATGACATGGAGATGGCGCCATTTGCGCGGCCAATACCCCGGGCCACTAGCGCTGCCATCATATAGTCACCTCCGCTGCCACCATACTCTTCTGGAATAGCGATGCCCGTGTAGCCCTGGTCGGCGAGGCCTTTCCAGAGCCAGGGGGGAAAGTCGTCGGTGCGCTCGATCTCGGCGTTATGGGGTCGAATCTCTTTTTGTCCAAAATCAAAGGCGCTTTGATAGGCGAGCTGGTATTCTTCTGGGAGTTCAAAATCCATGGGCTGCCGGTCCTTTCTGGCATCGTGTCAGGTTGAAGATTGGCTTGAACGATAAGAGTTAACTGTAGTGTACTGTCTGGAGTGGAAGGATTACAAGGAGTTATTATCCAAAAAAGGAGATGGCGCCCCTTGGAAAGGGTAGGTGCCTGGTATATATGTTGGCATCAGGTGTGCGATAATCTCATCACCCCTGGTTACTGCGACGGTCTCGCCCGTTTCTCGCAATTGATCCAATACATCAGCGAGATGCCCTTCTAATTCATATATGTCCACCATTCTCATAGTTTCCTCCTTAAATGTTAAACAATTGCCACTCCATTATACCAGAGAGATAGGCATCCACATGAGGTAGCCCGAAACCACTATCACCTCGTGCAACGTGAGTAGAGTAATAGAACCGGTTAATGCTATCCTATAATACGCAGGAGGAGAACATGTCCTCGAAAGAAATACAGATATGGGATTTGTGGGTGCCTGACGTGGCAGCGCAGGGACTTTCTTTCGCCCGTGGTCGCCTCAACGCGACGGATGCCCTGATTGTGCACGCGGCTCCGGAGAAACTCAATGTTGAGGTACGCAGCGATGATGGGATGGTCCTGGCGAAAGGAGCTAATCTGCAACGTACAGCCAACACCCCAATGGCCCTTCTACATCGTCAAGGTGATAAGATCACGAGAGAAGATATCTGGCCTACCGAAACCGATTATGGCACACCGGTAATTGTCGCCGGAGGTGAAGTCGGTATCTTACAGAAGTGGTGGAACGACCCAGGCGAGCAGGAATGGCGCTGGAGCCTTGAGTTTTACAACCACCGCTAGACTAGCGTGTTTTGACCGTCCTGATGGTATATCACTTTCGTGGTATACTTTCGGCAAGATATCCAACACATACTCCGGCCTACATCAGGAAGCAGGCAGAGACATGCTCAATACATCTTCTCTGAGCGCGGTCAACAGCTCGAAATTCTCCCAGGAATTTGTCAAACCGCTCTATGGTTCCTACTGCTTCTCCAACATTCCTCACACTGTCGAATTTCTCCTCACAGGCGAAGGACAAAGCGCCTTGCCTGCGGATGTGTTTGGAAATTTACCTACAAATTATGACAAAGTTATCCTGTTTTTCGTGGATGCCTTCGGCTGGCGGTTTCTCGAGCGTTACGCCGGGAAATATCAATTTTTGAAAAACATCCTCGAAAATGGCGTCGTTTCAAAGCTCACCTCGCAGTTCCCATCGACTACAGCCGCGCATGTTACCTGTATGCATACCGGCCTGGATGTCGCTCAAAGTGGCGTCTACGAGTGGAACTATTATGAACCCCTTATCGATGAAATGATCTCTCCCCTGCTCTTTTCATACGCCGGTGACAAAGAAAGAGATACCTTACACCGCTGTCCGGTCCCCGCGGATGCCTTTTATCCAAGCCATACGCTCTATCCAGCGTTGAAAGCGCAGGGTATAACAGCCTATGTTTTCCAAAGCGCTGCCTACACGCCTTCTACCTATTCAGATATCCTCTATCGAGGAGCGACTGTGATCCCTTATAAAACCCTCTCGCAGGCGCTTGCTCTCCTATCGGAAATGCTTCTATCGGAAAGGGTAGCTCCCGCCTACTATTTCTTGTATTTTGACAAGATCGACGCATATTGCCATGCTTATGGGCCAGGTGCAAAACAATTCGAGGAAGCAGTCGACTTATTTTTGACCAGGATGGAGCAGCTCTTTTATAAACCACTTCATGGTAAAGTCGATCATACATTGTTCATCATGACTGCCGATCACGGCCAGGTTGGGGTCGATCCCAAATCAACATTTTATCTGAACCTGCGCGCCCCGGGCGTCGAACGCCTCTTGCGTACCAATCATAAGGGAAAACTACTTGTCCCAGCAGGCTCTGCCAGGGATATGTTCCTGTACGTCAAAGAGGAGTACCTGGGAGAGGCGCTGGCATCTCTGCAAAAACAGCTTGCAGGCAGAGCCGAGGTATACCTGACACAGGAGTTGCTGGCACAGCATTTTTTCGGCTTGCAGACGCCCTCACCCGAATTTTTGGGCAGGATGGGCAACGTCGTCGTTTTACCATACACCGGCGAGTCCGTCTGGTGGTACGAAGAGGGGAAGTTTGATATGCATTTTCTAGGGCATCATGGAGGACTTACACGGGAAGAGATGGAGATACCCTTGTTATTGTTGCCTTTGTGACGACTCCCCCAGTGCTAAAGCGCGGTTTGGTAAAAATCCAATTTATCGCATCTGCCCACTGTATCGCAATAGAATATGCCGAAGAGAAACACATGACCATATCATCTACCCCAGGAACACAAAAAGCTCGTAAAGAAGACCTTAGTAGCTATCCAGCTCGCATCATAGGCATTACTATCGCCGCCTGTCTTATATTCTGGGTGTTCGTCTTCAACGATAGTGGGTGGGGGCCAAACCTCACGCCTCTCTCGAACCAACTGCACATCCCGCTCGTCGCAGTAGGGTTATTTTATGTACTCTGGTCAACGGGATATCTGCCCGGTGCGTTGATAGGCGGCATCATGCTTGATCGCTACGGGCCCAGGCGCGTCTTCTTTGGCGCGGCACTTATCGTCTTTGGTGGTATATCCTCCATCTTCCTGGGCCTGTTGCTGCCGCATCTCGTACCTGTAGTTTTTTTGCTCATCTTTGCAGGGCTGGCAGGAGTCGGTGGTGGAATCATCGATGCTTCTACCAACGGGCTTATTAGCGCGGTATATGCATCCAGGCGCGGCGTGGCGCTGAACTTGTTTAATCTGCTCTACCCTCTGGGAGGTGTAGTGGTGGCACTCATCGATGCTGGCTTGTTGACATTGTTTCACAACGATCCTCGCCCTGCATTTCTCTTTACCCTTTGCTTCATTGTTGGAGCACTATGCTCACTATTTGGAGTACCTGGAAAATATAGGATTGGAACCGGCACAGGGCAAACGCGAGAGGATTCATCTGAACCTGCACCCATACGATCGCGCTTTATTCCTCCTGCACACCGCTATAATGAAACGATCCAGCGCTTCTTATCGCTCGTCATAACGCTGGCTCCAGTAATTGGTGTAATGATGCTTACCGCGGGGATTAGTGCGAGTGTGCGTACATGGGCGCCGGCATATCTACATGTTGCCTTCGGGCAGACACCCGCTGTCGCTGCGGTACTCAGCAGTATCACATGGGCTCTGTCGGCCGCCAGCCGCCTGGGAGCTGCCGCGCTCATCCTGCGCATCGGCTCCTGGAGGATGGTTATGCTCGGTATCCTGGTCGCCTTGCTAGGGTTGATTGTGATGATGCTCAGCCCAAATGCCTTCATCGCAACTCTGGCTATTGCCCGCACCAGTATAGGTCTCTCACCACTCTTTGCTACATGTCTGACCATCGGTAGTGAGCAAGTGGGAAGATCACCCGGCTCAGTAGCAGGTATCCTGCTCTTCACTGTTGGCAGCAGCACGGCTTTCTGTAGCTGGATCTTCGGCTTCTTACTCAACACCACCGGGCCAACGTGGGCCGCACTCTTCTGCTTTTCGTCGGTCTTTCTTGGTGGGCTGATGGCATTACGCCTGCGCAATAGCTGAAAATCCCCCAGATCTGTGACAACGAGAGATGCAGGTGATCTGGTACAAATGTACGTATAGAGCAAGATAGAAGAAGTATTATCGTTTGTGATCGTTTATACTGTAATAAGGATTGTCCCTGCCGTTCATCTTCGTATGGAGTATGGTAAGAGCGATCACAACTACTGCCAGGAAAGAAAGGTGCAACAAGACTATCATGGACTCGTCGATCACTACTCCCAAGGTCACGGTATCTCTGCCTAACGCACTTCGTGCGCGGGCTGGCAACCGCAGTACCGTTATGGCTAGCGGTCGTACGGTCCGTGAAATCATCACTGCTCTCGAGCACGACTTTCCTGGTCTGCGTTTCAATCTGTGCTACGAGACAGGCGAATTACGTCCCTATGTCAACATATTTCTGGACCGGGAAAACATTCGTTATCTAGATGGTCTTGATACACCGGTCCACGACGGAGCAATGATTTACATTTTACAGTCGGTTGCCGGGGGCTGATCTTTGTATGAAGAAGATTATGCTCATGAACTGGAAAACTCTTAAGGATGATCAAAGCGCACAAGATTCGCCTGCACCACGGATGAGCAAGCGAGCTATTTTGCCCGCGCTTTGCGTACTTTGGTTCACTTCCGAGTATAAGAAAGGTAGCAGTTTTTATGTCTGGACAATACCCATACCAGTCAGGCACTGTTCTGGTGTTAGTTGGCACGAAACGTGGACTGTTTCTTCTACACTCGCGCGACCGAGAAACATGGAGTGTCGAGGAGGCCGGGCTTCCTGGTCACAGTATCTACTACGCAGCCCTCGATCAACGTGATGGTCGCCGCTTATTCGTCGCCGATAACGGCGTATTCTTCGGCTCATTCTTACGTTACAGCGATGACTTTGGCCAGAGCTGGCACGAGCCAGAGCAGGGCATAGAGTTCCCGGAAAGCAGCGGACTGAAGCTCAGCAACATCTGGGTAATCGAACCTGGACGTCTCGATGAACCAGGAACGGTCTACGCGGGTGTTGATCCCGCCAGTTTGTGGGTCAGCACTGATGGAGGCGTGACCTGGAATCTTAATGCCGGGCTGGCTAACCACCCGACGCGCGAGCAATGGCAGCCCGGGGCTGGTGGCTTGTGCCTGCATACTATCATTCCCGACCCATCGAACGCATCCAGGATGTGGATTGGCATCTCCGCCGTCGGCTGCATGCGTACAGATGATGCGGGTCATAGCTGGGTCTTTGCCAACAAGAATACCCGCGCCGGTTTCCTACCTACCACGTATCCAGAGTTCGGGCAGTGCATTCATCGCCTGGTCCAGCACCCAAGCAGGCCAGACGTCCTATACCAGCAGAATCACTGTGGCATCTATAAGACTACCAACGCTGGTGAAGATTGGATAGACATCCAGCAGAACCTGCCTTCCGAGTTTGGCTTCCCCATCGCCCTCGATACTCATCAACCAGATACCGTCTTCGTAGTGGTAGAGGACCCGGAGGGTCGCAATAATGTTGGGAAGCAGTTCGCTATCTACCGGACCGAGAACGGCGGGGAAGAGTGGCAGCCGCTGACGAAAGGGCTGCCGGAGGGGCCAGGAGTGCGGCTGGGTGTCTTGCGGCATGCCATGTGTACCGATACCAACGATCCCTGCGGCGTCTACGTTGGCACCAACACGGGCCAGCTCTTTGCCAGCCATGACCGCGGCGATAGCTGGCAATTGATCGCCGACTTCCTGCCTCCCATCTACTCGGTGACGGCCGCCGTGCTGGTGTAGGAGCTCTCCCCTGCGCGATAGCCTGTAGCGGCCGATTATGAAGTTTAAGAAATTAAGCAGGATAGATACTGTGCGTAGCCGCACGATTGATCGCGCCGCAGGGTTGGGGGCACGTCCCACCTGATTGGAGTATTGTAGAAGAGCATACCCAGCAAATAGCGTTCCCACCTCTGCTGTGATACACTACTAATACAGGGACCGATGCTTGCGGAGATGAGGAGAACCAATGATTGAGCGATTACAACAGGTGCTTACGCGGATTGAACAGCTTCCCCCGGAAGTCCAAGAAGAGGCCGCAGCACAGCTTGAGATACTCGCTGAACCTTTTGAAGCGATTCCAAACGCCAAGACGAACAGAACTCAAGGGAAGGGCAGAAGCCTTGCAGGTGCATGGCGTGATTTAGCCTGGGATGACGAAGCAGAGGCCTTTGAGCGCATGCGCCATGCGACTCAGCCCAGCCGCCCATTGAATTATGAGGCGCTATCTGCTTGACAGTCCAATCGTGACCGGCTATCTCAAGGGTCGGAATGTCGTCACGCTGGTGGAGCCGTGGGTGGATCACAACCAGGCTGCGACCAGCCTTCTGGTTTATGGGGAAATCAGCGAATATAACCACAACTTTCCGGACTTTGCTCGCCGTCAAACAGAGTTACGTGCACTCCTGCAACAGGTTTACCCCCTATGGGCTGAACTACTCGATCCTTGAGCGGTATGCAGAGCTCCGGCGCATGCTGCGCCCACCACATGGGCCTGGCCTCATCGGCGACATTGATACACTGATTGCGGCTACGGCTCTTGTTTATGATCTGACCCTTGTCACGACTGATTGCGACTTTACTCGTGTCCCTCAGTTGCATGTGATGTTCCTCCCGCGTGATGTGCTCAAGGCGTGAACTGTTCCTAAAAATCACTGAAACATTGGCGTTAGAGTTGGGGCTAAGCTGGCAAAGCGGTGAAGCGATTGCTTAACGTCTATAAGGCTCTCATAAGATGAGCTTATCCTTATATCAAAATACCAGAACAAGCAATTTGGGATATGCAATAGAAAGCAACTGTGCTATACTGGCATGCAACACAAGGATGCCCACAGGGGATATCTCACACATTTGTACTGATTGCAGCGTATTACGTCTGTTCTATAAACCATTTAGAGTGAGGGGAAATAATACTTATGCGTCGAGGGATACTCACACTCCTCCTATTCATTATTCTTTTAGCTGCCTGCTCAATGTATATTGATTGGCCTACCAATCCGCATTGGAGCATTGGCAGTTTTACATTGCCACATCCTGATGTCAAGCAAGGACTTGACCTGCAGGGTGGCGTGCGCGTAGTCCTGGTGCCGGACCCTGCTCAACACTATAGCCAGAGCACCATCCAGACCGAGATTGACCCTGCTCGTAACCTGATCGAGACTCGTGTCAACGGTGGCCTGGGCGTCAATGAGCCAAATATCTACGTGCAAACCAGCAACGGCCAGTATGGCATCGTCGTTGAGCTGCCAGGTCTGACCAGTGGTAACACCTCCCAACAGATACACTCACTGCTCCAGACCGGCAACCTGGAATTCTGGAATACTGGCCCGCAGCCCGTTGCGATCGGATCGACGTTCGATCCTTCTCAGTATACCCAGTACAACAAGGGCGGCAAGGCGCCCTTCACAGGCGCGAACCTTGATTCTTCACAAATTAGCGTCGGCACTGACCAGGCAGGCCGCCCGAATATCCTCTTCTCAATGAAGGGCTCTGCCATACAGAGTTTCGGTGCGTTTACACAACAGAATGTCGGCAATTACCTTACCGTCACGTTGGATCGCAAAGTTATCGAGTCTGCCGTCATCAATAGCGCCATCACCGGCCAGGGCGAGATCACCGGCAAGTTCACTGCAGACCAGGCAAAGCAAATCGTCACCATCTTGCAATACGGCTCCCTGCCGCTCGTCCTGCAAATCGCTACGCAAGAGACTATTGGCCCTACGCTGGGCCAGGACTCCATTACCAAAAGTTACGTCGCGGCCGCTATTGGCATAGGCCTCGTCATCCTGTTCATGTTGCTCTACTACCGCCTGCCAGGTCTGTTAGCTGACCTGGCGCTGGTACTATATGCTGGTCTGACCCTTGCCATCTTCAAAGTGGCCGGCGTCACACTCTCGCTGGCAGGTATCGCGGGTTTCATCCTCTCTATTGGTATGGCAGTCGATGCCAACGTGCTCATCTTCGAGCGCGTCAAAGAAGAACTACGCGCGGGGAGATTGCTTGCTTCCGCTATAGATATCGGATGGAAGCGCGCATGGCCTTCCATCCGGGACTCTAACATTTCTACGCTGATCACCTGCGCTGTACTGTACTACTTCGGCAGCAATTTCGGCGCGAGCATCATTGTTGGATTCGCCACTACGCTTTTCCTGGGCGTGATTATCAGTATGTTCACCGCCATTACCGTTACGCGCACCTTCCTGAATTTACTGGTGCCTACCGGTGCCGTCAGCCATCCCGCGCTGTTCGGGCTTCCTGCTGGCTCTATTGCCACAGCATCCCTGGCACGTCGCAATAGCACCCTATCGTAGAAGCTCGATTTATCGTGCCGAGAGGAGAACGTTGTGTTCAATCTTGTAGGAAAACGCTACCTGTTCATACTGATATCGCTGGTGGTCATCATCCCCGGCGCCATTTCACTGCTGTTTAAGGGCCTCAACGTCGGCATCGACTTCAGAGGCGGTACAACCATCGAACTGCGGCCGGATAAGACTATTAGCGCCCCTGCCATGAACAACCTGCTCAAGCCGCTCAACCTGGAATCCCTGGAGGTTCTCACCGGCAGTAATACCAGCCTCCCTGGAAACCAGACCGTCTGGGTGCGCCTGAACACGCAAATCGATACAAACGTGCAGGGCACTATTCAAAATAAACTGAAAGCAGCCTATGGACAACAACTGTCTGTCCTGTTCAACGACCTGAATCTCAATGGTAAGACCATCACGGTTGTCACTGTTACAAAGTTTAACAAGACACCTAAAGTCAGCGATATCGAGGCGGGGCTGGCTAAACTACCCAACACCAGTAACCCTGCAAAGGGACCGGCCGGACCTGTTGTATCAGCAACTCCGACTGTAGGCCCCACGGGCACACCTACAGCCACTGGTACAGGGACTCCCAATGCCACGGCTACTGCAACCTCGACGGCAAAAGCCACACCTACCCCGACAGTGGGAAAGGGCACGCCGACGCCAGTAGCGTCGCCAACAGCTACGCCTACATCGACCTCCAATCCTGCTAACATTCCCGTAAAGTGGGTGGATGTGCGCCAGGGAACTACAACGCAGACCGTTACCCTGCAGACACTATCCGTGGTTAAACTTGAAGACCAGCTCAAGATCCAATCCACCGTTTTGAACAATGGCAACACGTATGTGCAGGTGCTCGACAACGCATCGGTGACTGGATCGGTGGCCGCTCAGACGACGCAGAACGCGTTCCTGGCCGTTTTGGCAGCCTCCGTCTGTATCCTGCTTTACGTCTGGTTCTCGTTCCGCAGGGTACCAAAGCCATGGCGTTACGGTACCTGCGCTATCATCGCCCTGTTGCATGACGTGCTTGTGGTGGTCGGCATCTTCTCAATCCTGGGCTGGGCTTTTCATATCCAGATCAACGCGTTGTTCATCACCGCGTTGCTGACGGTAGTCGGTTTCTCTGTACACGATACCATTGTCGTGTTCGACCGCATCCGTGAGAATATGCAGCGTCGTACTTCGGAGACATTTGAGCAGGTAGTCAACGCCAGCCTGGTACAGACCATGGCCCGTTCGCTCAACACGTCTCTGACCGTGCTGATTACACTGAGCGCGCTGACGCTCTTTGGCGGCGTATCCATCCGCGACTTCACCCTCACGCTGTTAATCGGTATCTTTAGTGGTACCTACTCGTCGATCTTCAACGCCAGTATGCTGCTGGTAATCTGGGAGAAAGGCGAACTCGGCTTCAGCCGCTTGAGGCGCGGTGGAGGTCCACCCGCTGGCAGCCGTCGCGAGGAGCGGGAATTTGCACGTTCGCGCGGGTAGAAGCGATATATGATAACAGCGCTAGATCATATCATCATCGGTGTCAACAATTTAGAGCAGGCGACCAGGACCTTCAATGAGAAGCTGGGGCTGATAGCGAGCGGCGGAGGCATTCATCCTGTAGGGGGCACCGCCAATCGCATCATCGTCATAGGCGATACCTACCTGGAACTGATCACGGTTCGCGCACCTGCCGAAGCGCAACAGAGCATATTGGATCGGCTCTCTAAAGGAGAGGGATACCTGAACTTTGTGCTCTCCTCTAACGATATCGAGGCAGACAGCGCTGCCCTGCGGGGCCGGGGTGTTTCAATCACCGGCCCAACGCCCGGACAATTGAAAGCGCCTGGTGGACGTACTCGGGGCTGGTCGCGCGTCGACATCGAACGCCCTGACCTTGCCCAGCACTATCCTTTTCTCATCCAGCACGATAGTACAGGTGAAGAGCGGCGTTACCGTCTTGCAGGTTGGACCACTCCTCCGGCGCATCCTCTCGGTGCCATAAAAGTGTTGAGCGTAACCGTAGCCGTGGCAGACTTGGAGGAGGCCACATCGCGCTTCCAGCACATCTACGGGCTCTATCCTTCAGCGCCCTTCTCAGGCGAAGCAGATGGATGGGAGGCCAGAATGGTCTCGTTTCTCCTCGGTCAGAGTGGACAACATATCGAACTGGCTGCACCCTTACCCTTCTCTACTGATCTGGTGGGGACCGAACTTTTGCCGGAGCCAGGCGCGTTAAGCAGGCACCTGCAACGATTCGGTGAGAGTCTCTGCCGCGTGACGCTCGCCGTAGAGAGCCTTCAACTTTCGCGCCGTTACCTCGATGAACATGGCGTAACATATACCTACCTGGAAAATGAACGCCCGGTGTTATGGATTCATCCCCATCAATCTTGTGAAGCCGCAATTATGCTGCTAGAGCCATCAACCCTTTGATAAGACCTGGCTCTCTCTTATTGAGGAGTACTATCATAGGAGAGCTTAATCGGTGGCAAATGTGTCCTGTAGTATAAGACGCAATTTCCGCTTAAAAACCTTTTCGAAGAGATCAGCCTTTTCGTACGCCTTCTCGCGTTCGATATCCAGGTCAGCCAGGGGACGCACCCATAGACAAATCGCCCAGACCTTCTCATCGCACAGCGCTGGTTCCGCGGCCAGGTGTAATACACGTCCATCATGGCTGTAATCAAGAGCGTCAGCAATACGCAGCAGTGCCGAGAGGGCTGAAACGCGCTGGCGAGCGGAACGACTCAGCGATGCAAATTCCTCGTGGGACATACTGGGCACTGCCCGCCGGTGATAACGCGCAATGCAGGCAATCTCATACCGCTCCTCGTCTGTGAAATCAGGCAGCTTGGTGTCTTTAATCAGGCGAAAAGAATGCTTGTGGTGGCGGCGCGTTTCGATCATCATGCCAGTATTATGTAAAAATGCTGCACGTTCTAGCAGGCGGCGGGCACCGGCTTTTAAGTGATGCAAAGATTGGGTCGCGTCGAAAAGCTGCAGCGAGAGGCGCCTCACCTGGCGCGCATGAGGCCAGTCTTCGACCAGTAACCCACCGCTCAGGCGCAATTCTTCGCTGGTTGGCTGCGGAAACTGCCACCAATCTAACTCCTCGGCTGAATGTAGCATCATGCTTGCTTCCCTCCTCGTGGAATTGATATAGATCAATACTAAAAACGTTTAACAACCCTCTCTTCTACATCACGCTTTCGCATCTATCTGCGACACATGGAGTTCTTAATTTATCTGGCATCTAAGATGTCCAGAATCTCTTGACGGAAGTCCCGTGCCTGCAATCGGTGCCAATGCTGTTGAAAAGTGTTATATTGCTCTTCACGGTCCCGCTGGTATCTAAGCAATAGCTGCTCTAGCCCATAGCGTTCTGCGGCAACAGGAGCAACCGCCGGGTTGACTACATCGGCCACCAGTTCCAGCGGTAACACAATTTGCTCACTCTTATCTGGTAACGCGTGATTAGATACAATGTCACTGCCCCGGCTGTCCAGACAGAGTCGCAGCAGAGCTATCATCACATCTCTATCATGGAGTGCGCCCAGTTCTTCCTGGATCATTTCTAGTTCTTTGACGATCGATAGGCAGGCACCAGGTAATACACCTGCGAATATCTCAAGAGTGTAGCGCAATCTTTTTGCCGCGATACGCAAATTATGCAGTTCGAGTACATGATACGAATCGTCTGTATAACGGCTCCAGTAATACAACTCATCAAGTCGTATCCCGGCAATAATGCGCGCAATCCTTCCAGTCGGAGCATGTACATCAAGGCCTGTAATAGGTCTAGCTTTCGCCATCGGACTAATCTCCTTCCCTGATGCACGACTCGACTTGCTTCTTCAAATCCCTCTCGTCCAGCCTGCTAAAAAAATCTGCCAGGGCCTGCTGTCTTTGCTGGCGATAGGTATCCAACCTCTGAATGAGCCAGCGCAGGCCCGCGATCTCCGCATCCGGTATTTGCTCGATCTGTGCGCGTAATCCCTGCACCATTACATCTATATCGCGTGCACTGCCTAAGAGATCGGCCATTTTCTTGATGCGACGGTAGACCCTCTTAAATTGCCCTGGATCACAGCACGACTCAAAGGCATCAAGCGTAGCCCGGAGGCGGCGCGTAGCCACTCGCATTCTATGTATCGCCTCGATATCTTCATTGCGGAGCACCTCGTCACGCCAATCAAGCAGTTTTTCTACTCGCTCGCGCAGCATGCGTTGTCCGGCCTGGACAAATGCTTCCCCTCCGTCAAGCATTGTCGCCTTCTCGTAATTTGCGCCTGGCGGGAAGATTGAAGTAGAAGCTTCCTCATTGACACGCTCCAGCCAGCTTTCCCCATAACGTGCGTATGCCAGCAGCACACCCTCACGGATACCATGTGGACTGACAGAAATCTCATCCAGGTTCAGGCGCGACATAACTTCTCGTATGATTAACGCCCCCGCAGGCAAAATACGTGCCCGGCCAATCGGTTGTTGATACCTCTGTGAGATTTCTTCTGCTGGGAGGGCGCTCATCAAGCCTTCACAGCGCATCAAATCATCATATGTGAGGTGCTTGCTGCTCGGGTCGAGTCTAAAAGCCTGCCGCGCGAGGAGCAGAAGCGAGTTGGCGCTTCCTCCTGTGACAATGAACATAGGAGGCTGCGGTTTAATACGTATCCCTTGCAGATAGGTTCTTAAAAATGTATGTGCGACGGCCAGATCATCTGGCGTGGGTGGATTTTCCAGGAGATAGCGGTCATGCAGCCAGCCAGAGCCGATAGGAAGAGAAGTACGCCAGGTAATATGCATATTTCTCGCGGTGACCAGTTCCGTGCTTCCGCCACCAAGATCCATCACTGCAACGCGTGCTGGAGTACCCGCTTGCTTGCTTTCCTCGTAAGTTGCGCCGTAGAAAGTGAGCGTGGCTTCAGCGTTGCCGCTGATAAGGCGAACCTCGAGTCCTGTCTCGCGTTTTATATCTTCTAGAAACTCATGGCTGTTGCTGGCTTTACGGATTGCTTCGGTCGCCACGGTAAATATTTTCCTGGCCGAGTGCTGCTCGGCCAGGGTCCTGTATTGACGCAAGACAGCCAGGGCGGCATCACGTTTCTCCGTTGAGATAGCGCCCGTTGCAGTGACGCTTTCACCAATGCGCACAAGTTCGACCTGGTCCTCTATGATGTCCAGGGTATCGGGCCGACAATGAGCAACGACGATATGTATGGTATTGCTGCCAATATCAATAGCAGCAAGCACGGGAGGTGATTGCTCCTGCATAGGGGGACTCCTAGTCAGAATATTGCTCTCATTATAGCATATCGGGGATGCCAGGCAGCGCCTGTGAAAGAGTGTGCTGCCGGGCCTACCTGTACGTTTGTGGAGAGTAGCAAGTGTAGTGGGTGTAGCAGGTGTAGTGGGTGATGTCCGAGGTCGCGGCCAGGGCAGGATGATGGTGGTAGCGAGGCAGGCGTTTTGAGGGAAATTGAGGAAATCTGGAATTAGCAGTTCAGGGCAGTTGACAATGGGGGGAAGATGCGGTAATATGGGGCCTGTCCAGAGTTGACGAGATGAGCCGAAGTGGTGAAATTGGTAGACACGCAACGTTCAGGGCGTTGTGCCTTAACTGGCATGGGGGTTCGAGTCCCCCCTTCGGCACTACTTGTCTTTCGCCGTCCACCGATGTCCTCCACCCGCTTCACAAGCCAATCGCATGTCCACTGCCATCCATGAAAATCCACTGTTGTCTACCGGTTTTGCTGTCAGTTTTGCTGTCAAAGGTGACTGAAAGAATGCAGCGTGTGAGCGTGTTTCTATGAGCCGTACACGAAGAAAAAAGAGCCGCAACCGGCAAAGATTGGGGTTCTTTTCATTCTGATGTATCACCAGGGACTCAGGCCAAAGCATACTCTGCACATCTAGATATGGATTGCCAGGTATGTTACACTGACCTCACACTCATAGTTCTCATAAAGAGCGTCCTGAAGAGAAGATGAACGAGAGCTTGTCGGCTAGCTGAGGAGATGCACCATGCAGGAACTGGCTCCCTATGAGCTTTCCCCAGATGTGGTACAGGCATTGATCGAGGTGGCAGTGACGAGTGATGTGCTCCTCTTTGGCGAGCTGCACGGTACCCAAGAGGTTCCTCGACTGCTGATACGGTTGCTGGATGATCTGGCTGCTATCGGCTATCGCGGCCTGGCCTTAGAAATTCCACAGGATGAACGGGATGTGCTGGAACGATGGGCAAGGGCGGAGAGCACCACCGTGCCAGAGTTCTTTGCGCACCCTTTCGCTGATGGCCGTGGAAATAGACAAGTGCTCTCTCTCGTTC
>WNFX01000809.1_pt1 | contig 35666 bp, 33 predicted proteins | sample 5400111 | NCBI WGS metagenome assembly WNFX01 (sample SAMN13153363, study PRJNA577476) | soil metagenome | isolation source: 40 cm soil or saprolite under grassland replicate 1 | place: USA:California | collected 2016-06-15 | reverse complement strand
TTCCTGCTCTGGCAGAAAAAAGGGGGAAGCAACCACCCCGTCTCACAACCTTGTGATCCCGGGCGGACCCACCAATGTGGGTAGGGGTTCCCGCTGGAATTTTCCTCATTAATATGGGTAGAATGAGTGGTTGGGAGACGGCTATAGCGTTCCATCAATTGCTTCAGAAAAAGGGGGTAGGCAGTCTCAGTGTTTGCGGGGCCGACGCCTTTCACCGCTGGCGGTCCGAATCTCTCCCGTCGTTCTCTCTGTAAGACTCGGTCATAGCCGAGAATAACCCCAAAGAACCGTTCGGATCGTTCCAACAACGACCGGAGCCGATCCGGAGTTCAGATTCGTTCTAATGGCTATGCCCGAGTCGAGTCCAGAACCTCTAACAGGGTATGAACACTTTGGGAGTTCGAACCTGGGTTCGGTTCCCTTCTAATGACCTCCCATACGTGCCGATCCGATTTGTGACACCGAGAAGGGCCTGAGAGTTCCTCCGAGAGTCTTTGTGGGGGGCAAAATATCCTATGGTAAAGTTGCTTGGGAAAGGCTGCGACTTAGCAGCAAGGTTAACTATACAGACCGCGATCATAACTCTGGGTGCAACTACTACAACCGTCTGGGGCGTCTCATCAGCGTTGTTGAGTATGCGGCCGCAGGATGCACCCCCAAGGCCCTCGGTGTCTATACTTTTGTTACGAACTACTTCTATGATGAGGTGGGGAACCTGAGAAAGGTCACAAACGCTGCAACGCAGTCAACCACCTACTCGTACGACAATCTCAACAGGCTGACCCTCGCGAGCTATCCCGATGGAGCATCTGAAACTTACAGCTACGACAATAACGGCAATGTCGTCAAGAAGGTTGACAGGGCGGGTGTCAAGACGTTGTCATCGTATGATTCGTTGAATCGAATTAGCACCGTCACATATTGTGGAACAACCATAACCGGCACGAGTTATGTGTACGACAAGAACGGCAACCCGCTCCAAGTTCTAAACGAGAACGCCACCGTAACCTACATCTATGATTCTAGAAACAGGGTTCTTAACGAAACGTACGCGGTCAACCCGGCAACGCGAACCGTTGTGGACCTTGGTTGCTCTGGAACCGGTGGAAGCATAACCCGCACCGGTGGCGTGGCCAAGACCTACATGGTAGGCACCACCTACAGTGGCGAACTGGTCAGTACAATTGCCTACCCGACGATATGCGCGTGGAATCCCGATATCACCATCAAGTACTCGTATGATGGTCTCGGAAGGATCCTCAACGTTCTGAACGTATCAACAAGCCTCTACTTTGCCCAGCTCACTTATAGCAAGGCAGACCAGGTTGTGGGCGTTCAGTATGGAAACGGGCTCGTTGCGAACTACACCTACGATCAGCTTTCCCGGCCTAACACGGTCACCCTGAAGAACCCTAGTACGAATAGTGTGATGATGTCTCTGACCTACAGCTACAACAACACGGGAACCGTCTCCGGCCTTGTCGGCCAGGTCAACAGTGCCACATTGAACGAGCAGTACAAGTATGACCCACTACAGCGTCTCGTCAACTCCACAGTAACAAACGGCGGTGGCAAGACAACCTTCTGGTACCGGTACGATAACGTCGGGAACATGATCGCACAGAGCGTCAACGGAACCATCACAAATTACACCTACAACCAGGCAAACAATGAACTGGTCAGCTCGTCTTCACCTGGCACGTCCACAGGCTTCGCCTACGACCAAGATGGAAACCTGTTGAACAAGAACGTGACAACTACAGGCACTGTCCGATGGTACTATACCTGGGACCCAGCCGGCGACCTCCTCAAGGTAACCAACAGCACAGGCCAGGCGTCGTACGCTTACGATGGAGGCGGACGGAGAGTCGAGGCTGTTGAAAGCGGGGCAGTATGGTACTTTGCATACACTGGGACAGAGATACTTTACAAGAATCGCCTGAACACCTACAACTGCGCTTACATCTTCGCCTCGGGGCTCCGAATAGCCAACTTTGCAAACGGCTCAACCTACTACTATCACGCTGACGCGCTTGGAAGCATACGCATGATCACCTACCCGAACGCTGCAGTCGCGTACACGAATGGCTATCAGCCCTACGGCCAATACACAGGCACTCTAACAGGCAACCTCGGCAAATGGGCCATAGACAAGTTCGACGGCAAACCTTTCAGTTCAACGACGGGTTTGTACTATTACTATCACAGATGGTATGACCCGTCCATAGGCCGATTCATATCACCTGATCCCAAGCATGGAAAACTGGCCAACCCGCAAAGCCTCAATCTCTATGTGTACGTCACAGGTAATCCCACGACCTCTGAAGATCCCTCTGGTCTTAGCAGCTGCGGTTTCTTGAATCCTCTAGGGTGTTTGACAGAGTTGATCGTTCCTCCTCCAAATCTCGTCACGATTGTCATTAATCTCATCGTTCCAACAGGTAGGAGAGTTGTCAAGAAGCTCGGGGACACCATAACGACCGTAGTCGATTCGACAGTGAGACCCCTTGTTACGAGTGGAGCCCGATTCATAACGAGTGAGATCGGATCCATAACGAGCCAAGTCCGATCCGTAACGAGTGAGATCGGATCCATAACGAGCCAAGTCCGATCCGTAACCAACTATGACAACATAGTTAATTATGGCCGGAACACAATCAGCAATCTCGTCAGGAGAGTCCCTTCCCCATCTGGTTTGGAAAACGGCTTAGGGAATTTGCTCAACTCGAACGCTCAGCTTATCGAGGCCTGGGGGAAATCATCAGGTTTTGGGCCAATGATACCTTGCACTGCATGTCTTATCTCGACCCCGTCAGGGGGGGTGAATTTGGGCGATTGGTCACATGTGTCCATCAACCTCAACAATGTCAATTGGGGACAAGTTGGTGCTTGCGCTGTCGCGGCAGGCATCATCGCGGGCAATTTCGTTCCCGGGCCTGACATACTTGATTTCATCTTCGGGGACCCTATTCTTCTTTACGAGACGGGCTCCTATTGCGCTAGTGGAGTCTAAGCGGATGCTCGGGATCTGGTTTGTTGGCTCTCAGCTCAATTAGGATCCGTTTTCTACGAACGGCGGCTATATTGATTTTTGCCGCGGCTATCGCTCTGACGAGAATCAATCCTAATGTTTCATCCGCGTTAGCAGCTTGGGGTACGTCTGCAATCTTCTCTTCTGTCGCATTGGCCGGGCTGAGTTCGGAAGGGCGATCGGGTGGCGCCAGAGTACTCTGGAGATTCAGTTTGATATTACTAATTACGGGATCGTCTTCGGTGTCCGCAGACTCCGCTTTTCAAATACTCGGATATTCCAGCATAACTGTTGCCCTGTTTGGATTGATAGGAGGCATATGTGTGATCTTAGGAGTCGTTACAGCACTACTATCGTTCCTAATCCCCCCACCAAGCAATAGGAAAGATGATTACGGCGGGCTTCTCCCGGCGCAGCAATCGTTCGATGGCTTTTCGAAAATCCAAGCGAGACGTAAGAGTCTCAGAACAAATCGGCTGTGTTAACAGACGTAATAGACGCTGCTCCCAGAGGTGAGCTTTCGCCGCTATCCCTGAGCGATTTCCTCACTCGACCGAGATACAACCTCACCGCTAAGAAGAGAAGTACGGATCCGATCCCCAAGACTGGATAACCAAACCAATCTGCAAGACTCGAGGCTTCAGAGCCGGGGCTCGCCACTTCGATGATTCTCAAAAGAACCGCCCCACCCACGATGAGCGCACCGCTTAGTATCCAAAGCCTGGTGTAGATTTTGAAATACTTGGGGTGGTATTTCCTCCAGTGGTTAATTTTGCCTTCAGGCCCCACATTCTCCCCGCAGACCTCGCATTTGCGATCCATGGCCTTCTAGTGAATTGTCACCTCGTCCCAAATAACTCTTTGACAACGACTCTGTGCAAAATGGAGCCTCTTTTACGGATACGAATACTACCTTGAGTTTCACTTTTGGGTTTGAGAGTTTAGGATGCCCTAACGGGGAAGTCAAACTCGTCAAGAAGGGCCATACAGAGATATGGATGGACATTGGTACTTACCGAATTTGAATCTATCGTCTTGTTTTGATCAGGAGTAATCAAGATCTCCTTCTTCTCCTGTTCTACCCATCGTCGATAGTCATCAGGCTGTGGCCCGTTTTGCTCGCGTTCTTCCCTGGGTTGCTAGGAGGGTTCTTGGTGGGACAGGACGGAGTCTTGCTCAGTAAAGATCTCAAATCCTGAGAGCAGCGCCGCATCCTTTGAGCTCTGATTGCACTGAGACAGCTGCAACGATCCCTCAAGTATTTCAGAAAAAAGAGGGTAGGCAGGGTCAGTGTTTGCGGGGCCGTCGTTTTTCACGGGTAGGCAGGGTCAGTGTTTGCGGGGCCGTCGTTTTTCACCGCTGGCGGTCCGAATCTCTCCCGGCTCACCAAAGATCAGGCAAACTACGACTTAGCGCCAAGCTCCGCAAACGCGTGCTCTAATTCTTGATCAGGACTGGTATCAAACTCCACGACCTTTTTCAACAAGGCTGGTGCCGTTCTCAAGTTGAAGTCCTTCGCCTGAATGCTCCTCTTCAAATCTCTGGGTGATAATGGAAACGAGACTGGAGCACCGGGCTCAGGCCTTAGCGAAAAGGGTGCCGCGATAGTCTTCTGTAGACCGTTCTGGAAATAGTCCACGTAGACCTTGCCAGCTCGCTGGGCTTTGTTGCGAGCTGTCGAGACCATCTTCGGGGCCAGCCGTTCTAGTAGAACTCCCAGAAACAAGACGAAGCGTCGGATGACCTCGATCGAGTATCGGGGAACTATCGGGATCAAGAAATGAATCCCGTCGGCGCCCGAGGTCTTGATCATGTGCCGCAACTTCATCTGGTCTAGTGCGGCGTGAACGGCCTCCGCGATCTCCAGAGAATCCTCGAATCCTGCCGGCGGGTGAGGGTCCAAGTCCACCAAGACCATGTCGTGAGACTCGACGTCGGGCGCGGATGCTAGAAACTGGTTTATTTCAAGACAGGCCATATTCGCCAGCCAAACTAGAGTCGCCTGGTCATCGCAGACGACGTGTCTGGCGGTTTTGTTTAGGCTCTCAGATCTTACCGGTGTGGTTCTGACCCAGTCAGGATGGTGGGGCCAGTCTTTTTGTACAAAGGATTTCCCGGGGACGCCGTGCGGGTATCGGTTGAGCATCAGCGGTCGGTTCTGGATGAGTGGGATCATCTTGGGTGCCACGGATAGATAGTACTGGATAATGTCTGATTTGGTGATTCCTTCCTTCTTCCACATCGGCTTGTCCAGGTTAGAGAGCGCAAGTGTTCTTCCGCCAACTTCGACTATTTCTTCGGTCTTTTTCATCGTCCTCTCTCTTAGGCCCGCGAGTTCTTCTCGATACGATTAACCGTCTCGGGTAAATCCTATTATCCCACGAGTTCGGAAAAAGAGGCTTGTTCTAAAAGACTGGGGATGGAGACTTTTGCCACCTAGAGCGATTTGGAAGGGCGCGATTAGTTTTGGACTGGTAAGCATACCTGTCAAGACTTACGGGGCGATTTCTGAGCACAAGACTGGGCTTCGTCTAATGTGTCCTCGAGACAAGAGTCCTCTCTCGTTCAAGCGGGTATGTCCGAAGGATGGGAAGGAGGTTCCGTGGCAGGATGTCGTTCGTGGGTACGAGGTCCAGAAGGGAAAGTATGTTACGATTACTCAAAAGGAGCTTGAGAGGCTAGAGATTCGATCTGGGCGACTGGTGGAGATTTTCCAGTTCGTTGATGCCGATAAACTGGATCCGATCTACTTTGACTCAAGCTACTATCTCGTGCCGGATGAGAATGGGGAGAAGCCATACTTCTTGATGCTGGAGGCTCTGGAGCAAGAGGGGAAGGTTGCCGTTGGTCGAGTCGTCATGCATGAGAAGGAGCACTTGGTTGCGTTGAGGCCGTACGAGGGAGCGATTCTGATGGAGACACTCCACTACGCGGACGAGATTCGCAGTCCGAAGGATCTGCCCGAGTTGAAGAAGGCGCCAGAGGTGGAGAAGGAAGAGCTGGAGCTCGCGGGTCAGTTGATCAAGATAATGAAAAAGCCCTTCGCATTCAAAGAATACAGAGACACCTACCAAGAGTCTCTGATGAAACTGGTTGAGGCTAAAATGAAGGGTCAGGAGGAGGTTGTCGAGCTGCGTGTCCCGGAGATCAAGCCAACAAAGAATCTCATGGAGGCTCTACGGGCCAGCATCAAGACTCACGAAAGGCGTTGACGCTCTTTGACGAGCGCCCTTTACGTCCGATGCTCGCCAAGACCGGGAAGGCGTTCGATGATGAGAACTATTTTTTCGAGCCGAAATGGGACGGGCTCAGAGCTATCCTGTTCTTTCAGGAAAGAAGAATCGAGCTTCAGAACCGAAACCTGAGAGACGCAACCGGATCCTATCCAGAACTCCAAAAGATCTCAGATCGGATCAAGGCAAAGGCCGTGATCATGGATGGAGAGGTCGTTGTGCTTAGAGAAGATGGCATACCGGACTTTGGACGTCTTCAAGCTCGCTTTGGTGTTGATGATCAGAAACGCGTTAAGATTCTAGCCAAGACGACGCCTGTTACATACGTGGCCTTCGACCTCCTTCATATCGACGGCCGGGACGTAATCAGTCGGCCTCTCATGGAGAGAAAGAAGCGGCTCAAGTCGATTGTCAGGGAAAGCCCGTATTTGCTCTATGGAGATCATATCGAAGCGGAGGGAATCCATTTCTTCAAAGAAGCCACGAGTCGTGGCTTTGAAGGAGTAATCGCCAAGGAAAGCAAGTCGCAATATGTTCCAGGTCTGCGAACCGATTATTGGATCAAGACAAAAAAGGTCGACACCACAGACTGTGTAGTTGTCGGTTTCAGCGAAGGAGAAAGTGCGCGTGCTTCGACTTTTGGTTCGCTAATCCTAGCGGCATTTGACAAAAACGGAAAGCTAACGCACATCGGAAACGTAGGCGGAGGCTTTTCTAACGCGTCGCTAGAGGATCTGAGAAAGAGACTCTCTAGATTTGTAACGAAGACTGCTACAGTTGAAGGCTCGGTTGACTCGCCCACTCCAATAACTTGGGTCAAACCACGACTTGTAGTCGAGGTAGCTTACATGGCGGTGACCGCTGACGGCAGACTTCGCTTCCCCAGGTTCAAACGGCTCAGAACCGATAAGGATCCAATAGAGTGCAAACTTCCATAGACGGGAAAGCCGCTCTTGCGGCGCAAAACCTCCAACGAGTACCCCATTTTTTCGATCAGAGGATTTCCTATCTGGTGCCGATTCTAGGGGTTAGGCTGGCTAGATGACTCGTCACCAGAATCCAGGCTTTGTGTTTTTGCTGCCCTTGACAAGTCCCCATAGAAGCCTGACAATACCGACAAGAATCATTGGACCTCCGACGTATTCCCAGTAGATGGACGCTGACTTGGCGAAGAAGCTCACCTTCGTCGCCACAACTACCAGACCGCATATGACCCAAACCATACCCGAGAGTACAGTTTGCAGGCTCAATGGCTGCATCGATAGTAGACGATCTCTGATTCCAAATTATGACTGATGACTCTATGGGTAGACGTTTCAGGGTACCGTCCGCCTGTCAGGGTCTAGACTCTGCAAGAGGCTTCGTGGGAAGGCATATAATCCGCAAGGCGACTGCGCTTTCCGTCACTAATGTTGACAGAAGTTCGCACAGTTCGAATGCCCTCATGCAACTGGTGCGGACGCATGATACTCCCACGCGAAGGTGCGGTAAAGTTCCCGTGCCCGCAGTGCGGAGAGACAACCATCTGGCGATGCGAGAAATGCCGCGGCTTCGGCCGCCCCTACAAGTGCCAGAAATGCGGCTTCTCAGGGCCATAGAAGGTAATCGCGTTTGGCAAGGGTAATGGTTTCCCTCAAGATATTCCCCTCAGACATAGTTGCAGACATGAACGGACTCAAAGAGCAAGTTACAAAATCCCTTGAGGGCAAAGCCACGATCTTCAAGTTCGATGAAGAGCCAGTTGCTTTCGGGCTCGTCGCTCTTGTCGCTCATATCTTGATGCCTGAAGAGGCATCCGGGGTCATGGACGAGGTTGAGCGACGTCTAAAGTCGATCAATGGGATAAGCCAAGTCGAAGTTCTTGTCTCGCGCCGAATTGCTTAACTTAACAAGTGGTAATTAAGTAACATTAATTTTAAATAGCGACGAAATCATTTTTCTGTCGCTATGAGCATTAGATTCACGCTTCACGAGGGAAGCAAAGTCTTGCTAGACCTGCCTCTCTCAGGGAAGGAATGGCAGCCGGAGGTCCGGGAGATCGTCTTGAAGGAGCTCAAGGATTCAGAGGCGGACTTGGAATCGCTGAGCGAGATCTGCGATTTCTTCTCCAACAAGAAACGTCTCCAAATGGTCAATCACATGATTCGGGACTGCGAGAACTCGGCTACTTTCACAGATTTGCTTAAGGTGGCTGTGAACCCGAAGTACGTGTCCGACCTGGTGAACAGGGCTCCGAAGCGAGAGCTGGTTATCAAGGACAAAAAAGGATACAGTGTTTCGCCGATCGGTGTGGGGAGCTTCCTATTGCTATCGATCGCAATCAGGAAATTGCTGAGGAACGGGGATTCCATTAATAGTGATGATAAGTCTTTTGAGGAGGAATAGGATTTTGAAGCTTAAGGTTAGGAGCGGCCAGTGCGGCACTGAACGCTCGTCTTCTCCTCAACCAACCGCCCCAGTCGAGGTCAAAGAATCCAAATGACAATGGTACCTAAGGAAGCACAGCTAAGGGTAGCTGACGCCAAGCAGAGAGACGTTGGCCATGGGAAGGTAAGAATCGACAATGAGACGATGCAGAAGCTAGCTATAACCGCGGGCGATTTTATCGATGTTCACGGTAAACGGACAACCGTCGCTATCGCTTGGCCGGCGTATGCGGAAGACCAGGGCCAAGAAATCGTCAGGATGGACGGACTGCTCCGGAGAAACGCCGGAGTCGCGCTAAACGAGTACGTCACGATCAAAAAGGCAGAAGTCAAGGACTCACAGACAATCGTTTTCGCTCCTACTGATGTTCGGTTGAGTGTTGACGAGGAGTTCGTTGGTTTTGTGAAGAGACGGTTCATGGACATGCCCTTTGTTGAGGGCGACATGACCCTTCTCAGTATCTTCGGCAGTGCTGTCCCGTTAATCGCAACTAGAACACGGCCTCATGGCCCGGTCAAAATCACAGAGTCGACTGTAGTTCAGGTGATGAGCGAGCCTACACCCGAGAAGAAGGGAATACCGATTGTCACCTACGAGGATATCGGCGGGCTCCACAGCGAGATCCAGAGAATCCGAGAAATGGTCGAGCTTCCACTACGTCACCCCGAGCTCTTCCAGCGACTCGGCATCGAACCGCCAAAAGGCGTCTTTCTATACGGGCCACCTGGCTGCGGAAAGACACTGTTGGCGAAAGCAGTCGCCAACGAGTCTGATGCTAACTTCTACGTCATATCCGGCCCGGAGATCATGTCAAAGTTCTACGGCGAATCAGAAGCTCGTCTGCGAGAAATATTCCAGAAAGCTCAGGAGACAGCGCCCAGCATCATATTCATCGACGAAATGGACGCCATCGCACCAAAGAGAGAGGAGGTAACGGGAGAGGTAGAGCGACGGGTCGTCGCCCAACTCCTGTCTTTGATGGACGGAATGGGCGCCCGAGGGAACATCATTGTCATTGGAGCAACGAACAGGCCGAACGCTATCGATCCTGCTCTCCGAAGACCAGGCAGATTTGACCGGGAGATCGAGATCGGGGTCCCAGACAAGATGGGACGATACGAGGTTCTCCAGATTCACACGCGAACGATGCCTCTGGCGTCTGACGTTGGGCTTCCGAGGCTGTCGGACATCTGTCATGGTTACACGGGAGCTGACATTTCCGCTCTCTGTCGCGAGGCCGCTATGAAGGCTCTCCGACGCTATCTTCCGGAAATGAACCTCGAGGAAGAACGAGTACCGAGTGGGATACTGGAGAAGATGGAAGTTAACCTGGAAGATTTCATGAACGCCTACCGAGAGATCACTCCAACAGCCATGCGGGAGGTCTACATTGAGGTCCCGACGGTCCACTGGAGCGATGTCGGCGGATTGACTGAGGTCAAACAGCAACTGCAAGAGGCTGTCGAGTGGCCGTTGAAGAAGCCGGATGTGTTCAAAAGGCTCGGTATCCGCGCGCCGAAAGGTATCCTGTTGTTCGGGCCTCCAGGCTGTGGGAAGACGATGCTGGCGCGGTCGGTTGCTACTGAGAGCGAGGCGAACTTCATCTCGATCAAAGGCCCAGAACTCTTTAGCAAATGGGTCGGAGAATCGGAAAAGGCAATACGCGAAGTCTTCCGAAAGGGAAGAACAGCAGCGCCAAGCATCATATTCTTCGACGAACTAGACTCGGTCGTCCCGAGACGGGGAACCGGATTTGGCGACAGTGGAGTCTCAGAGCGAGTCATAAGCCAACTTCTAACGGAGCTTGACGGAATCGAATCATTGGAGAACGTTGTAGTAATTGGCGCGACCAACAGACCAGATATCATCGATCCGGCTATCTTGCGCCCTGGAAGATTCGATCGGCTGATCTTTGTGCCAGCGCCTGATGTCGCAACAAGGCTGCAGATTCTTAAGATCCACGCTGCAAACATGCCTTTGTCCACGGAGGTTGACCTTGAACACGTGGCTTCCCAGACAGGAGGCTACTCGGGCGCAGATCTCGAGGCGGTTGTCCGCGAAGCCGGTCTAGTTTCTCTCCGTCGCGATATCGAAACGAAGAATGTCACAAGAGAGGATTTCAGGGACGCGCTTGAAAGGATCAAACCCTCGATCACTCCGGACATGGAGAACTGGTACCAGGGATTCGGTAAGCGGTTCAAGAAAGAAAGAGCTCCGGTCCCGATTACTTAGAAGACGCGGAGATCCGGGGTGGCCTGGCGAAATGCACGCTTGAACAATATCTGGAGTCCAAGGCCAATGTCCCTCGCAATCGTGGAAATCGTCGAGAAGAAGGGGCCTCTCACAGACCTTGATCTTCACAAAGAATTGAAAGCTAGCTTTGGAGAGGTAAGCTTTCGCGAGCTGAACAAGAATCTGATGAAACTAGAGCTGGGCGGTGTCTTGAGGGTCTCTAGGCTGATGAAAAACAAGCGTCAGGTGGAGCTAGCCGGAAAATTCTAGTGAGAACTATATATCCAGCTTGACTCGGTACGATTGTAGTTGACAGAAATGGCAGATTTTCCAGCCGAACCAGTTAAGGTCGAGGACTCAACCTTCGACCAGTTTGTCCAGAAATACTCTCTCACACTCATCGACTGCTGGGCACCATGGTGCGGTCCTTGCCGAATTGTGGGTCCGATCGTTGATGCGTTGGCGAAGGAGTATTCTGGAAGGGTCGTGTTCGGGAAGCTGAACACTGACGAGAATCCGGCCGTATCAGGCCGCTTCGGCATAATGGCAATTCCAACGATGCTTGTAGTCAAACAGGGAAAACTGGTTGATCAAATAGTGGGTGCTGTTCCGAAGGCGAAGATAGAGGCCGTTCTGAAAAAGTACATGTAACGGGTTTTCTGGTACTCCCTCCGATTTGCGTGCTCAGTATAGAGAGAGCTTACTTTCGAACGTAAGTCTATATTCCACCCGATAATTCTATGTTGTATAGAGGAACCTAGACTTGTCTCAGATGATGGAAGCTCGTAAGGTCCAGAAAGTAGGCTACTCCACCCTCATCGTGTCGCTACCTAAGGATTGGGTAGAACAAGTTAGTCTCAAACAAGGGGACATTGTCACCTTCAGACGGGAGTCTGATGGGGGAATAACCGTTTATCCGGGATTAACGCGTGAACGGGAAAACTTCCGTTATGTGATTAACGCGGACATTTGTGATGCTCCCAACCTTCTCACCAGAATCATTACTGCGAACTATCTGACGGGGCATGATACTATCCAGATTATAGCGAAGAAAGAGCTCTCCCAGCGTCACTTGGAAGAGGTACGGGCTGTTAGCAGGCGTCTGACGGGCCTCGGGATTGTCGAGCAGAGTCTGAAATCGGTTACGCTGCAGAGTTTTGTTGATCCTACAAAGTTCCCAATCTATGGCTTGATGCGGCGGTTGCAGATCATCCTCAGTTCGATGCTGGAGACCGCGGTGAAAGCGGTTGTGGAGGGTCGGCCGAATCTCGCGGACGAGGTCTTGCACATGGAAGAGGAAGCTGATCGCATCTACTGGATGATCATTCGACAGTTGCTTCTCGCGGTCCTGGATCGACGGGTGGCGAAAGAGGTCGGTATCGACGGGCCGATGCACGTTGTCGGTAACAGGGTTATTGCGAAGAGTCTTGAGCAGATGGGTGATCTTGCGTCGCATATTGCTCAGGAGGCGTTGAGGTTGAAGGGGGACGCGAAGAGTGTCGATCCGAAGCTTACGAAGGGTATTCTCGACTACAGCGATAAGGTGCGTTTGTTGATCGAGGACTCGTTCAACGCACTGATGAAGGGGGATCTGAAAAAATCGAATGATTGTATTGAACGAGTGGCGAGCTGTGAACAGGTTGAACGACAGTTGACGGAAAGTGTCATGCGTAGCGTCAAGGAGGTCAATCTGGCTGTCGGGTTAAGGTCGATCGTCTGGGACGTTGGACAGATGGCGAAATACTCTGAGGCGATTGCCGAGGTCGCGATCAACAGGCACCTGGAAGCGCCCAGCGACTTTTGCGCCTGGGAAAAAGCCTAAAATCGCTCTCGACAGGGACCTTCATTTACTTCTTCAATCAGGCTTACTTTCGCAAGGGTCCTCGGAGACCGCTCGTGCGTCGCGAGATGGTTGATACATACGCTCCTTTTCCTGGAAATATTTCCCGTCCGGCATGGATAATGGGCGAGACAGGCTGATCAGGGAATGGTCTGGGCTATGATCGTAGGGGGAAAATCGCGGCTATATCGGCGAATCCCCGAACGATTCGCGGGCGAGATTTTGAGGATGTCCCAGATTCGAGATCAGGCTGATAATCGGCGATTTGACTGGGTTATGGACGGTGCCAGACAAGTCAGAAGCACCGAGGAAACGGGACTATGCGGGATGTTTCTCCACCAACCCAATAGGGTCGCATCTGAATCCTCTTTGTGCGCTGGAGGTCAGGCGCCAAGTCCGATTTTTTTCAAGACTGCGGTGACTCTGGGTTCGAGCCTCATGCTTGCTACGAGAGGGTCCAGAGCTAGTACAGGAAGCCAGTTTGCCCGTGTTTCATATTCTTTCTCAATTAGCTCGATCGCCCTTTCCATTTCTCCCAACCCCACGTAAGCATAGACAATTGGCTGAGCTCCGACATACGTCCCAGGCGGCAAAGCCTTCACCTCGTCCAGTATGGTCCTTGCTTCTTCATTCCGACCCGCGAAAGCGTAACCGGCCGCCATCCAGGCCTTTGCCCACGGGAGACCGTTCGTGAGTCGAAGTATTTCTCTTATCACTGTCTCCGCTTCTGCATACCTCCCTTGATGAAGGTACAATGTTTGAAGGCAGCCGTGCGCGGTGAGAAAATTGGGTTCGAGCTCAAGGACCTTCCGGACAAGACTTTCCGCAAGGTTATACTCTTTCATTGCATCATAGACGAAGCAAAGAGAGACCGCAATCTGCGGGGACAACGGATCGAGTAGTTGAGCCTGCAACGCCTCAAGGAGCGACTTGTCAAGCTTGCCCACTCTCCAGAGGAGGATTCCATACCAGTGGTGAGCCGTCGCGTAGTTCGGGTTGAGCTCAATTGCCCTCTTGAACTCACGCTCTGCGCCATCCCAGTTGTAATCGCCTTCAAGTGCTGACGCCAGGGAAGTATGGGCTTCCGCCGAAGATTCGTCAATTTGTACAGCTTTCAAGGCGTTCTCTTTTTGTTTTTGATACGCTTCAAGGTAGGGAAGGTGCTGCTGGTCGACCAGCACAGAGTAGCTATCGGCGATTCCCGAGTACGCTAGAGCGAAGTTCGAATCTGTCGTGATTGCCTGCTCGAAACACTCGATCGCCTTGAGAAGGGTCTCCTTCGTTCTCTTATTCCAGAAATATCTTCCCTTGAGGTACAGCGCGTACGCCTCAGAACTGGTCGTAGGTTTCTTTTCTATCTGTCGAGTCTCCCCCGGGAGTATTCGAACCCTAAGCGCGTCCGCAACCCCGCTTCGCGATATCACTCTGAACAGAGAATACATCATCGAACTCCCTGTCGTAAGTCTGAGCCCAGAGGTGCTTGTCGCTCCTTGCGTCAATGAGTTCAACTGCAATCCGCATCCTGCTGCCCGACTTCCTTACGCTTCCCTCCAGAACGGAGCCGACATCGAGCTCATTCCCGATCTCGCTCACCTTCTTCCTATTCCCTTTGTAGCTCATTGCAGAGGTCCTTGAAATGACGCTAAGTTCGCTGATATTCGAAATATTCGAGATGAGCTCTTCGGTCAAGCCGTCCGCGAAGTATTCGTCCCTAGGGTCCGCGGATATGTTGGCCAGCGGCAGCACCACTATGCGACGCTTATCCATGCGGGCGACCTGTGATGCTTGAGCGTCGGCCTTCGCATTCCTTGATCTCGGTCCGGACAGCCAGGCCTTTAGTCCAACCCCTCTATCTTCAGTCACGGTCTTAACTCTGCAAATGCATGAATGGCTCTCTCAATTTAAGCAAGGGAGCTCGTGATCGCAATGAGGCCCTCGCCTAATCGGAAATGCGCGATTCTGCGCGAATCAAAAAGACGTTCGGATTTTCTTACTTGGTCGTCTGATGCCTGATCTGGGCTAGCTCTTTCTCTACCGCGACGATCCTTTTGGGGCAGTTGGGACAGAAAGAGGGAAGCATTGCGTAGATATTGGCGTTCAGTTGAAGGAATGGTTGTATCATCTGGCTTACAGCCGCAGCGCCAGGGTCCGTTGGGAAGACTTTCGAACGCTGTTCCATGTCTTTCATGTTCTCCGCCATAACTGTCAGGACGGGGCATTCGCCGAGGCCGTAGACGCAGGAGTTGTCAGACTTTGGTTCCAAAACTGATCATTGGCAATATCGAAATAGCTTGATTAATACTTGTGCCCACGCGAGCGGTTGGAGAGGTCAGCATGAGAGCTTCTGGAAGAGCGGTGATGATCGACGCTGGTTCTTCAGGAGCTTCTGGAGACAAATTACTAGGCGCTCTCGTCGATCTTGGTGGGAGTCCGAAGAGTCTGGATAGGGTCGCCAGGGTTGTGGAGGATAATCTTCCGGGCGCGAGTCATGTCCATGTTAAGACGAGCATAGTTGAGAGAGGAGAAGTCAGGGGACAGCTGGTCGAAGTAAGGTCTGAAGAGAAGGTTTCGAAGAGAAAGGCCCATGATCTCCAGTCATCTGCTGTAAAGTGCGCAAAAGAATTGGGTCTCTCTGAGTGGGGAACATCTTTTGTCAAATCCGTCTTGGACACGCTGTCCTCGGCTGAATCTCGAGTCCACGGCCACTCCGCGAAAGAGGTGGAACTTCATGAGCTCGGGTCCGCAGACACTCTCGTGGACATTCTCGGGGTCGCTTACCTCGTGGATGAGCTTGAATTATCTGGTGCTAGATGGTGGTGTGGACCAATTGGCGTCGGAACGGGAGTAACAGAGTTCTCTGGCCGAACCTATCCGAATCCAGCGCCCGCTGTCGCTGAAATCCTACGATCCCACAAGTTTCCAATGAAAACAAGCAATATCCAGTTCGAACTGACGACACCTACGGGCGCTGCAATAGCAGTAAATCTGGCAAGCGGTGGGGCCGGAGATGTTCCGATAATTATGCCTCACAAGATAGGGTATGGTGCAGGGTCAAAGGATCTGGACCAGGTCGCCAATATTCTCCGCCTCACGGTAGGCGAGCTCTCAGAGACAGAACATTCACACGATGAAGTAGTCGTCTTGGAGACAAACCTGGACGATGTTTCAGGTGAAGTTATTGGACGGGCCGTTGAGAGATTGATGGAAGCAGGAGCCCGAGACGTGTCCATAACACCGGTCTTCATGAAGAAGAACCGGCCTGGCCAGCTGATTTCGGTCATAACCGATAAGGCCAAGAGCGAACGATTAGCTGAGTTGTTGATGGAAGAGACCGGAACCCTTGGAGTACGAGAAATGCCTGTGTCGAGACATATCAGTAGAAGGTCCAGTGGCACGGTAGAGCTTGAGGTCGGAGGAAAGAAGTTTCAGGTCAGAATGAAAAGGGCGCTCACGGCGGCAGGTCATCTTCAGGGTGGCAAGGTGGAGTATGAAGATCTGCGAAGAATATCAAACGAGACAGGATTAAGCATAAGAGAGCTTCAGCAAGTCGTGAAAAACCGGGTCCTTCCTCACGACAGCTAAGCGCATGTGATAGGTAGAATGCAAATTCGCAAGAACAGTTTCGACACTAGGATGATTACGCTTACGGCGTCTCTTACTGCGCTCTATGTGATTCCACGAACCATCATCCTTGATCGACTTATCGGCATAAATGGAGCCATAACTTTCAGTGGGATCATAACGCCGGTTCTGGGCGTCTTCCTCGCTCCGTCCTACGGCATATTCGCGGTGTTTCTGGGAACCATGATTGCCGCCTTCATTCCTGGGTCAGCTGGAACGTTGAAATTCGGTGGGCTCGATTTTCTTGGCGGGGCGCTGAACGTGGCGCTCATCAGTTTTCTCGTGCGCGGTAGACGGACTGAGGCCACCTTCATGTACGTAGCTACCTTGGGTCTCTTCGTTGTCAATCCGAATACTGAGATTTTCGTTGGCAGTAACTTTCCGAGTCTGCCGATTCCTTTCCAATGGTTTAGCTTGCCCAGTCCGCCTATTCCATATCTCTGGCTCCACCTCGTAGCGCTCGCGGTGTTAGCGTCTCCCTTGACCCGGAACCTTGGGGATAGGTTCAGTTTTGGATCGCGTGGAGACTTGGCCAAAGCAGTTCTAGTAGTTGCGTTCATCGGGACGATGATCGAACACGTCACGGGAGGACTGCTCTTCGCTAGTCTCTTCGGAAGCGTCGCTTTGCGCTCTTGGCCTTTCATCTTCCTCGTCTATCCAATCGAACGAGCAGTTCTCGTTCTTGGAGCCGTAGTCGTCTGCACGCCGTTGTTGCTTGCGAGCCGAGATCTAATGACGAGATTCCATTTGCACGGCGTAAAGCAGGACTCAAGCCCAAATTAGCTGATCAACTACCCAGAGCCTTCTATTTCTTCTGCTGAGAGCTCAACTGGTTTGCAGTGAGTGCTCCGCATATCGAAACGCGGGATCTAGATCATTTGTTCGGTGGTGGCTGGTTCTTGTTGGCCATCTGAGGATGCCGGATGACGCTTTCTTGGTCCCCGTATTAGCTCTTGAGAGCCGAGAAGTATCATGTAAGCCATCGTCATGATTGCAGTATAGAACAGGACATCGAGCGCGAAATAGGAATAATTGTAGCTCGTGGCACAACAGGATTTGAAGCATTGTGCATTCAGAACGGAGTAGGATTCAGGCGACTGAACTGGATTTTGCCCGCACAGAGTCCCAGTTGATGTCAACCAGGCGAGCGGGTAGCCATAGGCCCACGTGACCGTTCCGCCAGGCGTGGGACCGTACGTGCTTTCAATCCCAGAAACATAACTCGCAACTAGTCCAATTGCGAAAAAAAACACCACATATGAAAGCGAAGGGCGGATCATCGCTCGCTCCCCCCACTCAGGGTCTCTTGTTGCCTTTCGGACGGGGCTTTCGAGCAGTTTTGTGAGCGTTGGCCTTCTGAGACCGCAGTGCCTCCTCCTTGATCAATTCAGAGAACTTGTCCGCTCCAGATGCAATGGATGCGAGTGCGAGACTGGTGGTTTTGGCGGCGACAGTTCCGAAAGCAGCTGCCAGTTTTAGTCCTGAAGCAAAAGCCGCTAGAGCTAGATCCTCTGCTGCCTTGATTGACTCTTTGGAGGGAGAGCTTTCGAGATTGCCCTGAGAATTGTTATTTGGTCTTGATCGGGTCGTTGTTGCGACCTTGCGAGATTTTCTCCGGGCCAAAAGATGGTCGCAGGGTTCGTTGATTTCTATTCTTATTTAAGATGCCGGGGAGACTATTCTACTTTCGGCTTGTCTTCCTTCTTCTTTCCCGAGAACAGATGTGATAGTCGGTAAGTCTTCGGGTGTACTTGCCGGTTGTGCTGGTCTCGCTCCGCAGCAGTGTTGAAGCTCTCTCCGCACAGATGACACTTGAACTTCTTCTCTGTCAAGATGCAATCGAGTGCATCCTCCTAATTCTTAACAGTTCTGGGGGTGTGATCGTCCCCATTGGCTATTCTCTTGGACCTCCGCATGAAGAAGTCGTTATGTCACGCGACGCGCAGAATGACAATTGAACGAGAGTGATGCTTACTCACGTGACGATTGTAGTGGAGGACCAGAACGCAGCGCTCGAATTTTATCCCAGGAAGTTGGGCTTCGAGAAAAAAGGCGGGTTATCAGAATCCAGGCAAGCCACGCTGGCTTACGGTTGGGCTGAAGGGACAAGCTATCGAGATGGTCTTGTGGCCGGCGGGTATGAGTTCTGACCCGAGGCTGCCTGCGAGTCATGAGGTGCCAGGTGTCGGGACGCGTTGGGTGCTTGAGATCGATGAAGTGCGCAAAATGTTTGCTGATTTGAAGCCGAAGGGTGTCAGGTTCAAGGACGAGCAACCTTGCGAGGAAGGCTGGGGCTTTGCAGCTGACTTGCTGGATCTGACGGCAACCATTTCACAATTCACGAGACGCGCAAGCCTTCCGGGATCGCTGACTGGGCCAAAACGGGCAGGAAGGCATAGAGAACCACTACAGAGCGCTTCAAGCCTGAGTGGCTTGGACACTACGACATCATGTGCCTAGCCTTCTTGCCTCTGGGTTTGACTACCCTATTATCATTGTTTTCTCAATGGTGTCTGTAGGCAATCGGATTGGGAAAGGATTCTGGGCAAACCCAGCTCGAAAGAGCAGAAAAAACCCTGCTTGCCATCAAGGAGTTCAAGAGATACTTACAAGGCGTGGAGAAAGATCTCAGCCAAATGTCAAAGAAATTCTCGAGTAAGGAGATTGCTCATGGTGTCGGGTTCGCAGCAACCGGAATTCATGAAGCTCTAACCTATCTAGACATTGTCAGGAAAGTAATCGAGAAAACCGAGCGCATAGTCGCGAAGAAGAATATTGTTTCTGGCGATCGAATAAGCGAACTCGATGAGAGCCAGTCGGATGGACGAACAGGTATTTCCGGTACCGCTTGAAGCCATTGCATTCTGGAGAGGTAGACAGTAGAGGATGGACCCGGAGATGCTAGGCTCGATGACTGAGGATAGACAGAGTTAGACGGGTAAGTACCGCCGAGTCGAATAGTTGGTTGCAAATCAGAAATGAACTCCGCGACGGAGCTGTGAGGGTGCTGAAATATGGCCTCGGATACTAAGAGTAGAGAGTCGTGGGATGAACAAGAGACTTCGAACAGAAACATTGCTCAGTCGAATCAGCTGAAACTGTCAAGGGTCTTCCGGTTCAACGATCCGCAGACAGGCGCTCCGCAAATCTCGGACTTTCCTGATTCTAATCCCACAGGGGATACTCCGTTGGAAATTCGGATGAAACACTTTACCGAGATCGAGAACTTCACCTTTCTCGCGCATGTTCTCGGACATGAACTTGGCGGAACTACTCCTCGTCCGATTCGGACAGTAACGGATCTACAAGTTCCTGACGACGAGTTTCAGAACTTCGTCAACGAGGCAAGGACTGCCAATGTGACTGATGAAGAACTCGCGGACTCAACTCTGGACGTCGGAATAAACTGGGAGCACTTTGTTGCATCGAACGACAATCTCCTTCTTCCTGATCACCCGCTGAAGATTAGCGACGTTCTAATGCAGGAGAAGATTGACTCACTCGATATCATCACCGAAGCGTTTGTCAGGGAGATCAATTTCCGCAGCATCGAGAGGGCAACGGGAACTCAAACAGGACCAAAGCACCGAAAGAGTCGGGAAACGCAGGATTCCCCGCAAGCATAGTTGGCACCCTCATCGCCGTTCTCTTTTTGGTTTCCGAAAATCGTCATCAACTGACACGTCTCTTATCGCGCGAGGCTGACAAGATGGCGTAGGGGACCGATTTCTACGAGCGCAGCGTTGGCGGAAGTGGACGCTGTTCTGTGATTAAGGGTTTCACGATGAGTGGATTCTCGAGTGGTCTGGGCGGGCTCATCTATTTTGGATTAAAACTAAATAGTCGCGCGCTTTATCGAGAATACTAAACACGGGGATTGATGGATAAGAATTGGCCATACCGAAACCTGCGTCACCTGTTGAGTCAGAAATCTTTGAGCTGTTTAAGGAAGCGGATCCTTCTGGAGCCTACATTAATGGGCTGAAGGAGTATGCTGGCAAGATTTTCATTCCTTCTAGGAGGAATCTCGACCGGCTTTCTAGGCGCGTTGAAGAGTTGCGTTTGAGGGCGGAGAACAAGTCTCAGCTGAAAGTTCTAGATTCAGGATCTGCGTGGTTCACTCTGAACGAGCCGCACATCGCTGCTGAATCGGTGTTGAACGCGTTCTTCGGCTACATGATCAAGGAAGGCATTATCGACAGCCACATGAAATCTCTGACTAGGAACGGGATCAAGGCCATAGAGGTGGCCACAGCGGAGGCTGCGGGTAGGGACTGGCCGACGGGGCTTCGCCTGCTCGCGCTGATACGTTGCGATGGTCTACAAGAGATAGTCAGAACAGTCAAGAAAGAGACGCAGGACAAGCAACTGAAGGAGAGTCTCGATGATCTTTCTCAAGTGACTAGAAAGTATGCTTCGATTTTCCGGGTTAAGGGTTTCAAGAACCAGGGTTTTGACGAGGTCTACAAGATAATCAAGAAACAGGGTGCGGATCTGGGACGGAAGGAGATATACGCTCAGACTCTTCAGCGTCTCTGGGATTATCCAGAGACGCCGGCGGAGTTGGAGGGGAAGGGTCTCAAGTATCTGGATCGGGAGTTACCGAAGTTTCGGAGGATGACGGCGAAGCTTGCGAAAAAGTATGGTGTTTCTGCGAATGCGGAGAAAGTTTCCCAGGCGATCAAGGCGAAGAGAGCGGTCAAGGTTAACGAGGTCATTCCATATCTCGCGCAGCTTCGAAAAATTGTGGTAAAAGTTGCGAACAAGAGTGTTGTCAAGGTTAATCCGAAGTATAATGCCAAGGTGATTGAGACGCCTTCGTATCTGACGGCGATATTTCCTAGCGGTGGCGCATTCTTCTTTGACACTCTGACAGATAAGCCGCAACAATTGTTCATTTGTACGACGGACCCGCGTCGCGATCCGAGCACTGCACCTGGAGAGTTACTCAATCTCTTGGTCCACGAGGAGTATGGGCATTGTGTTCACGCATCAAACTCGGCAACGTCGTATGGGGCGAAGCCGACCCTGGTGGATATGCTCTGGTCGCCTCTCGGAGGAGCAATCTCCGAGGGCATATCTTTCCAAAGAGAGATTGAGTTCCAGGATGTGATGGAGAAAATGAAGACGAGGAAGGGCTTGAGCTCTGACGAGAAGGCCTTTGTCAACTTCTACGAGAAGCATGGTGGGTTTGATGCTATTGCGGAGGAGTACGAGTTCTATACGTGGATGTGGCGTATCGTACGGTTCTTGCGAATCATAGGTGATGCGAGGATTAATTCTGGGAAACAGGGTCTTGTGGATTTCATTGAATGGGCGAATAAGAAGACAGGGTTGTCAAAGAGCATGGTCTACCACCAATTGTTCCCAGCACACCAAGGAAACGGGCCAGGATACGCGTCCACATACGCCATAGTAGGCGAAAGTATCCGGGAGATACAGAACAAAGCTGTAAGGAATGGCAAGAAGCTCTTGGACTTCAACACGTATGCGTGCAGCATGGGCTTCCCAGCAAGAACAATATTCGAAGATAGACTCCGCGCCTTCGCCACGAAATGATCACTCCGGCTCGAGTCTAGTTGCTGTCAGCGTGGATTCTCGCGGTCTTTATTTGCGTCGCCTGAGCGGTCTTCTCTGACATTTGCCGGGGCTTTCTCCAACAGCTGCCTCGTCTCCGATCTAGCTCCTCCATTTTTTTTGTTGGTCATCAACCTGAACTCATAGGGGAGCTCTTCCAGAACAAGAACGGACGCCCAGCCAATGCGAGCTGCTGTGTCGCCAACGCGAAGGCATTCTTGCGGGCCGACTACTATGTGCAGCTCGAACTGTTGCCGCAGGACGGACAACGACCCATGATCGAACTAGACTCGGTCCTCTCGGAGGCTCACCAGGAAATGGTGAGTCCTACTACTTGGGAGTATCTGAAATCGGCGTTTTCAAGCTCTTAGGATGAAATAATGAGGTTTGCACAATCTTTCCGCGGTCCAGTGCCTTAGACGTGCGGAGTCCAAGCGAGGATAGCCCGAGCGGGCCGACTCCGCACGAGGAGCCGGTTATGGAAAAAGGGGGGGTTTCGGGTTGTGAAAGTAAGGGGGAGGAGGAGATTCCGCGAATCCTCTCCTCGAGGGGTTTGCTAGGATACGGTTATGGTGACGGTAACTGAGCGTATGGGAGATCCGCTGTTTGGTGCTGCGCTAATGTTTACCGTGTTGGTTCCGGAGCTGAAGTTGCAGGAGAGGGTGGAGGAGATGGAGGTGTTGGTGGAGCTTAGGCTTACTGGGTCGGGTTGAAGGTTGCACACGTAGGATGGCTCGTTGAAAGAGTAGTTTATTGTCCCGCTGAAGCCGTTTTCACCTGTTACGGTGATTGTTGAGAAAGCTGTCTGGCCTGTAGCGACTTTCACGCTTGTCGGGTTGGCGGTCAAGGTGAAGTCGTCGATGATGAGACTCGCGGTCACGGAGTGTGTGAGTCCGAGGGTCGTGTCTCTCGCGGTAACGGTCAGCGTGTAGGTTGTCAATGCGGCAGTCTGGCTAGCGCTGACGGTGAAGGAGCCTCCGCCTGATGTGTGAGTGGACGAGAGGAGGACGTGGTAGGTGTTCTGGTGGATTGCAAGCCCGGTCGTGCTGCTGGGTGAGGTGAGGGCGACTCCCCAGCCAATGTCGCCGGTGAGTCCGCATACGCTGGCGATGGTTATTCCGAAAGCACCTGTAGATCCTCTTGCTAGGGAGGCGCTTGTCGGAGATACCGTTAGGGTGAAGTCTTGTTTCTTAGTGCAAGCCGCCTGAGCGCCCAAAGGGTAGGCTGTGAGGGAGGCGAGGGAGAAGATGATGAGGCTGGCGGATAGGAGCAGGAGTAAGCTGGTTTTGCCCTTGTTTATCTTGATCAGAAATATTCACCTCCCACTTTCCATAGCGATAGTAGGTTGTTCCGGCGATAGAACGTTATTTAACGCTATCTTGATAGTAGGTTAATCCGTTCTCCCCGGGAACGTATAGGCTGATGATGATCGTTTTCCCGTCGCACGAATCTCAGGCCACGAAGGGCGCGGCATGGGAAAGTCGACCACCCCGGGGGGTCGAGAAAAGCATGCTTATTTTTTTTTGGTGCGACCAACCATGTTCCAGGAAAGACTTCCGTGGGAGCCACCAATCGTGCTAAGCCCGTCTATGACTTCGAAAGGGGCGACGAAAGGATAACCGCATCCACCCTTCTTAGGAATGCACTCCGAAAGTTTCAGGTAAACGGTCTATGGGTTTGGTTTGACGTCGCAGCAAGAAAATGGATTGGTGATCCGCGCGCCTTTCGACATGCCGTCCAGCCAATGGATCTCCTGTGGGGGCCGGCCAGCCTCAATCAATGGACGGAGACTGTTGGATATCGTCCAGCTGTTTTGAATAGGTCAGAATACCGCAGTGTTGATTAGCGCGTTACGGTCGCTATTAGTACAGCCATTCCAACAAGTTAGTTTGGCGGGGCGGTTGAAGAGTCTTAGGCGTTTTAAGCGTTCTAGAAAAGGGATAAGCCCGATCCTCGCCGAGACAATGATGGTCCTCATCGTCATCGTCATGTCCGTCATAGTATTCATCTTTGCCACTGGTACGGTCGGTGGCTTATTGAGCGGCCGTAAGCTTGCTCCCGAAAACTTCAGTCTCATAGCTGCCGGGGCCCCTTTCTCAGGCGGTTTCGATCCCAATAGCATACATCCCAATGGGTCTCCGCCGGGCGTTTCCACAAGTGGTACTGTTTGCACCAGCTCATCTCCCATCACCGCTCCAGTCAGCGGAGTATACGTTCCTCCCGGGCAGTCATGCACGATCACGGCTTCAGTGAGTTCAGGGGTCGTGGTCAACTATGGTGCAACCTTAATCGTTCAGGGAACAAGCGTCATCATCAGCGGAGGTATCAAAGACAATAGCTCCTCGTCAATAACCATCCAGGGCGGTGCAACCGTCACGGGCGGCATAAACCTCTATGGCACAGGGAACTTTTACCTGACCGGAAGCCAGGTGTCCAGCGGAAGCGTGGTCCTCAATGGCGTCAAGTATTCTTCCATATCCAGCACTACTGGCCCCGGCTTGAGCGGCGGGTTGCAGGCGAGCTACAGCGGGTCCGTCCAAGTGGACAGCAACACGATCACTGGAGGGACATTCTTCACCAATGACTCGTCCGTCATAGTGACTAACAATACCGGAAGCGGAGGCATGCACTTTTCGAACGACCCGAGTTGTTATTCTGCGAATAACACGATAACAGGAGGGCAATCGGGCACCTGCACCGGCGGCTCCCCAAGCGGTGGATATGACATCCTCAACACCGGCGCCTACACGGTTAGCTTTAGAACACTCTACCTGGACAGTCAACCTTGGAGTGGGATCTCTTGGCAGCTCTCGACCGGGTCGACAGAACAGTGCGGAAACGCGGTTATTCCAGTCGGACCGTGCACCCAGTTTCCCATAGTGATTCCTCCAAACACTATGGTCCACGTCTCTTTCAGTTGGGTGAATCCCACACCAACTTCTCCAGTCAAGATTATCATGTGGACGACCGTCGGCGACTATCTCGAATCGCGGGTTGATCCGACCGCTGGGCTTGTGTGCTCAACCAGGTCGATCGAAGCTCCCGAGGTCCCTATCGGATTCTGCTAGTCCTCTCTTGTTTTGTCAGCAAACATTGAATTGGCGTGAGCGCGTATTACTGCCTTAGATGCTAGGACGAAATGGAACTCCCGGTACCGTCTTCTTCTCAACCGTCTCGTGGGAGAAACTTCGAGAGGGCTCCTTGGTGCTATCTGCTCTGGGGCGGACCTGTCGTTCTTGTGATAGGAGCTGGCATAGCCTACGGTGAATCCGTGTTATCGCTTACTGCTAGAGGAGTTCTCTGGGTAGCGGCTGTCGCGTGGGCAGGAACAGGCTGCCTGATCAACGGAAGATCCTGCGGGAGAGTCCACTGCAGAATAGACGGAATCCTCTTCCCACTCCTAGCCATCGTTGGTGCGTTGAACGTGCTCTCTGTCATCTCGTTCGACTGGAACCTATTCTGGCTCGCTTTCCTCGCGATACTCGTCGGGAGCTTCGTTCCCGAATGGACCTGGAAGAAGTACTCCTGACCCGAGTCCGACACCCTGCAATTCACCGAAAAGGAAAAACTCCCACGTGTTACCCGAACTCTGTCAAGGCCTGAAGAACTCTCTCGGCGATCATTGCGTGACCCGAAGATAACGGGTGAACCCCGTCCTCCGAAAGATGATCCCTGATTTTCACGTCTCTTAGCGATACGTAGTCTACTCCCTTGCTACGACAAGTGGTTTCTAGGGCCGAGTCGTATTCGTGCTGGTCTGCGGAGAAGAACGATATTGTCTTCTCGAGAATAAACGGGACGCTTTTTGACTGGTCGATTGGGGTGAGGCCAACCCAGAGGATCTTCTGGGTGAAATGTTCCCTAGCGAGGTCGATCAGCTCCTCGATGTTGCGAACGTACTTCGCAGAGCCGACCCTGTGAGCACCGTCCATCTGGCTTGAATCGTTGATGCCTACAGCGAATACGATGACTGAGTTCTTGTTGGCTCCACGCGTCTTAGCCTCTTGGTAAAATCTACTCTTGACGTCTTCTGATGTTTCTCCGTCTACTCCAAGATTGTAGACGATCCGCGAACGACCGTGCCAGAGCCGTTCTGGCCATCCGCCACGCTCGTCCCAGAGACCCATAACGATGCTATCGCCGAAAACAAGCACAACCTCGTTCAACCGATAGAACCTTCGATCATCGAACCAGGTGGGACGTGGATTAATCTTCTATGTTGACACGGCACGGGGTCAGGCTGTTCTCCGATAGAGATGGAGTGCCTCGGTCAGCCGGCGAATCGCTTCAGGCACGTAAGGCTCCACCTGAAACATGATGTGTTGCACGTTGAGTTTTGCGTAGCTGCGCATTGTCGCGGCGATCTCCTCTGCCGAGCCTGTCAGCGGATTGTCGAAGAATTTGGGTTTCTTTGCTTGGAGATCGGGGAACCAGAGGCCGATGAACGCTGTGATTCCAAGCGTTTTCGGATCGCGTCCGGTTTTGCGGCATGCGTCTTCGATTTTGGCGAAGGGCTCGAGCATTGTTTCCGGCTTGCCCATGTACCCGGTGTTCCAGAGATCCGCGTATTTTGCGGTCAGCTTGAGCATGCGTGGACTTTTTTGTTCGCATCCCACCATCAGGGGAGGTCCTTCGGGCCGCGGGCCGCGCGGTGCGATCTCGCAGTTTCGCGCTTGATAATATTGTCCCGAGAAATCGACGTGGCCTTCGCGGAGTAACGGTTTGATGATCTGCAAGGCTTCCTCTAGGCGGCCTACCCGATGGTCGAAGGGCAATCCGAGTGCCTGATACTCCGGCTCGTTCCATCCAGCTCCGATGCCTAGTATCAAGCGGCCATGGCTCACCTCATCAACGGTGGCGGCCATTTTCGCTAGTATTGCTGCGTTGCGGAAGGAGTTGCATGTGACCAGCGTGCCGATCTCGACGCGGTGTGTCGCTTCGGCCAGTGCCGACAGCATGGTCCAGCACTCCCAGATTCCACGGGTCGGCTCTCCCGGATTCCGGTAGAGGAAATGGTCAGGCAGCCAGATACTGTCGAAACCGTCCTTCTCGGCCTGCTGTGTGACCGCGCGGATCGTATCATAGGAACGCTTCTGGTACGTTTCACGATCGTTCGCAATGAAGACCAACAATCCAATCTTCACGGTTCTCTTCCTCAGGACAATTGCTGATCAGCTTTCTAATAGAAACTCATCGGTCGAGTTTGCTAGAAGCATTCCTGACCTTGACGAGAGTCCTTCGTGAGGCGAGCGAAGCCCGTAACTACCCGGAGGGAGGCCTGAAGAGTTAGACGGTCATGGGTAATGAGCGAACCAAAAGATACTGAGATCGTACCGTCGCCAAGCAGTATCGTGCGGGCACCCTCCGAGATTACTACAGTAAATTCAAGCCTAGCCAAGCCGGTTATTCCGAGCGCGGATCTGCTGGCGAAGGCTACCTACTGGAAGCTCGACCTAGACACTATCCTGGATGGATTGATTCCTGATCCTCTTCCGGAGTCGGTCGGTAAAGATAATGCAATACACCATTTGAACATCATAATCTTCGGCAAACCAAACACAGGCAAGTGCCTAACGGGTGATGATGTCGTGCCGACAACTACTGGTTCTATCGTCCATGTCAGCAATCTTCATCCGGGACTCGAGGTGTTTTCGGTTGACGAGAACTTCAGGCTGGTTAAGGACAAAATAGTCGCTGTGGCATCCAATGGTGTAAGGGATGTTTTCAGAGTCAGACTCAGAGATGGCCGTCAGATCAAGTTGACCTCAAACCATCCGTTGCTGACGGCTTACGGGTGGAGGCAGTTGTCTGACCTTCACGAGGGCATGCCAATTGCTGTTCCGAGATTCCTTCCAATTCAGGGTAAGCACCTCAACCATGATGCTGCCAAGCTTCTAGGCTATCTCATCGCGGAGGGCGGTCTTACCGGCACTACTCCAAGATTCACGAACTCGGATCAAATGATTGTCGCTGACATGGGGAGGGCTTTGGCGCCGTTCGGCTTACAATTGAGCGAGCCGATCGAGCAAATCAACTATCGAGTGATGCAGATTACGCCGGGCCAGCCGTTCAGGACAGACGATCCGCGCCATCAGTCGTATGGATACTACAAGCGATTCGCCGACGAGTTTGGTCTTCAGCGGGTTGACTCACGGGGAAAGAGAATCCCTCAATCAGTTTTGCGTGCAGACAACGAGTCTCTCGCGATCTTTCTGAGTGCTTTGTTCGCAGGAGACGGGTGGGTGGACGCACGAGGTACCATAGGCTATGGGACCATCTCTCCCGTTCTGGCGCATCAAGTTCAACACTGCCTTCTCAGATTCGGGATACTGAGCAGGCTTCGTAGAGGCGAGCGAGCTCTATCATGGGACCGCAAGCGCCGGACCGTCTCGTACGAGATATGGGTCCCGTTAGAATATCGACAGAAATTCGAACAACACATCGCATTGCCCGAAAGAAGGATCCTGGACGGCGCGGACGCGGTGTTACGGCATGAGTCTCGGCAGGTCCGTAGATGGAGCCAAGATGACTTTCCGCTTCCTATCGCATATTTGAGATCAAGACGCGATCGGCCCGGTGCCTGGTCTGGCGGAACATTTGCGAGTATGAAGGAAGCTCAGGAATTCGCTAGGAAATACGAGCGTCCTTACGCTCTGAAAATCGCTGAGGGCGAATGTTTCTGGCCGCGAATCAAGTCCATCGAGTACATCGGCCCGGCTGAGACTTTTGATGTTCAAGTCGAAACGACGGGAAACCTGGTCGTCAACGACATCTTCGTTCACAACACTACTCTAGCTGAATCGCTTGCTCAAGCGTTAGCGCGGAGGTATGGTCAGGCGAATGTGAAAGCGTTGCGTGCTTCGCGGGATCTTCCTGCATTGTTCGAGAACATGGACAAGCTGTTCAAGCGATTTCGGAAACCGCCGAAGGCGATTTTGTTGTTTGCTGATGATATGACGAAGGCGTTGAAGAAGCTGTCTGGGACGGTGGCGGTGAAGGATTCTAGCGGGCAGTTGGAGAAGATGAGGAAGATCGATTACTGGCTGGACAAATGGTACGATATCAGAGGCGAACTCTTCAAACGCGGAATGCGCCAAGGGCTCGTGATCATGGTCGCCGCTCTCCACCGGTTCTACGGAGGCGACATAGACTTACGGGCCGACGCGGACCTGCTCCTTGTCAGGAGTACTGGGACGCCTGGCACCTTTGACGCGAATAAAGTCGAAAAAATGCTCGGCCCAGTTGTGTATTACGCCATGCGTCAGCATGAAGTTGATGCTCTAAGAGATAGGAAGGAACTTGCGTGGACTGCGTACGTGGCAAAAACAGGCTCAGGGGTCTTCCGTGTTCCACGACCGTCAGTCTCCAGCAAACGGCTATTGCAGAACGTGGGATCGAGTGAGACTGTGGAAGAAACCGCTGTCGAGATGGTTGAGCCACTCAAGAAATCCGAGCTAAGTCAGCCTGGCAAGAAATCAGCAGTCGAGCCGAATAAGAAATCACTAGTGGAAGAGAAAATAGCCATTCAACCTAGACCACGACGAGGTAAATGGGGTCGGCGGTTCATCATGGCCACCGGGGTCTTGGCGATGCTATACTTGGCCTATTACTACATCTGGCCGCTTATCCCGAAATAGAATCTATTGCCTTCGATCCTTCGCCACAAAAATAGAACCGGTTACTCTTGCCATAGGACAGTTTAGCTTCGGTCAAGTCCGAACAGTCCACTCATGCGACGCGAGGGTCGGTCGCTAAGACCCCCTATTTTCTAGAACACCCGCTGTCTGGCAGCGATAATAGGGGAGATAGGCGATTCAGGGCATAATTCACGCTTGGATGGTTCGGCGAAAAAAGCGATTAGCCCAGCGAATCCAGCGGCGGTCTTGAGCTACCCTCCCAGATTCGAGATCTGGGCTGAAAACGTGCGATTTCTAACTCTCTCAACACCCGGAGGTTGGAAAAACCCAGCGGGGTTGTTCCTTTGATGGTATCCGGAGATTTCAGAGAAGCCTAAATGCGGGAGAAGCGAAGTATCGCTTGATCGAGAAAACCGAAACGTATTGGCGTGGAAATGGAGCTGGCGAACTAGATCGAACAAAGTGGGGAAGCATGCCATCCCAGATAACCCGTCCAACTCTTGCGTCTCTGACACTCATTCTGGTTCTAGTTCTCCAGGTTTCCGCGGTTCTGGGGGCAAGTCCATCTCCTGATTTCTCCATAAGCGTCTCCCCCTCCTCTCTCACCATTCCCGTAACCAGTTCAGGTCTCGTCCAGATAACCCTCACCAGCCTAAACTCGTTCTCAAGCAAGGTCAACCTGACAGCCTCTAGCTCGCCAACATCTGACCCCACGCTCATCCTCGGCGCGTCCAATCTCACCCTGCCAGCTCGCGGGACAGCGAACACATGGCTCAACATCACAATACAATCCAGCGTAGACTACGCCGTCACAGTGGTTGGCACAAGTGGCGTCCTAACTCATTCCGCCACGGTCAACGTTGCATGGGGCTCACCCCATACCGACTTCATAGTCACAACCAACAGGGCACAGCTGATAACACCACGTAGTCTGGCAGATGCTGACCAGATAACCGTCACAAGTCTGCACCTCTTCGCCGGAACAATCAACATGGCCGGAACAGTTAACCCAGTTATCGCTAATGCGCCGACAGTCTCCTATTCTCCAACGAGCTTTACGGTCAGCAACTGGGGATCCGCAACGACGACCCTGACCGTTCAGACGACCGCGACCACGCCTCTGCAGAATTATACAATAACCCTAAGCGCGACAGGACAGACCTACGCCGGGCCGACGACCCACAGCATCACACTCAACCTAAGCGTCGTCAACTCCGGATTCGAAATCTCCGCAAACCCCTCAACGTTCAACACAGGAACCACCGATACAGACGGCACTATAATCAGAGTGGCAAGCGTCAACGGATTCGCTGGGAACGTGACTCTCTCAGCGAGTGTCAATCCGAAGGCACCCGGAGTCTACATTCCGGTAACCGTCAGAATGTTTCCAAACAATCTCACTCTCTCTCCTAACGGCGTTCAGGATTCCCTCCTGATCGCCACCGTCTCGGGATCCGTCGCGGATAGCTACGACATCACGGTCGTGGTCAACGACGGGCCCTTGGTTCGAAGCCTGGTCCTCACCTTCTGGGTCAACACCGTGCAATACAGAGGATACCGAACCCTCAACTTTCTCAGTGCCACAACTGGAACCACGGAGAACCTGTTGATCAATCTCACAAATCAGACATCATACCTGGGCCCTGTGACACTTCACGCAACAGTATCACCGAGCGTTCCAAATGGTCCGGTGATAAGTTTCCAGCCATCTAGTTTGAGTCTGACCTCGATCGGATGGAATACTACAAAAATGGTCGTAACTACACAATCCAATACCCCGTTGGGCGTCTACATTGTTGTATTGAGCGAGTCGAGTGGAACGATTAACCTGAACCCGATAGCTGTCATACTTACCTTGGAGGTTCCAGTCCAGTTCGACATGACTGTAAGCCCGGCGTCGTTCGTCCTCGTTGCTGGGAACGGGATCGCGAACGCCCAGCTCTCGATCACAAATCTCGACAAGAACCCTGGCCAGGTTGCCGTGTCGACCTCCTACAATCCGACTGCGTTCACAGTGGTCCTCTGGAGGAATCCGTCACTATACTACATTGAGAATGATCCCTTGGACATTTCTAACGGTTCCACGGCCGTTCTCTCGATCGTCGTGCAAGCCAACCCCAGTGCCGGAGCGGGCAACTATACCGTAACGATAGCCGGCGCCAGCGGCAGCATCATCCAAGCGACGACGATCAGAGTGGAAGTAGTCTCTCTCAGCTCAAGCTTTCTCGAATGCCAGGTCTTCAGAGCCGGTATTCCTTACCCCAGCTCAACTATCAATCTGGATTACAACTTTACGGACATAGGCCAATTATCGATGACTGTTCTAGAGGTGCAGCTTCAAGCCTTCAGCCGGACAAGCCTTCCAATCTCAACCCACGTAACTCTGACAGGAGGGCAGAGCAAGATCATCACGACGACACTGGAGATTCCGGGCACCGCTCGTCTCGGACCACAGATTCTCTCCTTCTACGTACAGTGGGAGTTCTACAATCCCAGCAATTCACAATGGGAAATCGCTAATCCCCTAGTCTTCAATGGAAACCTCACAATTCTAGCGCCCCCAGCACCTCAACCACCTACACCGTCAACCCCGCACTCCACGGGACCATCCTCGGGAATCACAAACCTTGCGCAGACATTACAGGACCTTGTGTCCCAACTTGCGGGTGGGCAGAGCACCATGCCATTATTCAACGGATCACTCGACGAGGCGACTGTGCTAGTGATAGCCGTGGCGATTTACTGGGGCTTACTCTTACTGGCAATTCTATTACTCGTGAAACAAAGAAATCGAATCAGAACTCCGAAAGACTTTGAAAGAACAAACACTTGGACCGCGGGCCTTCGCAACAACTCAGGCGTCTTAGCGATACTATACTTGGTCTACTACTACGTCTGGACCCTCATCCCGAAGTAGGAAATTGGGACAAACCGCTCCTGCGTCGCGAGACGCTTGAAACATAAACCCCTTTTTTCTAGAAAATGCGCTGTCTGGGAGGGGTATTGGGTGAGGTAGGCTGATAGGGCCCGGTCCTCAACTTCAAGACTCACTTACTTTCGCAAGGCATTTGCAGAAACACGACCCGTGGACTTAGCTCTCGCTCTGGGCCAAGATGAATTTCATGACAGAGGACGAATACTCCGGTGAGTCAATTATGGTGCCGTGGGATGTTCCTCTTATTTCCATGAAAATGGCGTTGGGAATCGCCTCGCGAAGGATGTCGACTATCCTCTTGAGGAGCCTAGGACCAGTTTCGCTTTTCAATAATAATGTCGGCATGTTTAGCCGGCTCACATCTTGAATGGAAATGGAATCGAAGCCTGCTTCAAGCTCAGCACGGAAGGCCCTAAAGTTGGCTGCGAGAAGATCCCTCACTTCTGTTGGTAAGGAATCAAACGCGTCCTCGGATCCTTCGAGGAAGCCAATTATGATCCTTGCGCCTTCCTCGAATCTTCCAGTCCCGAAACAAGCTCTAGCGGGCTCCAACACATCCTTCTCGAACTGGAGAAGTTCCGCCTTATCGCGTTCGTTGTTCCCAAGCAAGGGGAGCATTGGTGGTTCGTCGATTGACAGGGAATTGACCTTCTCCGGGTAGTCGATAGCGCAACGGGTGGCGACGAACGCTCCGTAGGACTCGCCGACGAGATGAACTGGTGTCTTTGATATGAGAGTGATGAGCGAGGCAAGGTCGGCGGAGTGTTCTGGGATACCCGACCTCCCGCCGAGAGATGACTTGTTGGGGTAGGCGCCGCGGCGACTGTATGAAATCACCCTGAATCTGTTCGAAAGGACATCTTGCAAATGATCCCATTGTCTGTAGTCTCCGAGGCCCCCGTGGACAAGTATCACCGGGTCTCCGATTCCCTTCTGAGTGTAGTGCAATTCCGTACCAGAGAGTTCCACCCTCGACAGACTTGTTCCGGAAACCATTGGCCTCATTGACAGGAGTATTTTGACTCGAAATAGGTTTTGCCGAGATCGCGAGTCACCGTTGTCGCGTTCACTTTCCGATTTAGATGATTCACTGTCTGGCACTGATAATAGACGAGTCAGGCTGAACAGGGCGTAATACTGGCTTAGATGGGAAAGCGAAACTTGCCGCTTTTTTGGCGTATCACGAAGGGTCTTTCGCGCTAACGATCAGGTGGCATCCCAGATTCGCGTTCAGGGTTGATAATGGTCGATTTCATGCCAAGGCGATTTGGCGGCCACGAAGGGTGGGAGGCGGGAAAATCAGCCACCCTCGGGGGTCACATTTTGGTTAGCAGACAAAGAAAAGTTACAGAAAGAGTTGCGTGAGAAGGGTCCATTGACTCGACTTCTTCTGTTTTTCCTACGAACGATACCACTAACTGGGGAGTTGCAGAGGCACAACGTGAACAGAACTTTGCATCGGCCTGTAGAGGGTTCCCACAGTACGGGTGGTTTCATCTTCGGGCCGCGCTCGATGAACTGGTTTAATTTATGTGGGCTTTCTTTCTTGGGATGCGCGTTGCTGATTAAGGCCCGATGTTCGTCTTAGCAAGAGTAGCAATTCGGCTTGGAGTGTCATTTGTAGTGGTGTGAGGCTTCTATTTGGAGGACCATCATGAGTTCTTGGATTTTCGGGGGCACGTTGTCTTTTCCGTTCCAGTTTTCGTGGGCGTCGAGGACTTGTCGTACGAACCATGTTGTTATTCTGATGTAGTCGTCCATTTCCGTAGCAACCAGGAGTGCAGATAGGACTCTTTAGAGGGTAAGTTCGCTGAAAGTAATCTTCGCTAGGGCCACGGACGTTCCTGGGCAATTCTTATCTCAATGACAGCTGCATGATACAGGCACGATGCAATCTATCACTGGTAAAGTGAACCCGATTCCTCAAGGCTACGGAACCGTTACACCATACTTGATCGTGGACGGAGTATCGAAACTGATCGATTTCCTGAAAGAGACTTTCCACGCTGAAGAGAGGGCACGTATCAACGACAAGGAAGACCACGTAGGTCATGCCGAGATCAAGATCGGCAACTCCATTGTCATGATGGCTGATTCAACCGCTCAGTACCGTCCCATACCAAGCCAATTGTACGTCTACGTTGACAATGTGGACGACACATACGAACGAGCCATGAAAGCAGGCGGAACCTCTGAGCAGGAACCTACAACCCAGTTCTATGGCGACCGTACCGCCGCAGTAAAGGATCCTACCGGAAACGTCTGGTGGATTGCAGCCCATGTCGAAGACATATCTCCCCAAGAAATGGACAAGCGCATGAAGGATCGAGCCTTCACAGCAAACGTCTAGGCCAACAACAGAGAAAGCAATCGCAGAATTGTCCGAGCCGGCAACAATCTCCGTGAATACTCACCTTTGACGCAGGTTCGCTGAACGTAATCTCGCCAGAACCACAAGTCACGTGGCGCTTTGAATCTGGTCAGGTTGGTGCTGAGCCATTGAACTTCCCAGAAGTCTTTCTCGGTAGTATCAAATGTCAGATTCAATACAGTTCGGAGGGCTTGTTGCTAGCTGAACTCTGATCTTTCGCACGGGTGACTTTTGCGGTTAGGATGAGTGAGCTGATCATCAAGAGCGCGGAGAGTAGGAATGGTGCGCCTGGAAGATTTACGGGGGCTTGGCTGCTAATGAAGAATGCGAATACTAGAGTGAAAAGCGTGGGCCCGATAACACCGGTGAGACCCAATAGACTGCCGTTGATGCCTTGGAGTTGTCCTTGTTCCGAGGGGCCGACCCGCCGGGTCATTAGGCCTTGCAATGCGGGTTGGACGAATCCGATTGGGGCGTAGAAGATTATTGCGATCATGAAGAGGAGGCTGTTCGGTGCGAGGCCCCATGTCACGAATCCTACTGTGCCTGAGATTATTCCGATGAGCAGGGCGGTTCGTTCGCCGAACCGGGTGACAACCCGTCGGACGAGGAGTCCTTGAACGATGATGTTGGATGCACCGACTAGGGCCAATGCTGCTCCTACCGTTGCGTATCCCCAGCCGTATCTGTAGGCAGCGTAGAGTACGTAGATGCTGGGTAAGACCTGGAACGCGAGGAAGTTAAGGAAGTTGATTGTAACAA
>WNFX01001647.1_pt1 | contig 35722 bp, 31 predicted proteins | sample 5400111 | NCBI WGS metagenome assembly WNFX01 (sample SAMN13153363, study PRJNA577476) | soil metagenome | isolation source: 40 cm soil or saprolite under grassland replicate 1 | place: USA:California | collected 2016-06-15 | reverse complement strand
TGAGCTTGCCCCTACCTCACCACTGTTCGTTTATCAGGTTGCAGATTGCGTCCCACATCGAGCAAGGGCGCAGCGAAGAGACGAGTGAAAAGCGGCAATTTTAATTGGTTCTACCGGCAGTTTTATTATGCGCTTAACACAATGTTCATTGCATTGTTTTCGCGCGTCTCATACAGTCGTATTTATCAGTTTTTGGCAAAGTCTCACAAAGTCATACCCGGCCTGTAAGGTCAGGCTTCGATGGGATCAAGACCTGGTACCTGGCAACTCCCTCGTTGAAAAAGGAAGGGAACCACCCCACCTGTCGGCAACAGAGTTACGGCAGAACTGGCTCCGTGGACTGACAGAGTTCTCCCCGGACACGGCGCCTGGCAAAGTTCACGAGAGGTGAGCTACCGAGTGCATTGGGGAAAAGACGGCGGAGGAGATGCCCGACACCACGGGCAATACGAAATCCTACCCTCTGCCTCATGCCCCAGCGCAGTCCATATGCCTGTCGTATGTCTGATGGAAGTTGTCCGACAGTGATCAAACGCACCGTCATCCAGAGTGGTTTGCGCAGCAAGGGCATCTTGGGATAGAGAACTTTCTGGGCAATGAATTGGGCGGCGGGTCCAATGGCGATCTCTCCCGATCCAAGCGCTTCGCGAATATATTGCTGCACAGCGACATAGGTGGCTGGGAGGGTCTTATTGGTTAATCCGAGGAGTCGCGCATAGCGACAGGATTCCTGCCAGTACTGTTCGCACGCGGCCTCGGAGAGTGGGCCGACAAAGGTCTTGTAGGCGGTGAGTAGGCTATCGACGAACACAATATGGACCCATAAGAGCGCTAAAGGCTCCATGGCACTATAGGTCTCCCCTGCCGTATAGCGTCCTATACTCTCGGGAAGGGTCCCCTGGACGGTCTCGTGTAGACGATTGATATGACGGGCCATAGCATTTGCCTCGTGGGTCGTGCCAAAGATCAAGACCGCCATGCCTTGAATGGTATGAGACACGCGTCCAAAGGGGTCCTCGGCGAACCCACTATGGTCAAGCGCCCCCTGCGCTACTTTGGGATGGGCGGCTTGCATTAAAAATGCGCGTGCGCCTGCCGTAATCAACCATTGTTCTTCATGTAAGCGCCAGGATAAGGAGTCCGGGCCAAGTAAACCCGGGTCAGGTTGCGGGTCATTGATGGGTAATTCACTAGACATGGGTGCGCCACTGGCCCAGTGGATTAAGCGCATCGAATCGAGAGATGTATGCATAAGTATTTTTGTCTCTACAATTGGCGTTGGAAGCGCCGGATATGGTTCATAGCATAGATTTCTCGGAGGTTCCGTTCCTACTTGAACCTGTGCTAGCTATGATCTCCTACAAGAGGTATATCTCACTGGCAGTAGAAGTACATCGACAAAATGGTGTAATTCCCGCACTTCGTTGCTCTGGGAATACGCTAGACGGAATTACCTAGCTGTTGCGAGCGCGCAGAATACCAGCGATAGTAGTGATGAGGAAGCGGCCAGTCGCCAAGGGTGAGATACAAAGGAGTGGGCACTGAGCGGAAGCGTGCCAGGGGCTGTAACCTCCGCCGAATCTAGTGATGAAAGAACAATACATATGATGTTCTTCAAGACAAGCTCCTGGTCTCAGACCGCACAATCGCTCAGACCAGCTTTCGAAACGCTCGATGCCAAATAGTTACGTGCGATTGCAGAGGACACCCATGCGGTGTATACGGGACCCCTTTAGCCGGTACAACTACCACCGGCGCTTTCGTAATCTTCTTCTAAACAACTGAGGAAAGAGCACATGCTACAGAACGATTACATCCTGAGAGTTGCTGAAGATGTCGATCGGACGTTAGCCCAGATCATCTCTCACCAAGACATGCGAGATTATCAAGGAGCCCTCTCCCTCATAGACGAGGTATGCAGACAAGCGGTGGGAACTGATTCTGATTTTATTCATGCCATCTCCGAAGAGACCTTGTTAGCCATGCTCACCTTGCTTGGTGTCTTGGACGTACAGAAGACGCTCCTGATGGCGAAGCTGCTCAAAGCAGAAGGCGACATCTATGAGGAGCAGGGCAATCCCGATGCCGCTTATGAGAGCTATCTCATCTCCCTCAACCTGTTACTCGAGATCGTCCTGCGCGATGACCATTTGCACGACTTACACATCTCCCCGCAAATAGAAGACCTGCTGGGCAAGCTGGACGCCTACGAACTCCCACAGCGCACCAGGCGTCGCCTTCTCCAGCTCTATCTGTGCGCTTTTGTAAAGTGAGCTTGAAAGAGAGAATGCTAAAGTGTAGCAAGCAGGCGATTTTGAGGCCAGTTGTGCACCAATGTTGTGCACAACTGGCCTCCTCTCCTGACGTTCCAAAGAAGTGCAAAAAGAGAGTTCCAGTATTTAGAGGAAAGCATCCATCATTATGAGCATGGTAAACAAGTTTGCAAGCCAACCGATCAGCGATGCGCTGATCGATGAACTCGCCGACTTCCTGTATGAGGTCGCGACCAGGAGTTGTACCCCACGTCAGGATATCAGGAGAATCGTGGGCGATTTCCTGGAAGACTATCGAGATGCGGACCAAGTACTCTGCAGTGTGTGTAAAGAAACGAAGGCTGACTACATCCGGCAACAATGGCAGATGATATGGCTGCAGGTAGCGAGGCGGATCCAACAACAGGAGCCAGAAGATACTCAGCCACAACACGCTTGAAAAAGTTGGGGATGTGCAACCAGAGCGAAGGCAAGAGCAAGGCCATCATCACCGATGCCGTAGCGCAGGATGATGACCGTCCGTTCACGTGAAGTAAGCAATGTCAGGGCCTGGTGCAGTCCTTCGCAGGATCTAGAGGTGCCTTTCCAGAGTGAACATGGTCCGCCTGGTGGCGCTCTGCGTTGATAGATATGCTTCCGCTCGTCACCAGAGCAACCAGTCCAAGCACAAAGAGGCCCGACCCAGGCAGCCAGAGGGAAAGCGCGAAAGGAACCAGGGGAGAAGGAGTGAGATGTGCTGCTTGCAAAAATTCGGTGACTCCCACACCTACAACGAAGAGTCCTGGTGTCAGTTCTCCTCTGCTTGTGTAGCCGCGCTGAGCCATCCATGCAATGCCGAGCAGCCCCAGTCCAATGGCAAGAAGATGGGCGGTCAGGACCAGGCTGGCCGGAATATAGTTTCGAAACATGAGGAAGGTTGCCACTCCTAGCGAGGTCGTCAACCAACCTGCCGAGAGATAGCGCCTGGGGTTGAGCGGGGCAACTGCCAGCATACCAAGACCAAAGAGCACCACCCCTACTGCATAAGGATTTAAAATGCCCAGCCAGGCAATGAACAGGAAGACGACCCCGAGCAGGAGCAACGCATAAGCTTGCCGACGGTTCTTGACGCGATTGCCAGCAGGCAGAGAAAATGGCTGGTGCATCGATGCTTCCCTTCTTTCGTCCAGAACTGATCTAGAGTATTCAATGCGGTTCGTACAAGATGGAGCAAGAGCATGCGCCTCTACTGACAAGAGGTATACCTGAATGCGAGCAGGAATACATCGATAGAATCATGTAATTCCTGCTCGGCTTTTGTCCTCTCACACCTTTCGACAAAAGGTTAAGTGCTGACAGGGTGCGATGAAGCAGGCTTGGGCATGCTCAATCGCACTCTTACTGGACGATGACGGTCAAGTTCATATTCAGATGGACGCTACAGTAGAGATGATAGGTGCCGGCGGTGTTGAATGGTCCAACGGCGATACTTTGACCGGCAGAGCTGATCTGCACGTTGTTGACGACCGGTGCTCCAGGTTCTATGGCTGGTTTCGTGACGTTATTCACCCAGGAGCCATTGCCAATAATGTGTAAGACGGGAACATCATCGATGAGGTTGAGGCTGCTGCCCTTGCTGATCGTGACAGACGGTTGAAGGAAGGTTGTCTCGCCCATGTGCACGCTCGGGCCCCCGCCCGCGCCGCCACCGGAACCGCCGCACGACGCCGCGGTCAGAACAGTAAGCAGGCCCAGTGCTACAAAGATTGCTATGAGCTTTTTCATGATGTTGGTTTCTCCTATTACTTTTACGCTAATGGGTTGTGTTGATCTCTTTTCTACGGAAGCTAGTGAGGAAGCTTCTGGAGGGAGGCGAAAGAATCACCTACCTGATAGCATTGTCAAAGTGGTAACCAGTAGCATAATGGCTGCTTGAAGCGATTTTGCGATCTGATACCAGGGACTTCTACTGAAGAACGCTATGTCGTATCGTCCTTCCACAGGTATAGTCGCCAGAGGTTACAGTAGTGCATACTGGTGCAACTCAAGGTTCAGCTTGAGCCTCACTGCCTCCTCACGATTCCCAAAGGCGAAAGGCCCCACCATTGCAACAGCTAGATAGTTCTGTCTAGGGGTTAAGAGAGCAATGCGGAGAAGGAATTAGATGAATCAGTCGATGCGCTCCTGTTGCGAACGAGGTATTTTTTCTGTTGAGGCAAGTAGCGAGCAGTCTTCTCTAGCTCTCATTGATGGATATCGCTCGTTCGCTTACATCTTTCCCTTATAGGGAAAGCAGAAGTGTACCTCATGTCAGGGCGACACCATGCGCCATCTCTCTGCCATATCAAACGACACAGGCGCAGCACACTACAGAAGAGAGCGCGTGCCACAGCTAAGGTTTGTGGCAGGCTCCCTACAGGAGACACCTATGATCACTCAACCTAAGCCTCAAGTTGAGGCTCGACCAGCTGCACCAGATGTTCAGCACAGACTTCCTCTTCATCTTCCAGGACGACCTCATCTGCGCCCTGTACCAAACGACAGCAGGGCCATTGACACCCACATCCCGAACATTGCGCTCGCTGGCTTCCAGCTCCTCATCGGCTACGAGTGGCTGCTCGCCGGTGGAGATAAGCTCCTCCTGGGAGCGTTCCCCGCCCAGCTCGGTGGGATGCTTGTCACCTTGGTCAGTGGTGGCCACCTGGTCGGCTTCTTCGCCGCCCTCTTGCAGGGACTCGTCGCGCCTCATGCCGTGCTCTTCGGCTACCTCATTGAGTTGGGCGAGACACTCGCCGGCCTGGGGCTCATGGCCACCGGTCTGGTGACGCTGCTTCGCCCTCTGGTAGGGCGCTACCTCAGCGGCAGGAGCGCGACGATGTTCGTGTTCGGTGACCGGCTCCTCGCGAGACTGGCACCTCTTGCGGCTATTGGCGCGGGACTGCTCGGTGTCAGCTACTTCTTCCTAGATGGCCTGCCGGCACCATGGTTCATACCCAGCGTTGCCTTTGGCGGTTCGATTGACACCGGGCTCTTCCTGGCTGTCGCAAGCGTGATCCTGGTCGTGAGCCAGCTCATGCAGCGGCGCCCAGGTCGATAACGCTTGCTGGGAAGGGCTCGTTACGGCCAGGGGATCAGGGCTGAGCGAGCTCTTCGCCTGGTTCCAGGAGAAGCAGCGAAACGACAGCGAATGCACCACTAAGAGGGTGTAACCGGCTGCGAATGTAAGCTCGAGATGGGAGTTCTGATGAGATCACTCGTCAGCGAAGGGACTTTTGTTCCAATACGTTCGTTTCGGTTGGATGAGTGCGAAGCACTAGAGGCGAGCCTCGTTTCCAACCGTCTTTCAATCTTCGCCTAGTAGATACATTGAGGGAGAATATGCAATGTTTCTCAAACGCTCTTTGGTGATTGCTTTTGGCTTATTCATCACAATGTTTATCGCAGCCTGTGGTAGCTCCACCACGACCGGGGGGAGCCCTTATGGCGGTGGCAGTTCCTCCCCCGTGATTCAAACGGCAAACGTCACCGTCAAAGGTCAGTCGGAGATGGTGCTGACCGATGCACAAGGCAAGACCCTGTACTACTACACCCTTGACTCAGCGACGCAGTCAACCTGCTCTAGCAGTTGTGCTCAGTTGTGGCATCCCCTGCTCTTCACAGGTTCAGGTGAACCTAGCAGCTCGACTCCTCTCGCCGGGAAACTGAGCGTCCAAATGGATGCAAACGGGACCCAGATCGAGTATAACGGCCATCCGCTCTACACCTTCTCTGGAGACACTGCCCCCGGTCAGACCAATGGCGAGGGCCTTTTCGGCATGTGGTTCGTGGTCACACCCAATCTGGCTGTACAGGGAGGCGGATCAACAAGTGGTGGGTATGGCTATTAGAACTCCTCTTCGTGTGCTAGCTAGTTGGGTCTGTTGCTACTGGTGCGGTAGAGCCGTTCAGAGGCTCTATGAATGCCTTATAGAGAGCTCAATGAACTTGTCCACAGAAATAGGTAATTTTGTCTAGGCGATGTCAGGGCAACACGATGTGAGAATTACACGATTCTGACGATGTTTCCTGCCTACACCACTGCTATATATCTTGTGACCATGAGTCGTACAGAAGTCTTTTCTGATGATGTCATGTGTCCCTTGTAAGAACGTTTCTTGCAACGAACGCAACATCACCCCCTGGTCACAGATGACCAAGTAAAGAAGGAGTAACTATTACATGAGGTTTTTGATGAATACGGTGACAATCCTCTCCCTCAGGAATGAGTCAGTCGGAAGGAGCTCGCAGCGATGAAGAAGAAGACGTGGATCCTGGCCAGCTCCCTCGGCCTGGTCCTAGTGGTCGTGTCAGTGGTCGCCACCTTGCTCCTGACACCTGTACTGACGACCAAGGCCAGAGGCACCGCCACCAACGGCGTCGATGCCTCTGGCACCTTCGTCATCGCCTGGAATAAGGAACTGCTCAAGATCGTCAAGACACCCGGCGCTCAGCCAGCCACCATTCACCCGACACGTAGCTATGCCATCCTGCACGCGGCGATCTACGATGCTGTCGTCTCCATCACCGGGGATGCGCCTGCGTATCTCTTCTCGGTAGCTGCTCCAAGCGGTGCACGGGCTGATGCAGCAGCAGCCCAGGCTGGTCATGATGCCCTGGTGGCGCTCTACCCCAAATGGAAGGCGGCACTCGATGCGCAGCTTGCCGGTGAACTCGCCACGATCCCAAGTGGAGCAGGGAAACAGCAGGGCATCCAGGTCGGACAGACCGTCGCCACACGTTTGCTCGCTACGCGCGCTACTGACGGTTCCGCTGACAAGGCATCGCCTTTCGTGCCGGGCAACTATCAGCTTACACCGCCAAAGTTCGCGGCACCCGTGTTCACCACCTGGGGGAACGTCACTCCCTTTGTGCTGAACAATGGGGCGCAGTTCCGTCCGGGACCACCTCCGGCAGTGACTAGTCAAGCGTATATACAAGCCCTGAACGAGGTGAAGAGCCTGGGTCAAAACACCAGCACGACGCGGACAGCCGACCAGACCGTGATCGCCAAATTCTGGGCGGGACCAATCTGGAACACCTGGAATGAGATCGCCGAGAACGCGGCTCTCGCCCACCACACGAACCTGGAGACCACCGCGCGCCTGTTTGCGGTGCTCAACCTGTCCTTCGCCGACAGCACCATCGCCTTCTATGACGCCAAGTACTTCTACCAGCTCTGGAGACCCGTCACGGCCATCCGCCTGGCCAAGACGGGCGGGAATCCGGCAGTAGTCGGCGACCCGACCTGGACGCCGCTCGCCGCCACCGCACTTGATCCTTCTTACCCGTCCGCACATGGAGTGATTAGTGGAGACGGAGCAGTTGTGCTGTCCGCCTTCTTCGGGAACCAGGATCACATCCGTCTGACCTCCGATGTGCTGCCAGGCGTCGTTCGGACCTTTACCAGCTATAGCGACGTTACGACGGAGGCTGGTCTAAGCCGCATCTACGCGGGGCAGCACACGCGGATCGAGGTCCAGGTAGGTTCCCAACTCGGACAAACCGTTGCAGAGTTCGTGATCTCCGACTTAGGTGTCTAAATCATCGGAAGTAAGATGTGGAAATTATTCCGACGTGGCTAACTTCCGCTTGACCACAGCGAGGGGAATCATGCGAAACAACTCCTTGCTGTGGCGAGCACCAGCCGCCATCACCGGCTCTTCTATTCCTGGAGATGTTCATGGTGTGTAGAGCAACAGAGGGCATGTGATAGTGGTAAAAAGCAGCCAAATGCACAGGGATCAAACGAATTTGAAATTAGCCAATTGTGACTGTAGGGGTGACACTGGTGGCTGCCTGCCTCAGGCGAGGTGGTGCTCGATGGCATAGCGGGTGGCGGCACTACGCGAGGTCACGGCCAGCTTGCTGTAGATGGAACTGATATGGGCATGCACGGTGCGGGGACTGAGCACCAGCTTGCCGGCGACCTGCTGGTTGGTCAAGCCCCCTGCCAGCAGGCGCAACACCTCCACTTCCCGCGCCGTCAGCCCAGCCGGATAGGTTGATGGGGTCATTGCCGTAGTTGGCGTTGGGGTGGGCTTGTGTCCCTGTGCGGCCAGTGCCTGCTGTGGGGTCATGGCGCGTCCCTGGGCCCAGGCAACAGCGAAGGCTCGGTCTCCCAGATGGACTCGTGCCGCCGAGAGCGAGCGCTCATAGTCAGCAAGTTCGATGGGTAGGATCGATACGCCAAGCGCGTCGCGTAAGGCATCCGCTGTTCCCCAGAGCTGTGCTGCCCAGGCGAGCTTGTGCTGTGCCGCCACGACCTCGCCCAATCCTACCAGGCATGCGGCGATCACCCTCTGCTCGCCCACCTCACCCGAGATCGCCAGGCTCTCTTCATACTGCCTGCGCGCGGCTGTAAGATCGCCCTGAGCGGCAAGCACCTTGCCTGACACTGCCAGCGACTCGGCCGTGCCGTGCCAGTGTCCCATCTCTTTATAGAGCTTGACACTCTCTTCTGCCAGAGAGCGTGCCATGACCAGGTCGCCCTGTCCAAGTGCGACCTGCCCTGCGAGCCCGAACGCAGCGGCGATGCCCTGTGTGAACCCGATCTCCCTGGAGACGGCAAGACATTCCTCGAGCAGAGAAGGCACTTGCGCCTGATCACGCCCTGAGACCAAGAGCACCTGGGCCAACTGCGAGAGCGTTTGAGCGATCAGCCGCTTGTTCTGCCACCTCCGGTGTATCGCCAGGCTCTCCTCGAACAGGGCACGTGCCTTACCATATTCCCCCTGGCTGCTCTCCACCTGTCCCTGATGAAGGAGCACCCAGGCCGTGAGTTGCTCATCGTCCACTGCTCTGGCAAGTGCCAGAGATTCCGCCAACAGGGAGCGCGCTGTTGCTGTATCACCTCTCGTCGAGGCCACGAGCCCCAGTTCATGGAGGGAGTGTGCGATGCCTGGTTGGTCTTCGAGTTCCCGGTAGAGTGCCAGGCTCTCCTGACACAGCGTCTCTGCGCGTTCATACTCGCCCTGGACGTAGGTCAGGGTAGCCGCAGCGAGAAGCGCCTTGGCCCGCACAAATGCCTCGCTTTCCTCACGTGCCGCCAGTGCGCGCTCCAGGAAGGTGCGCCCCTCACTGAGGTGACCACGGACTCTCCAGAATTCCCGCAGCGCTCCCGCAAGCCGCAAGGCGATCTCCCTGCTGCATTCGTCTTCGCCGGTGCCCGCATCCCCAACTTGCTCTAAGGACCACGAGAGCGCCTCTCGCAGGTTGTCATGCTCTCGCTCCAAGCGGTCCAACCACCTGGCCCCCTGTGGACCTACGAGTTCCAACTCGGCCTCTTCCGCCAAGGTTAGGTAGTAGCTCGCATGCGCCCACCGGATGCTCTCCATCTCCCCATCTGCTGCAAGAGCCTCATGCCCAAACTCGCGGATGGTCGCCAGCATCAGCAGGCATGGCTCCTCGCCCTCTTGCTCCACCTGGCGCAGCAAGCTCTTATCCATGAGTGAGGCCACCCCGTCCAGCACATGTGCTGGCATCTCACCGAGTGCCGTATAGAGCCCCTCCACCGCCGTCAATGTGTAGCCGCCGACAAAGACGGAGAGCCGCCGGAAGAGCCGTTGCTCCTGAGCATCCAGCAGATCATAGCTCCATGCCAGCGTGTTGCGCAGGGTTTGCTGCCGGACGGGAACATCGCGTGCTCCGCTGGTCAGCACCTGCAAGCGATGTCCTAAACGTGCCAGGAGTGCCTGTGGGGAAAGGAGTTTGATGCGTGCCGCTGCCAGTTCGATGGCGAGCGGCAACCCATCCAGGCGCACACAGATCTCGGCGATGGTACGGGTGTTGGCGGGAGTTAACTGCAAGTCGGGCCTGGCGGTCTGTGCACACTCCAGGAAGAGCGCCACTGCCGCATACTGCGCGAGGGCTTCGCCCTCTGGAAGATGGGTGAGGTCGGGCAGCGCCAGTGGCGGGACGGGGAATTCGTGTTCACCGCGGAGGTGCAGAACCGCACGGCTGGTCACCAGGATCTTGAGCCCAGGGCAGCTGGTCAGCAGGTCCACAAGCCTGGGTGCCGCCTCCGCGATCTGCTCGAAGTTGTCGAGGAGCAGCAGCAGACGCTTGCTTCGTAAATAGGCCTGCAGAAGTTCCGATAATGATTGTTCTCCGGCTTCCTGGATCCCAAGCGTTTGGGCGATGGTAGCTGTGACCAGATCAGGATTGCTAATGGAAGCCAGTGAAACGAAGCAGACGCCGTCAGCGAAGTCATCGAGCAGGTCAGTTGCCACCTGCAGACCCAGGCGCGTTTTGCCGACGCCACCGGTGCCTGTGAGGGTCACCAGGCGGACCTCTGGCTGTCGGAGGAGGGTAGACAGCGCCTGGAGCTCGTGTGCACGTCCAATCAGCCAGGTGAGCTGCGCAGGCAGGTTGTAGAACCGGACGTGCAATTGGTCCGATCTAAGTTCAGCTTCGGCTGGATGTTCACCGGAGGGGTCGGAGACAAACGGAAAGAGTGTGCGCCCAGATGACTCTACCTTGACGGCCTCTTCCAGGGCGCTGGCGAAGGCCCGCACGCTGGCAAAGCGTTCCTTGGGGTCCTTGGCAAGCGCCTTCAACACCACGTGTTCAATAGCAGGTGGTATGGTCGGAACCTTCTCACATAACGATGGCGGAGGCGTAAGCGCATGCTTGATGGCAATCTCGGTAAGCGACCCGTGAAAAGGGCGATCTCCGCTCAGCCATTCGTAGACAACAATGCCCAATGCGTACTGGTCGCTGGCGGGACTTGGATGCGCCTGGATCTGTTCAGGGGCCATGTAGGCAATGGATCCTGCTGCATCCTGGGGATGCTGGGAGCGTGAAGTCTGAACTATGATGGCAATGCCAAAGTCCGAGAGCAAGACCTCGTTGGTGCGTCCGAGCAGCATGTTCTCCGGTTTGACGTCGCGATGGATCAGCTTTTCCTGGTGCGCATACTGCAAGGCCTGGGCTACCTGTGTGACGTAGGAAACCACAGTGTCGAGTGGGAGTTGCGCCCCTTTAGGGTGAAGCTTGCGCAGGTTGCCACCCGGAGCATAGTCCATGACCAGAAAGGGAGTCATGCCTTCGATGCCAAAGTCCAGCACCTGGATAATATGGGGATGCCGTAAATGGGCAATGATGCGGGCTTCGTTGAGAAAGTCTGCCATATCATGAGGTGCCAACTGCTCATGGAGCACTTTGATGGCAGCCTGGGTGTTCAGATGAATATGCTTCCCCAGGTAGACGGAAGCCCAGTTCCCCTGTCCTAAAAGCTGGATGAGCCGGTAGTTGCCAAGCTGCTGTCCCACCCGGTCGACCATGGTCACACCTCCTCTAGGGAGCGTACTGACAAGTGAACCAAGGAGCCGATGTAAAACAAGTCCAATAGACGGAAGGTTACTCTCAAAGGGACATTGCTACTCACGAGTCGAGTGCTGCCTCATTTACTATACGCTACTGTGAGCAGAATTTCAACTCTGCAAATTGATTTAGTCTCTATACTTCGGGGGGAAATTGGATGAAACCTGAGAAAAAGCTTGTTCTTCGTTGAACAGAGTAAGCAAACTTTACCCAGCCAGGCAGAGTTCATGAGTAAGAGAAGATATACCACCTCTAGGCTTGAGCGTCTACCCGTTGGCGAGCCTGAGGTAGAACAAGACTGCCGACAGATGCAGCACGCTATGACGTACTCGACGGTTACAGAGCGAGCAAGACGACGACTGCGACGAGCACAAGCGCTGCCAGGACTGAAGTTGCCAGCCCACCCAGCCTCGTCTTGCGCGGCTCAGCGCGTAGATGCAGCAGACCTTGTCGCCCCAGGGTATAGGCCGCCAGCCCGCCAATGAAGAAGGCCCCGCCCACCGGTCCATGACCCACCACTGCCACCAGCACTAAGAGCCCCAGTATCCCCGCGAGCGCCGACTCCAGCAGTTGTGTGGGAATACGACGCGCCCCCACGCGTTGATCGGATGACCAGACTCCCCACCGGGACGCAGTCGGCGGCCCTCCACAGCAACCAGCGAAGAAGCATCCCACCCTACCCACGGCTATTGCGACGAGCAGACCCGGCGCGGTCATGTCGAGTAAGACGCCGATCGGCATGTCAAGCACCACAAGCAAGATCGCTGCCGCCAGGGTGGCGCCAACGATAAACCCCTGGATGCACCATCCCTCCATGCGGTGCGCGCGCCGGTGAAGGACGATGAACCACACCTTCGCACCAACGATTCCTACCACAATGGCGACCAGTGAGACCACCCACCAGGGACCGGCGGCAAGATGGTCACTGGCAATCACCAGGGACTGAAGTGCAAAGGTGACAGCGATGCCCAGCATCACTAACGCTCCCCAGATGCCGGGAAGGATCCCCGGCACCCGGGCGAAGGGGGTCAGGCAGGTGCTCACGGGTTCTACCGACCCCGCGGACGGCGCCCACTTGCGCCACAACCGAGCGGCTGGACCTGGCGGACCAGCCGTAAGGGTCTCGTTAGCTTGCTCCCTCGGCCCACGTGCAGGGTGAGTAGACCTCAGCATGTGCGCTGTCACGGCCCACGAGCCCGCATTGATGCCACGGATACGGGCCGTAAGTGAGATTGGACCACTCCCGGGGACGACCTCCTCGATCGTCTCATCCTGGACGAACCGATCGCCAGGCGAGAGCCGCCCCTTCACATCGACGCGGCGCCCGGAAAACCTGACGGTGACAGGATAAGGCCCCGGATTGGGGGCAGGATCGAACCAGTACGTCACCGCCAGTATCTCCTGCGTCGCACTCTGAAGCCTGGCCGTGATACCTCCTCCCTCACGGGTGGTGTCCATCGGGACGACATGAATGCGCGGCGCCGCATCTACTGCTGGACGGGGACGTGCCGCAGATCTATGTGCCATGCTCATCATCTCCTCTTGCTTCTCTTCGCTCACTGAGCGTCTGTTTCGCCACACATATTACAATCACCCCTTTGGCCTATCTCCTCCCTAGAGGTTGGGTGTGACCACGTGCCAGGTGCCGCCGTCCGTGCGTGGGCGGCTCACTCGCTTGTCGCGGTATTACCCCCGCCGGGCCGCATCGGCTTGCTCTGCCAGGTTGTGTAGAACTGCAAAGAACTCCGGCGGTTGGCCGATGAACAGCCCATCAGCTGTGAAAGACTTGATCGTGGCCACTGCACCCCCACTGCCCGCTATCTGGGTCGGACGAATGATCGAAACCGCCGGGAACTTGCGGCTGAGGAAGATGGTGGGCTCGGGCATGATTAGGTTGGTCTGGAATGTCTGCCCGCCAAAGGGAGCGGCATTGAGGTCTGGAAACACCAGGCCATTGGTAGGGTCGGTCAGAGGTGGCGCGTTGCCGGCCTTGTCATGCCACGTCTGGAAGTGCGAGGTCTCGACTGGGCCAATACTGAGCAGGATGCGCAACACCTCCAGACTGGTGACTCCTTGAGCCAGCGTTGGGTAGAGGCTGGAGTCGCCTTGCTCGATATAGCCAAAATGGAAGCCCGCTGTGCTGGCGATCGCCTGGATGTGGTCCTTTGGGGACAGGTCACCGTCGTTTCTGGGAATGGCTGGAAACTGCCCGGCAAACAAACCTGGGATGGCTTGAGGGAAGGTGTCTCCGAAATCAGGGTTCTTGGTGCTGCTGCGGTAGCGCGTCCACCAGCTGGTGTCTACCGTGAGCTGCATGAGGTTGGTGAGCCGTCCGATTTGCTGAGCACCGGTCGCTTTACTGCTCGGTAACGTGCGAAACTTATCCAGATTGACGGGCTTGGCACCCTTAGAGGCCAGGTAGGCGTTGAGGAAGTTCATATGGCTGAACTCATCCTCGGTATTGTCATGGATATACTGGGACATATCCCCATCCAGCACGAGAAGGCCAGCGATGTAGGGGGCACTGCCGCTTCCCCCTGGGACTTCGCTGTCCTGGATGCCTCCCAGTTCGTTGTATTGTTGCCACAGGTCACTTTCGATGATTTCGACCGCAGCCAGGAACCGGAGAATGGCCACGTCTCCCTGGGTGAGACTGCCGCTTCCTGCTTCGGCGAAGGCCGGTAACGATATCCCACCGGCCAACAGCTCGGTACCGATGGCTCCGGCTCCTGCGCCGATGATTCCTGCTCCTCCGACCGCGAGTCCCTTACGCAAAAAGGAACGGCGGCTGGTAGCATGTTTCGGCTGTTGCGCGTTTTGCGTCATGATTTCTTCTTTCTGCGCCTGTTGCGCGTTGCATTCCACGATCTTCTTCTGATCGTGGTTGAGCCTATCTAGCATGAGCCGTCTCAAACCTTTATTTCAAAAGTTCGGGATGACTCATGTCTGTGAACAACGGATGTACGTAATCCGTGGGCCTTCCGCGTCAAGTATCCTACGGCGAGATGCCCAACAATAGATATAGCTGAGAAGGAAGCAGAACACATCGTCAGTATCATGTATTTCTCGCACTTCTTGCTCCTGGAACCATCTAGACAGAATTACCTAGTCTTGCTTGAAGACCGCATGGTTTGCCCTTGTCACCGCGATTCAACAACTTAGATTATGCTGCCAACTTGTTTTCAGCTTCCGGAGCTTCCAACGAGATACTGTAACCCACTGCGAATCTAGTGGTGAAAGAACGATACTATATAGCTTCATTCGATAGAAGCCCCAGATATTCGGCTAAAAGCATGCCCAAACTGGCTAGTATGCTACTGAATATTCCTTCGCCGATGCAGACGGGTGATTCTGTCTCCGAAAGCAGGAGCATACGCGTCATTAATGAGCCTCAAATCATAGTGATTCCTTACCTATCACTTGCGGCTGAGCATAGAAGGCTTTATTCAGCAATATGAATGAATATGTGATACTCGTACCAATTTGATGTAGATTTACGGAGTAACTTTTATGATAAACAATCCAATAACGTCACCTTTGCCCCGAACCTCTGTTTCCTCAAGTCGTTCTCTATCGATGAACTGGCGAGAGCGCGGGGTCGGAGTTGCGCAGATCGCTTGGAAAGCAGACGTGGAAGATCATCTGGCACGACGTGAGAGAGACCTGGGCGTACATGCGCAAGAATCACTCGTTGCTGCTCGCTTTACTCCAAGTCTCGTTCGTCAGCATTTTACTCTTGGCTATCGGTGAGCTAACAGGACCGTTTGTCGTCAATGTCTTGCGTCTGCCTATCCAGGATCTACCCCTCATTTTCGCGCCTGCCGGTATCGGTTTGGTGCTTGGTGGACTGCTTATGCCTTTGCTGACAAGGCGATTGGGCAAGAGCCGCACCATCGCTCTAGGTAGCCTCAGCACTGCTGTTGGGTTGTTACTCATCCCGCTCGGTCGCTTCATCTGGTCGCGGTTCACTCTCCCTGTTTCAGGGCTCCTCTTGTTGGTGAGTGCGATCATGTTCATCATAGGCATAACGCTTGATATGATGAATATTCCAGCGCAGACGCTGATGCAGGAGCAAGCGCCCGAGGAGGAGCGGGGACGTGTGTTTTCCTTTCAGGCAATGTTGTATAATGCTGGCTCTATTCCCGTCTTGCTCTTTGCTGGCGTGATTGCAGATACACTAGGAATCGAGACGGTCATGTATTTGCTAGCAGTAGCAATTCTGGGATTCAGTTGGTGGACGGCATGTTATAGCCATCACTCATTTGTCTCGTGAAGTCTGGGGCAACTCATTCGCCCGTATCAGGCGAGGTGGTGCTCGATGGCATAGCGGGTGGCCGCACTACGTGAGGTCACGGCCAGTTTGCTATAGATGGAACTGATATGGGCATGCACGGTGCGCGGACTGAGCACCAGCTTGTCGGCGATCTGCTGATCGGTCAAGCCCCCTGCCAGCAGGCGCAGTACCTCCACTTCCCGTGCCGTCAGCCCCGCTGGATAGGCCTGCGGTGATGGGGTCGCGCTGGGAGTTGGGGTGGGTTTGTGGCCTTGTGCGGCCAGTGCCTGCTGGGGGGTCATGGCGCGTCCCTGGGCCCAGGTGGCAGCGAAGGCGCGTTCTCCTAGATGAACGCGGGTTGCCGAGAGCGAGCGTTCGTACTCAGTGAACTCAACGGGTGGAATAGGAATACCAAGCGCATCGCGTAGGGCATCGGCTGCTCCCCAGAGCTGCGCTGCCCAGGCCAGCTTGTACCCTGCTGCCACGACTTCACCTAATCCAACCAGACCTCTGGCGATCATCCACCGCTCGCCCAACTCACCCAAGAGCGCCAGGCTCTCTTCGTAGAGCGCTTGGGCTGCTGGATAGTCGCCTTCGGCTGCGAGCACCTTTCCGAAAGCCGAGAGAGATTCAGCGGTACCATGCCGGTGCCCCATTTCTTTGTAAAGCACCACACTCTCCTCCACCTCGTTGTGTGCCGTGGCAAGATCCCCCTGGCCAAGAGCCAACTGACCCAAGAGGCACTGGGCTGCCGCGATGCCCTCCTTGAATCCCACCTCCTTGGAGAGTACGAGGCATTCCTCCACAAGGGAACGGACGCTCGCCTGGTCAGCTTGCGAATCAAAGAGCGCCTGGGCCAATTGCGAGAGCGAGAGGGCAGTGCCCCTCTTGTTTCTGAGCTGTCGGTGTATTGCCACGCTCTCCTCGTACAGAGCACAAGCCCTGGTATACTCCCCCCGACTGCTGGCCACAAGTCCCAGGGAGAAGAGCGAGTAGGCGGCATACTCCTGGTCGTCCACCTCCCTAAAGAGCGCTAACGCTTCCTCGAGCAGGGAGCGAGCCGTTGCTGGATCGCTTCTCACCCAGGCGATGTTCCCCAGTGTACCGAGGGAGAACGCAATGCCTCGTTGATCTCCGAGTTCCCGGTACAGCGCCAAACTCTCCTCACACAGCGCCTCTGCACGCTCATAGTCGCTCTGAACGAAGGCCAGGTGTGCGGCAGTGAAGAGGGCCTTTGCTTGGATAGGCGCCGGTACTCCCTCACTTGTTGTCAGTGCCCGTTCCAGGAACGTTCGCCCTTCACTCAAGTAACCATGTACCCACCAGAACATCCACAGTGCACCAGTCAACCGCAAGGCGATCTCTCGGTGCAGCCTACCCTCCTCATCTGCTGCTGGCTCTAAGGACCACGAGAGCGCTGCACGCAGGTTCTCATGCTCTTGCTCTAACTGTTTCAACCATGCAGCCTGCTCAGGTCCGCCACGTTCGAGCTCCGCTCGTTCGGCTAGTGCCAGGTAATATTCAGCATGTGCCTGACGGGTGCGCTCCATCTCTCCGCTGGTGGCCAAAACCTCCAGCCCATACTCCCGGATCGTCTCGAGCATCACCAGGCGCGTTGTCTCCGCCTCCTGCCCTGCTTGTTGCAGCAAACTCTTATCCATAAGTAAGGCCACGCCATCCAACACATCGACTGGCTGCTCACCGAGTGCTGTGTAGAGACCCTCCACCGCTTCCAAGGTGTAGCCACCCACAAAGACGGAGAGCCGTCGGAAGAGCCGTTGCTCCTGAGCATCCAAGAGATCGTAGCTCCATGCAAGCGTGTTGCGTAGGGTTTGCTGGCGGAGAGGAACATCCTGTGCCGCACTCGTCAACACCTGCAAGCGATGTCGCAAGCGCGCCAGGAGCGCTTGTGGGGGCAGCAGTTTGCTACGTGCCGCTGCCAGTTCAAGAGCGAGCGGCAATCCGTCCAGGCGAATACAGATCTCCGCAATGGCGCGGCTATTGGTAGGAGTGAGCGCAAAGTCGGGTTTGACGGCCCTGGCGCGCTCCAGGAAGAGGGCCACTGCCGCATACTGCGAAAGAGCTGCGCTCTCGGGCAGGTGGGTGAAATCGGGCAGCGCTAATGGTGAGACGGGAAACTCGTGTTCCCCACGCATATGGAGCACCGCACGGCTGGTCACCAGAACCTTGAGGGAGGGACAGGCGGCCAGCAGGTCCGCCAGCCAGGGCACCGCGTCCAGCACTTGCTCGAAGTTGTCGAGCAGCAGCAGCAGTTGCTTGTCGTGCAGCGACGCGTGCACGAGGTCGCGCACTGCTTGTTCGCCGGTCTCTTGCAGTCCGAGTGCCTGGGCAAGCGTCGGGGCCACCAGGTCAGGATCGCGAAGGGGGGCCAGCTGGACGAAGCAGACGCCGTCAGGAAAGTCATCGAGCAGGTCAGTTGCCACCTGTAAGCTCAGGCGTGTTTTGCCGACACCCCCTGGACCGGTGAGGGTGACCAGGCGCATCTGCGGGTGTCGCAAAAGTGAACACACTGCCTGGAGTTCGTGATCGCGTCCAATCAGTGGGGTAAGTTGTGCGGGTAGGTTGTAGAACGGAGCTTTCAATTGGTCTAACATAGGTTCAACTGTGCATATTGGTCAATCAGGGCTTCGCAAAATCTACCAGGGAACACTCTCCCTTGAAAGAGAAGATCTTTTCCCTTCGGTTTTTCTCATGGTCTTTGGGGAGGTGCAACAGCAAAGCGGTCGTCACTCTCCACATAGTTATGGTACATACTCTCGAAGATATATTCGGTAAGGGTTACGCACAGTCTTCTTCCAGAGGCCGACGGTGAGAATGTGCCCTTTGCACAGTGCCTCGGTTTCATCTCCGACTTTTGTGAAGCCCTGAATAGTCTCGAGAGCATCTATGAGACTTGTAAGCGTGTCCGTATGAAGCGCTGCAAGCTGTCCATCGTCGGCAACAGACGCCCACCTTTGCAAAAGAGTACGCACTGCGGGAGGGGATCGAAGCGACAATTTCTTTAGGAGCGCAGGCCTTGTATGCGCCGCTCTCGTTATATCGGCCTGGCAAAAACGCATTTACAACATCTTGGGATTGCCGCTGTGATTAATCTGGTCCGTGCAGCGATCTGGCTCGATAGAGATGAGCTGGCTTAGAGCACCACGGTGACCTGACGCAGCGTCCCGCCTCTCAAGAAATTCAGCGTCAGGGTATCTCCTGCCTGGTGGCGGCGCACCACCCGTTGTAAATCTGCCGGTTCGGTCACCGGCTCGCCCTCAGCCGCAATCACGATATCCAACCGCTTGAGTTCAGCATGAGCTGCTGGCCCACCGGAGCGAATCTCCAGCAGTTCCATGCCGAATTCTTGTGTGAGATGTAGCCGTTGTCGCAAGGCCGGGTCGAGTGGCACGCGCATCCCACCCACACCCAGTGAGATCCCTGCCGATGGCGCCTCGCGTCTCTGGTACATGCGAGCCAGAGCCGACTTGATCGTCTCCAAGGGGATCGAGAATCCCAGTCCTTGTGCCATTGGCATCATCGCTGTCGTGATCCCCACTACGCGCCCGCTGCTATCGACCAGGGGACCACCAGAGTTGCCAGGGTTGATCGAGGTATCGGTCTGGATGAGGTCCGTCATTTTCCGTGTGCCCGGTGCTTGCAGCGTCCGACCAAGCGCACTGACGACGCCGGCCGTCACCGTCCAGTTCAAGCCATACGGATTGCCGACGGCAATGACCAATTGCCCGACTCGCAGAGGTCCGCGTCCCAATTCTGCCACGGGCAAGTGATCGGCACCAATCCGCAGCAGAGCGATATCGACGTCTGGCTCACTGCCAACTAGACTGGCGTCAAACGCCCGCCCATCCGCCAGCGTCACCTTCACCCGCCGTGCATTGGCAACCACGTGGGCATTGGTCAGAATCTGTCCATCTGAGGCAAAGATAAAACCCGAGCCCACACCGCCATACTGCCGAGGCATAGTGTATGGGCCAGAGCGCCGCCCCTCATGCTCCAGGTCTATACGCACGACCGCAGGCCCAACGCGTTCCGCTGCCGTCATGACCGACTGTGAATAGGCATCGAGCGCCTGCGCATCCTTTTCATTTCTCTCTATATCTAGCATTATGCTTTCACTTCTTTCTCAAAGGGAACGGGTAACGCGCCTCTGCAGGGGCAGATGATGCACTCTCACGAGAGAACGGCCAGCTTGTGGTTCCCTTGTCCTATGTTCCTCGTAAAATAACGATATATCGTTATTTTAAACATATCAACAAGACGAGAGCACGTTCTTATTCCCTGTATTGGCTACTTGGATCATCCGTTCGAGAAAGAGGCCCCTTGGGCTTTCACCGCCCGCCTCTTTTTCGTGGTCAGGTAATACTCAGCCACCGATGGAGGAGGGTAATAGTTCTCATCCACAAGAGAAAAACGGAGATCTGGGCAGCAGACCATCAGGGAAGGCATGCACAAGCCGCATGAGAGGTCTGCCACAGACCTTTTCAGACACGACGCGACGAGCTGGATGACCTCGTTCACCAGCTGTCCTCACGCATACGTGGTCCCGTTTCAGGCTGCCCATCGATAGTCATGATGGAGTCCACCCATGACTGGAACAGTGATCACCTTGTTGCCTGCATCCTGAGCGCAAGGAACCAATCTGCGCTGTTGTGGGATCTGTTGCAGGATCCCTTGATGGGGTCGTGCCTGATTGAAGTAGGCGACATAGCCATTGACCACGCGCTGGAGCTGCTTCTCGTCGAAGATGAAGAGGTGGTCCAGGCATTCCTGCCGCACACTTCTGGGGAAGCGTTCACAGACAGCATTGGCTCGTGGGGCATGAACCGGCGTTTTGAGGATCTTGATCGTGCTCGTTTTCGCTACCCGAGCAAAGCAAGGCCCGAACTTGCTATCGTTATCACGAATCAAATACTTCGGCGCTTGCCCATACGGGGTCGCTTCCCGAAGCGGTACGCGCCACCCAAGAATCGGTCGGCGATCGAGTGACCCCGACATGGATCACCCGTCGCGACTTCAGTTCTACGATGAAGAAGGCAAAGAGCGGCCGAAAGAACAGGTCAGTCACCTGCAAGAAGTCACAGGACCAGATGTTCGCCGCGTGAGAGCGCAGCAACGTGCTCCACTTTTGACCGCGTGGAGGCTTTGTGCGAACTCCTCGCATGTACTTCTGGATGGTGCGCTTGCAGACCTGAAGGCCCAGCTTCAACAATTCTCCACGAATACGCTCAGCACCGAAGACGGCGATTCTCTCTCGCCATCTGCCTGATCAAGGCGATCGTTTCGGCAGCGACCTTGGGCATATGAGAAGCAGCCTTGGACTTGCGCTTCCAATACCAGCGAAAGAGCTCCCGATGCCAGCCTCCGCACTGTCTCTGGTTGAACAATGAAGAGGGCTTGGTTCCAGGTCCGAACCATTCTTGCCAAAAGCACGAGGAGGATGCGGTCGGTCCTGGTGAAGGCTGGCCGTTTCACTTGTCGCCTCAGAACGATGAGTTGTTGGCGTAAGAGCGCGTTTTCTGCGATGAGCTCAGACTTGCTCCTGGAAAGGTCGGTCAGTGTCCCCAGCAGCAGCGATGTGGGGCCTGGTGTGGTCCAGTTGACGTAGCGGTGGTGGAGTGACTGAAGACAATAATGTGTCAACTTCGTGATGAACGTGAGAATTCTCTGCACGATGTACGTTCCCCTTTGTGAAGATGAGCGAAAGTATACTTTCGATTGTACTCTTCCTCATTGGGGATCGGCAAGAAGCAAAAGACATGATTGGGGGTTTTCAAAAGCCTTATCTGGCGGCCGGATACCACAAGTAGCCAGCACACGATCAGCCATACACAAATTTATCCAGCACTGGCCAGTCTTGAGCAGCAGGGGCTTGTTCGCTATCACATCGTCGAGCAACACGCCGTACGGCCAAACAAAAAGGTGTATGAGCTGACTGAGGAAGGCCGAGCCGCACTGCGGCAATGGGTCGAGTCTCCTACCCCTCTGGTCATCTTCTCCGATGAGTTTTGCTTGAAAGCCTATAGCCTCTGGCTTGCCGATCCCGAACGCATGATAGAGCGGTTTCGCGAACAGGCTCAACTCCACCAGGAGCAGCTTGAGCATTACGAACGGGCGTTGCAGCCGAAACAGCTTGCGATCAGTGCCGAGCCCGAGAACGCCGATGTCTTCGAGTTACGTGATGTGTTGTTCCGGTATGTCATTGGTTATGAGCACAATTATCTGGCCTGATGCCAGTCTATGCTCCAGTATCTCGAACAGCGGAAACACCAACACGGCCAGGAAGAAGAGCAGGCGTGAACAGGCCAGCCTCTCCATTGAGAAGGATGGTCGCGGTTCTTTTCTGAAGCGTGCTCCAGGGAAGGTTCATTGTTTCGTGAGGAGAGAGGGTCGTGCAGAAGCGAGCGAGACGCACTCCTTGCAGGGAGTGCGACGGCCAGCTGCATCCGGGGGATGCACGCAGGCAGCGTCTCGCATCCTCCCACCTTCTCCCAAGAATATGAACCGCACCTACACAACATGTTCCACTAAAATGATCTCAATCCTCTTAAGGGGAGATAAATGCATCAGTTATTCAGTTCAAGCTTTTGGCACGCCGTTGTAGCAGATTCGGAAGTCTCTATCCCTCTGGCCATCCCTGCCATATGATGCGTGGAAGGAGACACTTGATACGCTGCACCTGTGGACGCAGATTGTGGGCAAAGTGCGCATGGAACTCTCCCCTTTTCTCAACCACTGGTGGCATGTCACCCTGTATGTCACCCCACGAGGGCTGACCACCTCTGCTATTCCCTATCGGGGGGCACCTTTGAGGTGACGTTCGACTTCATTGAACACAACCTCTTCATGCGTACCAGCGAGGGGACGACCAGGGCGCTGCCGCTCATCCCTCGCTCGGTGGCCTCTTTTTACCGCGAATTTATGGACTGCTTGCACGCGCTGGGCATCCAGGTCACCATCAACACCTTGCCCAGCGAAGTGCGCAATCCCATTCGCTGTGACGTAGATGAGGTGCACGCCTCCTATGACCCGCTCTACGCCCAACGTTTCTGGCGCGTCCTGGCGCAGACCAGCACCCTCATGCAGCGCTATCGCTCGCCGTTCCTCGGCAAGAGCAGTCCCGTCCACCTCTTCTGGGGCAGCTTCGATCTCGCCGTGACGCTCTTCTCAGGCCGACGCGCCCCTGAGCGACCGGGAGCCAATCGCATGATGCGGGAAGCGATGTCCCATGAAGAGATCAGTTGTGGCTTCTGGCCCGGCGAAGAGCGTTTCCCTGACCCGGCGTTCTATGCCTATACCGCTCCGGAACCGCCTGGACTAGCATCCGCCGCGCTTCGTCCACAGGAGGCCTTCTTCAGTCCCGAAATGGGAGAATTCCTCCTGCTGTATGATGACGTGCGGATGGCCTCCTCGCCAGAGCAGGTGCTGCTGGAGTTTTTCCAGAGTACCTACGAAGCGGGGGCCACGCTGGCCCAGTGGGCCAGGGAAGCGCTGGAAAGGAGAGCCGGGTGAGAACGATCGGTCACGAAGAGTTGAAGCAGATGTTGGACCGCCAGGACGACTTCCGCCTGGTGATGGCACTGAGTGAGTGGGCCTACCAGGCCAAGCATATCCCGGGTTCCCTCCATTTCGCCACCTCCCGTGAGGCGCTGCAGTCGCTCAACAAAGAGGACGAGATTGTCGTATACTGTTCTGATGAGAACTGCATCGCCAGTACAGCCTTCGGCCAACTCCTGGAGCGCCACGGCTATATGCATGTCCTGCATTTTGCGGGCGGTCTCGCGGAGTGGGAGCTGGCGGGCTATCCTTTAGAGGGCGAGTGGATCAGGCAGCAAGAGAGACAAGGAGATGAATAGCATGGAGTCAATGGCTGTTGCCTTCCCCGTGAAACCAGGCAAGGCGCAGGAGTGGAGGGACCGGGGCAGGGAGTTTCGGGGAGCGCGCCGCAACGAGTACCTGGCTTTCCGCCGCCGCTGGGGTCTCACGGTCAATCGCCTGTATTTCCAACACACGCCGCAGGGGGATCTGGCGGTCTTTTACCTGGAGGGGCATGATCTCCAGCGCGCGTTCCAGTACCTGCGCACAGCGCAGGACCCTTTTGCCGCCTGGCTCCGGCAGCATACGCTGGACCTCTTCGAGGGCTTTGATTTGACCAACCATCACTGGAAGCGCTCTCCGTCCTGGCCTTTGATGCACAGAGCCTGGAAGATGATGAAGCGCGGGACAGCACCATGAGGGCGGTTGGTCCATGAGGCACATGCCTCCCACGATTCGCCTGTGAGAGGCATTCTACAGTCAAGAGTTGGAAGCATGATGATTCTAAGACTACTAGCGGTCATTTTCGGCGTTGCGCTGATTGTGCTGGTGGCCCTGGACGCCTTTGAGACGATTGTCTTGCCGCGCCGGGTCACACGGCGCATTCGCCTGGCCTTGATCTTCTATCGTACAGCTCGACTCGGGTGGGTCTTCCTTTCTCACCTTTTCCGCTCGGGCAGCAGACGTGATGCCTTTCTGGGGTATGTGGGACCACTTTCCTTGCTCGGCTTGCTGTTGTTCTGGGCGGTGCTCTTCGTTTTCGGCTTTGCACTACTGCTGTGGGGACTGGCGCTTCCCCTCAATGCTCTTGACCACGCGATCAGCTTCCTCACCTATCTCTATCTGAGCGGCACCACATTTTTTACGCTCGGTCTGGGGGATATCACCCCGGTACCGGGCCTGGGACGCTTCCTGGTGGTGAGCGAGGTGGCCTTCGGCTTCGTCTTTCTGGCCCTGGTGATCAGCTACGTCCCCGTTATCTACCAGGCCTTCTCGCGTCGGGAGCTGCGCATCTCCCTGCTGGACGCACGGGCCGGTTCCCCATCGACGGCCGTGGAACTGCTGCGTCGCAATAACGCCGTCACGCACCCGGAAGAACTGCGCACGCTTCTGCACGAGTGGGAAGTGTGGTGCGCCGACATTCTGGAGAGCCATCTCTCCTACCCTATCCTGGCCTACTACCGCTCGCAGCACGAGCAGCAATCCTGGGTGGAGGCCCTGACCGTCATCCTGGATACCTGCGCGCTCATCCTGACGAGCCTGGAAGTTCCACCCCTGCCGGCAGCCCGCTATACCTTTGCAGCGGCGCGTCATGCCGTCGTCGATCTGGCCCAGGTGCTGGGGGCCTCCCCCATGGCCGAGGTGAACCGGCTGTCAACAGACGAATGGACTCGGGTGCGAGACCACCTGGCGGCCGCGGGCATCCCTTTGAAGGAAGGCACGGCAAGTGAAAAGAAGCTCGCGAAGCTCAGAGAAACGTATGAGCCATTTGTGAGCGGCCTGGCAAAGCGCATCCAGGTGGCATTGCCACCCTGGCTCCCTCCAGAAAACGCGCTCGATGACTGGCAGACCAGTGCCTGGGATGAGCAGTTTCCCTCCATCCATCATACCCTGAAGCAGGTGTTGCGACCCCCCGTAAACGAGATACATTCAGAGGCATCGGCGAACGATTTCCCCAGGCGGCTCGACCGGTAGTCTCCTGCATGAGAGGATTCTTGACTATGAATATGAATGCAACGGACATGCAGACCGTGGTTATTGTCGGGACAGGGCTTGCGGGAGGGAATGCGGCAGTCACACTGCGCCAGGAGGGATGGCGAGGTCGCATCGTACTCCTGGGATCAGAGCCGACCATCCCCTTTGGGCGTCCACCTCTCTCCAAAACGTACCTGCGGGGTGAAGAAGACCTCAGCGACTGGATTGTGAAGCCTGCTGATTGGTATGAGGAACACGACATTGAGCTGCGCACCAATGCCACTGTGCAGCGTGTGGATACTGCCCCCAGTCAATTGCAGCTCGAAGACGACACGGCGCTCGACTACGACAGGCTGGTGCTTTGCACTGGTGGAAGCAACCAATACCTGGAGGTTCCGGGAGCAACCTTGCCGGGCATCCATCAACTGCGCTCCCTCGCCCAATGTGAAGCGATCCGTCAAGCGGCCCGGCCCGGTGCGCACGCCGTGATTATTGGCATGGGCTTCATCGGGGCTGAAGTCGCCGCTTCACTGCGCCAGATAGGCCTGGACGTGACTGTCGTGCTGCCGGGAGCGGCACCGCTTGCCAGGGTCCTGGGCGATGAGGTTGCCACGGTACTCGCCTCAATTCACCAGGAACATGGCGTTCATCTCGTGACACACGACCGGGTGATCGGCTTCGAGGGTCGCGATCGCGTGGAGCGTGTCCTGACGACAAAGGGAGCGTGGCTGGACTGCGACCTGGTCATAGTCGCCATTGGCATCCGGCCAAATGTAGATGTGCTGTCAGGCAGTGGCATTGCCCTGGACAATGGCATTCTCGTCGACGCCCACTGCCAGACCAGCGTCCCGCAAATCTTTGCCGCGGGGGACGTGGCCAACATCTTGCATCCGCTCTTCGGGCGCGTCCGGGTCGAGCACTTCAACAACGCAGAAAAGCAGGGACGGGCGGCGGCACGCGCTCTTCTGGGCAACCTGCAGCCCTACGATTATATTTACAGCTTCTGGTCCGACCAGTATGAGGATAAGATCGAATATGTCGGGTACGCCAGCAGATGGGATCGCCTCGTGGTGCGCGGCAGCTACGAGAGCAAAACCTTTCTGGCCTTCTACCTGACACACGGGATCATGCAGGCCGCATGCGGACTCAATCGCGGTGGCGACCCGGAAATCGAAGCCGATTCCGAACTCCGTGCCTGCCAGCAGCTCATCGGCAAGCGCGTCCGGCTCTCGGAAGAGGCTCTGGCAGACGACCGGGTTGACCTGCGTTCACTACAAGAAGCGACATGATGTAAATGTGATAAATCAATGGCGTCGTTTTTTGACAAGTATCTGACGCCCATCTCAGTCGGCTTTCCTCCGGTGGAAGTCCTTGCAACCGCCGGCTTCGCTCTTTCCATTGTTGATGAAAGAAAAGACAGTGCTGGCATTACGTCAGATACTTCTCAAATTTTGCCGTCATCGAATCAAAACATTTACAGCTATGATGCGAAAGATGCCTTTCGCTTCACTCACACGATCGCTCCTGCTTCGCGATCATTGATGGGAGGAGCGAAACGGGAGAAAGGAAACATGCATGAGTACCCATTTTCATGTGTCTGGAACAGGGGTGACTGGTCCACTCGCTGGTCTTAGTAGCCACTATAAGTGGTGGGTGCTGATCACGGCCATCTTTGGCGCCTTCGTCAGTATCCTGGATACCACCATTGTCAACACCGCTCTGCCGCATATTCAGCGGGCCTTCGGCTCTGACCTGCATGTGGCCTCCTACGTCACCACCGCCTATACCCTGGCTCAAGGCGTCATCATGGCTGCTTCAGGCTTTCTCGCCAATCGCTTTGGCATCAAACGCATGTATCTGCTTTCCCTCGCGTTGTTCACCCTTGGCTCAGTCTTGTGTGGCATCGCCTGGAATATCAATATCCTCATCCTCTTTCGTGTCCTCCAAGGAGCAGGTGGAGCTGCGCTCTTTCCGCTGTCCCTCTCGCTCATCTTTGGAGCATTTCCCGAGGAACAACGAGGTCTTGCCAATGGCATCTTTGGCATTCCTGTCCTCACCGCCCCTGCTCTTGGCCCGGTGATCGGCGGCTATCTTGCCCAATATGTGGACTGGCGCTGGATTTTTTATGTCAACGTTCCCATTGGCATCATCGGGATCGTGATCTGCTGGCGTATGCTGCATGAGTCTGAGCTTCAGCCAACCTTGCCGTTTGATCTGCGAGGTTTCCTGCTCATTGCCAGTGGCTTGGGCTTGCTGCTGTTTGGACTGTCCAACCTGGCCTATGATGGCTGGGGATCGCTGCTGACGGTGAGGGGTCCCGTCATCCTGGCCCTGCTTCTCTTGCTGCTCTTCATTCCTCTCGAGCTTCGCACGGCACGTCCATTGTTGGATGTACGACTCTTTCAAAGAAGGAACTTTTTGGTCGGGAACCTGATCAGCTGGGTCGCCGTGGCCAGTCTGTTCGGCTCCACCTTTCTCCTGCCTCAATACCTGCAGGTGCTACGAGGCTTGTCGTCGTACAATGCGGGTCTGCTGCTGGCCCCACAGGGACTGGCCGCCATTGTCGGAACCATCGTGGTGGGCCTGCTTTACAGCCGCGTGGGGGCGCGTCCCCTTGTCCTGGTCGGAGGCATCGCCGTCGGCATAAATATCTATCTGATCAGTCGTTGGACAACACTCACCTCCCCGTTTGCGCTGTTGATTCCGCTGCTCATTGTCCAGGGACTGTCCCTGCCCTTCCTTGCGCAAACTACCGGCACGGCCGCCTTGACAGGCATTGTGGGCGCGGCCTTACCAGGAGCAAATACCCTCTTAAGTGTCTCGCGTTCGGCGATCTCTTCACTGGCCGTGGCGGGATTAGTCAAAATTGAGACTCGCTAATGGAACAGGTATGCTGACCCCGAGTGCAGGTCTTTCCTGGGGAAACCATGCTGCTCATAGCCCCCATTTATGCAGGTATCACCCATTCCCGGTCCATTCCTTTGGTGATACCGGCAGCGGCGCATTCATGGCAGACTGGTCTCTTCCGTCACGCTCTGGTGGGAGCAATACGCTTCTGTTGCTGGAACCACACCGATTTTGTACGCTCTGGTATACATATGTGATCGAAAGGAATCGACACAACCGCTTGGAATGTCCATTCACGCCAGCAGTGGCGACAGAGGAGAGCATATGCCCACGGGATGCGCAACGAGTTAAGCTCAAGCAGAAGGAGGAGCAACAAAGAAGCAGCCGGTGCCGGCATTGTCAAAAAGCTGCGGAAAGCGCTGTTCATTGATATGCGACGGTACAGAAAAAGCGACCAGATCAAACCGTCTCGAAGGAGAGAACGCGTGCAGCGAGTGCTCAAGCGGTGGCAAGCAGATCAAAGCCGAAGGAGGAAGCAAAGGTGGCCGGCAATCCGTGAAGCGTGACGACCAGGCGGGGAGCGTCCGCTGGACGGGCATTGCGCGCCAAGCGCTGGTCCCAGGAGAGCCGCCAATGGGCGCGCTCAGCCCGGGTGAATCTCTTCTCCGTGGACTCTGTGGTGCGTAACGGTGAAAACGGTGAGGGGCTTTCCACGGAGATGGTTTGGCTGCGAACGACCTTGAGCCAGGTTCGCCGGATGCTGCACCGTGGCCAGTCGCGCCAGAGCACAGGAGCAAGAGGTAGTGGAGGTCCATCTGAGCACATGGAAGAGCAGGTGGGCAGTGAGGAGTCGATTGGCCACAACACGGCACTGACCCGGCGTGGTTTCAGCGTCGTGCTCCTCTCTTGACACTGTACACGCAACGGACAGCAACGACAATGACCAATGCGCGCGGCATACAAGAGCCGCAGAGAACCATCGCGCTCGGGACGTCGTTCCTGGAGATAGAGCGGGTGATTGGCTGGGCAACGCAGCGTTCCATCTGGTTGCGGTGTAAATGCAGAACCAGGGAAGCCATGGGTAAAAGAGGGACGGGCCCATTGGGGAGGACCGTAGATGACCGACGACGCGGACGAATCTTCCGGCGTAGGCTTTTCTTTCACAGCAGGTTCAGCAGTCTGAACAGGAGCGAATTCGGTCGTGCGCAACTCGGCCTGAGAGAGCTGGTGCCCTAATTCCAATCGAAGGTTCCAAACACACTGACCGATAATCTGGGCAAACTCCTAGCCACAGGGGGTGTGAGAATACCATCGGTCGGCGTTCTGCTCCTCGTCTTCATCAGAAAGATGTGTCTCAAACGAACCACGGTGCAGATAGAGATCCAGCACATCTGAAGCTGTAAACGCGGGAGAGGGAAGCGTGCTCACAAAGAGTTCGTAGACGATGCCGTCGCGCTCGATACCAACTGCGGGAGCTGCTTCGGTGGCAGGGTGCGCCGCCACGATCAGACGCACCGTCGGGCCAGAGGCGGTCAACGGGACGGAGGCACAATCGTAGAGCGCACGCATCATCCCGCTCTCCGGGTGGGTAACGCGCTGGTCTGGAGCGTGTTCCAGGTGGCATTTCACCGCTTCCAGGTCCAGCAGATGATAGGCCCGGCTTCTGGCGATCACGGAAAGGCTCGCCGAGAGGACATCGAGCAGAGGTGCGGCGTCGCCATAGAGCCCATCCAACCGCACAAGGACGGAGGTGGCAGGAATCCCGTGCCGAGTTGCATAGCTTTTGCTCACCCCGATCGCTCGCTGCAGCTCCCCACGATAATCTCCGTTGCCTGGGCCACCAAACGTGCCGAGGAGCACCGAAGCGGGTGAACACAGATGGCTTCGCCTGTCCTAACACCAGTGCCCATACTTCGGCATGACAAATGCTCACATTCATGCTCTCGTTGGCGATGGCAAGCATGGCCATGCCGAGCGCATCCAAACATTGCGCTGCCAATCCTGCCGTACCACGTTCACTGCCCGACGCCATACCCCTATGTACCGTTTAAAAACCCCCACCCAGCAGGTCGCCTTGGTGCTGACTGCACTCGGCTCGTGGGCTGGATCTTTCCGCCGCTGAGCGCGTCTTCGGCTACCGCCATGCCACCATCACCACCTGGCTATCGCGCGAGGGCTCGCACGCTCAGACGTTGCACGAGCACTCTTTCTGCAACCTCCAGCTCCCGCACCTGCAGTTGGATGAACTGCGAACACGGCTCCGCAGCTGTACACAGGTGCTGTGGCTGTGGCTGGCAACCGATCCCCTGACGAAGACTATCCCTGTACTCCACCTGGGTCCGCGCACGCAAAACATGGCGCACCTTGTTATTCACTCCCTGCGAGAGATCCTGGCTCCTGGTTGCTTTCCGCTCTTCACGAGTGATGGCTTGAATGTGTACTTCTATGCTCTCACGGCTCATTTTGGACAGTGGTGTAAAGGGGTTCGTCGAGGCCAGAAAGTGTCCCAGTGGCAGGTGGCGGCAGAGCTGCTCTATGGTCAGGTGAAGAAAATCTACCGGCAGCGCAAGCTGGTGCGGGTCACTTACGTGATGCGCCTGGGGACAGGCGCCGCTCTCAAAATCGCCTTGCAGGGATTGGTCTCTCAGGACGACTGAACACTGCTTTTATCGAGCGGGTGAATCTGACGGTCCGTCATGGGGTAGCAGCTCTGGCACGTCGCACGTGGGCCACAGCCCAGCAAGCCCCACACCTGCTGGCCCATCTGGAGTGGTGGCGAGCTTACTATCATTTTGTGCGACCCCATGCATCGCTCCGAGTGGCACTTGTGCAGCCTCAAGAACGAGGGGGCAAACGTCTGGCACAACGCTATCGGCAGCGTACTCCAGCGATGGCAGCGGGGAGAACCAACCGACGCTGGACAGTGCAGGAGGTGCTGTGCCATCCTCTGCCGCCGGTGCCATGCTTCACAATTTGAGCGTGAATGAAGTAAGAAGACGCCCGCGAAATGGCAAGAGGCGGCTTGGTGAAGGTGAAAGCAGGTTCAGGTGCGTGGATCTGCAGGATGAAGGACCCTCTTGTACGGCCCAATGAGGCGAAAATCAGTTCGAAATGGGTTCGCAGAAGGGGATCGAATTATCCACTATGTCCAAGGGCTGTACCCCTGGAGGGTACTGCCATGAGATATGGTGGATAATTCGTTGAGCCCCTGTGAACGCTTAACGGGCCGGATATTGGTCATAGGGCAGACCGGACAGCGACCGCTTCCCGAGGTGAGGCTCTCTCCGCGTGCTTCTGCTGGAACTTTCACCGATTCCCTGGCGACATGACACTCCTCTCACCTGTGCTTGTGTGGCGCTCAAGCGGAAGCCTTTGGCAAGGGGTATGAGAGCACCTCGCCTGCCGTCCATCGTCGGGTTGTTCTGCCGGCTGCCATCGCCGGCGTCCGTTGGCGGTACCGTTGCGCCAACAATTTGCCCCCTCGATCGAGAGGCTGCACGAGCGCTACCCGCAGCCCTTCGTGTGGACGCACAAAATGGTAGTAAGCTCGCCACCACTCCAGGTGATCTAGAAGCTGTGGAGCCTGTTGGGAAGTGGCCCAGCTTCGACGTGCCAGCGCTGAGACACCGTGACGGACCGTCAGATTCACGCGTTCAATAAAAGCGGTATTGAGCCGTCCCGAGAAGCCTAAGTGCTGCAAGACGGCCTTAAGATCTGCTTGTGTCCCCAGGCGCATCACGTGCGTGACCCGAATCAGCTTGCGCCGGCGGTAGCATTTTTTCACCTGGCCATAGACCAAGTCCGCCGCGACCTGCCACTGCTTCACCTTCCGCCCTCGTCGGCTCACCTGGTGCCAGTGTCCAAAATGGGCCGTGAGAGCATAGAAATACACATTCAACCCATCACTGGTGAAAAGCGGGATGCAGCCTGGAGCCAAGAGCTCTCGCAGGGAATGAATCACCGTATGAGCCATGGTCTGTGTGCGCAGACCCAGATGGAGGACGGGAAGAATCTTGGTGCTCGGATCGATGGCGAGCCAGAGCCAGAGGACCCGCTTGGCGTTGCGCAACCTGGTGCGGAGTTCGTCCAACTGCAGATGCGGGAGGTGCAGGTTGCGGAAGCAGTGCTCATGGAAGGTCTCAGCGTGCTTGCCTGCACGAGTGAGCCAGGTGGTGATGGTCGCCTGACGGTAGCCGAAGACCCGCTCGGCCGCCGAAGCATCCAGTCCTTCGGCCAGGGCAGACAGCACGACGGCAACCTGCTGGGAAGGGGTTTTCAAGCGGTACAAGGCCGTGTTGCGCCTGGAAGTGAACGTGGTGCGGCACGCATGGCAGCGAAACGTTTGGATCCGCTCGGCCCGGCCATGCGTGCCATCTCCGACCAAAGCGTGGAGGTGAGCATCAGTGATCCCGAAGTACAGACATTGGTGGTTGGGACAGGCGTAGCCCTCGGTGTTTACGCGCTTGGGGGCTCCACGCTGGCTTTTCACCTCAGGCCAGGGACGCACTGGCAGAGACGCTGGCTCTCCACCCGACGAGGCAGTGGAGGCGAGACGACAGGCCGGGCAATCAGCAGGAGAACGAGACTTGAGCAAACGATGGAGCGTCGTGCGCTTGGCCCCTCCTCGTGGGGAGGAAGGCCAAAGAGGGAACCATTCAAGACGCCCGAGCCTCGCCAGCGAGAGGAGGAGGCTGACCAGGAGTAGGAAAATGAACACATGAAAGGCCATACGAAACCTCGCTGCTGGAAATGGAGAGAAGGGAGAGCTGCTTAAGCTGCAAGCATAAGGTGAGTTTACCATGCTGTCAAGTGATTGGGTGAGAAGTCCGAATTATCCACCACCGAGTGGGGCTGTACCGGTTACATCTGGGTCACTATCGGCTGCTTCGTCTGCTTGGTAGCGGCGGCATGGGCGAGGTCTACCTTGTTGAAGATGCCCGCATCGGCCAACAGGTGGCCATTAAAGTCATCCGCAGCGAGGGCATTGCTTACCCAGAGAGCGCGAGCGCCAAAGAGGCGGCGCGCCTCTTCGAGCGGGAGGCCAAAGCCATCGTCCGACTGGATCATCCCAATATCCTGCCGCTCTATGCCTACGGGGAAGAGATGTTAGGAGAGCAGCAGCTCACCTACCTAGTGATGCCCTACCGCAAAGAGGGCACTCTGGCCACCTGACTCAGGCTTCGCAGCAAAGCTGTACCACTCTCATCTATGGGGAGACGCCGTGATCACTCAAGAAAACAGCTTCGCGCGTTCGCTCCACATGTGGTATGCTAGAGGCAGAGAGAACAGGGGGCTGGGCCCATGTGGCAGTGCCCCAGCCCCCAGGCAGGCGTTCACCCACGCAGCGGGCACACCCGACACACATCAGTATTGCGGATGGGTCCTCTTGAAGTCAGCGTCCAGCAGGTGACGTGTGACTGCACACCTCACTTCACATTCCTTCAAAGTGTGTCGCTGCGCTGGGTCACGCGAGATCAGGAGATCGCTCGTGAAGAGCTACTCGTACCGTGAGCAAGACTATACCTTCGGCCAGCTGGTGCTGACGCTGCGCACCGCCATCGGCCTCTCGCAGGCGGGCCTGGCCGAGCGGCTCGGCGCCTCCCGCCACGCCGTCGTGGATTGGGAGGGGGGCCTGAGCTACCCCAAAGCCGAGCGCCTCAAACAGCTCATCGCCCTTGGGATGCAGCAGCACGCGTTTCCCGCCGGGCGCGAGGAGGAGGAGATCCGCGCGCTGTGGAAGGCGGCGCACCAGAAGGTGCTGCTCGATGACGCCTGGCTGGCTGACCTGCTCGCTCCTCTTTCGCCTGTCCCGCTTTCTCCACCGGCCGGGACACCCGGGGCCCACGCGGCCGCGGAACCTGCCGCCTCCCCACGCATCAACCTGGTGGAAGCCCTCGACGTGAGCCACTTCGCGGGCCGCGAGATGGAAGTGGCCGAACTCTCAGCGTGGATCCTCCAGGAGCGCTGCCGTCTGGTGACGCTGCTCGGGATGGGCGGCATCGGCAAGAGCATGCTGGCCTCCTTGCTGGGGAGCCGCCTGACTCCGCACTTCGAGGCCGTGCTCTGGCGCTCGGTGCGCGATGCCCCCTCGTGCGAGGAGCTGGTGGCCGACTGCCTCACCTTCTTCTCCCAGACGCCGCCCGCGGACTTCCCCACCTCGCTGGAGCAGCGGATCACGCAGCTCATGGCGCGCCTGCAGGCCAGCCGCTGCCTGCTGGTCCTCGACAACTTCGACACACTGCTCCAAAGCAGTGACCCTGAAGGCAGCTACCTGCCGGGCTACGAGGGCTACGGGCGGCTGATCGAGCGCCTGGGCGAGTCGGCCCACCAGAGCTGTGTGCTGCTCACTTCTCGCGAGAAGCCTCGGGAGATCGAGCCTTTGGAAGGGGTGCGCTCCCCGGTGCGCTCGCTGCGCCTGGGGGGGCTGGACGACCAGATCGCCCGTGTCTTGCTTGCCGACAAGGGACTCAGCGGTACGCCAGCGGCCTGGCAGCGCCTGGTGGCTGGCTACGCGGGCAATCCCCTGGCCCTCAAGATCGTGGCGCAGACCATCTCCGACCTCTTCGGTGGAGACCTCGACCGCTTCCTCGAGGAGGGAGAACTGATCTTCAACGGCATACGGCCGGTGCTGCGCCAGCAGGTGGGACGGCTCACCCCGCTGGAGCACCTGCTGCTGACCTGGCTGGCCGTGCTGCGCGAGTGGACGACGCTCGACACGCTCTCGCAGGTGCTGCATCCCAGGGTGTGGCGCGCGCAGGTGTTGGAGGCGCTGGAGGCGCTCGCGCGCCGCTCGCTGTTGGAGTGGGGGCAGCAGGCCAGCTTTAGTCTGCAATCGGTGGTGATGGAGTACCTCACCGATGAGTTGGGCGAACGGTTCAGTAAGGAGATCGCGCGAGGCGAGCCTCAGCACCTGCGCCAGGTGGCCCTCGCGCAGGCGCAGGCCAAAGACTATGTGCGAGAGATCCAGGTGCGCCTGCTGGTGTTTCCCCTCCTCGCGCGGCTGCGCGCCGAACTGGGAGCCGACGCACAGGTCGAGGCACACCTGCTGCGCCTGCTCGTGCAGTTCCGGACGGAGGACGCGGCCAAAGAGGGCTATGGTCCGGCAAACGTCATCACCCTGCTTAAAGCGCTGCGCGGCCACCTGCGCGGCCTGGACCTCTCGAGGCTCTCCATTCGCGGGGCCTATTTGCAAGGCGTCGAGATGCAGGATGCGCGGCTTTCCGGTGCGATGCTGCGCGAGGTAGTCTTCACCGAGCTCCTCGATGACATCGCGACGGTCGCGATAAGCAAGAGTGGGCCATACTGGGCTGCGGCCAACTGGAGCGGGGAGGGGCAGCAGGAAGCAGGCCAGCGCCTGCACCGGGTCTGGCAGGCCCATAGCGCCGGTGGGTCTGCTCTGGCTTTCAGCCCGGATGGACGGCGGCTTTCCAGCGGGGGCTGGGATAGCACCGTCAAGCTCTGG
>WNFX01000594.1_pt1 | contig 35724 bp, 34 predicted proteins | sample 5400111 | NCBI WGS metagenome assembly WNFX01 (sample SAMN13153363, study PRJNA577476) | soil metagenome | isolation source: 40 cm soil or saprolite under grassland replicate 1 | place: USA:California | collected 2016-06-15 | reverse complement strand
CTCGATGTGGCCCACCTTGCGCCTGCTGTACAGGGCGTAGAGCGCGCCGTACGGCCGACCACCGACGTGCGACAGCCCGATCGCGATCGTATGCAGCCCGGGCAGCGCCGACCAGATCATGTCGTCGAAACGGCCCGTCTCGCCGGTCGCCATCATCACCGTCTTGCCGCTTCGCATCAGCTCCCCGACGAGGCTGTCGGGCAGCTTCGCGGTGCGGCCGCGGAGTCCCTCCGGCAGGCCGTCCATGCTCTTCAGCCTCAGCTCACCGCCTTCGATGAGCACGAAGCCGCCCGCGTCCGCCCTGGTGAGCTCGCGCAGGCTGGCCGCGATACGGTCGAGCACCGCCTCAAGATCGCGCTGCGCATTCATGTCCGCCACCACGTCCCCGAGGCGGCGGACAACCCGCGCGCGCTGGGCGATATGGTGCCTGGCCGCCTCGTCCTGGCCAGCGCGATGGCAGACGTTGACCCAGCCGATCATCCGGCCGGACGCGTCGCGGAGCGCGCTCGTGTCGATGCGCACGTCAAGCAGGCCGCCGTCCCGGCGTATCCGCCGGGTCGCGAAGGAAATCTGCCCGCCGCTGCGTACCCGCTCGAGCACGCCGTTGTGCTCGGCCTTCAGCTCTTCGGGGATGATCTGAGGGTCCCGCCCCGCCACCTCCGCCGCGGTCCAGCCGAACATGCGTTCCGCCGCCGGATTCCACAGCAGCACGGTGCGGTCATTGTCGAAGGCGATGATCGCATCGGCCGCGGACTCGATGACCGCACGCGCCGTCGCGTCCAGCCGGTCCCGCAGCTGCACACGTGCGGGGTCTGGCGCATGGTCTGGTCCCACGACGCTATGGTGCCATCGCGGTGGCGCGATGACTCGCGGCTGGCGAATATGCCACATCGCCCGAACACGCTCTTTAGAACAGCACGCCCGGGTTGAGGAGCCCCGACGGGTCGAGCGCCGACTTCACCGCGCGCATCGCGGCGATCTCCTCCCCGGACCTGGACAGGTGCAGCCAGCGAACCTTCGCCCGGCCGATCCCGTGCTCGGCCGATACCGTGCCGCCGTGCGCAGCGGCCAGGCGCAGCACCGCCTCGTCCACGCGCTCATCGTCCGGGTCGGGCCCAAGGACATTGACGTGCACATTACCCGCGCCGATGTGGCCGAACACGATCAGTTTGTGCGGCATGGTCGCAGTGGCGAGCGCGGCCCGGAAGGCACCGAGCTCGCTCATCGGGACCGCCACGTCTAGCTTGTGCGGAATGCCCGCGGCGCTGATCACCTCCGTGTGCCGCTCGCGGTAGGCCCACAGCCTGGCCCGACCGGCGCGGTCCACGGCGACGGCGGCGTCCGCGAGCTGAGGAAGTTCGGCGAGCTGCTGTGCCGCGTCGGCGCCGGCCGCTTCCACGAGCAGATACGCCGGATATTCACGCGCGAGCGGCAACGGCAGGCCGGCCACCTTGCCGACCAGGGCAACCCCCGCCGCCTCGAAGTACTCTGCCGCCCGCACCCGGCCGGTCGTACCGCGGATCTCGGCGAACAACGCGGCGGCGGCCGCGATGCCGGCCACTCCTGTGAGCATGACCACGAGCGCGGTCTCCGCGGGCCACAGGCGAAGCCTCGCCGCGGTGATCACGCCCAGCGTGCCCTCACTTCCGGCCAGCAGGCCAGCCAGGTCGTATCCGGCGTTGTCGGCGGTGAGCCCCGCGAGGTGGGAGAGAACGCTGCCATCCGCGAGGACCGCCTCCGCGCCGAGCAGTTGTGCCCGCGTGTACCCGTAGCGGACAGCATGCACGCCGCCCGCGTTGGTCGCGATCGTGCCGCCGACGGTCGCGGAGTCACGGGAGCCGAGATCCACGCCGTAGCCGAATCCAGCCAGGCGCGCGTGCGCGTCAAGCTCCGCGATCGTCACACCGGCGCCGGCGGTGACCTGTGCGGCCACGACATCGACGGGTTCGAGCCTGCGGAGCCTGCGGGTGGAGAGCACGACCGTGGGCCCGCGGGTGCCCGCTTCACCACGTGGGCCAGCCCGGCCGGCCTGCCCTGGAACGGAGCCGCCGACCAGGCCCGTGTTGCCCCCCTGGGGGACGATCGGCGCGTCCCGCCGCGCGCACGCGCGAACCACCTCAGCTACCTCGGCGGCCGACCCCGGCGCGACCACGCAGGCGGCCGTCCCCCGGTACCGGCGGGTCCAGTCGGTGACGTATCCCTCAAGGACGTCCCGGCTGGTGAGCACGTGGCCGCGGCCGGTGATAGCGGCGAGTTCATCGGGCAGGCCTATGATCCCTCATCCTCACATGGAGCGGCCGCCCGGCCGGGGACGCGCGAGGGCGCGGAACCAGCGATCGCGTCACGGCGTCCAACGAGGCATGAAGCTCCCGATGACGCGGGCAGCGGCCGTCGCGATCACCGCGGCGGCGCTCACGGCGGCGCCCGCGTGCGGCTCACAGCACGCGGGCGGAGGCGGATCGCAGAGTTCGCCGCGGCCAAGCTCGCTGACGATCGCGGTGCGCACCAGCCCTCAGGGCACGGCGCACCGCTGGACGCTGACCTGTGACCCGGTCGGCGGGACCCTCCCAGGCGCTACCGCGGCATGCACCGCACTGGCACGGGCGGCCGAGCCGTTCGCGCCGGTGAAACGCGGCGTCATGTGCGCGATGATCTATGGCGGCCCGCAGATCGCGACCATCAACGGAACGTGGCACGGCGCGATTGTGCACGCCACCTTCTCGCGAGTGAACGGCTGCGAGACCAAGCGCTGGGCAGGGATCGCACCGGTATTCGGCCCGTACGCGACACCGGCGGCGGCCGTCGGGTAAGAACCTATTTCAGCAGGCGGGACAGGCGGCGGTCAGCGAGCGGCTTCCCGCCGGTCTGACAGCCTGGGCAGTACTGCAGCGCCGAGTCGGCAAACGACACCTGGAGGATCGTTTCGCCGCACACCGGGCACTGCTGGCCCGCCCGTCCGTGCACGCGCAGACCTGTTTTCTTCTCCGCCTTCAGGTCCCCGGCGGCAAGGCCGGCTGAGCGGTCCACCGCGTCGCGCAGGGTGGTCACCATCGCGGCGTGCAACGTGGCTACCTCGTCCGCGGTAAGGCTCGCGGCCAGCTTGAACGGGGACATCTTCGCCGCGTGCAGCACCTCGTCGGAGTAGGCGTTCCCGATGCCAGCGATGACGCTCTGCTCGCGCAGCACTCCTTTTATCTGGGTTCGCCGGCCCGCGAGCAGGCCGGCCAGCGCCGCGACGTCGAAGGCCGGATCCAGCGGGTCCGGGCCGAGCGCGGCGATGCCGGCGACCTCGGCTGGCTCGCGGACGAGATAGACGGCCAGGCGTTTCTGCGTACCCGCCTCGGTCAGGTCGAAGCCGGACCCGTCATCGAGCACCACCCGCAGCGCGAGCGGCCCCTTGCCCGGTCGCGGCGGGGCCGGGGGCAGGTTGTCGCGCCAGCGCAGCCAGCCAGCCCGGGCCAGATGAGTCACAAGGTGGAGCGGCACCGCCCTGTCATCGCCCGCGTCGCCGCCGACCAGGATGTCAAGGAACTTGCCGTGCCTGGTCACACCGCTCACGGTCAGCCCGGCGAGGGCGGAAAGCGGCGGATCGTAGGTCTTCAGCACCGATATCGCGGCCACGTCCACGCGGGCGACGGCATGGCCGACGGCGCGCTCGCGCAAGAAGATAGCGAGCGCCTCCACCTCCGGCAGCTCCGGCATGCCTAAAGTCTGCCTGACCAGGAGCGTGGTGAGAACCAGCCCGGTGTGGCAGGGCCCCCGCAGACCTGCTGGTGGTACGCACCGCGCAGCCGTTAAGGAAACTTCTGGGTTTTACCTGCGGCACCCCGAGCCACGGCCGGAAGATTGCCGGAGAGCGCTGCGCTCCATCCACCCGTCTGGCGCGTCAGCAACCGGGGGATCCGGGGGGGGCCCGGGACCGGTATCACCGCGCGGCAGCAAAGCGGGGGGTCCGGGGGGTCGCCCCCCCGGGCTAGTACAAGATGTCGGGAAGTCGGCCGAACGCCGACGAACAGGGTGGGCGAGGAGGGATTTGAACCCTCACGTCCTTGCGGACACACGGACCTGAACCGTGCGCGTCTGCCATTCCGCCACCCGCCCTGGGCAGGGAGCAAGGTTAGCACGCCGCCGGAGCACCCCACTGCGCCGATACGATCGTAGGCGAGGAGGGAGGGAGGTACCTCGTTGGGAGTTCTGCAGCGCTTCGAGCGCCGTCTGGAGGGCTTGGTCGAGGGCGCCTTTGCGCGCGCCTTCAAGTCGGAGCTCGAGCCGGTCGAGATCGCCAGCGCCGTGCAGCGTGAGATGGACGAGCGTGCTGCCATCGTCGCGCAGGGCCGGACACTGGTGCCGAACGACTTCGTGGTCGAACTGGCGGAGACGGACAACGAGCGGCTTGCGGTCTACGCGGGCAGCCTCGGCGTGGAACTCGCCAACCTGGCCCGTGATTACGCCAAGGAGCAGGGCTACTCGTTCGTGGGGCCGGTCCGCATGCGGTTCCAGGGCGTGCCCGAGCTGACCACGGGAACCTTCCGCATTCGCTCGGGGGTGATCAGGGGATCCACCGTCGAAGGCGGCGAGATCCGTCAGCCCGTGAGTGACCTGCCCCGCCCGCAGGCGGGCTTCGTCGGCCGGCCGCGACTGGTTGTGTCCGGCGGCGGGATGTCGGCGGATGGCAGTTCTTACGGTGGTGACCAGCAGACGTATGAACTGGCCACGCCGGTGACGCTGCTCGGCAGGGGCACCGACTGCGATCTGCGGCTGGTGGACCCTGGCGTCTCACGGCATCATGCGGAGCTGCGGGTCGAAGACGGCGAGGTCGTCGTCGTGGATCTGGGCTCAACCAACGGTACGTTCGTCAATGGCCAGCCGATCAGGCGCGCTTCGCTGGCCGATGGCGCGCGTGTGACTATTGGCCGGACCACCATGACGTTCCACGCCGACCCGGCGCACTGACCCGACCGACCCAAGGAAGCATCGCCCGATGAACGAGCTGACCCTCACCCTCATCCGGCTGGCATTCCTGGCCGTGCTGTGGCTTTTTGTCATCGCCGCGGTGGGGGTCGTGCGGACGGACATGTTCGGTCAGTCCTCCTCCCGCAAGGCGGCCCGCCGGGCGGCACGCCAGCGGCAGCAGAATCAGCGGCCGACCAGACCGCCGCGCAGCAGGCGCGGCGTGCCGGGGCGGCTGATGATCACCCAGGGTCCGCTCGCGGGCACTACGCTCGGCCTTACCGACCAGCAGATCACGCTCGGTCGGGCCAATGACGCCACACTGGTGCTCAACGATGACTACGCTTCGAGCCGACATGCCCGTCTATTCCCGCAAGACGGGCAGTGGATCGTTGAGGATCTCGGCTCGACCAACGGAACCTACCTCGACCGTCAGAAGGTGACCCGACCGACCCCGGTGCCGGTCGGCGTGCCGATCCGAATCGGCAAGACCGTTCTGGAACTGCGCAAATGACACTTGCACTCCGCTACGCGGTTCGCTCAGACGTCGGTCTCCTCCGCGAGGGGAACGAAGACTCGGCGTATGCGGGCCCGCGCCTGCTCGCCGTGGCCGACGGCATGGGTGGCCACGCCGCGGGCGAGGTGGCGAGTGCCGTGGCCATCTCAGCGCTCGCCCATCTCGACGACGACGTGCCTGGCACCGATCTCGTCGATGCCCTCGGCGGTGCGGTGCGGGAGGCCAATACGACCCTGCGCGAGATGGTGGTGGCCAACCCCGCGCTTGATGGCATGGGCACCACGCTCACCGCGATGCTCTGGTCGGGGCAGCGGGTCGCGCTCGTCCATATCGGCGACTCGCGCGCCTACCTGCTGCGCGACGGTGAGCTTTACCAGATCACCCATGACCACACGCTGGTTCAGCGGCTGCAGGACGAGGGCCGCATCAGCCCGGACGAAGCGGCCACGCACCCGCAGCGGTCGCTGATCCTGCGCGCGCTCGACGGACGGGGTGAGGTCGAGCCCGACCTGTCGCTGCGAGAGGCCAGGGTCGGCGACCGATATATGCTCTGCTCGGACGGGCTGTCGGGCGTGGTGAGCGCGGAAACGCTGCACCGGACCCTCACCACCGTCACCGAACCTGACCGTGTGGTCGTCCAGCTGGTGGAGCTGGCCAACCGGGGCGGCGGTCCCGACAACATCACGTGCATCGTCGCCGACGTCGTTGACAGTGCCAAAGCCACGCGCGCACCCACCGACGTTCCGGTACTTGCGGGCGCGGCGTCGAACGGCCGGAGCGTGCCCCAGCAGCCGGTGACACGGCCAGACACACCGGCCGGACGGGCCAAGGCGCTCACCAACACCGCGCCACAGCCGGTCATCAACGGCATTCCGCGAGTCGGTTCGGCCAACAGCCACGACGGCGGCGCCGGCCCGGCCGCGGACCACGGTGACGGGACCGCCGCTGAGTTGCGGTCACGCCGGCGGTGGCCAATCGTCACCAGCGTTCTGGTCGTGCTGTTCGCCGTCGTCGCCGGCGGCGCATTCGCCGGGTGGCGGTACTCACAGAGCCAGTATTACGTCGCCGCCGACGGCGGCCAGGTCGCGATCTTCCGCGGCATCAACCAGAAGGTTGCCGGTATGAGCCTGCGGTCGGTCTACCAGCGCACTGGCATCTCGCTCACCGCGGTCCCTGTGGATGACCGGACCAGAATCACCGCCACGATCCAGGCCACCGGCCTGGCGGACGCCCAGCGTATCGTCGCCCACGTCGCACAGGAGGTGCAGACCTGCCGCACCGCGCAGGCCAAGGTGGCGCAGTGGCAGACGGTGATCGCCCACTGGCCGAAGCCGGTCAAGGGTAAGAAACCGATACCGAAGCCGCCGCGGCCGCCCGTACCCCTGTACTGCCCGCCGGCGCCGGGCACGGCGTCGCCCGGCGGCGCGCAGGCGACCGCGACGCCGACCGCTGGAGCCGCCCAGTGAGCGCCGCCGCGGCGGCGCCACCCAGCGGAAGCCTCGCGCCCGCGCCGATGCCGCGCAAACGCCGCAGCACCGAGCTGACCATGCTGGTGTTCGCCGTCCTGATCACCCTGTTCGCGTACGTCAACGTCGGATTCGGGATCAACGGCAAGCTGCCCGCTGGCGCGTTCGGCTATGGCCTGCTGTTCGCCGCGCTGGTCGTCGCCGCGCACCTCGCGGTGCGCAGGTTCGCGCCGTGGGCTGACCCGCTGCTGCTGCCGCTGGCCGCCATACTCAACGGCCTCGGGCTTGTGATGATCCACCGGCTTCAGCTGGCCAGCCAGGCCGGCCTGGTACGGGGGAACACGCTGGCCGCATCGGCGACGACCACCCAGCTGATGTGGAGCGCGCTCGGGATCGTGGCGTTCGTGCTCGTGCTCGTGTTCGTCCGCGAGGTGCGGACGCTGCAGCGCTACACGTACACGCTCGGCGGCATCGGGCTGGTCCTGCTGGCCATCCCCGCGCTGCTGCCAAGTTCGATGAGCGCGATCAACGGCGCCAAGGTGTGGATCCTGCTCGGCGGGTTCTCCATCCAGCCCGGTGAGTTCGCCAAGCTGGCGCTCGCGGTCTTTTTCGCCGGGTACCTGGTGGTGAAGCGCGACGTGCTCGCGCTGGCCGGCCGCCGCGTGCTCGGCATCGACCTGCCCCGCGCGCGCGATCTTGGTCCGGTGCTCGTCGCCTGGGGGGCCAGCCTGATGATCCTGGTGTTCGAGTCCGACATCGGCACGTCCGCGATGTTCTTCGGGTTGTTCGTAGCGATGATCTACATTGCCACGCAGCGCACCTCGTGGCTGCTCATCGGCTTCCTGCTGTTCCTGTTCGGCGTGCTGATCACCGCCACGCTCTTCTCCCACGTCGGGGCGCGTTTCGACAGCTGGCTGCATACCTTCGCGCCGGCGAACATCAACTGCGACCCGGCGACCCAGGCGCACTGCGCACCCTCCTACCAGCTTGCGCAGGGTGTCTATGGCATGGGCTACGGCGGGGTGCTTGGCCGGGGCTGGGGCCAGGGCCAGCCGTACCTGACACCGCTGGCGCAGAGCGACTTCATCGTCTCCTCCTTCGGCGAGGAACTCGGCCTCACCGGGCTGATGGCGATCCTGCTCATCTACGGCATGATCGTCCAACGCGGCCTGCGCGCGGCGCTCACCGTCCGTGATCCCTTCTCCAAGCTGTTCGCCGGTGGTCTTTCGTTCGTGCTCGGCCTTCAGGTGTTCGTGATCGTCGGAGGGGTCACCCGGCTGATCCCGCTGACCGGCATCACCACACCATTCCTCTCGCAGGGCGGCTCGTCGCTAGTGGCAAGCTGGATCCTGATCGCGCTGCTGATGCGCGTCAGCGACAGCGCACGCCGACCGGCGCCCCAGCCGATTCAGGAGGAGGGCATGACCCAGGTGGTGAGGGTCACATGAACCGGGCGCTGCGCCGTATCTCCATCGCCAGCCTGCTGATGTTTGGCGTGCTGCTGCTGAATGTGAACTACCTGCAGGCTTTCCAGGCCGACAGCCTGACCGCCAGGCCGGCCAACGTCCGCGCCTTCGAGCAGCAGTTCCAGCAGCAGCGCGGCGAGATCGTGGCCGCGGATGGCGCGGTCCTGGCCAAGTCCGTCCCGACCAAGAACACCGTCTACAAGTTCCAGCGGGTGTACCCGGACGGGCCGCTCTACTCGGCCGTCACCGGCTACGACTCGATCTTCGGCGCGAGCGGGCTGGAACTCGCCGAGGACAAGCTGCTGTCCGGCAGCGATCCGAAGCTGCTCGTCCGCAACTTCGTTAACATGATCACCGGCAAGAAGCCGCAGGGCGCCCAGGTCGTCACCAGCATCGACCCCAAGGCCCAGCGCGCCGCCTTCGACGCCTTGCGGCACACGGGCAAGTCCGGCGGGCTGGTTGCGCTGAACCCGGCGACCGGCGCGATCATCGCCATGGTGGACGCGCCGACATTTGACCCGAACAAGTACACGACCTTCAGTGGCGCTACGCTCGACAAGATCGACAGTGCGTACCGTGCCGACCCGGCCCAGCCGCTGCTCAACCGCGCGGTCAACGAGACCTACCCACCGGGCTCCACGTTCAAGGTGGTCACGAGCTCGGCATTGTTCTCTGCGGGCAGCTACAACCCACAGACACCGGTCGACGCGCCGACGCAGCTCAACCTGCCGGGCAGCGCCACCAAGCTGATCAACTTCGACGGGCTGCCGTGCGGCGGCGGCGGCCAGGTACAGGTCATCTATGCGTTCACGGTGTCGTGCAACACCGTGTTCGGCAACCTGGGCATGAAGATCCGCAGCCCCGCGCTGCACGCGCAAGCGAACAAGTTCGGCATGAACGACCCGAACCTCACCATCCCGATACCAGTCTCGCAGAGCAACTCCCCGCTGCTCACCGACAAGGCCCAGACAGCCCTGTCGGCGGTCGGGCAGTTCGACGACACCGTGACGCCGCTGCAGGAAGCGATGTTCTCCGCGGCGATCGCCAATGGCGGCGCGCTGATGCGGCCCTACATGGTGCAGAAGGTCGAGGCACAGGATCTGTCCAGTGTCGAGTCGACGTCACCACAGGTGTACAGGCAGACCGTGACGGCTCCGGTGGCCGACCAGGTGAAGTCGATGATGCTCAGCGTCACGGAGGACCCTGCGGGCACCGCGCACGCCGCCTCGGCCGACGTCAGGGCCAGTGGCATCACGGTCGGGGCGAAGACGGGGACGGCGCAGACCGGCATCAACAACACGGGGCTCGATGACGCGGTTTTCACCTGTTTTGCCCAATCTGGCAACCAGCGGATCGCTATCGGCGTCGTCGTAAAGGCAGGCGGTGAGGGCGCCGACGCGGCCGCACCCATTGCCATGGCGGTCATCAAGGCGTACCTGGGGCAGCAATGAGCGGAACCGGCCCAGCCAACGGGCCAGAACCACGCGAACCGGCCTTCGCGCAGCCGACGGCCGGTGGCGCCGTTATGCCTGCTGATGGCGCCAGGCACGGTGACGGGGGGGTGGCCCATGCGGGCCCGACGGCCGACGGCCGCGCCGCCGACCGCGCCGCCTTTGGCGCCACGAAAGCTGGTGAGCCCGCCCGGCCTGATGAGCCCGCTGCGGCTGGTGACGGGTCGGTACCTGGCGTCCTGCTGAGCAGCCGGTACCGGCTCGAACAGCGCATCGCCGCCGGTGGGATGGGTGAGGTCTGGCGCGGCATCGACGAGGTGCTCGGCCGCCCGGTCGCGATCAAACTGCTCAGGCACGCCTACCTCGGGGACCAGGCGCTGGCGTCGCGCTTCCGCGCGGAGGCGCGCTACGCTGCGGCGCTCTCCCATCCGGGCATCGCGCAGGTCTTCGACTACGGTGAGCACGACTCAGGCACGGGCAACCGTGCCTACCTGGTGATGGAACTCGTGCCTGGCGAGCCGCTGTCGGCCATCCTGGCCCGCGCCGGGAGCCTGTCCGCCGACGTGACGCTCGACATCATCGCCCAGGCGGCGAGCGCGCTGCAGGCGGCACATGCCTCGGGCATCGTGCACCGTGACATCAAGCCGGGAAACGTGCTTGTCACCGCGGCCGGGCGCGTGAAGATCACGGACTTCGGTATCGCGCGGGCCGTGCAGGCCGCCCAGGCGGGCCACCTCACCCAGACCGGAATGGTGATGGGCACGGCGCAGTACGTGTCGCCCGAGCAAGCGAGCGGGCTGCGGGTCACCCACGCTTCCGATGTGTACTCGCTCGGCGTCGTCGCCTACGAGTGCCTGGCCGGCGCCCCGCCGTTCGCCTCCGACGTCCTGATCGCGCTGGCTCTTGCGCACGTGCGCGAGCGGCCACCGCCGCTGCCCGCCAGCGTGCCCCGGCCGGTGAGCGACATGGTGATGCGAATGCTGGCCAAGCGGCCGGAAGACCGGCCAGCCAGCGCGCAGGCGGTCGCCGACCGCGCCGCCGCGCTGCAGGACGCCCTGCCGACCGCCGGACCCGGCCTCGCCGATGTCACCTCGGACGAAGCGGCCGAGTGGTTCTCCGAGGAGACGCCGACCAGCCCGCGGCTGCACGACGGTGCTACGACGCAGTTGCCCATCAATGATCCAGAACGGCTGCCGCACGCGAGACGCCGGCCGATTCAGCGTCGCGCCCTCGTGGTGGCCGCACTGAGCGTTACCATTCTCGGACTGGGTGGCGTCACGGCGGCGCTGATGGTCAACGATCACCACGCGGCGGCCACCGGCGGGTCTGGCAGCCCGTCCCCTCACGTCAGCACGTCGCCGACGCACAGCGCTCACCACCGTGTGCGGTCCACGCCCAGCCAGGGCCCGCCCGCCGTGAGCGTCGTGATCCCGTCGGCGTCCGCCCAGCCGAGCCAGACGATGTCGGCGTCGCCCACGCCATCGGCGACGCCCACGCTAACGGCGTCGCCCACGCCATCGGCGTCGCCAACCTCAACGGTGTCGACCACGCCCACACAGTCGTCGACGCCGACCCCGTAAGCTCACCGGTGGCACGGTGACAGCCGACCGCAGGGATGACCAGGATCCAGGACGGTAGCGAAAAAGTGCGAGACATGACTCAGCCCCGGCTCCTCGGTGGCCGCTACGAACTCGACGGTGTCGTCGGGCGCGGCGGCATGGCCGAGGTCTACCGCGCGCGTGACATCCGCCTGGACCGTATCGTCGCCGTCAAGACGCTCCGTGACGACCTGGCCCGCGACCCGACCTTCCAGGCCCGCTTCCGCAGGGAAGCCCAGTCGGCCGCCTCCCTCAACCACCCGTCCATCATCGCCGTGTACGACACCGGCGAGGACATGGTCGGCCCCACACCTCAGCCGTACATCGTGATGGAGTACGTGGACGGCCGCACCCTGCGCGACCTGCTCCGCGACGACCGGCGCCTGCTGCCGGAACGGGCTCTCGAGATCGTCGACGGCACCCTGCGGGCGCTCGACTACAGCCACCGTAACGGCATCGTGCACCGCGACATCAAGCCGGCCAACGTGATGCTCACGCGCACCGGTGACGTCAAAGTCATGGATTTCGGCATCGCCCGCGCGCTGTCCGACAGCCAGGTCACCATGACCCAGACCGCGCAGGTGATCGGCACCGCACAGTACCTGTCACCCGAGCAGGCGCGCGGCGAGCGGGTCGATGCGCGGAGCGACCTGTACTCGACCGGGTGCCTGCTGTACGAGCTGCTCACCGGCCGCCCGCCGTTCAGCGGTGACTCGCCGGTGGCCATCGCCTACCAGCACGTCCGCGAGAACCCGGTGCCGCCGTCGCAGATCGACCCCGAGATCCCGCGCTGGGCCGATGCGATCGTGCTCAAGGCCATGGCGAAGAGCCCGGCTGATCGGTATCAGGACGCGGCCGAGATGCGCGCCGACATCCAGCGCGCGATGTCGGGCATGCCGGTCGCCCCGCCGCCCGCCGAGATGTTCCAGCCCACCCAGCGCATGGGCGGCCCGACCATGGCGGCGCCACCGACCGCGGCGATCCCCGGCTACGACTACGGCAGGGGCGAGGAGCCGCCGCCCGGCAACCGCAGGCGTGCGGTGCTGTGGGTGCTGTTCGGCCTGGTCGTGCTGGCCGCGGTCATCGCCGTCGCGTACGTCGTGCTCGCGGGAGGTGGCGGCAAGACGTATCCCATTCCTGATGTCCGCGGGCTCACCCAGCAGCAGGCCAGCCAGAAGATCGTGGCCCAGCATCTGCAGCCGCAGTTCAGCAACCAGAATTCGGCGTCAGTGGCGAAGGGCCACGTCATAGGCACGAACCCGGCCTGGGGCACGTTGGTGCCCGCCAACAGCGTGGTCAAGGTCTTCCTGTCGGTCGGCCAGCGGCAGGTAAGCGTGCCCGGCGTGGTCGGTGAGGATGTCAACACGGCGCAGAACAAGCTGACGAACGCCGGGCTCACTCCGGTGGTCAAGACGGACACCACGTCGACCGCGGCGGCGAACACGGTGGTCAAGCAGAGCCCGGCCGCGGGCACCAGCGTGGCGCCCAACGCCAGCGTCACCATCTACGTGTCGGCCGGCGGCACCACGGTCAAGAACGTGGTGGGGCTGCAGGTGAGCAGCGCGCAGTCGCTGCTGCAGAACCAGGGGTTCAAGGTGAGCATTCAGCAGCTTCCGGGCCCGGACAACACCGCGCCGAACACCGTGTGGCAGCAGCAGCCCAACGCGGGCACCACGCTGGCGCAGGGCAGCACGGTCACTATCTTCGTGCAGCCCGCCACGCCGAGCCCGCCGCCGACCACGGCCTCGCCCTCACCCACGGCGACGGATACCACGAAAACGCCAAGTCCTCCGGGGCACTGACCAAGCGCCCGGGGTCCAACCGGCACTGGCCGATCGGCACTGCACTGGCTGCGGCGCGTCAGCCGGTAACGCCCACCCGGTCGATCGGCAGGTGCAGCGTCGCCCAGGGAAATACGAGGAACCAGAGCACCGCGACGACGAGCGCGATGATGAGCACCAGCGACACGAGCTTGCTGGCCGGACCGCCAGGCAGCGCCCGCCACAGCCATCCGTACACCGCTCAGCCCGCCTGTCCCAGCCGGGGGCTGGCGCTGGTCAGAACGCCGGAGACGATGATCCGGTGCGTACCTGTCCACGGCGGATCGCAGGTGATGAGGGTGATCAGCCGCTGGCTGGGCCGTGCGCGGGGATGCCCGGGCACGGGATCGAGCACGCTGACGTCCGTGGGAAGCACCGCCTGGGTTCCCGTGACCCGGTATTCGTACCTGTTCACCTTCGTGTCGATGATGACGAGATCACCTACGCTCAGGTCGGGCAGGTGGTAGAAGGGGTTTCCTGCCGTAACACGATGCGCCGCGACCGCGAAATTGCCCAGCTGACCGGGCAGTGCCGTACCAGGGACGTGGCCGGGCCCGAGCCCGAGCTGCGGCAGGCTGGTGCCCTCGACGATCGCGAACCGCCAGTGCCGGCCGAACCGGGGAATCTCGATGAATGCGAAAGGCTTGCCGAGCACCAGATGGATGGGATCGGGCAGCGGACGGGAGGAGCCAGTGTGACGCTCCTGCTGCCACTGGTGGTTCAGCTCGCTGGCGAATGCGTGCTGCGCCCGGCCGGCCTGGATACCGGTTCCCCAGACGAGATACATGGCAAAAAGCAGAATAACCACGCCCGCGGTCAGGCAGAGCTCACCGAACGCCCGGAAGAAGACTCGCATTGCCCCAAACCACCGCATTACCGTACGTCACAGATCCGTTGGCTACACAGCGTACATGACTCGTCGCAATCAGACGTCAGTTCGCCATTGCGCGCGCTTCGGCGCCCGGCGCCGCGTGGCCTTCACACCAACCGGCGCCCGCCAGCAACTACGCTAACCGGCAGGAACCAATCAGGAGACCACCGTGCCTAAGTCCCGCGTAAGAAAGAAGGCGGTCTACACCCCGCCGCCAAGGTCCACGAAGTCGAAGGTCAGCCCGCGCTGGCTGGTGCCGGCGATGGTGTTCTGCCTGCTGTTCGGGCTCGCCTGGATCGCCGTGTTCTACATCACGAGCGGTCAGCTGGCGGTGATGAGCACCTTCGGCAACTGGAACCTGCTGATCGGCTTCGCCTTCATCATCGGGGGCGTGGTCCTTTCCACGCGCTGGCGTTAACAGCACGGCCGCCGCGACGTCACCCGCGGACAACGGCTTACACGCCTGTAATTCATTCACAGGGTTATCCACAACCTGTGGGCAACTGCCGCGCGGCCCGCGAGCCGGGGTCACGGGACAAGCTGATGCGTGCGGATCACGGTAGCGATGATCAACAGGGCCAGGATCGCCGCCGTGGCGCCGGCCTGCACAAGCGTGCGCTGGTTACGCGGGGCGTACGCGTATGCCGCCGTCAGCGCCGCGCCGGTGATAAGGCCGCCCACGTGGGCCTGCCATGCGATGGACGGGATCGTGAAGCTGATCACCAGGTTCAGGACGATCAGGACGATGATTCCCCGTGGGTCGAGCCGTAGCCGCCTGGCGACCACGAACCACGCGCCGAACAGGCCGAAGATCGCGCCAGAGGCACCCACCGATGGCAGGTTCGGCTGGCCGATCACATAGATGAACACCGAGCCGCCCAGCGCGCTCAGCAGGTACACCGCCGTGAACCTGAGGCGGCCGAGCGCCTGCTCGAGCGGCGGCCCGACCACGTAAAGGGCCCACATGTTGAACAGGATGTGCAGCGGCGACGGGGCCTCGTGCAGGAATGCTCCCGTGATCAGCCGGTACCACTCACCCGCCCCGACACCGACGAGATGGCTGGAGATCACCGGGTCATATGCCCGGCCGACCATCTCGAAGTAGTGGATGATCTTGTTGTTGGCCAGCTCACCAACGTAGACGATGATGTTGATGGCCATGAGCACCCAGGTGACGCGGGTACCCGCCGCCATCCGGCCGCCGAAGACGGTCCGCGCCGTCGGTGTCGCACGGCCGCCCTCGCGCACGCACTCCATGCACTGCTGCCCGACCGGCGCGGCGCGGAGGCAGTCCGGGCAGGCATAACGGCCGCATCGGACACATGACAGATACGTCTCGCGGCCGGGATGGCGGAAACAGGTCGAAACTGGCGGGCCGCCCGTGGGGCTGCCCGTGGTGTCGGGGGCGTTCACGGTCCTATCCGATGATTGGCTTCAGCCACGATCCACGGTAACCGACTCGAGCACCACATCCTCCACCGGACGATCCTGGCGCCCGGTCTTCATGTGGCTGATCCTGTCCACCACTTCGCTGCCCTGTGTGACCTCGCCGAAGATGGTGTGCTTGCCGTTCAGCCATGGCGTCGGGGCCACGGTGACGAAGAACTGTGAGCCGTTGGTCCCCGGGCCGGAGTTGGCCATGGCCAGCAGGTAGGGCCGGTCGAAGGCGAGGTCCGGGTGGATCTCGTCGGCGAACTGGTAGCCGGGCCCGCCCGTGCCGGTGCCGAGCGGGTCCCCGCCCTGAATCATGAAGTCAGGGATGACCCGGTGGAAGACCGTACCGTCGTACAGCCTGGCCGTCGTCTTCTTGCGGCTGCGCGGATCTGTCCACTCACGCCCGCCCTCCGCGAGTTCGGTGAAGTTTCGCACCGTCTTGGGTGCGTGATCGGGAAACAGCCGGGCCACAACCGTGCCCTGATTCGTCTGCAACGTCACTGTGAGCGTCTCTGCCATGGCAGGCATCCTCCCACGAGCGAGCCGGGGTTGTGAGACGCGTCAGCATGCGTTAGCCGTTTAGCTACCTTGTTGTCCAGCGCGTTGCGTGCGTCACCAGGAGGATTGACGCCCGTTTTCAGGGGAAGTCTGTCAAACGGGAGCAACCTCGGGAGGTTGACGTGTCGCTCAGCATGAAAAGACGGCAGGCCGATGCGGTGACGCCACCCGTGCGCGAGCGCGCACGACAGGCGGCCCGCCAGCTGGGGCCGGTCGCGAAGAGCGCGCAGCGCAACGCGGCGGACCGGATACATGGCGCCCGCTCATGGGCCGCGCCGCGAATCGAGCAAGCGGCCCACACCGTCCGCAAGGACGTGGGACCGAAGGTCTCAAGCATTCTTGAGGCGACAGCGCAACGGATAGAGCCCGCGCAGACGAAGGCGAAGAAACTCGGCCGACGGGCCAGCCGCCAGGCGCGCCAGACATCGCAGGACGTCAGCGCGCAGCGCGCGAAGATTCTCAGCGCGCGCAGCAGCGACCGGAGCTGGCCGAAGGCGCTGGGCGGGCTCGCGTTTGCTCTGGCGACGGCGGGCGCGATCGTTACGGTCGTGCTGCGCCGCAGGGGAAACGGCCAATCGGACAGTGACGGGGCGGCGGGCGAGAACGAGACGGGCGAACCGAAGCCCGCAGCCGACGCCGAGGCCGCCTTCGACGGCCAGGTTCGGGCGCAGTAGGCACCCGGTCGTCCCTGCGCCTGGCAGGCGTCTCGACTATTGCGCGCCCGTAGCCGCTAGCTAATGCGGCGTCGCGTTAGCTCGTTGCGGGTGCGGTGAGCCAGCAGTCGGGTCGGGCGAGGTCCCGGCCGCTGGCACCGTCGAGTGGTTTCCTCGGGCTGCTGACGGGCAGTCCCGAGGGCCGGATGCTGCCCTCGTAGCCGTCCCGGCTGGCCAGGTAGATCGCGCCAGGTGTTCCCTGAGTGCGGAGCTATCGGGCCAGCTGACGGGTCAGCGCCGCGCGGAGCCAGCGGCGGTGCGACCGGCAGGCCGACCGGCGGGCCGACCGGCAGGCCGACCGGCAGGGCGCCGCACGCCCTGCTTTGGCAGCCGCACGGTCACCGTGGTGCCAAGGCCCTCTTGCGACTCGACACCCATCTCGCCGCCATGGTCGACGATGATCGTGCGCGAAATGGACAAGCCAAGACCGGTGCCGGGAAATGAGCGCGCCATGGCATTGGAGGCCCGGAAGAACCGGCTGAACAGGTTCTTCTTGTCCCGATCCGGGATGCCGATGCCCGTGTCGCCGATCCGTACTTCTACCCACGGGTCATCGCTGATGGCCGTCACGGTCACCTTTCCGCCCGCTGGCGTGAACTTCACGGCATTCGAGAGCAGGTTCATCAGCACGCGGTCGAGCTGGCTGGCGTCGCCGCTCACGATGAGGCCGCGCGTACGACCCGCTGCCCGGACCGTGACCTGGCCCGCTTCAGCCACTGGCTGGATCGTCCGGACGGTGGCAGCGATGGCCTCAGTCAGGTCAACCGAAGCCCTCTTGACCGGCGATACCCCGAGCTCGATCCTCGACAGCATGAGAATGTCCTCGATCAGGCTCTGCAGCAGGAACGCGTTGCGGCCGATGGTGTCGAGCATCACCTTCTGCCCGGCGGTCAAAGGCTCTGACTCCTCCTCCGTCAGCAGCTCCACATAGCCCGCGATGCTGGTCAGCGGCGTGCGCAGCTCATGTGACACCGTGGCCAGGAAATCGGTTCGCGCCCGGTCGAGCGCCTTGAGGTCCGCGACGAGACGGTTCTCCGCCTCGTAGATACGGGCGTGGTTGAGCCCCCTGCCGATGTCGGCCGCGATCGACTCGAACGCCTCGATCTCGGCGGCGGTCCACGGGCGCCCGGGGCTCAGACGGTCGGCCACGACCAGCCCGGTGAGCTCACCGTTGGAGCCGAACGGCGTGAGTATGTGCGATACCACGCCGACTTTGAGCATGATCTCGCGAATGTAATCGGGAACGGCGTTGCCTTCTTCGCCGCGAAGGTCCTGGATCACCTGGCTGGTGTTGTGCGCGAGCAGCTCGGCGAACCAGGCCATGATGCGGTCTTGCTCATTGCTTGGCTGCCCGGTCATGAAGTCGGCGGGAAGCACCCAGTCATGCGCATGACCCTCTGGCGGGCCCATGCGCCCATCCTCGATGAGATGCAAGTAGGCGACGTCGGCGTCCAGGCTCTGGTCGATGGTGCTGACGGCCTCGTGGATGACGTCCTTGGCGCTGAGCGACGCACGGATACGGTTGCCAGCTTCCCTGGCGACCTCACGCAGCCGAGCGTGTTCCTGCTCCGCGCGGCGCCACAGCTCGCGTTCGTCGGCGAGGGCATTGACCAGGCGTGCGGCCTCCCGGATCTCGGCAGGACCGGCCACAGGGGCGCGGGCCGCATCATCACCGGCGACGAGCTGCCGCAGGGTAGCTGTCAGCTCGCACAGCGGATTACTGACTGCACTCCGTGTCACACCCCTTACTATATGTACGGTTGCGCTGGGTAGACAGTGTTGCTTGTGGAGGTCAGAAGAGCGGCGCGATGTGGCGGCTCAGGTGACAGGGCTTGCAAACGTCGGCGGGGTGGCGGCCGCCCCGACGGTCACGCCGACGGTCGCGGTGGCTGCCGCTGTGCTTACCCGGGACGCCGGCTGCCAGCCGGTGGAGGTCTGGGAGAGGCTCGCCCGGGCATGCGACTGTGGCCCGAATCATCCGCTACCTGATGAATTTGATCCTGCTATCTGCAAGTCTGCGGTCGGCGGGCTCGTCTCGGACAAACTGCCCCGAGGTTTCCCTTGGGAAGCCTGAATTGTCGTACCTCCCCGATAGCATGTTCGAAGACAGTTGGTTGGCACCTATCCGGGTGAGGTGACCTGCATGACCGCACGTGGCCGCGCGCGCCGCCCGCAGCGCCGTGTTCCGGCGCCGACGACGCCCGCGATGGCCCAACCGCCCGCGATGGCCCAGCCGCGGGTGCCGGTTGCCGCGGGGCGGAGGCGGGCGGCAACGTCGGCCGGTGGTGGGCAAGGACGGGCGGCTGCGCGCCGGCTGGTCGCCGACCAAGTGGCGGTGGAGCTGGCCGCGGCGGACGAGGCGGTGGTGGACCTGGTGGTGGCCGAGCCGTCGGAGGAGGAGCTGTGGGGGCTGGCGCCGGATCCGCTGAGTGATCGCGATGACAGCCCGGAGTGTGAGGTGGCGTCCGGCGTGTTGGTCGCGGAGCTGGCCGCGGCGGCCGCGCGGGAGCGGTGGGTGCCGCCGGAGCTGGCGCTGGTGTGCCCGGCCGGGACGCGGCCCCGGGTCGCGTCGGGTCCGGGCGTGGGCCTGGTGGGGACCGGTGAGTTCCCCGGGTTCGCCGCGGGCGGGGTGCTGGACACGCTGGCGCCGGGGCCGGTGCTGGCCGGGTTCGCCGCGGACGCCGACGCGGGCGGGCTGGGCCGGCTCAGCGATGACGAGCTGGTCGGGGTGGTGCGCGGGTGGCGGCGACTGGGGAGCTGGGTCGTTGCTGGGGAGCTGGCGGCGGTGGCGGAGCTTGCGGACCGCCGGTACGGCCAGGCGGCCGCGCTCGGCGAAAGCCCGGACCGCGCCGCCGCCAGCCTGGAGGCGGAGCTGGCCTGCGCGCTGACGCTGACCGCCCGCGGCGCGCAGGCGCTGGTGGAGCGGGCGGGTGAGCTGGCCCGGCTGCCGGGCACCGCGGCCGCGCTGCGGGCGGGCGTGATCGACGAGTTCCGGGCGCGGGTGATCGCCGACCAGCTGTCCGTGCTCGACGTGGCCGATGCCCGGCGGGCCGAGGACAGACTGTTAGCCACGGCCAGCGGCCAGACCAGCGGCCAGCTACGGGCGGCAGCCGCGCGGGCGGTGCTCGCGGCCGACCCGGAGGCGGCGGTGCGCCGGCGAGAGCAGGCACAGCGTGACGCCCGCGTCGAGGTATGGGGCGAGCCCGCCGGGACCGCCGCGATCGCCGGCCGCGATCTGCCCCCCGCCGAGGTGCTCGCCGCCGACAAACGGATCAGCGCGCTGGCCCGGCGGCTCAAGCACGACGGCGCCCACGGCAGCATGGACCACCTGCGCGCCAAGGTCTACCTCGCCCTGCTGGCCGGCATCCCCGTGCAGGAACTGGCGCCCAATGCCGTCAGGCCTGACCGCCCCAGTGCCCAAGACGGCGCCAGTGCCCCGGCAAGTGCGGACCCCCCGGACGGTGCGGACCCCTCGGAAGGCGACGGTGCCCCACAACGCGACGGTGCCCCACAAGGCGACGGTGCCGGTGCCGCGTACGGGGACATGGGTTCGCACGAGGCCGCCGCCGAGGACGCCGAGGACGCCGAGGACGCCGGAGACGCAGACACCGAAGACATCGACGACGCCCATACGACAGAACCAGACCCGCTTGCTGGCCTGGCTGGGCGGATCAACCTCAATGTGCCACTGGCCACCCTGCTAGGGCTGTCACAGCAGCCCGGTGAGGTCGCCGGCTTTGGGCCGGTCGACGCCGTCACCGCCCGCCGCCTCGCCGAAACCGCCGGCACCAGCTCCGCCACCAGGTGGTGCGTCACCATCACCGACCAGCACGGCCACCCAGTCGGCCACGGCTGCGCCACCCGCCGCCGCATACACCCTGCCAACAGCGTTGAAGATCATGATGGCGGCGGGCCGGGTCGACGCGCCGACTTGAACCTTGTGATCAAGATAAAACCGCTGGCGGGGCCGACTTGCCGGCACGAGCGGGAAACCCACGGGTATCAGCCATCCCCGTCCCTGCGGCACCTGATCGAGGTACGCACCACGACGTGCACGTTCCCGGGGTGCCGACGCCCCGCCGTTCAGTGCGACCAGGACCACACGGTGCCTTACGACCAGGGCGGTCGCACTTGCGAATGCAACCTCGCTCCGGCCTGCAGGTTCCACCACCAGGTCAAACAGGCCTGCGGCTGGAAACTCGAACAGCCCGAACCCGGCATCATGCGCTGGACCACCCCATCGGGCCGCACCTATACGGTCACCCCAGACCACGACCCGCCCTGAGCCGCGCACTCTGGCGTATCCGATCCCGCTTCAGCCACCCCGCCAATTCCGGCCCGCGCGGCCGGGCTTGATAGCTTTACTTAGTAAGTATACGCTTACTTCCTATGCACGGTGACATCCGGGACACCACCACCGGACGGGAGTGACCCAGGCATGGCCAAGCAGCCCCCCCAGACTCTGGACTGCGAACTCCGCGAGACCGTAACCGACAGGCACTCCTACGCGGCCATGCTCGAGCGCCTGTCGAAGGCCTCGGTCGATAGGCACTGGGAGCCGTATCTCGACATCCCGTGGGATGACCCCGGCTATCGGATCGACCAGGATGATCCTCGCTGGAGGCTGACCGAGATCGACCGCCTCGGCGCCCATCCCTGGTACCAAGCGCAGCCACGGGAGATCCAGACCCGAATCGGGCTGTGGCGGGTCGCGACCGCCATGAAGATCGGCATGCAGTTCGAGAATCTGCTCAAACGTGGCCTGCTCGCGTACGCCTACAATCTGCCGAACGGCTCGCCGGAGTTCCGCTACGTCTATCACGAGACGATCGAAGAGGGACATCACGGCATGATGTTCCAGGAGTTCGTGAACCGGACCGGGTTCCCCATCCACGGGATGCCCCGCCCGCTCCGGCGCCTCGCCGTGCTCTCGCCGCTGATCCCACGGCTCGACCCCGAGCTGTTCTTTTTCTTCGTGCTCGGCGGCGAGGACCCGATCGACTACGTCCAGCGGCGCACGCTACGGTCCGGCGCCGGGCTACACCCGCTGCTCGAGCGAATCATGCGGATCCACGTGGCCGAGGAGGCCCGCCATATCTCCTTCGCGCGCACACACCTGCGCCGCCGGGTGCCGGAACTCGGCTGGCTCCACCGCCGGGCCCTGGGCGTCACCGCACCGGTCATCCTCGGCGTGATGGCCCACATCATGCTTGGCCCGCCGCGCGCGATGGTCCGCCATTTCGGCATACCGAAGCACGTCGCGGACGAGGCCTACAGGAAGAACCCGGCCGCCCGCCAGGAGCTGCGCGCCTGCGTCGCCAAGGTCCGTGCGCTCGCCGCGGAGCTTGGCCTGATCACTCCGGTCAGCAAGCGGATCTGGCGGCTGATGGGGATCTGGAACGACCAGGGCTAGCCGCTCGACCGGGCCGCGGAGATGGCAGAGCAGACTCCATAACGGCTGCCGCGGTGTTTCGCGCCGCTTGCGGCAGGCGGGGGTTCCGGGGGGTCGGCCCCCCGGGCCAGCACTGTCATAACGGCTGCCGCGGTATGACACCCGCACCACCCGACACCCGCACCACGTGACCGTCCACAGCCCCGATCGTGATGGAGGAGCACGGCGTGTCGGTCAACGCGGCCACCGGGATTCCGGACGAGCCGGCCCGAGATGCGGCGTACCTGGCGTGGACGTCGGCGGTGGAGACCGGCGGCGGTGCGAGAGACCAGTTCTGGCTGCTCACCTCCCGCGTCGACGACGGGTCCTTCTACCCCGACTACGACGACTTCCGGATCATGTGGCAAAACGACTCAAGCAACGCGACGAACGCCGCCGCCCAGCTCCTCAGCGCGCACGCCAAGGCGATGGCTGGCTAGTGTTCTGCGCCGGAAGGCCTGTCGGCAGTCCGGCAGTCCGCCCCACTGCCCGCACACTTCCGGCGCAGGACACCTCCCAGACCAGCGCTCACGCCTGACCAGTCGCATGGGCGCTGTCAGTGCCATCGGGCAGAATGCGAATGTGCTGCTCGATGACCTGGTGAGGACCTCGGAGGCGGTGGCGGCGACCTCGGCACGCCGCGCCAAGATCGAGGCGATCGCGAACCTGCTCCGCCGCGCCGAGCCCGCCGAGGTCCCGGTCGCGGTCGCCTTCCTCGCCGGTGAACTGCGCCAGCGCCAGATCGGGGTCGGCTATGCCGCGCTCCGTGACATCGCGGGCGCATCCGAGGGTTCGGGCTCCGGGGGCTCCGGGCTCACGCTCACCTCGGTCGACACAGCCTTCGCGCAGATCGGCACCGCCACCGGCCCAGGCTCCCAGGCGGAGCGGCGTCGCCTGCTCGCGGCGCTCTTCAGCGGGGCGAGCGACCCCGAGCGATCATTCCTGACCCGGTTGCTGGCCGGCGACCTGCGCCAGGGCGCGCTCGAGGGCATCATGGTGGAGGCGATCGCTGCTGCCGCAGGAGTCCAGGCCGACGAGGTGCGCCGGGCCCACATGCTTGGCGGGTCGCTACTCGCCGTCGCCACCGCGGCGCTGGCGTTGCCGACGCAGCAACTCAGTGCCCCCCAGCCCAGCACCCCCCAGCCCAGCACCGCCGAGCATGGTGCCAATCACCTCTTCGCGCAGCAGCGCAGCGCCCGCGCTCTTGCCGCACTGCGGAGCTTTCGACTCGAGGTCGGCAGACCGCTGCGGCCCATGCTCGCCGGTTCCGCGGACAATGTTGGCGCCGCCTTGGCCCGCGTACGTCCCGCCGCCGTGGAGTGGAAGATCGACGGCATCAGGGTCCAGGTCCACAAGGACGGCACCGCTGTCACGGTGTTCACACGGACGCTCGACGACATCACCTCGCGCGTTCCCGAGGTTGTCGCGGCGGCAGCCGCAATGCCCGCCCACCGTACGGTGCTCGACGGCGAGATCATCGCGCTCGGGCCCGATGGGCGGCCACGGCCCTTCCAGGTGACGGCCGGGCGCACCGGCAACCGCACCGACGTGTCCCGGCTCGCCACGCAGGTCCCGCTGACCGCGTTCTTCTTTGACCTGCTGCACCTGGACGGCGCCGACCTCGTTGACTCGCCCGGCTCCCACCGGTACGCGCGGCTGGCCGAAACCGTGCCGGTTGAACTCCTCATCCCGCGCATCGTGACGTCCGACGACGCGGACGCGACCTTGTTCTTCCGCGACGCGCTCGCGCGCGGCCATGAGGGCATCCTCGTCAAGTCGCTGGACGCGCCCTACGCAGCGGGGCGCCGCGGCTTTGGCTGGATCAAGGTGAAGCCAAGGCACACGCTCGATCTCGTCGTGATCGCGGCCGAATGGGGCCACGGCAGGCGCCGCAGCTGGCTATCCAACCTGCATCTCGCCGCTCGCGATCCGGAAACGGGCGGGCACGTGATGCTCGGTAAAACGTTCAAGGGGCTGACTGACGAGATCCTCACCTGGCAGACACAGCGCCTGCTCGAGCTGGCCGATCCGCCGCGCAGCCGTTCGGACCCGGCCGCCGACACTGGCTGGGTCGTGACGGTCCGGCCAGAGCTGGTCGTGGAAATCGCCTTCGACGGGGTACAGGCGAGCCCCCGTTATCCCGGCGGTCTAGCGCTCCGGTTCGCCCGCGTCCTCAGGTACCGGCCGGACAAGCGCGCCGCGGACGCCGACACCATCGCGACGATCCGGCAGATCGCCGCCGCCAGCGGGGTCTCGCCGGCACCGGTGTCTGCCTGACCGGTGTCTGGTCCTCGCCCGGCCGGTTCCCGTCGCCGAGCAGACTGCGGGTGCTCCGACCTCAACGCCCCAGCGGGACGATTTTGTCGATCTCGGCGAGCTGGTCCACGCTCGGCTCCCAGCCAGCCGCCTCGGCGTTCGCCCGAACCTGCGCGGCCGACGTCGCGCCCGCGATCACAGATGCACAGCCAGGCCGCGCGGCGAGGGCGCCGATCGCCACCTGGAGCAGCGTCACACCCTGATCCGAGGCCCAGCTGATCAGCTCCTCCACGCGGTCCAGCTTGTCTTCGGTGATGTATCCGGGCCGACTGGCGAGCCTGCTCCCGGCTGGTACCGCCTGGCCGCGCCTGACCTTGCCGGTGAGCAGCCCGTTGGCCAGCGGGAAGAATGGCAGGACGCCGATCCCGAAATTCCTGGCGGCGGGCACGACCTCGGCCTCGGCGCCGCGCTCGAGCAGCGACCAGTGGTTCTGCGCGGAGATGAAGGGCGCGCATGAGAGCAGCTCGGCGCAGCGCGCGGCGTCGGCTACCTGCCAGCCAGCGAAATTGGAGCTGCCGACATACCGGACCTTGCCGTCGCGGACGAGTTCGTCGAGCGCGACCAGGGTCTCTGCGATAGGCGTGACCGGATCGGGCGTGTGGAGCTGGTACAGGTCAATATGGTCGGTGCGCAGACGGCGCAGCGACTCTTCGACGGCGCGCCTGATGTACAGGCGCCCGCCCCTGGCGCCGGCGGCCGGACCGTATCCCATGTCGAAGCCCTGGTGACCGAACTTCGTGGCGAGGACGACCTTGTCCCGGCGGCCAGCCAGGGCCTCACCAAGCAGTGCTTCCGACCCGCCGCCACCGCCGTATATGTCGGCCGTGTCCAACAGGGTGATGCCGGCGTCGATGGCGGCGTCGACGACCGATCGGGTCGCTGCCGCGTCAAGTCGCCGGCCGAAATTGTTGCACCCGAGCCCGGCTACGGAGACGAGCAGGCCAGAAGGTCCAAGCTGCCGGTATTGCATGATCCCTTGATCCTGCCATTAGATCTTGCGGCCGACGCCACCGTAGAGCCAGATACGGTCGAGTTTCGCCTGCGGCTCCGCGCCCGGCCGCCACAGCGGTATCTGCACCAGTCCGGGTGGACGGCCCCATCTCTGGCGTCTTGCCCTGCCTCCCGCGGATTCTAGGTGCAACGGATTGGATCTCCCCCAGTACGGGTACGTGTGTGATTCATGGCAGCGCCGCCTGGTCAAAACTCGATTAAGTCGACCTGTATAGTTCGATTCCATCGCGCTGGACTGAGGAGGGCGGGGTGGCGCTGCCGGACTTCCTGGTGATCGGTGCTCCGAAGGCTGGAACCACCGCACTGCACGCCGCGCTCGCCGGGCATCCGGCGCTGTGCATGTCGGAGATCAAGGAGCCGAAGTTCTTCCTGACCGACGGCCCGCCGCCGACCCGGGGCGGACCGGGCGACGTCAAGACCTACCGCGAGCACGTCTGGCGCTTGGCAGACTACGAGGCGTTGTTCGACCCGGCTCCGGCCGGGACGCTCCGCGGTGAGTCGACGCCCTTCTACCTCTACGACCGCCGCGCCCAGCAGCGCATTCGCGACGTGATCCCGCACGCGAAGCTGATTACGGTGCTGCGCGACCCGGTGGAGCGGGCGCACTCGAACTGGACCCACTTGTGGTCGGCGGGCCTGGAGCCGATCGGGGACGTCGTGCAGGCGTGCGAGGAGGAGGATCGCCGAGTGACCGCTGGCTGGGCGGCGTTTTGGCACTACACACGGCTTGGCCGCTACGGCGAGCAGCTCGAGCATCTGTACACGCTGTTTCCCCGCGAACAGGTCCTGGTCTTCCGTTACCGCCTGCTTGTCGATCGCCCGGCCGAGGCACTGGACAGGATCTGCGCCTTCCTTGACATCAAACAGGGGATCCTCGGCGAGCTGCCCAGGGAGAACGTCACCGTGCACCCGGAGCTGACGCCCGGCCGCCGGGCCGCCGCGCGCGCGGTGCGGATCGGCACTGCGGTCGGCAGGTTCCTGCCCGGTCAGGCTGAGGCGGCCGTCACCGACCCACTGGAACGGGTTCTGCAGCGCGGCGGCCGCCCGCGCAAGCCGCTCGGCTGGGAGCAGCGTCAGGCACTCCTACCCCGGTTCGCGGCCGACGTGAAGCTGCTCGGGAAGGTAACCGGCGAAGACTTCAGCGACTGGCTCCTGCCCCGCGACCGGTCGGGCGGGCAGGTAGGTGACCGGCCGGCCGGGCATTTCCAGGCGCGCAATGGCCGCCGCCGACGGCCGCAGGCCTAAGCCCACAGCCGCAGGCCTAAGCCCACAGCCCGCCCGGACCGGCGGTACGCAGCTCCGTGCGCAACTCATGCGTGCCGCCCGCCCGTGTCATCTCGTAGTAAAGACGGTAATGATCGTCACCCAGCGGGAGAACAGCCAGGTAGCGCAGCCCGCCGCCGTGCGGCGCCTGGGCGATGGGAGCCGTGCCGAGTGCCGTGAGAAGACTAGGCTCGGTGCCGACCGCCACGCCGGTCCGCTCCTCGTAGTTCTCCGCGGCGCTGGCCCGCCCGTCGTAGTACGCGATCGCCAGGTCCGCCATGAACTGCACCGCGGTGATCCTCGTCCCCCGCGCGTCCCACTGGCCCGGGCGGCCGCTCAGCGCGGTCCCGTGCCAGGTCCACTGCAGCCCGTCGACGCTGGTCGCGTAGTCGGTGGCCATCTGATCCGCGGCGTCGGGATCTTCCAGCGGATGACACGACGCCCACAGATGCCAGACGCCGCCGCGGTGCACGATCACCGGATCTTTCACCGCGGTCTTGGCGTCGCCGGCCAGCGTTACCTGGCTGCGCCGGGCGGCGAACTCGGCCGGGTGCGCAGCTTCGATCACCTCGACCCGCCAGTGCTTGGTGCCGTAGGTGGCGCAGCTCAGATACAACCGCCATGCCCCGTCGGGAGTCCGCACCAGCGCCGGTCGCTCGAGTGACTCGGCTCCCATCTCCTGTTTGCCGATGGTCAGCAGGGTCTCGAAGTGCTCGCCGTCGCGCGAATGCGCCACCACGACGGCATAGCCACGTCCCTCACCGAGCGGTCGTCGCAGGCGGTAGGCCAGGTAGATCTCGTCATCGCGGCTCGCGGCGCTCGGCGCTCCGGCCCAGTAACCGTGCCCGGCGCCGGGCGCGGCCACCGCGATGGACGAATGATCCGGTGCGGGCAGCAACCTCGCTGCCATACGGGTGAGGTCTCCGGAAGTCACACCTGAACAATAGACAAGATCATCCACCTGCTGGTCACGTATCGCCTCCGGAGGCGCGCAGGCACACACCCGGGTGGACCGCCGTGGGCGCTGACTCGTGGTGCGCCCGCGCCCACGGCGCTGGTGTCCTGAGGGTTTGTGTCGCTCAGGGCTGCGTGCCGAGGCGGAACGCAACGCCCTCGTCGTCGACCTGCGCGTCGAGCGCCTTGTCGTCGAGAATCACGGCGGCGTCCGACTGCACGAAGACCCGTACGCCCTCGTCCTCGATAACCTCGTCCCCGGGTTGCGGGCCGTCCGAGATCGAAAGGGTCAGTGACCCCTCGTCACTAGGCTGGGGCGCGATGCGCAGCCCCGTCTCGGCGGGAAGCCCTGGCTGGGTCGTCAGGGAGCGGATTGCGTCAACGGCCTGGCCGGTCAGGGTGAGCACGGCCAATCTCCTAACGTCGGTTGCAGATTACGTGTGGCGCTTGCCTCGCACGCGGCGTCCGGCCACGCGCATTCACCCTCCCTACCCGCCTGCCTGGAGCCAAACCACCATCGGGGCCCCGGATTGGGGGGGTTTCTCCCGCGCTAATTCCCCGGGTTGAGCAGCGTGTGCAGGCCTGCCGCCACGATCCCCCCGACGAGCGGCGCCATGATGAACAGCCATACCTGGCTGAGTGCGGTTCCGCCGACAATCAGCGCCGGGCCAAGGCTGCGGGCGGGGTTTACCGAGGTACCAGTGATCGGAATGCCGATCAGGTGGACCACGGTGAGCGACAAGCCAATCACAATCCCTGCCGTCGTGGCATTCGCGGCCTTGCTTGTCACCCCAAGCACGGCGAAGACGAACAGCGCGGTGAGCACCACCTCGGTCAGGAACGCGCCGCCCGCGCTGATGTGGATGTGACTGGCAGCACCCCAGCCATCGGCGCCGAGCCCGGTCTCCGACCTGCTGTAGAGGGGGGAACCGCTGAACGTGGCCCATAGCAGCAGCGCGCCGAGTATCCCGCCCGCGAACTGCGCGACCCAGTAGCCAGCGGCCTCGGCGAGCGAAATCCGGCCGGCCAGCCAGGCGCCGATGGTGACGGCCGGGTTCACGTGGCAGCCGGAAATCGGCCCGAGCACGTGCGCGAGAACAAGCAGGACGAGGCCGAACGCGAGCGCCGTCGCGACCACTCCCGCGGCGAAACTGCTCCCCGCGGTGCCGAAGCCGAACGACAGCGTCGCGACGCCGACGGCGAAATAAACCAGCAGTCCCGTACCGAGTAGCTCAGCGGACAGCTTCCGGACCATTAGCCCCCCCGGATCTGTTTCGGCGGAAATCACCCAGACAGCTACTTTTTACTCTTCAGCCGCTTCTGTCAAGATCACATGGAGTTCACCGGATCACGAGAAACCTCAACGACGGGCCGCCGCCGCGAGCACCGATAGGTACCGTCGCCCCACCACGCCGTTGAACAACAAGCCACGGGAGACTTCGTTCGCCACGGCACCAGCGTGCCCCGCACGGGCGCCCGCCGCCGCGCAGCCGTTAAGGGAAATATTGCTTCTCAGCTCACCGGGACCGCGACGTGGTCGCAGGTGCCTGCGTGCCGCTATGGTCGAGGTGCTGCAACAAGGTTTCCCCGGCATGCTTGGAATCATGAGCCAGCCGCACTCTCATACCGACGGACACGACCACGGCCATATTCACCAGCCAGAATCGGGGCTGGCGGCCCGTTTGCGGCACCTGGCGCGCCCGCATTCCCACGAGTCGGCCGACCAGGTGGACGCGGTCATGGAAGCCAGCGCAGCAGGAATGCGGACGCTGTGGATCTCACTGGCGGTGCTCGGAGCTACCGCGCTGATCCAGGCCGTCGTCGTCGCGGTGTCCGGCTCGGTCGCGCTGCTGGGCGACACCCTGCACAACGCGGCTGACGCGCTGACCGCCGTGCCGCTTGGCGTCGCGTTCGTCGTTGGCCGGCGCCCGCCGACCCGCCGCTACACCTACGGCTACGGGCGCGCGGAAGACCTCGCCGGTATCGCGATCGTCCTGACCATCGCCGCCTCCTCGGCACTCGCCGCCTACGCGGCGATCAATCGCCTGATGCACCCCCGCCACATCTCTGACCTGATCGCGGTTGCTGCCGCCGCACTCATTGGATTCGCTGGCAACGAACTCGTGGCCAGATATCGCATCCGTACCGGCCGCAAGATCGGCTCAGCCGCCCTGGTCGCCGATGGGCTGCACGCCCGCACGGACGGGTTCACGTCCCTGGCCGTGCTGATCGGCGCAGGCGGAGTCGGGCTGGGCTGGGACTGGGCCGACCCGGTCGTCGGACTGCTCATTACCGTGGCAATCCTGGCTGTTCTGCGCCAGGCCGCCCGGGAGATCTACCGGCGGCTGATGGATGCCGTCGACCCCGCGCTCGTCGATCAAGCCGAGCACACCCTGCGGGCCACCCCCGGGGTGCTCGATACCGGACAGGTCCGTATGCGGTGGATCGGTCATCAGATCCACGCGGAATGCGAGGTCATCGTCGACCCGGACATCACCGCCGTCCAAGCTCATCACGTTGCCGTTTCCGCGGAGCATGCCCTGCTGCACGCCATCCCGCGCCTGGCCGCCGCGCTTGTCCACGCCGACCCCAAGCCCCTCGGCGGCATCGACCCCCACGACATCCTTGCCCCGCACCGGAAAGCATCCCCCTCAGCTCGCGCAACTCGGTCACGGTCATAGGCTCGGCGGCCAGGACCGGATCGTGCCCAGTTCGCACGGCGAGTGGCTTTCGCGTCATACCCGCTCGGCAGAGCTGTGGCTGCGCCCAGACGACGCGCATATCTCGGTCCTCAACTCCAGCGCCGCGGCCATGGACTGGCTCAGGGAGCACGCCGGCCAGGGCTGAGCCCGGTGCGCTATGCGGCGCCGTCCTGCGGGTCAATGCCCTGCTGGCGGAAAAGATCACGAAGGCGCTCGACCTCGTCGCTCAGGGAGGGAAGGTCCGCGTGTGCGGTTGTCCACTCCCTCTGACGGGAGGCCTTCTCGTCGAGCAACTGCTTTTCCCTGTCGCGCAGCACCGCCGCGTTCTCGAAGTCGTCGGCGTCGATGGCGGACTCCTTGTCGCGGCGGACCTGTGCGATCTGCTGGTCGAGGTCGCGCACGTCCGGTCCGGTACCCACGCGATGCTCGAGGGCCGACAGCCGCGACTCCATCGAGTCGAACCGGGCGAGGAGCTGAGACAGTAGCTTGCGCTTTCCACGGCCAGCCTTGCCGCCGCGCTCCGCTGCGCGTGCGGTCCCCGGCTCATCGTCGCCTTGGTAACCATCCAGCAGCTCGATCACTTGCTGGCGGACCCTGTTCACGTCGGCGCCTTGGCGCACCAGCACCTGCGCCGCGACGCCCTCGCCCTCGCGGATCAGGCCCAGCAGGATGTGCTCGGTACCGATATATTTGTGGCCGAGCTGCATGGCCTCGCGCAGAGAATTCTGCAACACCTTCTTGGCCCGCGGCGTAAACGGTATATGCCCGCCCCGCGGGGACTGCAGGCCCCGGCCGATGATCTCCTCGACCTGCTGGCGCACCGCCTCCAGGGGGATGCCCAGCGCCTGCAGCGCCTTGGCCGCTACCCCGTTGCCCTCATGGATGAGGGCGAGCAGGACGTGCTCGGTGCCGATGTAGTCGTGGTTGTGCATCCTGGCCTCTTCCTGAGCCAGGACCGTAACCCGCCGCGCCCGGTCGGTAAACCTCTCGAACATGCTCCGCGCCGCCCATCTCAGCCTTGCCTCGGCTGTGCTCGGTGGATGTCAAGATACATCGCGTTGTCCGGCATGAGCAAGATATATCGCGAGATTCAGTGGGGCTGGGCCGTCGCGGTGACTGCGCGGATTGGGAGTTGCCCACCAAGGCGGACGATGTCAATCGCGACCGATGAGTGCTGGGCTCCGGTTCGGTCTTAACCATCGGACTCAACCATCGGACCCCGTCGAGAGGAGCACGGAAATCATGTTCGCGAATACGAAGGCATTCAGCGGGTTCGCCGTGGACGACCTCGACAAGGCGCGGCAGTTCTACGGCGACACGCTCGGCATCACGACCTCCGAGCAGTACGGCCTGATGACGCTGCACCTGGCCGGGGGCAGGGACACCCTTGTTTACCCCAAGCCCGATCACACGCCCGCGACCTACACGATCCTCAACTTCCCGGTCGACGACATCGACAAGGCGGTCGATGAGCTCACGGCGCGCGGAGTGACGTTCGAGCGCTACGACGGCGCCGGACAGGATGAGAAGGGGATCAACCGGGGCGGCGGGCCCTACATCGCCTGGTTCAAGGACCCGGCGGGGAACATCTTGTCGGTGCTGCAGGAGAGGTAGCCGGGTAGATCCACTCCGGCGGCTCTAAGCCTGGCCAGGTAGTGGGTCCAGCCTGTGGCGTGCCCGGGGGTCAAAGCGGAGGAACCGGCCGCGCACCGGCGCTCCCTTCACATCGAGGGTGAACCGGCCGCCTGGCTCTGGCTCGAGCAGGGCATACTCGCCTATCCACCGGACGATCGCTTCGGGCTGTGTGAAGTACTCGTACACCCGTTCGGGCGGGGCGCCGATGTGCACAGTGGCGGTGACCGTCCGCGCCGTCGCCGCGCTGGAACGACACGCGCAGACGGGAAAGCTCCGCCGGTTCATCCCGGCCGCCACCGGCTCATGATCCGTTATCGTGTGAAGTTCCCCGCGATTATCGCGGGCAGGTTAACACGATAACGGATCATGCCCGGCCGGTGGCGGTGAATGGGAGTGGACGTGTCCAGACAGGTCTCACAGATGCGCACGTTCTCTAATCCAAGGTATAGAGCTTCTACCTCCGTCGCCCCGTGGTGACTCTTGACGATCACGACTACGGGCCAACAATTACCAACCGTGATGCGCGGGCCGCGCAACAACACGTGTATGTGTTTGTGCTCTTACGTCCGACTTTAGATATCGGAACGAACCTGCGGTCCCGCTTTGACCGCCTCGTCAAGCAGCTTCGCGCAGAACACCCATAGTACGCTGTCTGTCCTGGCGTATTCTCGCATCTGGTGGCCCTTCACTCTAGGCAACGGTTCTAGGAGACCAACGTCAGCCAGTTGCCTCAAGATCGGATGAACGATACTGTCGGCCACCCCTAGCTCAAGGGCAAGTTGGCGAGCAAAGACCACGCCGTCCTCGCTCGAAGCGATCGCACGGACAACCTCGAGCCGATAGCTGTTCCCGAACACGGCCTTCGAGAACTCCCTGGTCCGAGCCTGACTAACCACCTGAACCATCCTTGAATCGAGCTCACCAGCGAGTATACTACGATAAGCGAATCGCGAATCACTGAAGAGGGACAAGCTTGGCCACTGGAACCCCTGGCCGCGGCAGCGCTGGGCCGACAATTAAGTTTCACCTCACCTACGAGAACCTAGCTTCCATCGCAGACGTCTTGAACGGAGAGCAGGCTTCCCTGAAGCGTGTCTTTTCCTTCGGCAGTACCACCTCCTCAAACCAGCTCATCCTCGGCGACAACCTCCGTGTCATGCGTTCACTAATGGACGACACCTCTGTGGCCGGGAAGATACGTCTTGTCTATATTGATCCACCGTATTCAACAGGATTTACATTCCAGTCGTCACATGTAGGTAACGCGTACGATGACTCTCTGTCGGGTGCCGAATACCTAGAGCGTCTGCGTCAGCGGTTGATTCTTCTGCGTGAACTTATGTCACCGGACGCATCGATCTATGTGCATTTGGACCATCACATGGTCTTCGCGGCCAAACTGATCATGGATGACCTGTTCGGGGAGAAGAACTTTCGTAATTTGATTACACGGGTAAAATGTAATCCTAAAAACTATACTAGCCATCAATTCGGTAATGAGTGTGACTATCTTCTCTTTTATACTAGAGGCCGAGAGCACACTTGGAATCACCCAGTCGAGCCGTGGCCAGACGACGCAGGTGCACGCGAGTACCCCTACGTCGAGCCACATACTGGTCGCCGCTTCAAGAAAGTGCCCTGCCATCTTCCGGGCATCCGGTATGGTGAGACAGGCGAAGAATGGCGAGGTCGGAGACCACCTCCCGGTAAACATTGGGTCCATTCTCCGAATCGCCTTGATGAGCTTGATCGTCAAGGGCGGATCTACTGGTCTCCGTCCGGAAATCCTCGGAGGAAGCTATATCTAGATGAGGCCGAAGGTAGGCGGCTTCCCAACTTTTGGCTCTCATATAAGGATACTCAGAACCAGAACGCCCGGGTAACGGGTTTCCCAACCGAGAAGAACAATGAGATGATGAAGATGATTATCAACGCTTCATCCGAACCAGGAGATCTAGTTTTCGACGCATATTCGGGTAGCGGCACGACTCTCGAGGCTGCTGGCACTCTTGGTAGAAACTGGATCGGGATCGATAACTCTCTTCCTGCCACTGTGATTACTCTACGGCGCCTGAGGCTAGGAACAGGTCGAATGGGCAGCTACGCTCAGGCTGACTATCTCGCAGCACGGCCTCACACGGAAGACTGGAGGTTGCCCGGAGGCCTATTCGTGGACTCAGATGATTCGATATGCGCGGACTCTATTGGAGAATTGCTGAATGAACAGTGCATAACCAGACCTGACGAGATTGACAATTAACATCACACCACTGACGCTTGCTAGTGAAAGGCTACGTCCAGACAATCCGTTCCAGAGGCCAAATCCGACAACAGAGATCCCGACAAACGACTTGCCTAATGAACAGGGCACACGACGAATGAGTCGCGCACAGTTTGGGGTGGGCCGGACGTACCATTATGCGAACCGCGACGTGCTGATTGAAGGTACCCCTTTGGCCATACGTCTGCGCAGGTCTCGAGCCGCAGGGGCGCACGGTAAGCCGTGTCAGCGCCGGATCGCAGGCGCTCCCGGCGCACTGACCGACCGGATCCGGTAGGCGCCCGGCCGCCTGACGTGCCGCACGACGGGGACTGCAGGATGATCTGATAATCAGATATAATCGTGGCATGCGGACGATGACAGCTACCGAGGCATCCCGGAACTTCTCCGACCTCCTCGATGCGATCGAGCGCGGCGAGACTGTGACAATCACCCGCGGGCACCATGCCGTCGCGGAGATGCGGCCAGCCCGGCGCCGGACCGGAGCCGGGCTGCGGGCCGCGCTGGCGGACGTCCCGCCTCCTGATGATCGTTTTGCCGCGGACATCGCGGACGCACTGGCCCTGATCTCCAGCGAGGGGAACGACCCGTGGGCCGACGCTTGATCCTGGATGCCAACGTCCTCATCGCGTACGAGCGCGGCACGATCGACCGGGCCGCGCTGGACGCCGACGAGCTTGCCGTCGCGGCGGTGTCCATCGCCGAGTACCGCGTCGGCATCGAGCTTGCTGATACCCCCGGACGGGCCGCCGACCGGGCCCGCGCGCTGGCCGCCATTACCTCGGCAGTCGATGTCCTCGACTACACCGAGATCACGGCGGCCTGCCACGCCAGGCTCATCGCGCACGCCCGCCGGGCTGGCGCTCCCCGAGGCGCACATGACCTGATCATCGCTGCGCACGCCTTGCAGACCGACCGCATCGTCCTGACGTTTGACGCCAAGGCCCGCTTCGCCGATCTTCCCGGCGTCAGCGCCAGCGCCCCCGAGATCGGCAGGCCGAGCTAGGTAACGCTGGCGGACGTGCGATGAGTACTGCTGGCAGCGCTACGCCGCGGTGGCCGCCACCTCGCTGAAGTCGACACCGGTCACGGAGTGAGCGCCAGCGGCGACCAGGGCGATGTCGTCGAGACCATGGCCGCTCTGCAGATGCACCACGGTAGGCGACGACCGCAGGCGTCGCCAAGCCCGTCCTGCGCACGATCGCCGGGCCACCCGAGGCCAAGGCACGGCCGGCCTCCGGGTACCACGCGGCGTTCAGCGACCCCTACACGGTCGCCGCGGCGCTG
>WNFX01000593.1_pt1 | contig 35743 bp, 18 predicted proteins | sample 5400111 | NCBI WGS metagenome assembly WNFX01 (sample SAMN13153363, study PRJNA577476) | soil metagenome | isolation source: 40 cm soil or saprolite under grassland replicate 1 | place: USA:California | collected 2016-06-15 | reverse complement strand
GTATCCTCGCAATGCCAAAGTCGGAGAGCAACAATTCGTCAGGATCGCTACTGGAGATGAGCATATTCTGGGGTTTGACGTCGCGATGCACAATACCATGCTGGTGAGCGTGGTGCAGGGCGCGTGCCATTTGAATGGCATAGCGAATGGCCTTGTGTGGCTCGATTTGTCCCTGAGAGCGCAACATCTCGCGCAGGGTGCCACCGCCAACGTATTGCATGACCAGATAAGCGCGATTGCCAACCTCACCGAAGTCGTAGATGGCGACAATGCTGCGATGCTCTAGGCTGGCAGCTAATTGGGCCTCGCGCTCAAAACGGTTGCGAAAGCCTACCGAATCGGCAATTTGTGGTGAAATGACCTTGATCGCCACTTCACGACGCAAGGGAGCATGGTACGCCTTGTAGACCTGGGCCATGCCACCTTCGCCCAGCCTACCTTGGATGAAATAGGCCCCTATTTGTGTCCCAATTAGTGGATCGTTCTGCATAGGTTTACCCCGCTGTAAGTAAGCTATTGGTCAGAGTCACACTCAACAAACCGCTCATTCCTCCCCCGTCTTTCAAGCGGGGGAGGAATGAGCGTTCCTTGTGGGGCGTGGGGTACAATTCTTCACGCGCTTGGATATCTTGACAAGGTGCGTGAATATCTGGTAGACTGGTTCGATGAAACAGATACTCACAGCCAAGCTGAAACTGAAGACCACGCCCCAACAATTCCAAGCATTGCGCCAAACGCAACTGGCGTATCGCTCTGCCTTGAACTCGGTGAGTCAGTATGCCTTTGAGCATGGCAAGATGAGTAGTGGACGTGCTTTGCAGCGTGATTGCTATGATGAGATACGTTTGCAGTATCATCTGCCTGCTCAAATGGCTTGTAACGTCCCCCGTCAGGTGGGTGCCACCTACAAAGGGTTGTGGACAAAGGTCAAGCAGAACGCGGTGGCTCGCAAAGCCGGACTGACCAAGAAACGCTACAAAGGACTGGATAAGCCCCCAAAGTACATTTCTCCTACCCTGACCTATAACTACCAGCGTGACTACAGTTTCAAGACGGAGCAACGGGTCAGCATCCTTACCCTCGATGGGCGCGTCGTCATCTTCTATACGGGTTACAGAAAGCACGTGGCTCTCATCCAAGAAGGAGCATCCCTCGGCGCGGCGAAGCTCTGGTATGACAAACCCCGTAAGCAGTTCTACCTGCTGGTCTCCCTGCAAGTCGAGACCGCCGACCCGACACCACAGACGCATACCAGCGTCGTTGGTGTCGATGTGGGCATGCGTTACCTGGCGGTCAGTAGCACCATGAAAGGAGAACCCACCTTCCATTCTGGCAAATCCGTGGTTGCCAAGTCCAATCATTACGCGAGACTTCGAAAGCGTCTTCAGAAAAAAGGCACTCGTGCCGCGACTCGTCGCTTGATAGCGATTAGTGGACGAGAGAGACGGTTGAAGCAGGACGCCAATCATGTCGTGAGTAAGCGCATCGTGGATGCTCATCCCCATGCCCTTATTGGCTTGGAGAACCTGGCAGATATCCGCGAGCGCACCAAACGCAAGAAGGGCAAGAAAGCGACGAAAAAGCAGCGTAAAGCCAATGCACGCCATTCCAAGTGGGCGTTTGCTGAACTGCAAGCCATGATCGCCTATAAAGCCACGTTGCACAACAGCATGGCTATCAAAGTCGATGCCCACTATACCTCGCAAGCGTGTCCCATGTGTGGATACACCGACAAGGAGAATCGTCCTCGCAAGGGACTGCTGTTTGTCTGTCAGAGTTGCCATTATACGCTCCATGCGGATTTAGTTGGTGCCAGAAACATTGCCTTAAGAACGTTGCTCATCCGGCAAGACTGGATGAGGACGGGCACCTTGTCAGTGTGCCCCGATGTGTCGAACGAAGAAGCCAAAGCTGAGCGCCTCAAAAGGGACTCAGAGTTGCGGTGGAGTTCAGACACAAGCCCTCGTGCTTTAGCCGGGGGTTACTGACCCATTGTACATTATTATCAATGGTTATGGAAAGTGGGCATGAGGATCGAAACTGTTCAGATTTGACCTAAGGAGGATTTCATGGTCAAGGTAGCCAGGCATTGGTAGAAGGGATTGAGGTGCTGTGCCATCCAGGTGCCAAAGAGACTGGCGAGTCCCATGCGGGTCTCTGAGCCTTTGGAACTACGCGTGCCCCCACTGATTTTGCCAGCAACAACTAGGCCGAGTGGAACCTTCGCTTGGCAAAAGTTCAGCAAAAGATTTCTGGCACCTTCGGCAGTGCGACTGGGGTCACCGCTTTTTGCCGTATCCGCAGTTATCTTTCGACGATGCACAAGCAATGACCGCAATACATAGTTCTTCTCTTATCGATCATCTTAATCTCTCTTTAGTCACGCTCAACGGAATCGTTTTTAATCATTGCCATAACTTCATCTGAATGCTCTCACTTTTACTTTCATCGAACATGTTTGCCTCTATCGCTTTGAATAATCTCAATCTGAAAACAGCAAAACTGCTATTTTGCACTTCATATCAATTTGCGCATATTATCCTATTTAGGAAAGCATATCCGCAAGCTTGTGCCACTGAATAGAAAATACAATAAGCTGTTCCGTACCTTGGAATAAATATAGCCATCAAGACGGTAGATTGCTAGCAGCAAGTACTAAATTCCTAGTCGTTTTCCAGCACCACTTTATACACGCGAGGTGCTACTGTTACGGTATCTCCTGTCATTTGGGTCTTCTTTCTGTGTTCTTCTTCTGGGCAAGCATGTCTTACCCATCTCAACGAGACGCTGAAACATACCTACGCCGGTAGTGTAGCTAACTGTCCTGCCCAGGCAACTAGCTGTTCATCTGCCATGAATGAACCAATATACTGCAAACCAAGAGGTAACCCGTTGACAGCATAGCCAGCAGGGAGTGTGATAGCAGGTAATCCTGCATGAGTCCAGGGAAGATTCATCACCGAATTGCCTGTTGTGGTAATGCCTTCCGGTGCTGTGCCAGGTGCCGCCGGACACACCCACAGGTCAATGCCATGCTGTACCATCAACGCTTCCAACTCAGCACGCAGAGCAGCACTGCCAGCACGAGCAGTATTCAGTTCTTCCGTGCTCACTTCCTGCCCTTCACGGATGGCAGCAACCGTCCTTGGACGGTAAAGCGATTCATATTGTGCGAACCATTCGGCATGAACCTGGGCCATTTCAGCAAAGACGATCAACTGGTGCCGACGATTAATAGCCTCAATCTGCTCCAAAGCCTTCACCCGCCGCACCGTATAACCAGCCTTTTCCAGTAGCATTACCTGTGCCTCAAAAGCTGCCAATCCCTCTGCTGATGCCTGGGCAAGATATGGCCCATCAGGGACACCCAATGTAGGCAATGAGACAGACTCCTCTGGTCGCCAATCGTCACAGAGCACAAGAGCCACCAGGGCAATGCCAGCCACATCCTGCGTGAAGAAGCCAATGGTATCAAGCGACGGAGCGCATGGAACAAGGCCAGCCGTCGGGATGCGTCCATAGGTTGGCTTAAAGCCGACAATGCCACAAAACGCTGCCGGGCGGATCACCGACCCAATCGTTTGCGTCCCCAGTGCCAATGGACAAAAGCCTGCCGCCACCGCAGCCGCCGAGCCACTGCTTGACCCCCCTGGGGTATGATTAAGATTATGGGGGTTACGGGTTGGCCCAGGTTCAATCCAGGCAAATTCGGCGGTAATAGTTTTTCCAACAATGAGAGTACCGGCATTGCGTAGCATCGTCACACAATGTGCTTCTGACCCAATAAACAACTTCTCTGGAAGCTGTGATCCTGCACGAGTGGGAAAACCATCCACAGGAAATAAGTCTTTCACACCCAAAGGGATACCATAGAGAGGTGGACGGCGAGCAGGATCAGGAAAACGTGCCTCTAACGTGCTTGCCTCGTTCAGTAAACGAGTGCGACGGTTAGTCTCAGGTAAAAGGGCGGAAATAAACGGCTCACTTACATCAATGCGATCACAAATCTCGTTGATATAGGTCAGCATATCAAGCTCACCATTTCGAAGTGCAGTAGCGGTTGCTGCAAGTGGGGTAGGAGCAATAAGCAAAGCAGCCCCCTTTCCTTACCATTACTGCTTCACCTCTTCACCATGCATTGCTGACAAGTATACCTCCCATAACTTCGGTACTGTCTCGTAATTGTGTAGCTCCGAGGGAGCTATCCAGCGCATATCAATGGCTTCCCAATCGGTGTGAATGGCATCGGGGTTCGGTACTTCAAAAAGAAATGGGTGGATGTAGAAATGGCGTCCGATTGACTCATCAACATATTCTACCACCTCACCCCGTCTCAGTAGGCGCACTTGCTCATTAGTCAGATGGGTCTCTTCAAAAATCTCCGTATATGCCTGGGACTCTGGCGGAACATTTGGTTCTACAAAACCGCTCACACCAGCCCAACGTCCCTGGTAACTGCCCACGCGGTTGCTACGCCTCACAATGAGGATTTGTGGCTCACTAGTATCGGTACGCATAAGAAAAATCGTTACTACATGCGTTGGACGTAAAGATGCTGGTCGCTGCTGGCGTACTTTCTGTTGGCAGTACAGGTACAGGGCATCATACATGGGAAATTGTAAGTCTAAAAGTTCCTGATCGCTTTTCCCACTCAAGCGGAAGCCAAAGGCAATCGCCTCTAAACCAACGCTTTCAGGTGCAATGTCGCGCTGTGACAACACGTCGGCGGCTCGTACAATCTTCGCCATTTCTACCAGAGCGCGATCTCCTTCCAGGTGATACTTATGCATAAAGGCATCAAAACTACACTCATCACCATGATGTGCCAGTTCAATGTTCTCACTGATATCATAGGGTAGTGCCCCTTCACGTTCGGCCACTGTCAGTACCTGATCCTTGGGAACGAAGAGCAGTTCAGCCTCGGCATCAATGAAACGCTTGATCAGCCAGGGGCAGGCGACACGATCTACCTTAATACGTTCACGCGTAACAAACTTGAGGGCCATAGGATCTTGCCTTTCTTATAGCCATAGGGATACTTGCTTATAAAACTTAAAGATCGCTAAATATCTCTATTGTTGACTTGCTTCTTGGTGGCTGTACGGATACTATCACGGTGTCAGGCGTACACCTTGGACTGTTGCTGAGCATGTTATAGAAGCACGTTATTCCTATCATATCATGCAGAAACAGGTCTTACTTATGCGTATGATTGATACAGAAACCGCAGAAGCTGGAAGGTATACTTCTCAAAGTACAACATTGTTTGAGAATCCCTTTACTCTGGAAGAGCTGCTAGTGTTCGATGATGTAACTATGCAAAGTATATTGCATTGTGGGAGTTTTGGCCTGACGCTTGCAGATATGGCAGCTAGCTTGCACGGTGCTTCGAAAACTCTTGTGGAGCGGGTAACACACAATGTACCACAAGAACAGTGTGCCTTGTTTCTACGAGCATTGCAGCACCCTCTTACAGAGCAACAGGTCTATGCGGCGCAACGGCAGGTTCTCGATGCTCTTTTCTGGGAACTGGTCTACTGGAAAACTCCTGAACTTTACGAGGAGTTGACGGAAGGAGAGCAACTGCACCCCGGTATTTTTCAGCAGTTGGAGCCGGATGTGCGCAATAAGGTCGTACTAGACGTTGGAGCTGGGAGTGGGCGTGCCTCATTGGAGTGTATACGCTATGGAGCAGGATTGGTATACGCCGTTGAACCTTCACCGGGATTACTTCACATACTTCAACAGAAACGAGCCGATCAAGCACTCAGCCAGCGTATCTTGCTCTACCGTGGGAGCTTTGAACACATACCACTGGCAGATAAGTGTGTTGATACAACTCTTTCCTGCTCAGCCTTTACTGCTGAACCAGAACAGGGAGGTGAGCCAGGGTTAGTAGAACTTCAGCGAGTAACGAAGCCAGGTGGTAAAATAGTCATTATCTGGCCTCGCAGGGAGGATTACGAATGGTTGCGTGTGCATGGCTTTCACTATGTTGCCTTACCATTGCATGAAGAGATGGTCATACGATTTCGTTCATGGCAGAGCGCCATGCGTTGTGCGCGGCTGTTTTATGCACATAATGTATCTGTGATATCCTATCTGCAGGCACAGCGTAAGCCAGAACTTCCTTTTTCGGTACTCGGTGTGAATCCACCGCGTGACTATTGTTGGCTTACCGTGTAGTAAGCTACAAGACGGGCAAAATTTCTTTTTATCTATCACACACATTAGAAAGGAATGTAGCAAATGTCCTCAACGGTAACATCAGGGACACAGAAAAGTTGGGCTGAAACGCCTCCCGCGAATCCGCCTCTGCGAGGTGCGATTGCTGAGGTAGTTGAGAACCAGACATGGCTAGGAAAAATCGCGACCCCCTTGCAAACATGGGTCAACAATCTATTTGGTAAGCAGGGTGAGCCGAAGTATGCGGTGAAAAATGCGTTGAATGGCACATGGCTAGGACATCCCCTTCACCCTGTGCTGACCGATATCCCACTGGGAACATGGACGACAGCAACCGCCCTTGACTTCATAAGCAATGATGATGAGGGCTTACAGCGTGCTGCGGATATCTCCGTATGGCTTGGTTTAGCTGGTGCAGCAGGCTCATTTGTGACCGGTGTAGCTCAGTGGAGTGATCTGGATGGCACAGACCTGCGCGTTGGTCTAATGCACGGCTTACTAAATAGCAGTGCGGCGGTTTTGTATCTTGGCTCAGCAATTCTGCGAGGTACAGGTCAACGCCGTACAGCTGTAACCCTTTCAACGCTGGGCTATTTCACCTCACTCGTCGCAGCCTATTTAGGTGGTGAACTGGCCTTTGCAAAGGGTATCGGTGTCAATCATGTGGCCTTTGAGGGCGGTTCCGACGACTTTGTAGCCGTCATGGATGTGCAGGACTTGCCCGAAGGGAAGCTAACACGGGTGGATGTCTCCGGCATTCCCGCCGTGCTACTCAAACAAGGTAAGGCTATCTATGCCATTGGCGCAACCTGCTCCCACCTTGGAGGCCCACTCGATGAAGGAACAGTGGAGAATGGGGTAGTGACGTGCCCCTGGCACGGTTCCTGCTACCGTATGAGTGATGGCAGTATTGTCAATGGCCCGGCTACCTATGCTGAGCCAACCTTTGCTGTACGCACACGTAACGGGAAGATTGAGTTGCGCCGTCTCGATCATGCATAGAGCAATGTCGCTTATAAAAGGACAGCAAAAGCGGACACTACACACAGTGTCCGCTTTTGCTGTTCTGTAGTAGTACATTTAGGTAGCTCGTCCACTTTAGAGACCATCAATGATTTCTGTTAGTAGAGGTTCTGCATAATAGAACCGTCTGTTCCCAAGGCGAATCTGATGTACTTCCTGTACGAGGATTGCGAAAGGTATTGAGTGTCGAATGCAGTGTGGCATTGGCTGCACAGACAGTTCTATGTCAACCATGTTGGAGCGTTATTGCATAGAATTGTGCCGTAATGGAAGGGAAAGTATACTTATGGAAAATGGTCAGCAAAAACGATACCGTTTTCTCCCGCTAAGAAAAAAAGGCTATCTCATCAGCCTTTTTAGCCTGCTGGCTATACTACTTGTGATTATACTCACTGTTAGCAGGATTCCCCTTTTTCAAGGAAAAGCAGCATCTAGTGGTCTAGCGTACCTGTTTCCGCAGCGTCTTAACTCAAGTAGCAGTGGCTCTACAGATGTGATGGTAGATTTTGGCTCTCGACAGAACAAAGCATATCCCATTCCCTCTCAATTTTTAGGTGTGGGAGGTATCGGCCTGGGAACGGCGGTAAACAATGATGGAAGTGCTGTGCCACAAGCTAATTTCCGTCTGACAAAACTGGGTGACTACGATTTCATGTCGCTCATTTTCCCCACGGCTGCCAGCCTGACGAATACCTCGCAGCAGAGTTGGACGAAGTTTGATGCAGAAATGGCGAATGTGGTTGCCTATCATCTGCAACCGATCATCACTTTGGCATATACTCCCAGCTGGTTGCAGCCTCAGAAGCAGAATCCTCCCTTAGTCAATGACTGCCTTAAGGATAATCCGCCTGCACTACCAACGCGTATTAAACCGGTGTACATGGTCAATGGCAAGGATAAAGGGACACAGGTATGGGGTCAGCTGGCAGCATTGATGGTTGCGCATGTCGATCACAATTTCCCGCAAATTCATGCCATGTACGAGATCTGGAATGAACCGGACCAGGCTCAGTTTATGTGCGTTCCTAATGGAGACCCCAATGCGCAGCAAGATCGGCTGACCGAATATAAAGCTATTTTTGCGGCGGCGGCTCCTCGGATGGAGCAGCAGGCTAGTAAGGACGGCAAGCAAATCAAAATAGGTGGGCCAGCTCTAGGCTATGCATTACAAAAGCAACTTCAGATCTGGTTTCCGGGCCTGTTAAATGATGCGACTATCTATCCGTATATGGATTTCATCACCTATCATCGCTACTTGTTTGGACATAGCTTTACCGGTGGCAGTACGGCTCTGGTTTCTAATGCCCAGGACCCTATCCTTGGGGTGACTGCCGAATATCAGCAGGTGGCGAAGCAGGTTCACGCAGGTAAACAACCCAATGCAGCTAAGACGCACATCTATATTGATGAGTACAATATGAACTCCTGTGTACCCAACATCTGCCGCAACGATCCCACCTTGGCTCCCCTCACCAATGCTCTGTTCCTGGCGGATGTACTTAATACTGTCAACGATACAAGTACATCCTTTGGGCATGCCAATGCAGTTCCGGCAGGGCTGGCCTTCTATACGTGGAATATTCCGCTTGGGAACATCTGCATGTTCGGCGTCATTGATGCCAAGATGGATTGCTCAACCACTGGCAAGATTGTTCCCTATCCACAGTACTACGCCTACGAACTCTTTGGCAGTTCAAGCTATCTAGATATGACCAACGGAGGCTACGTTGCCAACGCACAATCGTCGAGTCATACTGGCGTCTTTGCCACGGGCTTTTATACGAGTACCAGTGACTGTATTGTCATTGTCAATACGACTTCAACCGGTTATACCGCTATGAATGTCTTGGCACAAAATGCTGGGCGTGTGAGTGGTACGCAGGCAAATGTCTACACATTGCAATATGCGCAACATCCCTCAAGTCCGATTAGCTTACAACGAGTCAACCTTAGTCAGAATAGCTCTGGTAAGGTAGTTACTGTACATATTCCTGCATACACCACAGTGGCAATCTCATTTGCGGCTAGCTAAGAGCTTCATGAGACAGCAAAGCCCCTGCGTTCTTGCTGTCTCATACACTTTAGATGAGTTTTTTCACAATTACGAAAGCAAGTGAGCAAGCAGTTGTCATTTCGTAACCGGAAACGCAAAATGATAACCACTCTACTACTACGTATCTATATGTATTTTTTATAAAAGCATATAGACTATTTGCGTGTTTCATATGAAGCACTCACAAATCAGCTTGAAAGGTAGATTGGAGCATGGATCACAAGTCACATACATCATGGGAGTTCAGGCACTACTTTGTTAGCAAAAGCTGGCTCATAGCTATATCAATACTAGTTCTTGGCCTTAGTATCGCAGGTTTCATTAGCGCACTACCACGCCCAAACGCGGCACATGCAGTTTCTGCATCTACACCCACGCTCCAGGTTTCTCCTAGTGCCCAATCCTATTTCTCCAATACAAAACTACGGGTACAAGGCTCTAATTATCCGTCCTCTGCGGAAACTGTTAATGTTTATTGGGATTATAAAAATGCCGGAAATCCTGGTACATTTGTAGGCACCTCCGTGAGCAGTAAAGGAGCTTTTACAGTCTCGTTTTCGATACCTGCTTCTTCTACAAAATACTATACGATTGCCGCGGTTGGTCAAACCTCAGGCACCGTTGCCACAACCACTTTTCACCTTTTGCCCAACCTGTATGCTCTCCCTAGAGCCATCGGTCCCGGTTCGAAATTCACTCTTACCGGCCAAGCCTTTGGAGCAAATGAGACCGTGAATATCTATTCGAACTGCAGTAGCAACTGCACTGGCCCTACACTGGCACAAGGTGTGACCGATGGTAATGGTTACTTCCAGATTACTGCTACCATTCCTTCTACCACCACTATCTTTGGGAAAAATTTCCTCTTCGGGATTGGTCAGACGAGCAATATGTCTGACACGGCGAATATTATTGTCTATCCACCCACGCTTGCCCTTGCTCCTCTAAGCGGCTCTGCTGGTACGCAACTCTCCATGAGTGCGTATGGATTTCGACGCAATGAAAAGGTAAGTGTTTCTTGGAGTAATAATCTCCCCTTCTCCGTTCAGACAAATTCAAATGGATATGTACCGGTCACTGTGTTTACTGTTCCGTCAAACACACCTCCGGACAACTATACAGTAACGATGGCAGGAGCAACCGGCAAACCAAAGATCACCAATACGTTTACCGTCGTTGCTCCAAGTTCTAATCTCACCATTCCAGGTTCTAACCCCAGTAGTAGTTCAGGTCCTGTTGGTTCCAGAGTACGTGTATCTGGACAAGGTTACGTACCCGGTGAGACAATCAACATTGTCTGGAACCATAGCACAAAATATGTCGCTACGACCACGGCTGATGGCTCTGGCGGTTTTCATGTCAGTTTTCTTGTTCCTACCAATACCAACAATGGTAACTATGTGGTGGAGGCAGTAGGAGCAACCAGCAAAAGTGTCACGCAAAACACATTTACTGTTGCTTCAGGTTTGTCGGCAAGCCCGTTAACCTTCGCTGCAGGGCAGAGTACCAATCTAGCTGGAAGTGGTTTCTTGACCAATGAAACGGTCAATTTCTACTGGGATAGCACTTCTGGTAAAGTGTTGTCTACGGTGACCGCCAATGGAAATGGCAATGTAGCTCAGGCAGTTACCATTCCTGCAAAAGCGACTCCTGGTTCCCATGCCATCATAGCAGTTGGACAGATAAGCCATATCACCTACAACACAGCTGTGACTGTAGATACCGCCTGGAATGACTTCGGCTTCAGTGCGGCCCACTTGCGGCAGAATACCTCTGAGAATGTCGTTAATACTGGAAACGTGGCGAATTTGCAACTTCGGTGGAATAAATCCATTGGTTCACCCCAACCGGAAGGTGCACCGTCGCCGATCTACTACTATGGCCTTGTCTATATTGCCACGTTTGATGGCTATCTCAATGCATATGATGCTACTACGGGTACCTTGCGATGGCAATTTCCTACAGGTACGAACTTCGCTAATCTCTCCTCTCCAGTCATTGATCCGGCCACGGGCATTCTCTTCTTTGGCACACTTGGTTTTCTAGAAGATCAGGATCATGGGGTACCATCACCGTTTTTTGCCTTAGATGCTAAAACGGGTAAACTTCTCTGGAGTGAGATTCTCAATGGTGATGACTACGCTTTTCCAACGATGGCTTTCAACAATATCTATGTTGGGTTAGCCAATGAAGGAGGAGGTGCCCTCCTCTCTATTGATGAGACCACAGGCTACATTAATGCGCAATATCAAGCCGATGGTGGCGTATGGGGTGCTGTTGGTGTAGATGTCAAAACAAACAGGATATTCACCGGTGTAGGTAATCCAGGTGATGAGGTGTTAGCCTTCGATGCTAACACCTTCAAAGGAACCAATACCTCTATTCAACCGCTCTGGAGGTTCTATCGCCAAACACCGGGTAATGATGACGATATTGGTGCTGCTATGGCTGTTGCCAATGGCGTGATTTACGTCGATACCAAGAGTGGTCTTGTGTATGCTCTCAATGAGAATAATGGTACTGAGATTTGGCCTTCTCCTGCGAAGATTGGTCCAAATAGTATTGGCAATGTCTCATCGCCGGCTGTCGATAGCGTCAATGGCGTGCTCTATGTTGGCTCGCTAAATGATTACCTGTATGCTCTGAGTACCAAAGATGGTAGTCTCCTTTGGAAGGCCCAAACCCATGGCAAGATCTATAGTTCACCAGCTCTGGCTAATGGAGTAGTCTACGTCGCATCGAATGACCATAACATTTATGCCTTTGATGCAACCACTGGAGCACAGCTAAAGAGCTTGCAAACCAAAGCTCCCACGTTCTCGTCACCGATCATCGTCAATGGTTGGCTCTACTGCGCCTCAACTGATGGGCAGTTATATGCCTTCAGCTTGTAATTGCTGAGGGTGTGAGTTCCCAATGAAGTAAAGAAATAGGGAAGCAAGGTAGGAATTTTATGTAGACACTTTGCCAAGATGTCTACATAAAACAGGTTGATGTAGCACACATTTCTTCCAGAAAGCGCCTACATAACCTTATACCCTGCCTTGCTTCCCTGTTTCCTTCCATTCACAATTATACTCTTCATTTCATAACTACATTTGCATATTTGCAACCGTATCTTAACCTGTTGACTACTCTTTTTTAAGTGGCTTTGCGATATTCTTCTAGGGAAGTCTATGGAAACTGCTGAATACATTGATACACATACATAAACTGATAACAAAACTGTAATTGCCGATCAAATCTACCCATTGAGGCAGATCTTCGATGCAAAATCTTTTTTTAACGACTTGATGAAGGAGATGATCAAAGGTTCGCTATGGATATAGTAAATGAAGTGCGTTCAGAACAGATGAACGAAGGCCAAAGGAATATTGGGACCACTATTTCTCATGAAAAAGCCAGCAATGGAGGGCTCAATACAGAAAGCTCGCGCCATACGCCGAGTTATGCTATCCTCACGCCATTGAGAAAAGAACGAAATGCTGATAAACTACTTCTCTCAGAGAGAGAGCAACAACAGATAGCTCTGTGGAATGCAACCCAGCAAAGTTACCCACAAGATATCTGTGTGCATCAATTCGTGGAAAAGCAAGCAGCTAATACCCCTGAAGCTACAGCACTGTGGGCAAATGGTCAAGTAATGACGTATGCACAACTCAATCAACAGGCCAACCAGTTAGCTCACTACCTACAGACGCTCGGTGTTGGTCCCAACGTACTCGTGGGCTTATGTGTCGAGCGTTCCCTGGATATGGTTGTAGGGATGCTGAGTATCCTCAAGGCAGGCGGTGCTTACGTTCCTCTCGATCCCGCCTACCCGGCTGAGCGTCTCAACTATATGCTAAAAGATGCTCAGATTGCTGTACTTCTCACCCAGAAGCACCTGACTGCTCGACTAGCGGAGCAGGACATGACATGTATTTGTATGGATACTGATACATCTCTCCTGACCCAGCAGAGCATAACCAACCTAGTTTCTACAGTGACAGCTTCCGATCTCGTATATGTCATTTACACTTCCGGCTCGACAGGTCAACCTAAAGGGGTAGAGATTACGCACAAGAGCCTGCTTAATCTGGTATCTTGGCATCAACCCGCCTTTGAGGTAACGTCCTCTGACCGGGCTACCCAGGTAACAAGCCCTGCCTTTGATGCGACTGGCTGGGAGGTGTGGCCATATCTTGCTTCTGGTGCCAGCATCTATTTCCCTGACGAAGAGACCCGCGTTACTCCTGCATCTTTACAAAAGTGGTTTGCAGAGCATCGTATTACCATCTCTTTCTTACCCACCGCACTTGCCGAAAGTATGCTAACTCTGGAGTGGCCGTCAACAACTTCGTTACGCTTTTTGCTCACAGGAGCCGATACGCTGCACCACTATCCATCCCCGGCCTTGCCTTTTGCCTTCATCAACAACTATGGGCCGACTGAGGCAACCGTGGTGACGACCTCTGGCCGTGTCTACCCGGTTGCTCATGCCTATGCTCCACCCTCGATTGGGCGTCCCATTGACAATATGCAGGTCTATATTCTCAATGAACACCTGCAGCAGGTTCCTATTGGGACACTTGGCGAACTCTATATCGGTGGTGATGGTCTCGCTCGTGGCTATCTCAACCGCCCTGAACTCACCAATGAACGTTTCATTCGCCATCCTTTCAGTGAGGACCCGCATGCACGCCTGTATAAGACAGGTGATTTGGCTCATTATCTATCAGATGGGCAGATTGCTTTTCTAGGACGCGCCGACCATCAGATCAAAATTCGTGGCTATCGCATTGAACCAAATGAAATCGTGGCTGTCTTGAATAGACATGCAGCCGTTCAAACAAGCGTCGTGATCGCTCGTGAGGATATTCCTGGCGACAAACGTTTGGTAGCCTACGTTGTGCCTGTCCCTGGAGCTTCCATCACGTCCGGCTCTCTACGTAGCATGCTCAAAAATCAGTTGCCGACCCATATGATCCCATCGGCCTTTGTGCTGGTCGAAGCACTGCCAATTACCCCGAATGGGAAAGTCGACCGCACTGCTCTACCCGCTCCAGATGCGGCTAATACCCTGTCCGATAACACTATCACTTTGCCTACTAATCCTATAGAAAGCCAGCTGACTGACATTGTACTTGCTATCCTCAAGCTGGATCAGGTTGGCATTGACGAGAACTTCTTTATGATTGGTGGACATTCGCTCTTGGGTACGCAGCTCATCGCCCAGGTAGATACGGTCTTTGGCGTTAAGCTGACTCTACGAGGCTTGTTCAACGCTCCAACCATTCGGCTATTAGCTGCCGAGGTTGAACGCCTTATCCTGGCTAAGATAGAGTCAATGAGCGAAGCCGAGATTCAGCAACTGCTTGGACAGGGATAAAGCAGAGCGTAGCAAGGAGTCATCTTGTGTCTATCAATGGAAGCATTGATGTTGCCGGGATAATCAACTATGAATGGAAATGATGGGATGCCAAATACACCGAACCTTTCAGAAGCCAAGCGTGTGTTGCTTGAAAAATACTTGCAAGGCCGGAGCCCACAGGTAACCACGAGTGCAGCCACCATTGCACGACGGAATCCAGAGAGTAGTCCTCCTTTATCCTATGGGCAACAACAACTGTGGCTCCTTGCTCAGTTTATATCTGATACTCCTGTCTATACCGAGTGCGTCACTAATCACCTACCAGGAGAGATTAATATCAGCGTCCTTGAGCAGAGCTTCAACGAGATTCTCAAGCGACATGAAGCTTGGCGTACTAGCTTTCCGGTAGTAGATGGTCAGCCCATCCAGAAGATTCGTCCGGTTCTGACAATCAAGCTACCCCTGGTGGATCTGCGTCATCATCCTGAAGCTGAGCGTGAGCATGAGGCTTTGCGGATGATGACGGAGGATGCCCAGAAGCCTTTTGACATGGCTAATGGCCCCTTGCTGCGCCCGACGTTGATACAAATAGGTGATACGGATTATCGTTTGTTCTTGACCTTGCACCACATCATCTTTGATGGTTTCTCTTTGTATCAAATTTTTCTTCCAGAACTACGCACCCTCTATGATGCCTGCTTGTCTGGTCAGCCCTCCCCTTTGCCGGAGCTTCCTATTCAGTATGCCGACTTTACAGTCTGGCAGCGCGAGCAGTTACAAGGGAATATATTTGCAGAGCAATTAGCTTTCTGGAAGAAACAACTGGAAGGTGCTCCTGGAGCTTTGGAATTGCCCACTGATCGCCCACGCCCATTAATTGCGAACTATCATGGGTCAATGCACCCATTTGCTCTATCGAAGCAACTGACAGACGACCTGAAGGCTCTGGGCCGCCAGGAAGGGGTAACGTTCTATATGCTGCTGGTAGCAGCGTTCCAGACTTTGCTCTATCGCTATACAGCACAAGACGATATTTTGATCGGCACAGCGATATCGGATCGCAAGCGTCCAGAGGTACAGGGACTGATGGGCTTTTTCCTCAACACCTTAGTGCTGAGAACGGATTTGTCTGGTAATCCTACCTTTCGCGAAGTGCTGAGACGAGTGCGCGAAGTGGTGCTCGATGCGCATGCACACCCCGATATACCCTTTGAGTACCTGGTTAAAGAACTGCAACCAGAACGCAATTTAAGCCAGAATCCCTTCTTCCAGGTATTGTTGTCTCTCGAACCTCCATTGTTCACTCATCCCTCGGGATGGACCTTAACTCAGATGGATGTCGAGACCGAGACCACCAAGTTTGATCTGACCCTCGAACTCGACGATCGACCAGAGGGACTGATTGGTCGCTTTGAGTATAGCACCGATCTATTTGATGCCGCGACAATTGCCCGCATGGCGGGACACTGGCAGACACTCCTGGAGGGTATCGTAATGGACCCAACCCGGCGTCTCTCGGACTTGCCCATCTTAACAGAAGCAGAACGACAGCTGCTTTTAGTGGAATGGAATAACACTGCAATTGACTATCCACTCAACCTGTGTCTCCACAAGTTGTTTGAAGCCCAGGTTGAGCGCACCCCTGATGCAGTGGCTATGATCTTCGAGGACACGCACCTGACCTACCGCGAACTCAATGCGCGGGCCAATCAGGTAGCGCATTACCTTCGACGTGCTGGTGTAGGGCCAGACGTTCTGGTAGGCGTCTATATGGAGCGTTCTCTCGAACTTGTGATCGCACTACTGAGCATTATCAAAGCGGGGGGAGCATATATTCCGCTTGATCCTACGTATCCTCAAGAGAGACTGTCCTTCATGCTGGAAGATGCACAGGTACGCGTGTTACTCACCCAGGAGCGGTGGATAACCACTCTGCCTGCGCATTGCACCAGGGTACTCTGCCTGGACTCTGGTTGGAAGGACGTTGCTCACGAAGGCAGGACGAATCTGAGCAATGTGGTAACGCCCGATAACTTAGCCTACGTCATCTACACTTCAGGCTCAACTGGTAAGCCCAAGGGAGCGATGAACACTCATCGTGGGATCTGCAATCGCTTGCTTTGGATGCAGGATGCCTATCAACTGACAGAGGCTGATCGTGTACTACAGAAGACGCCTTTTACTTTTGACGTCTCGGTATGGGAGTTTTTCTGGCCCCTCATCACGGGTGCCCAACTCGTCGTTGCTCGTCCCGAAGGTCACAAAGATAGTGCTTATCTGATCTCCATTATTATGCAGCAGAAGATCACCACCTTGCATTTCGTTCCCTCTATGTTTCAAGTGTTTTTAGAGGAACCGGGACTTGAGGAGTGTCATAGCCTGCAGCAGGTTATCTGTAGCGGTGAAGCGCTGCCCTTTGAGGTGCAGGAACGCTACTTTGCCCGTCATAACGGTGCTTTACATAACCTCTATGGCCCAACTGAAGCTGCTATTGACGTCACCTTCTGGCATTGTAAGCGTAACAGCGAACGCAAGATAGTTCCGATCGGCTACCCCATTGCGAACATACACATCTATTTGCTTGATCGTCATGGTCATCCTGTCCCTATAGGCGTGCCGGGCGAGTTGCACATTGGTGGCGTTGGTGTAGCGCGTGGTTATCTCAATCGGCCAGAACTGACCAATGAGCGATTTATACCCAATCCCTTTAGTTCCACACCTGGAGAACGTCTCTACAAAACAGGAGATCTCGCTCGTTACCTGCCTGATGGCTCAATTGAGTATCTGGGTCGCATCGACCATCAGGTGAAGATGCGCGGGTTTCGTATCGAACTAGGCGAGATCGAGGAGATACTCAGGCAGTATCCCGCAGTACGCGAGACAGTGATCGTAGTGCGTGAGGATATACCAGGGGATAAGCGTTTAGTGGCATACATCGTTCCTCATATGAAGCAATCTATCTCAATTGGTGACTTACATACGCATTTGACCACCTATCTGCCAGCCTATATGATACCCTCTGCCTATGTTGTGTTGGAAGGATTGCCACTAACTCACAGCGGTAAGGTGAATCGTCGGGCACTACCCTTACCTGATCAAACACGGCCTGAACTACAGGAGACATTTGTGGCACCGCGTACACCGATGGAAGAAGCCGTAGCAGCTATTTGGAGTCAGGTGCTAAAAATCGAGGGTATTGGTATCTACGACAACTTTTTCAAATTAGGTGGGCACTCATTGCTGGCTACCCAGGTGCTTTCTCACCTTCGCGCAACCTTACAAGTAGACGTCTCTCTACGCAACTTCTTTGAAGCTCCTACCATTGCTCAACTATCTACAATCATCAAGTACCAGCAAGCCAGCGGTACTGAATATCAAAAGTCTGTGGGGCCTGCGATCCGAGCTCTTTCTCGTGAGGCCCATCGCGTAATATTGTCTTCCATTTCAACGGCACGAGATAGTAGTAGTTCTCGTAACTAGCAGAAAAGTATGGTATGGTACTTATGAACACATCGATCATCCATGACATTCCATCAGAAAAAGAGGCCTTTGTCTTCCCTGCCTCCTTTAATCAGCAGAGCCTCTGGTTCCTTGATCGACTGGAGCCCAATAGTGCTATCTACAATATACCCATTTCTCTTCGCTTGTGTATTCCGCTTAAAGTAGAGATACTTGAGCAGAGCCTCAATGTGGTTATCCAGCGTCACGAAGTGCTCCGTACCACTTTGATCGCCGTAGATGGGCAACCTATGCAAGCTATCGCTCCCGAACTGACAGTAAAGCTCTCGCTAGTGGATTTGCGTCATCTCTCTGAAGCTGAGGGGGAGGTCGAGGCCTTACGTCTGGCTACAGAGGAGGCGCAGCGACCATTCAAATTGGCTCAAGGCCCATTACTGCGGGCGATGTTACTGCAACTGGGAGCAGAAGAGTATGTACTACTCTTGACGATCCATCACAGCATCTTTGATGGATCGTCTACAGGTATCCTTTTACGGGAACTGGTAGCACTCTACGAAGTACTCTCGAACGATCAACCCTTGTCTTTGCCAGAGTTGCCCATTCAGTACGCTGATTATGCCGTCTGGCAGCGTGAGTGGCTGCAAGGGGAAGTGCTGGCAGAGCAGTTGGCTTACTGGAAGCAGCAACTGGCCAGTGTACCAGCGGTACTGGAATTGCCAACAAATCGTCCACGTCCTGCTGTGCCTACTTATCGTGGAGCAATGCAGCCCTTTGCCCTGTCGAAGCACCTGACTGACGGTCTCAAGACATTGAGTTGTCAGGAAGGAGTGACGCTCTATATGACGCTGGTAGGAGCGTTCCAGGTCCTCCTGCATCGCTATACCGGGCAGGATGACATTTTGATTGGCTCGCCTGTAGCAGGTCGCACTCGTACTGAGACCAAAAACCTGCTTGGCTTCTTTATCAACACCCTTGTCTTGCGTAGTGATATGTCTGGTAACCCTACGTTTCGTGAGCTATTGAAGCAAGTACGTGAGGTAATCTTTGAAGCCCATGCTCATCAGGATGTTCCTTTTGAGTATCTGGTCAAGGAGCTCCAACCCGAACGTAATCGAGGCCAGAATCCGCTCTTCCAGGCATTGCTGACGCTTAATCCTCCCTCGCCCTCCTTACCAGATGGATGGAATCTCGGCAAGATGGATATTCAGACTGCTACTTCTAAGTTCGATCTCTCTATTCTGGTTGAGGATGGAGCAGAAGGTATCTTCGGTTGTTTTGAGTACAGTACCGATCTGTTCGATGCCCCAACCATTGAACGATTGGTGGGACATTGGCAAATCCTCCTAGAAGGTATTGTTGCTGCGCCTGAGCAGCGCATCGCGGAGCTTCCCCTTTTGGCAGAGGCGGAACGCCACCAATTGCTGGTGGAATGGAATGCGACTGCGACCGCCTATCCCAGGCATCGCTGCGTCCACCAGCTTTTTGAGGAGCAGGTAGAGCGCACGCCTGATGCTATAGCCCTGGTTTTCGATGATCAGCAGATGACTTACCGCGAACTCAATGGGCGTGCTAACCAACTGGCACATTATTTGCAGCATCTAGCCGTAGGTCCAGAAGTAATGGTTGGCCTGTGTATGGAACGTTCCTTCGACATGGTGGTGGCTCTCCTTGGTATTCTCAAAGCAGGTGGAGCTTACATACCCTTGGATTCGAAGTATCCGCCAGACCGCCTCGCCTTTATGCTTCAAGATACCCAGGTACCAGTCTTAGTAACGCTAGAGCAGTTTAGCAACGTGCTGCCAACTCAGGGAACGCAGGTAATTTGTCTGGATACTCAGTGGCATGTGATTTCCCGTGAGAGCCAGGAGAATCCCGTTAGCGGGGCAGTAGCTGAGAATCTAGCCTACGTCATGTATACCTCCGGCTCGACTGGTAAACCGAAAGGTACCGAGATACGGCATTTCAGCATTAATCGTCTGGTATTTGGTGTAGACTATGCGCAATTGGATGCAACACAGACGATACTGCATATGGCGTCCATTTCCTTCGATGCTTCGACCTTCGAGGTCTGGGGGGCATTACTGCATGGAGCACGCTGTATTCTCTTGCCAGAAGATATGCAGACTCCCAAGAGCATAGGTCAGGTTGTTCAAAAATATGGTGTGACAACCGCTTGGATCACGGCCTCTCTCTTCAATGTTCTGATCGACGAGGTACCAGAAACGTTGAAAGGTATCCAGCAACTTCTCACGGGCGGTGAGGCGCTGTCTGTTCCTCATATCCGTCGTGCTCTGAATTTGTTGCCATCAACTCAGCTGATTAATGGATATGGCCCTCATGAGAGCACTACGTTCGCCTGTTGCTATCGCATCCCCACTACCTTGAGCGCAGACCTGCACTCCATCCCCATTGGTCGTCCTATCGGCAATACACAGATCTATGTTCTGGATCGCTATGGTAACCCAGTGCCCATTGGTGTGCCAGGGGAGTTACATATTGGCGGAGCGGGTCTGGCACGTAGCTACCTCAACCGTCCTGAACTTACTCATGAAAAGTTTATTCCCCATCCCTTCAGCGACGAGCCAGGGGAACGCTTGTACAAGACTGGCGATCTGGTGCGTTATCTGCCTGATGGCAACATTGAGTTTTTGGGACGCCGCGACAACCAGATCAAGATACGTGGTTTCCGTGTTGAATTGGGAGAGATCGAGGCGATCCTGGATCAGTATCCTGCTGTACACAAGGCTGTGGTCCTGGTGCGCGAAAATGCACGCCAAGAAAAGTGTCTGATAGCCTATATCGTTCCCGATCATGGACAAGCCATTACAAGCAACGAGCTGCATCGCTTTATGCAGGAAAAGCTGCCTGAGTATATGGTGCCTTCCGACTTTCTCTCGCTGGAGTCCTTCCCGACTACACCTAACGGCAAGCTTGATATCCATGTCCTGCCGCTACCTGATGTAACGAAGCGTCTGGAAGAAGGCAACTTTGTAGCTCCAACGCTCCCTCTCCATCATCAGCTGGTCGAAATCTGGGAAGATTTGCTCAATGTACGGCCTGTCGGCATTACCGACAACTTTTTCTCTCTGGGAGGACATTCTCTCCTTGCCGCTCGTATGGTTGATAGAATCGAGCAGGTCTGTGGTAAGAAGATCCCTCTGTCTACCCTCTTTTCGGGAGCAACCATAGAACATCTGGCGAACCTTCTATTGAAAGAAGACATCCTCACTGGTGATAAAGCACAGAGAGAGGTGAAAGAAGAGGGCAATCCTCGAGCGAAAGTCGTGACTGTGCAAGCGGGTGGAGCTAGACGGCCCTTCTTCTTTTTGCATGGAGATTGGTATGGTGGTGGTTTCTACTGTATGAACCTGGCACGTGGCCTTGATCGTGAACAACCATTTTATGTTCTGGAGCCGTATGAATTTGATCGCGTGCAAGTACCACTTACATTCGAGGAGATGGCCTCTGCTCATATTGAAACTATGCGTGCTGTTCAACCGGAGGGTCCCTATCTCCTGGGAGGCTTTTGCAATGGTGGCCTTGTAGCTTACGAAATAGCCCGCCAACTTCACGCTGTAGGACAGAAGGTTGACCTTCTGGTCTTAATAGACCCAGCAACGCCGCATGCTCATCGTTCGCTGCGCAAGGTGATTAGCCGCTTTGGCAGTTTGATGCATATGAACCAGAATACACAATTAAACTGGTTTCTGCGCTATCTCTACTGGAAGATTCCCTCCTACCGGACAAAGGTGCAAGAATCGAAGAACCTGCGTACGCCTGAGCAAGTTGAGCTTGAGGGTAAACGTAAGGAGATTCGCGGAGCAGGCTTTGCACTGCCTCAACTCAACATCCCTGGGCTAACACCAGAAGCCCTGCGTTATCAGTGGTCGGGCATCTATCGCTGGGTAGGTGCTAATTACACACCCGGTCCGTATCCTGGGACTCTCACACTTTTCTGGTCGAGTCAAGCCTTCTCTCACAGAGTAAATTGGCAGAAGGTGTCTGGAGCGAAAGAGGTCGAGGATCACGTTTTCCCCGGCACACATATGAGCTGTAGAAATGAAAACCTGCATGTTGTGGCTGAACGCTTGAACGTGTGTATAAACAAGGTACAAGAGGGCGTGCCAGGTTCAGCAGATCAATGGGCATGATAGGCGCCCTAATTCCATGATTGGCACCCCAATCGCATGACGACCGCGCCCCCACCGCATGACGACCGCGCCCCCACCGCATGATGGCCGCGCCCCCACCGCATGATGGCCGCGCCCCCACCGCATGATGGCCGCAAGGGCCATCACTACTATACACGGGCTTCACAGGCCGGGGCATACGTATATAGTAGTGACGACCCTTGCGGTCGTCATCGGGTGGGGGCTCCCTTCTATAGACGATCGGTTATTCCCGACGTATCATTAGGAGAGGCAATGTCTTTTAGATATTTCTAGCTGATAGAGAAAAACGAACGCATGGGTATTCCCGAAGCACTTTGGTACTCTCCACCTGAGCAGCTGGCTTTAGGTGACGACGAGGTTCATGTATGGCTTGCTACCTTAGACCTTCCAGCCTCTCACATATACACGCTGGAACAGACACTTACTGATGATGAAAAAAAGCGAGTTCAAGAGTATCGCTTCCAAAAAGACCGCACACACTTTATAGCTGCTCGTGGCATACTCAGAGCCATATTAGGCCGCTATCTCACAAAAGCATCAGGTATGTTCCGTTTCCACTATAATGAGTATGGAAAGCCGTTTCTGGCTGAAGAAACTAATAATAGCCTATCTTTCAACCTAGCTCATTCACATGGAATGGCCATGTATGCTATCGCACGCAAGTGGGATGTTGGCATAGACCTTGAATATATTTCTAAGGATATCGCATGTGAGCAGATTGCTATGCACTTCTTTTCATCGCATGAAGTAAGTATGCTTCGTGCCGTTCCTCCTGAGAGGCAATACGAGGCTTTCTTTAACTGTTGGACTCGTAAAGAGGCATATATTAAAGCAAGAGGCATGGGCTTATCGCTCTCTCTAAGCGATTTCGATGTTTCGTTGATACCTGGAACGCCAGCAGCACTTCTCAATATTCGAGAAGGGAATCAGCATGTTTCCGATTGGTCACTGCTTGATATGTCTTTCAATACTGACTATGCTGCGGCACTTGCTGTAAAAGGGCCACCTTTTCGTCTTCAGTGCTGGCAGTGGGTAGATTGACATGAGCCATATCGAATATTAAGAATGTCTGTTCTTAATATTCGATATGGCTCATATAGGCTGCTTAAAAACCGGGGATGTGGAAAACGTAGACGTTGGAGGTCATTGAACAGACATAGACCAACCCATTGGCGATGGTGGCCTGGGCATCAATCTTCCCAGTGTTGGGCAAGGGGATGATAATCTGAAGATGCCCGTCGTGATTGTAGACATAGAGCTTGTTGTCTTCTGATGTTACAAAGATGAGCGTTTTGACGATGACCGTGGGTGAAGATTTTATCGCAGCACCGGTAGGTTTGTTCCAATACAAATGGTCAGTATTTTCGTTAAAAGCATAGATGTTGTCATCGGCTGAAGTGATATATACCACGCCCAGAGAAGTCGCCGGAGAGGCGGTGATAGCTCCACCTGTTTTGTAGCTCCAGTCTAATGCACCGGTAGCAGCATCAAAAGCATACAGATGATGGTCTAGCGAACCCACAAAGACACGGCCAGTATCCACTGCTGGCGAGGATTCAATAGCTCCCGTCGTAGGTGCTTTCCAAAGCAAAGCACCAGTAGCAGCATTGAAGGCATAGAGGTTGTTGTCATCTGAACCAATATAAAGGACGTTATTAGAGGCCGCCGGTGAGGAATTGACGGCTCCACCCGTCGTATAGCTCCATATCAGTTTGCCTGTAGTTGCATTAAGTGCATACACCTTGTGGTCAGATGAGCCAATATAGAGTATGCCTTTGTAGATGAGTGGAGAGGAATTGATGGGACCCGCGGTGGGATACGACCAGACAAGCGTACCATTCGTTTTGCCATCGAAAGCATAGACCTTGCTATCTTGTGAGCCAACATAGACATACGAGCCGGAGACAGCCGGTGTAGAAGTGATAGCTCCGCCTGTAGTAGCTGTCCACAGAAGAGCACCTTTGTTATTAGGATCGAAGGCATAGAGCGTATTGCCTGAACCGACATAGGCTGCATGAGCATCTACAGTTACTGCTGAGTGAACAGAGCCGCCGGTAGTGAAGCTCCAATCAGAAGTCAAGTGTATAATGTTGTTGGTAGAAATGACATTTTCGTAGTTATTGAAGTGAGAGTTTTGTGTGTCGAAGCCAAACGAAGGCCACGCAGTAGCTAGCAGGTAGATCGCCTGAGCACTCATGCCACTGGTCTGGCCTACCGCACTTATCGTGTGATTTCCTGGCAACGCGGTCTTGGGGATAGTTACCGAGGTAGTGAATGCACCAGTACTATCGGTCGTTGCCGTTCCCAGAGATGTAGCTGTATCGAATGTGAGTGAAACAGTTTCACTTACACCAAACTTCTTTCCTGCTACTTGTATCTTCACATTTGGCGAACCTGTCTTTGGCAAGAGAGTGATGACAGGACCTGCTGCATGCACTGCTAACTTAGCAGTGATGACAAAGGTAAGGCTAAGAGCCAAAAGTGTTACGAGAATAATCGTCGTATACACTTTGAAGCGTGAAAAGATATGCATGGAGAACCTCGCTTCTTAATAAGAGGAGCATGAGAGCATGTTCTATGCTCTACGCATGGCTCCCTATCTGTTACTTTGTGTGTTAACTGCATAGAGTTAGATATGCAGATGTATACTGTGTATAGTATCCAAGAAAACAAGAAATGACGTAAGTGTGAGTAAGTAAAGGTACAGTTGCGATTATGTGAAGAGGGTTAAGATTTCTCTCCTATACTTCCTGTAGCTTTTTAAGCTTACGTCGGGCCAAGCCCCCTTCATCGGTTGATGGTCCTTCTTTTTGCTGCTTCTCTATAAACAACTCATGCAGTACTCGTCCATCAAAAGTGTGGGGGAGTGGTAGATCCATGGCGTGCAGTACGGTTGGCACAAGATCATAAATCTCAGCATGCGGCGACTTAAAGCCTTGTTTGAAAGGACCTCCGTAGGCATAGAATACGCCATCTTTATGATGCGCCCCGAATGATTTGCCCAGGTCCTCCCACAAGTACTCATTCCCTAACTCCACGCGGAAGGTGACTCCCTCGCGAGGAAGCAGGAGCAGGTGTGGTTCACGAAGTACATGCGGACCCGTTCCGTAGACTTCATTAGTATAAAGAGCGTCAATCAGTGGCTGGCCATTCTTAGGGTTGATCTGGCGTTTCAAATCGTCACATAGTTCGGCTATCTGCTCTTCGGTGATACTAGGATGCAAGAAGATATCGGCAAAGCCACCGGGAAGTCCTGAAAGTGAAGGTACATAGGCTAAGGTCCTCTCCCAGTCAATATTTTCTAGTGTTGGCCGATTGAGTGCATTGGGGTCTACATTTGACATAGACCAGACCCCCGCCGATTTAAGTGTACGTTTGATCATTCTTCCTATTGGGCGTAGCCCTAGCTGTGATGCCAGTCTCCTGACTTGCACAGCACGATGAGCCCTATAACGATTGTGCTCAAATAATGTGTCATTAAAAATGAGAAGTCCTTTAGTATAGAGATATTCATTAATATCGAAGTATGTATCGTAACCACTAAAGCCATGGTCGGAGACGACGAAGAGACTATCCTCTGGTTCGAGCAAATCTAAAATCTGTCCCAGTGCATCGTCGAGCATACAAAAATATTCGTTCGTCCGCGGATGAAGTTTACTTACCTCTTCCCAGAATGGATGTTGTAGGCGATCGGCTCCGATGAAAGCAAGATAAGAGAAATCCCATGGCTTCTCTTTGAGCATGTACATAATGAGCTTAACGCGCTCTGCTGTCATACGCAAGACAGCATCGGTCAATGGTTCTACTTTGCTTGCCGCATTCAGGCGTTCACGAAAACTGGCTTCCAGATCGACTTGATAGTCCGGTACAACTTGGAAGATTTCGTCTTTGAAGGAGGAAGGATAGGTAAAATTGACCTGGGTGCTTGGAGTTGCATATCCACTAATCATAATACCGTTAACAGGCTCCACCGGATAGGTTGTGGGAATATTGATGACCAGTACCTTTTTTCTGTACTCGCTGAGAATGTTCCAAATGGCTTTACCGCTTTTACGTCGTGTGATGATATGTGTTTTACGGGTTGCATCATGAACCTGATATTTATCGTAGGTCCAGAAGTCGTAGACGCCATGCCCGGCAGGCTTTAAACCGGTCGAGAGTGAAGTCCAAGCCGGAGGTGTAAGAGGTGGATATTTTGACTCAAGTACCGCTTCGCAGCCTTGCATGCTCAACTTTTGAAAGTTGGGAAGTTTTCCCTGTTCTATTAATGGATGTAGAACCCGGAATGTGAGTCCATCAACACCAAAGATGATTGTACGCACAGGCCCTCTTCTGTTTTATTTTTAGTTCTACTGGGCACAAGCTTTGGAGTAGAATGTTCATAGCTGATACATATAAATCTATCGATTTAGCTCTTCTGCATGCCACGGCTAGATATAAGTGTACCTGTCATCTAGACGAGAAATGGCAATGCAGCAGTTGAGACTAGGTTGAAAAATCTACAGATTGGTAGTACTTTCTCAACAATGATGTAACTGTCATTAGTGCGTTTTCCTCTTTTCACAGACCTTTTCTCCAAGGGAGAAATAGTTCTAGGCAACCCTTTTTTTGCTGCGTCGAAACTTTTTACCCAACGTACTCAAGACAATTTCATCTTCAGGACTCATTTTGAACAAGAAAAGTAGTACAGCATAACTTGCTAGAAAAACCGGTATTAATCCCAATTCGAGAGGTACGATCGCGTGACCAACGGTAAATGTGTCATGGAGGTGAGCTTGGCTGAGCAGATAAAGCGATCCTCCTGTGAGTAGACTACTTATGAGACCAGCTCCTATGGGTTTAAGCGTATCCCAACGGTAGGGCTGCATTTTAAGCCTGAGATATACTTGCGTTAACCTCATGATATTATTCACACAGATAGCTAATCCCGTACTGACAGCTGTCCCCATCGCACCGAAGTGGGGCGTAAGTAAAATACCCAGCACTAAATTCACGATCACTGCCACAATCGAGTTAAGAAATGAAAATTTATTCTGCCCAGTCATCAGCAGCATTGAGCCAACAGCCCCCGTTCCTGCGCTGACCATACTTCCTGTAGAAAAGGCAATAGCTAAAGGCCATGCATCAATATAGCCTTGACCTGATAAACCCAGTAAATAAGGAGAGAAAAGCACGACCACAAGAAAGATGGGTAAGCTAAAAGTAATCGACCACTTGGTGACGATCTTAAACATTTCCTCCAGCTTTTGTTTTTCTCCTTTGCTATGTAACTCGGCAATAGTTGGGGAGAAGATAGTATTAAAGGTACTTAGAGGCATTGCAATAAAAGGACCGAATTTGATGGCCGCGCCATATTGACCAATCGCCACTTTCGACACTCCGAAGAAGGCGAGCAGCAGTGTATCTATGGAATCCAGCACAGTTTCAATGATGGTTGTCAGGAAGTTTAAAGTAGAAAAGACAAGCCATTCACGCAATTCATACTGTTCTGACTGTGCATCGGCTACTCGTGAATATTCGCGGAAGAGGAAATATAAGTAAAGCACCGTGGTAAGAACCGTGCTAATCAGCATGACCAACGCAACACCAGACACACCGCGCAGAAAACGTATTATGCCTAGCAAGAGCAGAATTTGTACTATAGGTTGCAAAACGCTGGTAACCAGGACGCGCCATTTGAAAGCTTTGAAACCACGCAGCCCACCAAACCACACCACCTGCATACATAATAAGGGAATCATCGGAGCCATCATTTGCAATAAAGGCGTAAGCTGGGTAAGCGTCTCCTTACTGCTCACAGTATGGCTTGGCCTGAGCGAGGACCAGAAAGTGACCAGGCTAGGAGTGAAAAATAACAAAAGGAATGCCCCTGCTAAACCTGCTATGCCCACTAGCACGGTGCAAAAGATCATTAAGCCTCGTAATGTGTTGCTTCGCTTTTTCCCCCGATAGATGGCTATGTAGCGCGTCATAGCGTCGTCCAAACCAAGGCTGAAGATGGCAGAAATCAAGGTGACGAGCGATAGTCCCAGTGTGTACAAGCCATAGAGTCCAGGGCCCAGGCTATACTGAATGAGGAACGTACTGCCATATTTCAGGACACTACCGATAGCATTCCCCATACCGACCATGCCCGCTGCACTTGCTGCCCCTGAAACCTCCGCTTTCATGCTCTTTGCTGACCTGTCTTGTTGGACTGAGGTATCTATGAGGATAGGCATATGTATTGTACTGGCTTTCTCGATGCCAGCATCACTATCGTTAGCTACATGACCTTTGAGTACATTGAGGCCGAAAATAGATGTATTCGTCCTGGATGTCGCAAGCTGTGCGGGGTCTCGTTGCTTTATAGCCAAAAGCGGAGCGGTTTCTTCTTTTTCTGAAACTGGCATGTGCAAGGTAATTGGCTCTATCTCTTCACAATCATCATCTTCATAATCATCAATAATAGGCATAAATCGGAATTGACGTTTATGCTGTGAAGAACGTTTATAAGCTGGTGCAGAATGGTCGCTCATCTATATAGACACTTTCAGGAAGGCGTGATAGCTGTTTGCTCTTTTTTTGTGTACATTTTTTCATACTATCAATAGCAAAGATATTTGTCGGAGGCTGTTAGCGCTATGATACATGCACATATACCTATGTTTCCCCCTATCTCTATGGGAGTGGTATTTCCCATACTTTACCATAGTCTCTGTTGTTCTAAATCGGGGTATGCTGTTGTATTCTCGTGATGATTATGCTTTTCTCGTTAAGATTTCATAACCCCCCCTATCACAAAAGGGGATATATTGCGGTGGCTGATAAAGGATGGGTATAATACAAACGGTTACACTCTTGCCAGTGATGTTTGTTGCCAGTCAAGGGCGAAATGGTTCATTGCTCCCAGGTATTGCTTTGAATGCCTGAGTTCTAAGTACTTAGTTGAAAGGCAGTATAGTGCATGTCCAGCTTTGCTTCCCGCGTTGCCACGTTTGGTACAACTATTTTTACCGAAATTAATCTGTTAGCGCAGCAGTATAATGCGCTGAATCTGGGTCAAGGTAAGCCTGACTTTGATACGCCACCGGATGTGATTTTGCAATTAGTACAGGCGGTACAAGCGGGTAAGTTCAACCAGTATGCTCCCGGCCCAGGAACTATCTCTCTGCGTGAAGCGGTTGCTCGTCATGCCGAACGCTTCTATAACCTGGCTGTTGATCCGACGAATGGTGTTATTATCACCGCCGGAGCAACGGAGGGCATTTTCGCGGCTATCTTGGGACTCGTTGATCCTGGTGATGAAGTGATCGTGCTTGAACCATTTTATGACTCATATGTTCCCAATATTCTGATGGCGAACGCTGTGCCGGTTTATGTGCCGCTCTATCCACCAACGTGGACGTTTGATGCTGACGAGCTACGGGCGGCTTTCAGCAGAAAAACACGTGCTCTCATCATCAATACACCACAAAACCCCTGCGGGCGCGTGTTTACTCGTGAGGAATTAGGCGTGATTGCTGAGCTGTGCATTGAGCATGATGTAACAGTCATTTCTGATGAAGTGTACGAGCACATGCTTTTTGGGAAGGCTCAACATATTCCTATAGCCACGCTTCCTGGCATGTTTGAACGCACTGTGACGATCAGCAGTGCTGGTAAGTTGTTCAGTGCCACAGGTTGGAAGATTGGCTGGGTATATGGGCCGCAGCATTTGATTGAAGGGGTAGCACGATCCCACCAATTCATTACCTTTGCCGTTCATCATCCCTCTCAGGAAGCGGTAGCCCACGCACTCGACTTGCCAGATACGTATTTTGAAGAATTTCGGGCTATGTATTCTGCAAAACGTCAGTTGATGATGGCGGCACTCGATAGTTGTGGGTTGAAATATGCTGCGCCGGAAGGGACGTATTTCATCATGACGGATTACTTAGATATTTTTGAAGGGACACCACTTGAGTTCACACGTTATCTAATAGAGGAGATCGGCGTGGCCTGTATACCGCCGGAGTCATTTTATAGTTCCCAGCACGCCCATATTGGGCATGGGTATGTACGCTTCGCCTTCTGCAAGAGCGATGATATGCTGAGACAGGCGCAGGAGCGGCTGCTCAAACTGCGAAAGTAGTCGGTGAGGCCACTTTAAACTTCAGTGAGCGGGCTATGGAGCGAATTTGTGGATCGGAACTCACGATACAGATCTTTTTCCCTAATTCTTGAGCGCGTTTTTGGAGGAGCCGCCAGGCAACGTGACTGCGCAGGAGTGTCTGTGGTGGAATGACCAGAGCAATCCTACAAGCTGGTGTGTGTGTCAGGCGCTCACGCACGGATGTAACATTTTCTTCCGGGCTGATATAGAGAACCTGCTCATATGCATCCTCGTTCTGATTTTTGGTCATTGCATCTTTCTTTACTGCCATGATTATGTTACTTTGCGCTCTTTCTAGCTCTCTTTGGAGATGAGGACTGCCCACCTACCTCCTTTGAGAACAAATACGTCTCCCTGATCTTATTTCTTCTTGCGTTTCGCAAAAGCGGTTGGATGCAACAGGGCCGCGTTGAACCCAGAGAGGCCATGTGGTCGTGTAGATAGAGACTGGTTTATAATCATCATATATATTGTATCACAACATTGGGAGAGAAGAGATGACAATTGCGGTACAACCCTTCGGACGGTCTGGACATATGAGTACACGCACGATTTTCGGTGGGGCCTCTCTTAGTAGAGTCACACAGGAAGAGGCGGATCGTGTACTAGATGTATTACTACAGTATGGGATCAACCATATTGATGTAGCAGCGAGCTATGGTGATGCTGAGTTGCGTATTGCTCCCTGGCTAAAACGCTATCGCTCACAATTTTATTTGGCGACGAAAACTGATGCCCGTAGAGCGCAGGAAGCAAAAGAGGACCTGCATCACTCTCTGGAACGCATGGGCGTTGAGTACGTGGATTTGTGGCAAATGCACAATCTCGTCGATCCCATCGAATGGGATACGGCACTCAGTCCCGGGGGTGTCATTGAGGCTGCTGTTGAAGCGAAAGCGCAAGGTTTAATTCGGGCCGTGGGGGTCACAGGTCACGGTCTACAAATAGCTGCTACACATCGGCGCAGCCTGGAACGCTTCGACTTTGATACAGTACTCTTGCCCTATAACTATATCACTATGCAGAGTTCCTACTACGCTGAAAATTTCAATGCTCTGCTCGCGACCTGCCAGCAGCGCAACGTTGCCGTGCAGACGATCAAATCGGTGGCTTACAAACCCTGGATGGGCCAGCCGCACACGCGTGCTACATGGTATAAACCATTGGAAGAGCAGCAGGATATCGATATGGCCGTGCATTGGGTACTTCAGCAACCCTCTATTTTCCTGATCACGTCAGGCGATATTCATCTCCTCCCCAAAGTCCTCGACGCGGCCAACCGCTTCCAGGCAGAGACCGTTCCCACAGATGAGGAGATGCAGACGATGGTGGCGCGATTGGGTATGGAGCCACTCTTTGTGTAGCCTATACTGATGAGCCTACTCGCACGCTGTGGCAGGAGTACGCCTTATCCTTTCGCGGCGAAAGACCCTTGCTTCTACACATGGGGAGGATGTCAACCTGCGTGACGGAAGCCAGCTTCGGACATGGTCAGGGGCTGGCCTTCCCCCAGCATGCCTGTATCGACCACCTCGGCGACAACTACCGTGGAGTCGCCTGCTTCCACCGAGTGCTGTACTTCGCAAGCTACCCATGCCAGGCCATTATGGAGAATGGGACAACCATTTGCTCCAATATCGAAACCAATACCGACCAGCTTATCAGGGTGTTGCACTGCCGACTTGCCTAATGCACCGGCCAGTTCACGATCTCCAGAACGTAGCACATTGACCGTAAATTTGCGACTCTGCAGCACCATAGGCAAGGTCTTGGAGTCGTTCTCGATAGACACGGCCAGCAAAGGAGGATCAAACGATACCTGCGTCAGCCAGTTAACCGTGCAAATATTGACTTCTCCCTCATTTGCACTCGAAAGTGCATAGAGGCCATAGGTGAAAGTACGTAATACCTGCTTTTTTAATTTGGGATCCATAATATACCTCTGCTGTTTCAACCCTCACCCGACTTGAGAGGCGGGTGCAGCTTGTGCCGCCAGCGACCAATAGGAAGACTGATGAGCTTCAACCCACCCCCGACCCTCACAGCTGGGTGCAACATGGCCAGCACTTGTGAACAGTATACCACCACAAATGGTTTCAACCCACCCCCGACTTCAAGCCGGGTGCAACATCTGCAATCGTGCAATACAGCTTTGGGGAGTGGTTTCAACCCACCCTCGACTTCACAGCCGGATGCAACAACTTCGATAACCACTACAGTTGCACTTTTCCCGAGAAAAAGTCCCCCCCATCCTGACCGGAAGCTGAGTAGCTTAGACGGTGGTCAGGCGAGCGTGAATGGTGGTGGCCATTTCCTCAAGATGAGCGAGAGTCAGATGACTGGTTAAGCCCAGATAGAGATTGCAAGAGCGGCCACGAAGAGAGCGATAGGCACTCCAAGCCTGGACTCGTTGCCCCTGGCGAGTTTTGCGAGTGGTCGAAAAGTGTCCATTGGCTCCATGGAACGTGAAAGCGGTCAAGCAAGAGAGCCAGTCAAACCACTCGGGCGAATCAGGGATGAGGGAAAGGATGCCCTGGGTGGGACAAATGGCCAAGTCGTTGCCGTCGGCTCCATATTCGATCAGAGGAAGAGCACGGCAACGAGAGCGAGCTCTCCAACAGCATCGTCGCAATTCCATAAGAGCATGGGAGGCCCGTTTCAATCGCTCAAGCGCGACAATTGCCTCTCCAACAGTGCTTACCGTTGTGGCATAAGCGGTAGAAGTTGTGTTTCAATCGCTCAAGCGCGACAATTGCCTCTCCAACACGGGCCTCTATCCTCTCCCTGATATACTTCTCTGTTGTTTCAATCGCTCAAGCGCGACAATTGCCTCTCCAACAATGCTAGGGCTTCAGCGGGTACACGTTTATTAGCAGGTTTCAATCGCTCAAGCGCGACAATTGCCTCTCCAACGATGGTACTGCAAGCATTTGCCATTCTTGACGGCGAGTTTCAATCGCTCAAGCGCGACAATTGCCTCTCCAACGGCGATCCCCTTGCATAGGATTGCCAGACTGATAGGTTTCAATCGCTCAAGCGCGACAATTGCCTCTCCAACGAAGAAACGGTCTCTATTCGCCTGAAAGAAGAGATGGTTTCAATCGCTCAAGCGCGACAATTGCCTCTCCAACGCAATAGGCCGGTTCTTCAACGACCATGCAAATAAGTTTCAATCGCTCAAGCGCGACAATTGCCTCTCCAACCAACTGGATGGGCGAAGCTCTCTTTGGGGATCATATGTTTCAATCGCTCAAGCGCGACAATTGCCTCTCCAACACGTTGTCTCCTCTTAGTTTTAATTTTCTTAGCGTGTTGTTTCAATCGCTCAAGCGCGACAATTGCCTCTCCAACTCCTCTTTGGGGCACTTGCCGGTGCTATTGGTACAGGTTTCAATCGCTCAAGCGCGACAATTGCCTCTCCAACTCCCGACTTGCCAGCCCCACCTTTAGCTTTCCTCTGGTTTCAATCGCTCAAGCGCGACAATTGCCTCTCCAACCGGATTGTCGCTGCCTTTCCTACAGCGACTAGTTATGGTTTCAATCGCTCAAGCGCGACAATTGCCTCTCCAACGTCGGTATCATGGTACACGCGGATATGCCGTCCTTGCATGTTTCAATCGCTCAAGCGCGACAATTGCCTCTCCAACTTTATCATTCAGGCAGTCCCAACTCTTCCCTTGTCTGGAGTTTCAATCGCTCAAGCGCGACAATTGCCTCTCCAACCCAAGAAGGCAGTGGATTAGCCAGTGCAAGCAAACGAAGTTTCAATCGCTCAAGCGCGACAATTGCCTCTCCACACTACAGTTGCACTTCTTAAGCTGAACAAAAGCGCCCCAAAAAGCGGAGAAAAAAAGGCCTCATGCAATTTGCTCTGACATATGACACTCTGTATTGAAAGAGTCCTCAACAGAGTTTCGCATGAAAGAGAGAAGAACATGAAGCTTTCTGAGCATAACACATCGTCCTGGGTGGTGACGACCTTGGCGGACGTGATCGGTTGGCGCAATTCCCTGATCCGGTTGCACGCTCGTCTGGCCTCCTACTTTGCCCGACCACAGCCCTATGAGCGTATGTTGCGCTTTCTGCAAGCCGTGTTGAGTCAGGTGGAGCGCAAAAATGGGTGGCAAGTGGCCGAACAGGCACGCGAAGCGACTCCCTATGGCATGCAGCGCCTGCTCTCGGGGGCGGTCTGGGATGAGGATGGCGTGCGTGACGAGGTGCGTGCTTTTGCCCTTGAGCACTTGGGCACCACTCAAGCCATTATCGCCATCGACGAAACCAGCTTTCCCAAACGGGGAGACCACTCGGCGGGCGTCAAAAAGCAGTATTGCGGCACCACGGGCCGTCTGCAGAATTGTCAGGTCGGCGTGTTCCTCTCGTATATCACGGCCCTTGGGCATACCCTCATCGATCGCGAACTCTACCCCCCCCAGGACTGGACCGACGACCGGGCGCGCTGTCGGCAAGCCGGCATTCCTGACACCCTTGGCTTCCGCACCAAACCCGACCTGGCCATCCAGATGCTTGAGCGGCTCCATCAGGCGCAGGTTCCGCTCAATTGGGTGGTCGCCGACTCGGTCTATGGCGGTCACGTGGAACTGCGAACCTGGCTGGAAAGTCATCAGTATCCCTACGTCGGAGCGGTGGCTTGTGATGAACCGGTCGTGCTTGTCGTTCCCGATGGCGGCGTGCGACGGATGGAGGTGCGCGACGGGGCTGCACGGGTTCTGACGGACGCGGACTGGCACCGACTGGCCATGAGTGAGGGCAGCAAAGGTCCCAGGCTCTTTGATTGGGCATGTGTGCCGCTTCTGCACCGCGGAGGAGACGATGGATGGCATTCCTTGCTCATTCGCCGCACCATTGAGGCCACCCCGCAACTGGCGTACTATCTGGTCTTTGCTCCCCCACAAACCCCTCTGCAAGCCAAAGTCTGCGCTCTTGGGGGGCGTTGGAGAATTGAAGATGATTTTGAGAACGGCAAAGATCTGGGACTGGATCACTACGAAGTGCGCAGTTTCGTGGGATGGTACCGTCATATCACCTTGGTCATGCTCGCGCTGGCCTTTCTGGTTAGCATCTGTGTCCAAGATCGTGCGCTGACTGCGCCCCCCGCAGACGTGGGGACCCCAGCCCATACGGGTGGCACTCCCACCTGCAGTGGCTCGCTTGAGCATGGGGAGAGCGACAAGCATAAGAGCCATGCTCCCGCCCATCAGGCGGGAGAGCAGGCATTTCCTCGTGAGAAGGAGCCTGCTCACGAGAGCCACTCCCCTCCTGCTGATCTGTGGCCTTTGAGCGTTCCCGAAGTGCGTCATCTGCTGGCCCATCTCCTGTTTCCTCCACCTAGTAGCGTCAAGCTG
>WNFX01000592.1_pt1 | contig 35747 bp, 30 predicted proteins | sample 5400111 | NCBI WGS metagenome assembly WNFX01 (sample SAMN13153363, study PRJNA577476) | soil metagenome | isolation source: 40 cm soil or saprolite under grassland replicate 1 | place: USA:California | collected 2016-06-15 | reverse complement strand
GCGGTCGCCGACTTCCTCGGCGAACAATTCCCGGCCGAGGTGCGCGCCGTCCACCCTGGACCACAGGGCGCCGAGCAGGACCGCGGCGGCGGTCGGGCGTGCGGCGTTGGGCTTCGTGCCGGTCGTCGCGCACCGGGCGCGGACGCGACGGCGGGCCGCCGCCAAGTCGTCCGGGCCGAGCGTGAGCACCTGTCCCGCGTACACGAGCCGCAGCCGCTGCGGTGCGCCCGGCGGGGTCTGCCACATCAGCTCGGCCAGCACCTCCCGCATGCGCTCGTCGCCCTTGATCCGGGCGACCTGCGCGCAGTCGCGGCGGGTGGCGGTCACCCCCTCGACGAGCTCGCCGAGGGCACGCAGGTGCACGCTGTCCTCGCCGAGCGAGGGAAGGACCCGGCCGATGTAGTTGGTGAACACCGTCGAGGGGCCCACCACCAGGATCCGCCCGCCAGTGAACCGGCCCCGGTCGGTGTAGAGCAGGTACGCCGCCCGGTGCAGCGCGACCTGGGTCTTGCCGGTGCCCGGCCCGCCGGTGATGACGGTGACACCCCGGGCCGGCGCCCGGATGGCCTCGTCCTGTTCCCGCTGGATGGTGGTGACGATGTCGCGCATGTGCGGGCCGCGGGACCGCCGGAGCGCGGCCAGCAGCGCCCCCTCGCCGAGCACCCGCAGGTCGCCGGCGTCGTCCGGGGACAGCACGTCGTCGTCGAGGTCGACGACCTGCGGGCCTCGGCAGATGATGACCCGGCGGCGCACCACGCCGAGCGGCTCGCCCGAGGTGGCACGATAGAACGGTGCCGCGGCGGGCGCCCGCCAGTCGACCAGCAGTGGTTCCAGGCCGTCGCGGACACCCAGCCGCCCGATGCGATAGGTCTCGCCGTCGTCGAAGTCGAGCCGGCCGAATACGAGGCCTTCCGCTTCGGCGTCCAGCGCCCTGAGCTGCGCGGCGGCCCGGTGGACCAGCGCGTCGCGCTCCACCAGGCCGGTGGCCGGGCCGGCCGCGGCCCGCCGGTGCCCTTCCCCGGCGAGCGCGCCGGCCTGCGCCCGCATCCCTTCCAGCCGCTCGTAGACCCGGTCGACGACCTGCTGTTCGACGGCGATCTCCAGCGTTCTGACGTCGGGCACAGTGCTCCCCGGTGAGTGTTGGCCTTGGGTCTCGACGAGCATATGCGCAGGTCAGCGCCGAGAAATCATCATTCGCGACGGTTCGGAGCCGGTTGTCCTACCGATACAATGAAAAGGGCTGGACGACGAGCGTAGTGAGGACCGTGCCGGGCCGGGCGGGCGGCGGCTGGTCCGCGCCAAGCGGTGTCGGGCGCAAGTGGACAGGCCGCCGTTGTGCGCAAGCAGCGATCATCACGTGGATGGCGGATGACTGCTCGGCTAATGTGTGCGGGAGATGGGTTCGCAGCCGAATGGCTGCCCCTCCACCGAACTCACGAGCGAATGCCCCGACGGCAGGTGTCGGTCGCGTCGCCCTCGAGGCGATACCTCAGCTCATAGGAGATCTACTCCACGTGCTCGTTGTGGCGCGCGCACCGCACCACCGCGCGTACCTGGGCGACGGAATCCGACTGATGCGGGATCACCTCGATATAGATCTACTGTGGACTAACGCGGCAGGACGGATGCGCCGGCCCTCGCCACGATCTCCTGCAACGCAACGACATGCTGATCGAACGCGGCCCGTCCGACGCTGGTGAGCCGGGCCGACGTGCGTGGGCGCTTGCCGACGAAGCCCTTGCGGATCTCGACGTAGCCGGCGTCTTCGAGCGTCGTTAACTGCTTCGATAGGGCAGAGTCGGACAGGCCGATGCTGTCGCGGATGAACTTGAAGTCGGCCCATTCCGTGGCCGCGAGCAGTGACACGATCGAGAGCCGGGTGGGGGCGTGGATGAGTTCGTCGAACTTTGGCTTGATCATTTCGGGCCGCCGGCGCGATTGTCGAGCATGAGGCGGCGCAGGTACCGCATCAGCAGTGGCCCGCCGACGACCATGAATACGCCGGCCAGGAGGATGCCCGCGGTCGCGGGATAGCGGACCCCGGCGGCCTTGAGCGCGAACGACGTCGGCAGCGAGACGGCCAGGATGCCCGCGACGAAGCCGAGAATGGCCAGGACGCCGGTCGGCCCGAGCAGGTCGTTGCGCGGCTGGGCGCGCCGGACGATGCCTAGCACGAGCCGGCCCGTCACGATGAGAATGCCGAGCACGAACGCGGCCGTTGCGATGCCGATCACGAGTGGCCGCCGAGTCTCGACGGCGACCGAGAAGCCGACCATGAGAACCGCGGTGGCCCACCAGAACCAGGTGGGGATGATGGTCAAGGTGACCACCTGGGCCCGGCGTCGGGCGATCTCCGTCAGCGCCCCGGCGGCCTCGTCGGGGCGTACCTCGTTGGCCATCGCGCACCTCCACGCCTATGCGGACAATACTTTCCCACTTGGAAAGTAGCACCTACTTTCCCGCTCGGCAAGTAGTTGTTCGATCCGCGCGCCGACCGCAGCGTCTGCGGAGCGGAGCGCTGATCTGCGCGCCAGTGACTGACCTTGCTCCGCTGCCTGATAGTCCCAAAGTCGGACAATCGTCGTCGCGCATAACGCCCGACCATCGGCATGTCAGATGACATGCATCGGCTTCGTCTGGTGTCGCGGGGTCGGTGAGCTGACTCCGGGGCGTGCCTCGATCAGGGTATTGACGATCCTGACGTTCGGGGGGCCTCCTCAGCTCAAACGCTGTGCTGCTGCGTGAGGACATCTACGTGTCGGAGCGTGAGGAGGCCCGTGATGTCGATCGTAGGCGACCGCCAGCTCCGGACCCTCAATGATGAGTTGGGGGTTCGTATGCTGACAGGTTGGGTGCACAGGGTGCGACATTTACGTCGCGCTATTTCCGCAGCTCAGACCGCCCCAAGCGAAGTGTTGACGCGGTAGTCCTCCCCTCGGGCCGCCGGCAGCCGGCAACCGCATACCAACGAGCAGACCCGCCTTGGGGACGGCATACTCCGTACCGCCAGCACGGTCAGGAACGGGATCACCGCAGACGCGCAGGGAGGACTCAGAGAGGCTGAAAGGCAACTCGTCCACCTGACCTTCACGACGGCCGAAACAGCAAGCGACGCCGACATCCGTCGACCAGCAGCCAGGAGCCACACCGTGAATACTTGGTCAAACACATCCATCCAGATGCAGTTCCGGGCGATCGACGGGTCATCCATCCGCTTCGCCTAAAGCGAGGACCGGAACGACCACGCCTGGTCGCCGACGCCGTCATACGCGCCTCGGTGGCCGACGGCGGGGACTTGGAGGAGGCGGAGGAGCAAGTGACTTCGAATGTGGGTGGGACCGCCTTCGTGCTCGGCGGCGGCGGAAATCTGGGCGCTGTGCAGGTCAGCATGCTCTACGCGCTTCTAGAGCGCGAGATCCTCCCCGAGGTCATCGTCGGGACCTCTATCGGGGCGCGACAAGGAGCATCGTCATGAGCACACTCCCGACCCACCCCGCTCGGGCCAGCGGCGAGTTCGCCATCGGCGGCGCCTGTGGGCAAGGGGCCGCCGGCGGGTCTCTTTCCGAGGAGGTGGCCGGACCGCGATGAGGCAGCGCGCAGGCGGCCCCGAGGGCCATGACGGAACTGGATCTTCTCCGCGCTCCTCTGCCGAGAGCACCGGGGGAGCTTCGCAGCAAGCTCACCCCGGGCGCAGCCCGGTCCTGGACGTGGCGCAGCTTCAGGTGCTGCGCAGGTACGGCAGTGAGCACGACATGGCCGCGGGAGAAGTGCTGTTTGCCGACGGGGACGTGACTTATGACCTGATCGTGGTGCTGGCAGGTGAGGCGCGGATCATCGAGCGCCGTGGTCAGCCGGGCGAGACGGTTATCGCGACTTATGGCCGGTCGCAGTTCCTGGGCGAGATCGGCCTGCTCACCGGCCAGCGGGCCTACCTGAGCGCGGTGGCGAGCACGGCCGGGCGGGTGCTGCGCGTTCCCGTGGAGCAGGTGCGGGTGGTCATGGCCCAGGAGCTCGGCCTCAGCGAGCTGATCCTGCGGACGTTCCTGCTCCGGCACTCGATCTTGACGGGCCTGGGCTCGGGCCTGACGCTGATCGGGTCCCGGTTTGATGCCGGCACCCGGCGGCTGCTGGAGGTCCTGGCGCGCAACCGGCTGGCGTCGACGTGGCTGGAGCTGGAAGGATCACCTGAGGCCGAGGCGACGCTCCGGGAGCTGAATGTGCCCGTCGGGGAGCTGCCGATCGTCGTCGTGCCTGGCGGGCCGCTGCTGAGGAACCCCGGCAGCCGCGAGCTGCTCGACGCGCTGGGCATGTCCGGCCCGAGCGACACCGATCTGTCCGGCGTGTGCGATCTGCTGGTGGTGGGAGCGGGCCCGGCCGGCCTGGCGGCCGCCGTGTACGGGGCGTCCGACGGGATGGCGACGGTCCTGGCCGAGGACACCGCGCTGGGCGGCCAGGCGGGAACGTCGTCCCGGATCGAGAACTACCTGGGCTTCCCGGCGGGCCTGTCCGGGGAGGAGCTGGCGGCGCGCGCGACGTTGCAGGCGCAGAAGTTCGGCGTACGCATCAAGCTGGCGTCGAAAGCGGTGTCACTGTCGTCGGACTCCGGCGTACACCGGGTCAGGTTCGACGACGGCGATGCGATCACCGCGAAGTCGGTCGTCATCGCCACCGGGGCGCGCTACAACCGGCTGCCCCTGGACCGGCTGGCCGAGTTCGAGGGCGTCGGCGTCTACTACGCGGCCACCCAGATGGAGGCCCAGGCCTGCCGTGCTGACCCGGTCGCCATTGTGGGCGGCGGCAACTCCGCCGGCCAGGCCGCGCTGTTCCTGAGCCGGAGCAGCGCCGAAGTTCACGTCATCATCCGGGGCGAGACGCTTGAGACCTCCATGTCGCGCTACCTGATCGACCAGATCGAGCGGAATCCCCGCATTATCGTCACGCCCCGAACGCAAGTCACCGCGCTGCTCGGGAAAGATCAACTAGGAGGCGTGAAGCTGCTGGATACCAGCCGGCAGCAGACGTCGGCACTGGCGGTCCGGGGCCTGTTCGTTTTCATCGGCGCACAGCCCAGCACCCAGTGGCTGGCGGGCCAGCTCGCCGAAGACACCCACGGGTTCCTGCTCACCGGCACCAACATCCCGGAAGCTCAGCTCGACGACAGGGACCGGCTGCCCCTGTTCCTGGAAACCAGCCGGCCCGGGGTCTTCGCCGTCGGCGACGTCCGCAGCGGGTCAGTCAAGCGGGCCGCGACCGCAATCGGGGAAGGCTCGATGGCGGTGCGGCTCGTGTTCGAACGCCTCCAGGCCACAGGGAGTGCGGTCGCAGGCTTGCCCCGCCCCGACGGAGACGGCCGCAATGCCCGATTGGCCACGACGCCCGGCCGGAGGTGACTTCCCCGGGAGCGAGGACCTCTTCGAACGGCCACCACTGAGCAATGACGTCTTCAGGTCCTCAGAGCGAAGGAGCAGCCACCATGACAGTCGGCGCAGTTACAGCGGGCGGGCGCGCGGCACCCGCAGGGGGAGCGGGGCCGGCTTCCGTCAGCCGGGCCCGAGTAGCAGGAACTGCTGCCGGCTGACCCAGTCGGGATAGCGGCTCACCATGGCGTCGAACAGCTCCCGGTCGGGCAGGGCTGCCTCGCGTAGCTGTCCGTAGTATTCGAGGTAGCCGCGGGACTCGGTCAGGACCGAGGGTGGATTGCCGCGGGTCGGATCCTTGTGACCGGTGACGACGGCGGCGGGGTTGATCACGGCCAGCCGGTCGAGGGCGGCGATCCATTCGGCCCGGCTGTCGGCGGTCGTCGCGCCGACGTACATGTGGCAGTGGTTGTAGGCGACATCGCCGGAGACGATCAGGCCCAGGTCCGGCACGTGCAGCGAGGTGGTGTCCACGGTGTCGGTGTGTCCGGTTTCAATCACCACAACGGGGAGCCCCTCGACCTCGAAGTGCCCCGCATCGAGTGGTTCGGCCAGCGCGATCGTGTCGGCGATCTGACCGGGGAAACGCGCGCGGTCACCGTTGTTCAGCGCCCGCGGGGTCGTCTGCTTGCGCATCTGCTCCACCGTTCCCGCGGTGGCCACCGCCCGCGCGTGCGGGAAGCGATCGAGCACCACGGACAGGCCCAGGTGATGGTCGCCGTGGCCGTGAGTGATGTAGATCGTGGTGAGCCGGCGCTCGTGCAACGCCACCCAGTCGGCGAGCGTCGTGGCCTCGCGGACGGTCATGAGCGAGTCCACGAGGACGGCATCGCGGGCACCGAAGATCAACGTCGACGTCGTGGGATCCCAGGCCGGCGGATCGCCGACCCGGGACGGTGGAGCGGTGAACGGCTTTTCCGGTGCGACGAATACGTCGTAACTCAGCGGCGGGCGCCTGGCCGGCATGTCAGCTCCTGCGTGGGCGGGTGCGGGCAGGTCATTTCCTACCGTGGCGGCTGGCGTGACCAGCTGATTGTTGTCGTGGTCATCACACCGTCGCCAGGGCGCGGTTCAGAGCTGGACAACACGAGCATGCCCGGTTCGCGGAACTGCACCCGCCGGATCTGCGTGGTGCCCAGCCAGCTCGGGATCACCGACACCTGTACCTGATGGGCGACGGTCCTGGCCTGCTCGTCGACGTCGTAGGGACCGGAGTACGCGATGGAGTACGCGTCCGGCTCCTGGTCGTCTTCGTAGGGTCCTGGCCTGGCCAGCTGGGCGGACATGTACCCGTCGGGCGTATACAGAATGGTCCCGAGCGGGTTATTGCCCAGCGGACGATCGGTCTCGCCCCCCTCGGCGGCGGTCACGCTGTACCCGACGAGTCGCCAGCACCCGATCAGCCGTTCACGAATGCCCGGCTCCAGCTCGGCGGGCGGCGTCGCGCCCATGGCGGTGAAGAGGTCGGCGAGCAGCCGGTCCAGGTGTTGGCCGACCTCGGCGATGGCGGGGTTGCCGTAGCTGGAGAACAGGGTGCTGGGCTGGTCGACGGCCAGGTGGGTGCGTTCCTCGGCGTCGGCGTAGATGACGGTGCGCAGGGGTGCGTAGAGCATGGACGCCGGGTCGTAGTGGAACATGCGCTCGGCGATGGTGTGGTTGCCCATCAGGTACTCGGCGCATTTCCAGCCGGACGGTGATCCGGCCATCGTGGCGGTGACGTCGGCTTTCCAGTAGATCATGAAACCGTGTGGCGCGTTGATCGCGGCGAGTTCACGGACGGCGTCCCAGTTGGCGAGTTGCTCGAACCGGGCGGTGTCGGCGGCCGGCACGAGCTGTTCGTAGCGGTGCACGGCCTCGTCGTAGGGCTGTGGGAGCGGGACGTCGAGTCGGCGCACCTGGTGCGCGACGACGTGGGTGTCGGTCGATGTCACGGTGGCTCGCCTTCCTTGTCATGGTCTCTAGTGCGGTGGCCAACAAACGTTCGCCGGCTCGACATTGCCGCGATCTTGGAGACAAGTTGCTGCCATAGCCGCAATTAGCCACCAAGATCGCGAGATGGGCGGGCCGTTGCCAACCCGGTGAACGTTCATGGTCAGCGCACTAGCTGGTGTAGTGGGCGACCAGCGTGCTGCCGAGGACTTCGGTGACGTAGGCCATGGGAGCGCGGGCCGCGTCCGCCCGGGTGACGGATGCCGTCAGCTGAACCTGATGTCGCTGAGGTCAAGCGTGATCCGGACCCCCGACAGGTCCGGGGTCCGGTCTTCGTTGCGGGCGTGGATGTGCCGCTTGGTCGGCACCACGATCCCGTCGAAGGTCCCCTCGCCGCGGATGTGGTGGGCGACCGGCTGCTGGCCGTTGACGACGGGCTGGTAGTCCATCCGGCGCAGCAGACCGGCGTGGTCGAAGTAGTACAGCTGGGTCTTGTTGTGGGTGTCGATCGAGTCGGGGAACGTCACGCTGAGGACGCGCCACGTCTGCCCGTTCTCTGTCCACGGCTCGACCTCGTGCGCCTCGACGCCGGGCCAGGTGAAGATGTACGGCTCGACCAGTTAGTGCCAGGTGGCGTAGCTGCGGAAGTACGCGATCTGCGCGAGGCTCCACTCGGTGTCCGGGGTGTAGCCGTCGAAGGTCGCCCGCGGGTTCCAACGGTCGAGCCCGCCGTGGGCGTCGAGCACACGCTCAAGCAGTGCGTCCATCGTTACTCCTAACTTAGGACCGGTGAGTGTGAGAGAAGCTATGAGGACGCCTGCGGGGCGGCCCTCGCCATGGATGTGATGGGTGCGGGTGGCCCTGCTTCGGTCGACACTGTCTTGGTCGGGGACCTTCGGCGCGAGATCCCGAATGATCGCCCAAACCTCAGGCGGTGCATCGATCACCGTGCTGGAGTGGACCTGGGTCACGTCGCCACTCCTCGTATGGATCGCCTGGTTGCGCGGCCTTCGAGCCGCGGCTCAGCCTCGGTACGATCCGGGCTCAGCCGGCGACGACCCGCTCGAGTCGCCCACGCGCTGACGACCCTGCTCGGCCGCCACAACCCCGGCGACCGGGTCACCCTGACCTGGGTCGACCAGTTCGGGCGGTCCCAGATCGCGAAGGCGCACCTGATCAACGGCCCGGCCGGGCGGGTCTGGTCAGCGGTTGACGCTGCTCATGTCGGCATACCGGGCGCCCGAGGTGAAGCCCTTGGGCGCCACGGCGTCGATCCGGACGAGATCATCCGGGGTCAGCGTGACGTCGGGGGCACCCAGGTTCTCCTCCAGGTACCGCACCCGTTTGGTACCCGGGATCGGCACGATGTCTGGGCCCTGGGCGAGTACCCACGCGAGGGCGAGCTGCGCCGGGGTGCGGCCTTTCTCCTCGGCGATCTGGCGGACCTTGGCCACCACGTCCAGGTTGCGCTGGAAGTTCTCGCCCTGAAACCGCGGGTTGTCGTGGCGGAAGTCGCCGGCCGGGATGTCCTCCGGCCGCCGCCACCGGCCGGTCAGGAAACCGCGGCCGAGCGGGCTGTAGGCGACGAACCCGATACCCAGTTCGCGCGTGGTCGGCAGGATCTCGTCCTCCGGATCCCGCGACCACAGGCTGTACTCGGTCTCCAGCGCGGTGATCGGGTGCACGGCGTGCGCGCGCCGGATCGTCCCCGGGGCCGCCTCGGACAGGCCCAGGTGGCCGACCTTACCCGCCCGCACCAGGTCGGCCATCGCGCCCACGGTTTCCTCGATCGGCACCGTGGGGTCGACCCGGTGCTGGTGGTACAGGTCGATGTGGTCGGTGCCCAGCCGCTGCAGGCTCGCGTCGCAGGCGGCGCGCACGTACCCGGGCCGGCCGTTGACGCCCACGAAGGAGCCGTCCGCACGCCGCTCGTTGCCGAACTTGGTGGCGAGTACGACCTCGTCACGCCGGCCGGTGATCGCCCGGCCGACCAGCCGCTCGTTGGTGAACGGCCCGTACGCGTCGGCGGTGTCCAGGAAGTTGCACCCGGCGTGCAGAGCGCGGTGGATGACCTCGATCGACTCCTGCTCGTCACCGGTGCCGTAGAACTCGCTCATGCCCATGCACCCGAGGCCGATGGCGGAGACGGCCAGCCGGTCAGGGCCGAGATCGCGGGTCTGCATGCGGTCTCTCCTCACAGGGTTTGAAGCGAGGGCCTACCCGGCCGGCATGGCCGCAAACCCTGCCGCAACCGACATCGTTCTGCATCCCGACGGCTGGGCCAAGGAAGGCGTTCCCGGCGGGCACGGGCTCCGGCACGCTTGAACTCCCGGCAGCGCCGATCCAACCCGAAGACGCCGCGACCACGGTCGCCGCCGCCCGGTACCCGGCTGGCGCGCGCGACTGGCCGCTCAGCCGGAGCCGCTTGCCTTGTTCTGGGCGGGCGGGTCCGCGATGCGGTACCCCACGCCCGGCGTTGTGGTGATGACTGGCGGGTCGCCGAGCTTGCGCCGCAGCCGGCCTACGGTGACGGTGACGGTGTTGGTGAACGGGTCGGCGTGCTCGTCCCAGACTTGCTCGAGGAGGTTCTCGGCGCTGAGGTACGCGGGCGTGGCGCGCAGGAGCGCTTCGAGGACCCCGAGTTCCTTGACTGACAGGTCGAGCTGCCTTCCGTCGCGCGTGACGGTGCGCCGCAGCGGGTCGAGCTCGATCCCCGCCGCGCGCAGGTTGCGGGCTCTGGCGGAGGGCTGGCGTCGGGCGAGGGAGCGGATGCGCAGGACGAGTTCGGGGAAGTGGAACGGTTTGGCGAGATAGTCGTCTGCTCCGATGCCCAGGCCACTGACGCGGTCCCCGGCGGAGGCGGCTGCGGTGAGCATGAGGACCATGACCCGGTTGTCGTTCTCGGTGATCATCTGGCAGAGGGTGTCGCCGTGGATTCCGGGCAGGTCGCGGTCGAGGACGACGACGTCGTAGGTGTTGAGGTTGAGCTTGGCGGCGGCTTCCAGCCCGTCGTGGGCGGCGTCGACGGCCATGCCCTGGTCGCGGAGGCCTTCGACGAGGACATCGGCGAGGGATCGGGAGTCCTCGACCACGAGAACCCTCATGCTGGGACGCCGGTCAGAGCGGTGTGAGGGGCCAGCGGCAGGGTCATGGCGACCTGCAGGCCACCTTCGGCGCGGGCGTGCAGGTCCAGAGTCCCGCCGTGGGCTCCGGCGATGGCCGCGACGATCGAAAGCCCGAGCCCGGCTCCGTTGTCCGAGCCGGTCCGTTCAGCGCCGAGCCGCCGGAACGGCTCGGCTAGCTGCTGAACCTGCAGCTGGTCAAGGACCTGCCCGCCGGTCGCGACAACAAGGCGGGCGATCGGGCCGTCGGCCTCGATGGCGATGTGGATCCAGCCTCCGTGGTCGTTGTGACCGATTGCGTTGTCCAACACGTTGTCGACCATGCGGCACAGCAGCGTGTGGCTTCCCTGCACCCAGGCGTCGGCCGAGCGGTTAGCGAGGTGCACGGTGAGGTGCATGGCGGCGATGGCGCCGGCCCGTTCGGCCAGGGCCGCGGATACGACCTGGTCGAGCGAGACCGTCGTATGGCCGGGGAGAGCGCCGTGCTGCGCGCGGGCGAGTACCAGAAAGTTTTCGAGTAGCTGGTCGATCTGGTCGAGTTCGGTGCGGAGCCGTCCGGCCAGGGCGATCGTCTGCGCGGGCACGGGTCCCGGCTTGGCCACCGCCACATCCAGCGATGCCCGCATCGTGGCCAGCGGAGTGCGCAGCTCGTGGGAGGCGTTGGCGACGAAGCGGCGCTGGGCGTTGAAGGCGCCCTCCAGCCGTTCCAGGAGCCCGTCGATCGTGTCGGCGAGGTCCTTGAGCTCGTCGTCGGGGCCTGGCATGGCGAGCCGCTCATGCAGGTTGTCCTCGGAGATCCGCCGTGCGGCCGCGGTCATGGCCCGCAGCGGTCGCAGCACCCGGCCCGCGACGACCCGGCCCAGCACGACCGACGCCACAGCCATGATGGCCAGCGCGATCGCCGATCCGGCCAGCAGCTGGTGCAGGCTGGCCCCGTACTGGCCCGCGTGCGGGGCGGCGGGCCCGGTGTCCGTGCCGACTTTGGCTCTGGTGGTACTGCTCACGCTGGCCAGGCCGACGGTGATGGTCAGCAGCCCGACGCCCGATAGGAGGAACAGGGCGCCGTAGAGGGCGGTCAGCCGCAGCCGCGCGGTGCGGCGCGGCCGGACGGGACGACCGGCCGGGCTGGTGCGGTGGGGGAGCAGGCGCATCGGCATGCTCATCGCTCCTCTCCCCGCATTCGGTGCCCACGCCGGACCGGGCTCGTTGCCTGGGCCAGGCATGACGGTCCTATTCCCCCAGGATGCCGGGCCGGGCCTAACAACGAAATAACAACCTCCATTAGGCCCGTGTTATGGCCGGTGCCATACACCGGGTCACATGGAAGCAACCATCGAAGTCACGAGTCTGCGTAAGCGATTCGGGCCGGTGCTGGCCCTGGACGGGATGTCCTTCACCGTCATGCCGGGGCAGGTTACCGGGTTCGTCGGTCCGAACGGCGCCGGGAAGTCCACGACGATGCGGGTGATCCTGGGCCTGGACGCGGCCGATGAAGGCCACGCGCTGATCAGCGGGCAGCTCTACCGGAGCCTGCGTCACCCGCTCAACCATGTCGGGGCGCTGCTGGACGCGGGTGCGCTGCAGCCGAGCAGGAGCGCCCGCAATCATCTGCTGTGGCTGGCTTATTCACACGGCCTCACCGCTAAGCGAGTCGATGAGGTGATCACCCAGGCCGGCCTGGAAACGGTGGTCCGGCGCAAAGCGGGCGGCTACTCCCTGGGCATGCGGCAGCGGCTCGGGATCGCCGCGGCGCTACTCGGCGACCCGCCGGTGCTCATGCTGGACGAGCCGTTCAACGGCCTGGACCCGGAGGGCATCGTGTGGATGCGCGGCTTCCTGGCGGCACTGGCCGGGCAGGGCCGCGCCATTCTGGTCTCCAGCCACCTGATGAGCGAGCTGCAGGACACCGCCGGCCATCTGGTGATAGTCGGCCGCGGCAAGGTCATTGCCGACACCAGCATGACGGACCTGCTCGCGGCCGCATCCGGCGGCCGGGTCAGCCTGCGCACCAGCGCGCCGTCGGCGGCGACCACCGTGCTGGCGCACGCGAGGGCCACCGTGACCGCCACCGCCCCCGACACCCTGACCATCTCCGGGCTGGCCGCAGACAAGATCGTAGCGCTGCTCGGCCAGAACGCGGTGCCGTTCTCCGAGGTGTCCGCGCATCGCGCCACGCTCGAGGATGCCTACATGGAACTCACCCGCGACGCGGTCGAGTTCCGCGCACACCCAGCCCGGGAGAGCGCCCGATGACCACTCCGACGACAACGCCATACCGCTCCCGCCAGCAGACCGGGCGCGACGGCTTCGCACAGCTGCTGCGGGCGGAATGGACCAAGTTCAGGACAGTCCGCGGCTGGGTGATCGGCATGCTCGTCGCCGCGCTGGTGACCGTTCTGCTCGGGCTGCTCACCTCGGCGGGCCGTCATTGTTCCACCATCGGTCCCGCCGGCCCGGCCGGCCCGGCCCTTGCCTGCTCTTCTCCGGTGGGGCCGGGCGGCGCGGCGGTGAGCGACAGCTTCTACTTCGTGCACCAGCCGCTGGCCGGAAACGGCAGCATCACCGTTCGGGTGACCGCATTGACCGGCCTGTACTCAACGAACTCGCATCAGGGTTCGTCGACGAGCATGAAGCCCGGCCTGCAGCCGTGGGCCAAGGCCGGGATCCTCATCAAGGAGAACACCAGGCAGGGTTCGGCGTACGCGGCGATCATGGTCACCGGCGGCCACGGGGTGCGGATGCAGTACGACTACACCAACGACACGGCCGGCCGCCTGGGCGCTGTCTCCGCAGCCTCCCCACGCTGGCTGCGGCTGACCCGCTCCGGCGACACGATCACCGGCTACGAGTCGGCCGACGACACCCACTGGACCAGGGTCGGCACCGCCACCCTTGCCGGGCTGTCATCGACCGTGCAGGCCGGGCTGTTCGCCGCCTCCCCTCCCTACACGCAGGTGGTTTCACAATCTCTCGGCACCGTCACCGGGACCGGCGGCCCGACCCTGGCCACGGCCGCCTTCGACCACGTCAGCCTGCAGGGCGAGCGGCCCAGCGGCGGGTGGAGCGGTGAAGACATAGGCGCCGAGTACCTGGCACCAAGCGGCGGGTTTCACCAGGCCGGCGCCGCGTTCACCGTGACCGGGACCGGCGACATCGCGCCGGCCGTGCCCGGCGGGGCCAGCCCCGCCACCCCCATCGAGACGACGCTCATAGGCGCGTTCGCCGGGCTGATCGCGGTGATCGTCGTGGCAACAATGTTCATGACCGCCGAGTACCGGCGGGGCCTGATCCGCATCACCCTGGCCGCGAGCCCGCGGCGGAGCCGGGTCCTAGCGGCGAAGGCCATCGTAGTCGGCGCCGTCACCTTCGTGGCCGGGCTGGCCGCCGCCGCCGTCACGGTTCCGCTCGGCGAACGACTACTGCGCGACAACGGCAACTTTATCGCCCCGGTGACACCACTGACCGAGCTGCGCGTGGTGGCCGGTACCGCAGCGCTGCTCGCCGTGGCCGCAGTCTTCGCCCTCGCCGTCGGCGCGTTGCTGCGGCGCAGCGCCGGGGCGGTCAGCGCCGTCATCGCGGCGATCGTGCTGCCGTACATCCTCGCGACCACCTCGGTCCTGCCCGCCGGCCCCGCGGACTGGCTGCTGCGGGTAACCCCGGCCGCCGCCTTCGCCATCCAGCAGAGCACTCCGCAGTACCCGCAGGTCAGCAACGCATACACGCCGTTTAACGGCTACTTCCCGCTGGCACCGTGGGCCGGCCTCGCCGTGCTGTGCGCCTGGGCCGCGCTCGCCCTGGCCCTGGCCGCCTTCCTGCTCCGCCGGAGGGAGGCATGAGACAGGCACTGCACGCCGAGTGGACGAAGCTGCGCACCGTACCGGGCACGATCTGGCTGCTGCTCGCCGCCATCGCGCTCACTGTGGCACTGAGCGCCGCGGCGGCCGCCGCCGCGAAATGCCCGTCCACCGGCTGCAGCCAGGACCCCGCCAAGATCAGCCTCACCGGGATCGACCTCGGCCAGGCCATCGTCGCCATCCTGGCCGTGCTGGCGATCAGCGCCGAGTACAGCACCGGCATGATCCGCACCACCCTCACCGCGATGCCGCGCCGGTGCATTGTCCTGGCCGCCAAGGCAGCCACCGTCACCGGTTCGGTGCTGGCGGCCGCGACCATCGGCGTACTCGGATCCCTGCTGGCCGGGCGACTCATCCTGCCCGGCAACGGCTTCACGGCGGCGCACGGCCACCCGCCACTGTCCCTGGGCGACGGGCCCGTGCTGCGCGCCGCCGCCGGCTCGGTCCTCTACCTCGCCCTGATCGCCCTGCTCAGCCTCGGAACCGCCACCGCCATACGGGATTCCGCCACAGCCATCGGGATGGTCCTCGGCCTGCTCTACCTCTTCCCGATCATCATCCAGGCAGTCACCGACCCGCACTGGCAGCGGCGCCTCGAACAGATCGCGCCGATGAACGCCGGACTCGCCATCCAGGCCACCACCGGTCTGCGCAGCCTGCCCCTCAGCCCATGGGCGGGCCTCGGCGTGCTCGCCGCCTGGTCCGCCGCGGCGCTCCTGACCGGCGGGCTAGTGCTACGGCAGCGCGACGCGTAGGTCGCAGCTCCCGACGCCGACCCCGGCCGGTCACGCGAGCGGCCGCCCGGCGTCCGCTCTCTGAAGCTCTGATGGCTCCAGTCGTTGTTGTATTGGCCAGGTCAACGTGATGTTGCAACCGCATAGGGCGTCGCATAGCCTCGGGATTCCCGGGGGTATGTCCTTTTTGCGATTGAACAGCTTGAACAGCCCGAGGTGTCCTGTTGGTCGCGCACAGTTCATGCCGTCAGCGTGAACGGCGGCCGGCGAAGTGCAGGGCCTCGCGGGCCAGCGGCAGCCAAGCTAGACCGGAGGCTGGATCGAGGCTGAACCATTCCTTCATCGGGGTGCCTTTGTTCGCGTCGAAGCGGACGCCCTCCCCGGCGGCGACGAGGGCATCGACGCGTGCCTTCGGCAGCTTCACGACGAGCCTTCCACGTACCAGCATTGCGAAGATCTTGTTCTGGAACCGCAGTGCGTGCGAGCCGAAGGCGGACCCGGAACCCGGCGGGGTGACGTCCGGGGTGGTGACCAACTCGCCCACCACGGCGTCGAAACGGTCCTCCGGGATCATGGGCCAGCACCCTCCTCGCACGCCGGCTAGCGTAGTCCCGACCACCGACAAATCCGCCGCCCAGCGGCCCATTGGTCATCAGTCCTACCACTGCCACCGGCCTGCTCCGACCGGATGCAATAGTTATCGGACACGTGACACTAGTCCTTCAGGCACTCCGCCATGGCGGGCTTGCCGCAGTCCGCAGGCAGGCCGACCAGCAGGTTGTGGTCATACACGAGGATCGCCTGGTCCCCGAAGTCGTGCCGCGCCATCGGTTGGCCAAACTGCCTGACCGCCGTCTCGACAGTGCCGTAGACCCCGCTGCGCCGGTCGAGGACCAGGAAGCGGGCGTCGTGGCGGGTCGGGTCGTACCAGTCCGCGCGAGACTCCCAGCGGTATCCGACGATGGTGTCCTGGCCGATCACCGGCGCCACCTGCACCCGGCCACCGGTGGTCAGCGTGATGCTGTTGGCGGCCCAGTAGCTGCCGATGCCGTAGGTCTGCCGGTGGGCGACGAGCCAGTCGGCAGCAGCCTGCGCCTCGGACGGCGCCGAGGGCGCGGCGGCCCGCGAGACGAACGCAGCCGACGCGACCAGGAGCAGGGCGGCCGCCATCTGGACGAGCCGCCTGACGGCCACCCGCGGCGCCAGGAACCGGCCGACGAAGACCCGCCCCACCAGCGCGGCACCCAGCGGCAGCATCGCGATGATCTCGCGGGACCCGCCCCTGTCGTCGGGGAGCGTGGAGACCAGGTACGCGGCGAGGTTGACCACGACGCTGACCGCGAGGATGTCGGAGACCAGGTCGCGGTGGCCGCGCTGGCGTAGCGCGCCGATCACCGTGACCGCCACGGTGGCGAGGGCGACGACCATCGCGACCGCGCCCACGACGCCGAAGACGACCTCGATCGGGATGTCCCGCGCAGGCAGGTAGGCGCCGAAGACGACGGCGGTGTTGGTCGCGGTGACCTGGACGCGGTGCGCCAACTGGTCCGGCGGGGCGAGCTGGACGGGCACCCCGTGCACGTGGAAGCCGCCGGCCACCTTCACTGCGGCCAGCAGCGCGCGTGCGAGCAGCGTCGACGCGATACCGGCCGCGATCAGTTGGCCGTCCAGGCCGAGCAGGCGCTGCCGCCACGGTCCGCGCCCGCGGATGATCCGCCACCCGCAGACCGCGACCAGCGGCACCACGGCGACGAACGTCACCAGCGGGTCGCCGCCCTGACCCCAGGCCAGCAGTGCGGCGACGGCGACGGGCACCCAGCGACGCAGCCGACCCTCGGGGTGCGCCAGGGCCTGGTCGAGCACCAGCCAGGTCAGCAGCAGCGGCACGCCGGAGCCGGTGTGGTTGGGCGACGACAGCACTGTCAGGACGCCGATGCCGGGTGACGGCGCGAGCACGATCGCGACCGCCACACCCATCCGGGCGAGGGCGTCGACACCGCTGGCGCGTCCCCGCGCGAGCAGTGCGACGAGGATGACGAGGAGCGTGTAGGTGATCGCGGCGGCGATGTGCACGACGTCAGCGTCCAGGCCGCGCACCAACTCGACCAGGGCGTGCTGGATCAGCTCGGTGGTGTAGAACGGCACGTCGGACATGGTCCACCCGCGCAGCAGCAGGTTGCCGTGCAGCATGTCCCAGGCCTGCAGTGCGTTGCTCGCGCCGTCGGCGTTCATCGCCGTCGACCGGGCCATCCGCAGGTATCCGGCGAACAGCACCGCGACCCCTACTGCGAGCGCGGCCCCCCAGGCGAAGCGGCGGCCTCGCCCGCTCGGCGCGGGAGCCTCGGCCGCCGTGGGGCCGGTCTCCGCGAGGTCGGCCGGCCTCGCCGGTGTCGATCGGGACATGCAACCCCCGTAGTCGCCCGGTCACGTCTTGCCTGCGACCGAGCAGCCTACCGGCCCGGCGCAATCCGAGCACTAGATCAAGATCGCCACAACGTTTGGGAAGTTGTAGGGCCCGATCCGCTGACTAGGCAAATTCGGTTGATCATGTCATTTCCCCTGGTCAAGCACATTCCCCCCAATATCCCATCGTTCCCTAGCGTTACAAAGGTTACGGACCCCCGGGCCGGCATGGTCACGATCAGTCGCCGGTGGCGTAGCTCAGCCATGGCGAGCCGTACCAGCTTCACGGGTCGATTCTCACCCGAGGGCGAGCGGTAGCTCCCCGCTGCCGGGGCAGCGCTGTTCTAGCGGGCCGTGCGGCCAGATGAGACCGGTCGGAGTGAGCTTGCGTTCCCGCCGGCATACCGAGCACCGGGCCGGGGCCCCCGGGCGCCGTGAGGGGACCACGGGGGGCCGGTCGGGCGTCCCTGCCCGGTCGCCATTCACGGCCGGTCCCCGCAAGGCTCCAAGGGTTTCCGGAGGTGCCATGTGGCGAACACAAAGGCGCCCTGGGCCAGCTTGGAAGCCTGACAGGGCCAGGGATTCGGGTTGGCGCCTCGGCACCCACCGGCCACACACAAACCATTCGGGTCGGGCTGGTGCTCCCGGTGGATTGACCAGGCCAGAAGCCAGAGCAGCCGGTCGGCCCCCTCGGGTGGCTCCTCCGGCGGGTTGGCGATGTCAAACGGCAGGATCATGACGCCGACCCCCTCCACCAATACTCACCAGGGGAGCGTTCCTCAACAGCGGTTTCGGCGGCAGCGATGTAACCGCGCACCAGGCGAGTCGTGTCGGTCGCTGGCCGGTCGGCAGGTGGGCGCATGGGTGGCGTCAGCGGGACCTTTGGTAGCTCTCGCGTGATCAGTGTTGCCCAGCGTTCTTGACCGGGCCGCAGCACCGTATCCCCGTCGGGTATGCGCCCCTCGATCATCGGACGCTCTTGCATCGCCTCGCGTCGATGCCGCTACCACATGATCGCTTTCCCCAATCGTCGCGGGGGCGCGACGGCCGGACTCCGGTATTGGTACCGACCGCCGCACCCGTGCCCCTGAAGCGTCCTGCCGGCGAAGGCCGACAGGTCGAACGTGGCCGGCTTCCACCCTTCGGACACGCCGTCGATCCCATTACCCTCGGCCGGCCGGGTGATCGAGCCTGGGATCGGCTTGAAGCCGGCTCCGCTGTCGACCTCGACGTAGGCGTAGTCGCACGGATCGGGGCCGCAGTCCTCGATGTCCCACCATGCCTGCAATGACAGCGTTGCGGGCTGGGCGGGCAGCGTCAGCTGCCGGCTCAGGCTGTTGTCGAGGTTGTCGCCCTGGCCGCTCCACCACGACTTCGTACCCTCGACGGGTTTCGCCAGCGGCGTCGTGACCTTCTTCTTGGGCAGCACGACGACCGCGCCCTGTGCCTTCCTGCTGTTGTACTCGTGCGGCCCGAGGTCCAGCTTGCGGTCCTCGCCAGCTTTGATGATCTCGTAGTCCAGCCAGCCGAGCTGCAGCTTGTCCCAGGCACTGAAGTCCGCGGCACTTGCTGCGAGAGGTTAAGGCCTGAGATCGCCGATCGTGATTGTCACCTGGATCACCAGACCTCTTCCGGTACGCCGGGATTGTGGTTTTTGGTGTGCCGTTTTGCGTCTTTCGCGGCGACCTGGTGCACCGTGAGCAGGGCAAACGTCACTCCCGCCCGCCGGAGACCGAGGGTGGGCGGTAGGGAGAACCCGCCCTGCGGGGGGCTCATCACGTGTCGGCGAAGCCGTCGTTGGTTTCGGGGTGTGCGGGGCGGAGCCCCGCAGGTCAGGCGGATTCGCGGACCACCAGCTCGGTGGGCAGGACGAGCGCGTGCTCGACGGTCTCGCCGGCGGCCAGTCGCAGGAGCTGGCGGGCCATCGTGCGGCCGATCTCGATCACCGGCTGGCGCACGGTCGTCAGCGGCGGCTCGGTGTAGCGGGCGATCTCGTTGTCGTCGAAACCGATCACCGCGACGTCGTCTGGCACCCGGCGACCGGCATGGCGCAGCGCGCGCAGCGCTCCGTCGGCCATCAGGTCGGATGCGACGAACACCGCGTCGAGCGCCGGGTCGTCGGCGAGCAGCTGCCGCATGGCGGCCGCGCCGGACTCCCGCGTGAAGTCGCCCATCGCCACGATCGAGCGGCGGTCGGACTCGCGCAGCTCATCGCGGTAGCCGGCGAGCCGGTCGACGCCAGCGATCATGTCCTGCGGGCCGGCGATGGTCGCGATCCGCCGGCGGCCATGGTCGAGCAGGTAGCGGACCGCCCGCTGGGCGCCGGCCTCGTTGTCCACGTCGACGTAGGGCACGCTGGAGCGGCCCATCGGTCGCCCGTTGCAGACCACGGGCAGGCCCATCCGGGACAGCCGGGCGGGCAGCGGGTCGGCGCCGTGGATGGAGGCGACCATCACGCCGTCGACGTGCCCAGTGGCCACGTAGCGCTCGATCCGGTCGTGGCTGGGCACCGAGTCGGTCATCAGCAGGACGAGCTGCTTGTCGGCGGTCTCCAGCTCCTGGCTGACGCCGCGGATGATGCCGGAGAAGAACGGGTCGTCGGAGAAGACGCGGCTGGCGCCTTCCGAGAGAACCAGCGCCATCGAGTCGGTGCGCTGTGTGACGAGGCTGCGGGCGGCCTGGTTGGGCACGTAGCCCAACTCCTCGACCGCGCGCAGCACGGCCTCGCGGATGTCGGCCGCCACTTTGGGCGATCCGTTGACCACGCGGGATGCGGTCGCCCGCGAGACCCCGGCCCGTACGGCCACCTTCTCCAGGGTCGGCCGCCCCCGGCCCGGCGCACCAACACTCATCCCTCTGCCTCCGCCGATCCCCGTGCCCTCCCGCCTCGCGGGTCGGCCGTCCGTGTGCCTGCCGATCCGTGCGTTCGTCCGGGCCCTCGAGTCGTCGGACGAAATTCGGAACGGTCGAATCATGCTACGCCAGGCGCGGGCCGGGGCATGCCGGCGGGGAAGGTTGAGAGCGCTCTCAATTTGGGCGCCGGTGGAGTGCCGGATCGGGCAACGATTCGCCCGGCACGCCCGCTTCGGCCGATCCGGGCGGGCTGATGGCTCTCGATGGGCTCGGCGCAACGTTGCAGCTCAGCTCCGCCATGTGACCTCGGTCCGGGCCGCCGCGCGCGCCGCGCCGCCGGCCGCTCGGGAAAGTGAAACATCGATTGAGAGCGCGCTACCAACGTGTTACAGAAGGACCCTTGACATCGCCAACACGGCGGGGCACGCTCTACTTCACCTGTGAGAGCGCTCTCACATTGACCACAAGAACCTCTTAGGCGTCCGGCGTGCTCCCGCCCCGCGCGGTGGGGCGCGAGCTACGCCGGTGCGCGTACCACTGGTGCATCGTGCCGAGACAGCTCCCGCGCGCGTCTCCGGCAAACCCCGGAACACCTCCATGGGGTCCGTCGCCAACCCTTCCCACCCGGCATGGCTGGCGACATATGCGGGATCGAACCACAGAGGAGAGAGGCGAGGATTCCTCATGCGCGTGGCATTGTCGTTGCGGCGGCCGGCCCTGGTGTTGGGTGTCGGGCTGTCGCTGGCTGGTCTGGTGTTGGCCGGTTGCGGGACGTCGTCGGATTCGAAGTCGGCGAAGACGTCCGGGCCGGTGACGTTGACCGTGAACCTGTTCGGAAACTTCGGATACCAGGAGTTGTACAAGCAGTACCAGGCTGCGCACCCGAACGTGACGATCAAGGAAAACGTCACGGACTACTCGGCGCATCACAAGAACCTGCAGGCCCACCTGCTGGCCGGCGCGGGCACCGCGGACATCGAAGCCATCGAGATCGGGCAGGTACCCGGGTTCCGCCCCCAGTCGGGCAAGTTCGTGGACTACCTGAAGCACGGGGTGAAGACCTCGCAGTGGACGGAGTCGAAGTGGAAGCCGGCCACGTCCCCGGACGGCAAGGCGCTGTTCGGCGTCGGTACCGACGTGGGCGGGTTGGCGTTGTGCTACCGGGCCGACCTGATGAAGGCCGCCGGGCTGCCGTCGGAGCGCGACGCCGTGTCGGCGCTGTTCAGCGACTGGAGCTCCTACGTCGAGGTCGGTAAGCAGTTCACCGCGAAGACCCCGGACAAGAACGTCAAGTGGTTCGACGCCGGCTCCAACCTGTTCAACGCGATCATCGCGCAGTCGGAGAAGGCGTTCTACGACGAGTCCGGCAACGTGGTCATCGACAAGAACCCGGCCGTCAAGGCGGCCTGGGACAAGACGGTCGAAGCGATCCAGGCCGGCCAGTCCGCCGGACTGGCGGCGTTCAGCCCACAGTGGAACACCGGCTTCCAGAAGGGCCAGTTCGCCACCATCACCTGCCCGTCGTGGATGATGGCCTACATCCAGGACAACGCTCCGGAGACCTCGGGCAAGTGGGACATCGCCAAGATCCCGGGCACCGGCGGCGGCAACTGGGGCGGCTCCTACCTGGCGGTGCCCACGGCGTCGAAGCACCAGAAGGAAGCCATCGACCTGGCCAAGTGGCTGACCGCTCCCGAGCAGGAGGCCTGGCTCTTCAAGAACAAGGGCAACTTCCCCTCTGACCAGGCGCTGTGGGACCAGCCCGACGTGTCCGGCTACGTCAACCCGTTCTTCTCCAACGCGCCGGCCGGCAAGATCTTCTCGGAGTCGGTCAAGACCCTCAAGCCGCAGATCTACGGCCCGCACTCCGGCGACCTCGGCAACGCCGTCGGCAACGCCCTGACCTCCATCGAACAGGGCAAGGCGAAACCCGACGAGGCCTGGAGCAAGGCCCTCGCCGACGCCAAGAACCTCGCCAGCTAATCCTCCAGATCTTGGACAGTTGTGCGACCCACGGGTCGCACAACTGTCCAAGATCGCCGATGGCATCGGGAGTAAGGATGCACGCGTCATGGCCGTCGTGACCGAGCGACGGGTTGGAAGCCACCACATCGACAAGAGCAGCCGACCCCGCCACATCTGGCGCCACCGGCTGGACCTGAAGGGCTCGCCGTACCTGTACGTCGCCCCGTTCTTTCTGGTCTTCGCGGTCTTCGGACTGTTTCCGCTGATCTACACCGGCTGGGTCTCGATGACCGGCTGGCGCGCCGACACCCCCGGCAGCGAGGACAAGTTCGTCGGCTTCGAAAACTACGCGAAGCTGCTGGACGACCCGTTCTTCTGGAACGCCTTGAAGAACACCATCGGCATCGGGCTCATCGCGACCGTGCCGCAGCTACTCATGGCTCTCGGCCTGGCGCACATGCTCAACTACCGGCTACGCGGGCAGAACCTGTTCCGGATGGGCGTCCTGCTGCCCAACGTCACCTCCGTCGCCGCGGTCACGATCATCTTCGTCCAGCTCTTCGGCCGCGACTACGGGATGATCAACTGGTTTCTCGGCCTCTTCGGTATGGACCACATCGAATGGCAGGCCGGCACGCTGTCCTCCTGGATCGCGATCTCCGTCATCGTCACCTGGCGCTGGACCGGCTACAACGCACTGATCTACCTGGCCGCGATGCAGGCCATCCCGTTCGAGCTGTACGAGTCAGCCGCGATCGACGGGGCCAGCCGGTGGAAGCAGTTCCGCACCATCACGATCCCGATGCTGCGCCCGACGATCCTGTTCACGGTCATCGTGTCCACGATCGGCGCCCTGCAACTCTTCGGTGAGCCGCTGCTGTTCAACACCAGCCAGACCCCGACCACCGGCGGCTCCCAGCACCAGTTCCAGACGCTGGCGCTCTACGTCTACGACCAGTTCTGGCAGAAGTTCAAGTACGGGTACGGCGCGGCGATCTCGTGGGGCATGTTCGCGGTGATCCTCATCTTCGTCGTCACCAACCTGATCCTGGCCCGCCGGATGCGAGGGGTGGACGCCTCATGACAACGACGGCTCCTCCGGTCATGGCCCCGCCGGCCGTCAAGCCACGGACCCGCCGGGGCGGTGGCGCCAGCAAACAGCTGAGCGCCGGTAGGGGCACCTACGTCGTGCTCGCGATCGTCGTGCTGCTGTCGGTCTTCCCGCTGTACTGGACGGTCGTCGCGGCGTCGCAGGACAACGCGGCCATCAGCAAGGCGCCACCGGCGCTGCTGCCCGGCGCCCACTTCCTGGACAACCTGCAGAAGGTGTTCACCCAGACCGACATGCGGCTGGCGCTGATCAATTCGTTCATTGTGGCGGCCACCGTGACCGCGTCCGTCGTCCTGACCTCGACGCTGGCCGGCTTCGCCTTCGCGAAGCTGCCGTTCCGCGGCCGGGGCGCGCTGCTCGGCATCGTCGTGGCGACCATGATGGTGCCGCCGCAGCTGGGCATCATTCCGCTGTACATCATGATGGCGAACTGGCTGCACTGGTCCAACCAGCTCCAGGCGCTCATCGTGCCGGCGGCGGCCAGCGCGTTCGGCGTCTTCTTCATGCGCCAGTACCTGGTGACCGCGCTACCGACCGAGCTGCTGGAGGCCGGCCGCCTCGACGGCTGCTCGACCATCCGGCTCTACTGGCACATCGTTCTGCCCGCGGCCCGCCCGGCCGCCGCGGTGCTCGGCATGCTGACGTTCATGGCCACCTGGAACGACTTCTTCTGGCCGCTGGTCGTGATGACCCAGCAGAACCCGACGGTCCAGGTCTCGCTTTCGGCCCTGCAGGGCGGGTACGTGAAGGACTACTCGCTGGTCCTCACCGGCGCACTGGTCTCGACACTGCCGATCCTGCTCGTGTTCGCGCTGATGGGGCGCCAGATTCTCGGGGGCATCATGCAGGGCGCGGTGAAGGGATGAGTGCATCTGTGGAGGCGGACACCACGCTTGCCGGGTCGGCGGATCCGGCGTCGGAAGCGGCACCGGCACAGTCGGCGGAGCGGCTCAGCTTCCCGCCCGGGTTCTGGTGGGGCGCGGCGACGGCCGCCTACCAGATCGAGGGCGCGGCCAAGGAGGACGGGCGCACGCCGTCCATCTGGGACACGTTCGCCGCCACGCCGGGCAAGGTCGCCGGCGGCGACACCGGCGAGGAGGCGGCCGACCACTACAACCGGTACGCGCAGGACATCGCGCTGATGGTCGAGCTGGGGCTCGATGCGTACCGGTTCTCGGTGTCGTGGCCGCGGGTGCAGCCCACCGGCCGGGGCTCGGTCAACGACGCCGGCGCCGGCTTCTACGACCGGCTGGTCGACGAGCTCCTGGCCGCGAACATCCGGCCGGTGCTCACCCTCTACCACTGGGACCTGCCGCAGGAGCTGGAGGACGCGGGCGGCTGGACCAGCCGCGACACCGCGTACCGGTTCGCCGACTACGCCGGGCTGGTCGCCCAGCGCCTCGGCGACCGGGTCGAGCTGTGGACCACGCTCAACGAGCCGTGGTGCTCGGCCTTCCTCGGGTACGGGTCCGGCGAACACGCCCCCGGGCGGACCGATCCGGCCGGCGCGCTGACCGCCGCCCACCACCTCATGCTCGGGCACGGGCTCGGCGTGCAGGCCCTGCGCTCCGAGCTGCCGGCGACGAGCAAGGTGTCGCTGGTCATCAACATGACCCCGATCCGTGCCGCCACCGCGTCGCCGGCCGACCGGGAAGCCGCGCGGCGCGTCGACGGCCTGCAGAACCGGTTCTTCCTCGACCCGCTGCTGCGCGGCACCTACCCCGCCGACGTCATCGCCGACACCGCCCAGTTCTGCGACTGGTCGTTCGTCGATCCGTGGGACCTGCCGACCATCTCCGCCCCGATCGACCTACTGGGCATCAACTACTACCAACCGACGCTCGTGAGGGCCGGCACGCGGCCGGCCGCCGCACCCCCGACCGCCTACCCGGGCTGCGAGGACGTGCGCTTCCCCGAGCAGCCCCATCCGGTCACTGCCATGGGCTGGCCGGTGGACGCGACCGGGCTGCGCGAGCTGTTGCTGCGGCTGCACCGCGACTACCCGGGTACGCCCCTGCTGATCACCGAGAACGGCGCGGCCTACGACGACCGGCCGACCGACGGGGCGGTGCACGACCCCGAACGCGTCGCGTACCTGCACTCGCACCTGGTCGCCGCCCACGAGGCGGTCGCCGCCGGGGTCGACCTGCGCGGGTACTTCGTCTGGTCGCTGCTGGACAACTTCGAATGGGCGTGGGGGTACGGCAAGCGCTTCGGCATCGTCTACGTCGACTACGCCTCGCAGGAGCGCACCTGGAAGGACAGCGCGCACTGGTACCGGGACGTGATCCGCTCCGGCGGCGTGCCGCGCCACAACGAGCCGGTGTAACGACGGCTATCAGGGGAGCGGGCGATGAAGCCGGCCGGGCGGCGGCCCACGTTGGAGAAGGTGGCGCTGCGCGCGGGGGTGTCCCGGGCCACGGTTTCGCGGGTCGTCAACGGATCCAATGCGGTGACCCCGCAGGTACGCGCAGCGGTGCTGCGCGCGGTGCGGGAGCTTGGATACGTGCCCAACCACGCCGCCCGCAGCCTGGTCACCCAGCAGACCAACTCGGTCGCGCTGGTCTTCGCCGAGGCCGCCAGCCGGGTCTTCTCCGACGACCAGTTCTTCCGGTCGATCGTGCGCGGCGCCATCCAGGAGCTGGAGGCGGCCGGCCGGCAGCTGCTCCTGCTCATGGCCGGCTCGCCCGGCAGCCATCAGCGCATCGAGCGGTACGTGCTGGCCGGGCACGTCGAGGGCGTCCTGATCGCGTCGGTGCACGGGGCGGACCCGCTGCCGATGACGCTCGCGGACATGGGCGTACCCGTGGTGTGCAGCGGCCGCCCGCTCGGCCGCTCCACCGTGCCGTTCGTGGACTGCGACTCCGAAGGCGGGTCGGCCGCCGCCGTGCGGTACCTGGTCGCCACCGGCCGTAAGCGGGTCGCCACCATCGCCGGACCGCAGGACATGGTGGCCGGCATCGACCGGCTCGCCGGGTACCGCCGGGAGCTGCGCAGGGCCTCCGGTCAGGAGGCGATCGTCGCGGTCGGTGACTTCACGCGGGAGTCGGGTGCGGCGGCGATGCGCGAGCTGCTGGCCAAGGCCCCGGACCTGGACGGGCTGTTCGTCGCGAGCGACCTGATGGCGCACGGCGCCCTGGTCACGCTGCGGGCGGCGGGCCGGCGGGTGCCCGACGACGTGGCCGTGGTTGGCTTCGACGACATCGAGCTGGCCGCGTATACCGAGCCGCCGCTGACCACGGTCCGCCAGCCGATCGTGGATCAGGGCCGGGAGCTGGTCAAGCAACTGCTGCGCCTGGCGTCCGGTGACCAGGTCGAGCCGGCGCTGGTCCTGCCGACGTCGCTGGTGCTCCGCGAGTCAGCCTGAAGGAGGGTCCCCCTCCTAACGCGTAATGCGGTAAAAGGGGACCCTCCTTACATCTAGTGGCCGAAGGTGAACCAGTTGACGTTGACGTAATCGGTCGGCTGGCCGCTGGTGAAGGTCAGGTACACGTCGTGCGTTCCCGTCACGCCGCTGATGTTGGCGGGCACGGTGCGCCAGCTCTGCCAGCCGCCGGTGTTGGCGATGGCGAAGGAGCCGATCGGGGCGCTGGTGCGGCTGTCGAGGCGGACCTCCACCAGCCCGCTGACCCCGCCCGTGGCGCCGGACGCCACCCGGGCGACGAACTGGTGCGCGGCGGTGCCGCCGAAGTTGACGCCCTTGTACAGCGCCCAGTCACCGTTGGTGGCGCCGGTCACACCCTGGCCGCCTTCGTTGACGGTCAGCGGGCTCAGGCCCGACTGGTCGTTGTGGGACCCGGCCGGGATCTGGGCGTACGCGTCCCGGTTGCCGGCCGGCGGCGGGGTGCCGCCGCCGGGAGGTGGCGTGCTGCCGCAGGCGCCGTAGACCTCGAACTCCCAGAGGGAGTATCCGTATCCGGTGGCGCGGGTCGTGCCGTACATCCGCACATACCGCGCCGTGCCTTTGACGTTGAGGTCGTCGATGCCACCGTCGCCGCCGAACTGGGTGTACGCGTCGGTCCAGGTGGTGCCGTCCGTGGATAGCTGGATGGTGTATCCGGTGGCGTAGGCGGCCTCCCAGTTGAGGCGTACCCGGGTGACAGGTGTGGCTTTTCCGAGGTCGATGCGCATCCACTGGGGGTCGCTGAACGCGCTGGACCAGCGGGTGTTGGGGTTGCCGTCCACCGCGTACTGCGCGGCGAGGTTGGGCGCCTCGATGGCGGAGGACGCCGTCGGTCTGCCCTGGGAGATGAGTGGCCCGCAGGTCGGCGGCGGGCTGACGGGAGGCGGCGGCGTCCCACCACCGGGCGGCGGGCCGCCGGCGCCGGCGGTCCAGGCCGCGACGTAGTCCACCAGCATCGAGCCGCCGGAGGAACCGGTCGGCCCGGCGCCGAGCGCGGCCGGGAACTCGCCACCGATTGCGACGTTCAGGATGATGAAGAACCCGTGGTTGGTCGCCGCGTTCCAGGTGCCCGCGTCGAACTGCGCCGACGTGACGGCGTGGAACTGCTTGCCGTCCAGGTACCAGCGGATCTGCTGCGGGTTGGTGCTCTTGTCCCACTCGATCGCGTACGTGTGGAAGCCGCCCTGGCAGGTCGTGCCGGCGCACGGGACGTTGGCGCCGATGCCGGACTTCTCGTTGCACGGGCCGCCCGGGCTGGTGCCGCAGTGGAACGTGCCCCACTCGCGGTTGAGCCCGTTGACGTTCTCCATGATGTCGATCTCGCCGACGCTGGGCCAGTTCCACCAGACGCCCCGGTACGGCGCGCCGAGCATCCAGAACGCCGGCCAGTAGCCGGCCAGGTCGGACACCTGCGGCAGCTTCAGCCGGGCCTCGACGCGCAGTTTCCCACCCGCCGGGGGCTGGAAGTCGGTCCGGTTGGTCTCGATGCGGCCGGACGTCCAGCCGGTCGGGCCGCCGCGCAGCGCGGTGATGCGCAGGTTGCCGTTGCCGTCCAGCGCCACGTTGGCGGTGCTGTCGGTCATCGTCTCGACCTCGCTGGTGCCGAAGCCGTTCTGCGGACCGCCGGGATAGCCGGTGCCGGTGTCGTAGCGCCAGTTGGCGGTGTTGATCCGGCTGTTGGCCGCACCGGTGAAGTCGTCGGCGAAGACCTGCTTCCAGCCGGCCGGGGTGGGCACCGCGGCCTGCGCGTTGCCGGCGACCGCGACCCATGCGCTACCGAGGACCACGGTGGCCAGCATGGCGAGCATGATCCGGACGCGCGATCGGGGTCTCGTCGCCGGCGCTGCGGCGACCTGCGGAGTGGGTTGTGCCGTCATGGCCACCTCGTGTTCTCGACGACGGATCCTGGTGAAATTCCGTGAAGAGGAATTCCGTGGCAGGGATGGGAGAGCGGCCACCCCCGTCCGGCTCGGGCGGGAGGGCCGCTAGGTACGAGAGAGCGCTCTCTCAATATATTGATAGCCGCCGATTAACCCTCTTGTCAATAAGCGTCACCGGTCTTGCGGCCAATGCGCTGATCTTGATTCCCGGGTGTCGCTATTGCGGCACCGGCTGGTCAAGATCGCCTGAGGGGCCGGGCCGCGTGACGAACTGGCCGTCCGGGCCGTTCTCGGCCAGATCCATCACCAGGACCGCGCCGGCCGTGCCGCCCCGGTCGTTGGCCAGCGGCGTGCCGATGACCCGCACCTCGATCGTGCGTCCGCGCCGGTTGACCGCCACGAGCCGCATCTCCTGCGCGCCCGCCTCCCCGCTGAGCACCCGGCGGATCATCGGCCGGAGCCGGTCGGTCGGCAGGCCGATGTCCAGGTTGAGGAAGTGCTGACCGACCGCCTCGTCGGAGCGCAGCCCCCACAGATCCTCGGCCCGGCGGTTCCAGATGCGGATTTGCATCTCCCCGTCGACCACCGCCACCCCGGCGCGCAGGCTCGTCAATATGGCCTCGAGGAAGGCGTTGACGTTGTCCAGCTCAGCGGTGCGGTCGCGTAGCTCGTCGTTGATGGTCTGCATCTCGTCGTTGGTCGACTGCAGCTCCTCGTTCATCGTCTCGAGCTCTTCGTTGGTGGACTGCAGCTCCTCGTTGGTCGTCTCCAGCTCCTCGACCGTCGACTGGAGCTCCTCGTTGGTGGTCTCCAGCTCCTCGTTGGTCGACTGCAGCTCCTCGTACGCCGCCTCCAGCTGCCGATTGGCATGCTCGAGCTCGTCGTGCAGGCGCTGGGCGCCGGTGACGTCGAGGAAGATCAGGGCCACCCCGAGCAGACTGGCGTCGCCGTCGACGAGCGGGTCGACCTGCACCTCGAGGTGCAGCGTCTCGCCGGGCGCCCGCTGGTACGTCACGCCCGGCACCCGGGCGACGCGCCGCTGCACCTGCGCCTGCTCGATGTAGGCGCGTAGCTCGACCGGGCGGTAGGACAGGTCGAGATCGCGGAACGGCCGGCCCACGTCCTTGTTGGAGACACCGAACAGCGTCTCGGCCTGCCGGTTGGTGAGCGCGACCAGGCCGTCGGCGGTGACAACGACCTGGGCCACCGGGCTGGCGGCGAACGCCTCGTTGCGCAGCCGGTCGAGGCCGATCAACTCGTCGCGGACCGGCGGCTGCGCCTCGACCGCAAGCGCCCCGTTGACCGGGTTGACCCCCGGGACCTTCCGGAAGATCCGTCGTTTCAGGTCGAGCGGAGTGAACAGGGTCGCGTGGCTGAGCAGCATCTCTGCCTTGCCGAGAAACAACACCCCGCCGTTGGCCAGTGCAAAGTGGAACCGTGAGAGGATGCCGGCCTGGGTCTCGGCGTTGAAATACATCAGAGTGTTGCGGCAGACCAGCAGGTCGATGCGGGAGATGGGTGCGTCCTGGACCATGTCGTTGCGGCCGAAGATGACCGAGCGGCGCAGGTCCTTGCGGAAGGTGTGCCGGTCGCCGTTGGACTCGAAATACTTCTCCAGCATGGCGGGCGGCAGGCCGCGGACCTCGCGCTCGCCGTAGGTCGCGTGCCGGGCCTGCGCCAGGCCCTCGTCGTCCACATCGGTCGCATAGATCTTCACCCGGTGCCGGAACCGCTCCGGGCCCAGCATCTCCGCCAGCACAATCGCGATCGTGTATGCCTCCTCGCCGGAGGCGCAGCCGGCACTCCACACCCGCAGGGGCGCGTCAGGATCCTTCCCGCCGAGCAGCGGCGGCAACACCTCGTGACGCAGGTACTCCCACGGGTCGGGGTCGCGGAAGAAGCCGGTGACGTTGATCAGGATGGTGTTGAACAGCGACGTGAACTCTTCCGGATGCACCTGCAGGTAGTCCAGGTACTCCCCGTAGTCCGGGAGGTTGACCTGGGCCATCCGCCGGCCCACCCGCCGCATCAGGCTGGAGCGCTTGTAGCCGGTGAAGTCGAAGCCGCGCGCTTCCTTCAAGTACAGCAGCAGCGCCTCGAACTGCGGGTCGGGCTGGGTCACCGGGCGTCCTCCAAGCCGCGGTACCTGACGAGCGGCACCTGTAAGGGTCACGGTACCGCCGTCGCGGTCGGGTGCGGTCGCCTACACGGGACGGGTCACGCGTCGTCCCTGAGCGTGGTCATCCCGGGTCGGGACCGGCGGCGCGTGCGAGTCGATGCGCGATCTCCCGCACCCGGGCCACGAGCTCGGGCGGCTCGTGCACCTCGAAATCGAAGCCGATCAGCGCGACGTGGATGACCATGGAGTCCAGTGAGTTGGCCCCTGCGTGCAGGGTGCAGGTGTGCTCGTCGATCGCCTCCACCACCCCGGAGGACGGGCTCACCCGCTCGGCGACCGTCCCGGCGGGCGCGTGGATCGTGAACCGGCCGTGGTACCGGTAGACGGCCGTCGACACCGACCACGACGTGTAAGCGGCCGCGTCGGAGTCGGGCAGCTCGCGGGGCGTGAACCGGGGACCCGTCGGGATACGCGGCGCGAGCCGGTCCATCCGGAACGTCCGCCAGTCCTGCCGGTCGACGTCCCACGCCAGCAGGTACCACCGCCGGCCGGTGTGCACGAGCCGGTGCGGCTCGGCGGTCCGGACGCTGGACGTGCCGTCGCCGCTGCGGTAGTCGAACCGCAGCCGCTGGTGGTCGCGGCAGGCGGTGGCGACCGCCGTCAGAGCCGCCGGGTCGACGGTCGGCGTCCCGGCGGCCAGCGGCACGGTGACCGACTGGAGTGCGGCGACCCGGTGACGGAGCCGCGCCGGGAGCACCTGCTCCAACTTGGCCAGTGCCCGTACCGAGGTCTCCTCGATCCCGGCGACGGTGCCGCCGGCCGCCGTGCGCAGGCCGATCGCGACGGCCACCGCCTCCTCGTCGTCGAGCAGCAGCGGGGGCAGCGCGGCACCCGCGCCGAGGCGGTATCCGCCGGCCACGCCGGATGTGGCGTGCACCGGGTACCCGAGCCCGCGCAGCCGCTCGACGTCGCGCCGGACCGTGCGCGGCGTGACCTCGAGCCGGTCGGCCAGCTCGGCGCCGGACCAGTCGCGCCGGGCCTGCAGCAGCGACAGCAGCCGCAGCAGCCGGGCCGAGGTCTCCCGCATGCCCGCAGTGTGCCAGAGGTCGAGGACCGTTTCTGACCGCGATGGCCGGAGGGTGCGCCGGCACGGCGCCCGTTTGGGCTGCGCTGAATGGAAAACGATGGTCGTAAATATTGAAGACCATTGACAAATGACCGCTTCAGGTGGCTATCTCTTCCTGAGAGAGCGCTCTCTCGCAGCCCACCCGTCCGGAAAGCCCGGCCAGGAAGCCCGCTCAGGAGGGTAGCCATGACCGCCCATTCGATCGCCGATGTCGCCGGCCGCGTGCCGGCCCGGTCCCGCTCCCGGATCCGCCTCCTGGTGGCCGCGCTCGCCACGCTCGCACTGGCCGCGGCCGGGCTGGCCACCGCCATCGAGGCCCGGGCCGCGGTTCCGGACTACACCCGGGGCGTCACGTCGCTCACCGCGACGCAGGCCCGCATCTGGTTCAGACCCACGTCGCCGGCGGCCCTCGTGGACGTGCACTACCTGATCAGCGGCATCCCACAGCAGAACTTCCGGATGGCCAACAACGGCGGCACGTGGGAGCAGACCGTCAGCGGGCTCGCCATGGGCACGGCCGTGCAGTACTGGTTCACGTACGAGAAGGGCGGGCCGCTGTTCGACACCGGTCGCTTCAGCTACACACATGGGGGTGGTGGGTGCGGCAACAACTGTGGTGGCGGCGGCCCTGGCACGTTCCCGGTGACCTTCCAGAACAACACCAAGGGCCGGTGGGCCAACAGCCAGATCCACGTGCTCGTCCTGGGAATGACCAGCCCCGGCCAGTGGGCGTACCTGAAGGCCAACGGCGCCATGTCCCCGATCAACCACAACGAGGAAAACGCACCGAACCACCTGACCAAGAACGGCCGAAACTACGCCAACCTGTCATTCACCCTCGCCCAGGCGACGACGGTCAACATCCCGCAGCGGGTCGAGGGCGGCCGGATGTACATCTCGGTGGGTTCGCCGATGTATATCCCGATCTCCCCGGACGACCGCGGCTGGGGCGGGCCCGACCTGCAGAACCCCAACGATCCCAACACCGACGTCTACTACGACTGGTACGAGTTCACCTACCAGCACGGAGTCATCCCGTTCGGCGGTAACACCACGCAGGTCGACCAGTTCGGGTTCCCGATGACGGCCCGGCTGCGGCAGGCCGCGATCGGCTATGACCAGACCGTCGGCATCACGCTCGGCCGGGACCAGGTGCTGTCGCAGTACGCCGCGTCGGTCGGTCCCGCGTTCAAGGGCCTGGCCAACCAGTACCGCATCGTGGCGCCACGCTCGTCGGGCACCTTCAAACCGGGCGGCGCGCGGGGCAACTACCTGCAGGCCTACATCGACCAGACGTGGAACTACTACGTCACGCGCCCGTTCAGCCTCACCCGGCTCGGCGAGACCTTCACCGGACGGGTCACCGGTGGCGTGCTGACCGGTACCAAGAGCAACGGTGCCTCGTTCACGCTGCGCAAGCCGACCACCACCGACGTGGTGGAGTGCTCCGGCGCGCTGGCGTCCGGGGGGATGGACGTGACGTCGCTGCAGATGGGCGCCGAGTTCTGCGCTGCTTTCAACCGCGGCGTCGCGATGAACACCGCCGACTGGTACAACCCGGCGGCCTACTACAAGGGCGGCGTGAAAAACGATTACGCCGCGTTCTTCCACACCGTCGGCATCGATCACCGCGCCTACGGGTTCGCCTACGACGACATCAACGACCAGAGCTCGGTCAAGATCCTACCCAACGCCAACCCGCCGAGCAGCCTGACGATCGGTATCGGCTGGTAGGTCGTCGATCGGGTACCCCGGACGGCCCAGGCCGTCCGGGTGCCCACGACCGCGGCCATAGGCCCAGTTGCGCGCCAGGGCCCACCAGCGGCTGCTAGCTTCTGCCGGTGTCCGACGAGAACCCCGTGCCGCCTCCGGTGCGTGTGGCGATTCCGGTGATCGCCGCGCAATGGACGCGCATCGGCTGCGTCGGCTTCGGCGGGCCGCCGGCGCACATCGCGCTGCTGCGGCGGCTGTGCGTGGAGCAGCGCCGCTGGCTGACCGCGGCGGAGTTCGAAGACGGGATCGCGGCGACCAACCTGCTGCCCGGGCCCGCGTCCACGCAGTTGGCGATCTTCTGCGCCTGGCGGATCGGCGGCCTGCTGGGCGGCCTGGTCGGCGGGGTGTGCTTCATCGTGCCGGGGCTCGCCGTCGTGCTCGCGCTGTCGGCACTGCTGCTGGCCGGTCACCCGCCCCGGCCGGTGCTCGGCGCGGCGGCGGGTGCCGGCGCGGCCGTCGCCGCCGTGGCGGTGCACGCGGCCGCCGGCCTGATGCCGGCGAGTTGGCGCCGGGCGAGGGCCAAGGTGCGCTGGCTGCTGTACCTCGCGGCCGGGGCGGTCGCCGCCGCGCTGCTGGGGCCCTGGCTGGTGCTGATCCTGATCGGCTGCGGCGTCATGGAGGCCGTCATCGCCACCGGCGGCCGGCGGTTGGCGGCCGGCCTGCCGGTACTCATCGGGCCGGCCTGGGCGGCGCCTGCGTGGATGGCGCCGGTCTGGATCGAGCTGGGCTGGACGGCCCTGAAAGTCGGCGCGCTGTCCTACGGCGGCGGGTTCGTCATCATCCCGCTGATGCGGGCGGACGCCGTCGACCGGCACCACTGGATGTCGGGGGCGGAGTTCCTGGACGCGGTGGCCCTGGGCCAGGTCACGCCGGGACCGGTCGTGCAGACGGTCGCGGTCGTCGGGTACGCGGCGGCCGGTATCGCCGGGGGCCTGCTGGCCGCCGTGGTCGCCTTCACCCCGTCGTTCCTGTTCGTCCTCGCCGGTGGTCGGTACTTCGACCGGTTGCGGGACAACGCAACCGTGCAGGCGTTCCTGGCCGGCGCCGGCCCCGCCGCGGTCGGGGCGATCCTGGGCGCCGCCGTGCCGCTGGCTTTGGCGCTGCGGCACCTGTGGCAGGTGCCGATTCTGGTGGCGGCGGCCGCGTACCTGTTGCTTCTGCGGGGGAACGTCGTGGTCGCCCTGCTGGTCGCCGGTGGCATCGGCGCGGTCGTCGCGGCGGCCGGCCTGCCGGTGTCCTAAACGCCCCGCTCGAGCACCTGCCGCGTCAGCTCTACACGCGAGTGGATGCCCAGCTTCTGAAAGATCTGCCGCAGGTGGAAATCCACGGTGTGCGGCGACAGGAACAGCCGATCGGCGGCCTGTGCGTTGGTCAGACCTTCGGCGACGAACCGGGCCACCCGCTGCTGGGTGCCGGTCAGGCTGGGCCAGCCCGAGGAGGGCCGGCGCCGCCCCGGCCGTACGAGAAGATCCTGAAGCTTCGTCCGGACCCGGGCCGCGTCCCCCTCAGCGCCGACACGCTCGTAGATGGCGAGCGCCGGGCGCAGGGCGCCCCGGGCCGCACCCCGCTCACCGGCCAGTACCAGCACCTTGCCGATGTCCTCGGACGCCGACGCGGACGCCCACGGGTGCCGGTAGCCCGCCGCCGCCCGTTCCAGCGCAGTCACATCGTGGGACAGCAGCCCGCGCGCGTGTGCCGCGGCGGCCGCGATGGCCGGGTGCTCGGTGTTGTTCGTCGCCAATTGTTCCGCCGCGTACACGACGGTCTCGGCCCGTCGCTGGTCGCCGGCGGCCAGGGCGACCCGGGTCAACCACGCCGCCGCGTGCGGCTCATCCAGGAGCAGAATCGGCCGCGCGGGCAACGATTCGTACAGGTCGTTCAGCGTCCGCATCGCGCCCGAGGCATCGGTCAGGTGCGCCACGGTCCATTCGTGGGTGGCCGGACCGAGCCGGTGATGCGGCGGAGTCGGCTCCCGCAGGTACCGTTCCGCATACCGGGCGGCCCGGTAGAGGTCACCGCGGAGCACGGCGACCTGGCCGAGCGTAGCCAGCGCGAACG
>WNFX01001620.1_pt1 | contig 35757 bp, 25 predicted proteins | sample 5400111 | NCBI WGS metagenome assembly WNFX01 (sample SAMN13153363, study PRJNA577476) | soil metagenome | isolation source: 40 cm soil or saprolite under grassland replicate 1 | place: USA:California | collected 2016-06-15 | reverse complement strand
AGATTGTCCAGAAATTGCATAATCAGAAGTACATTATAGATCTTGGACTATTTTGTGGTCACAGAGGAAATCTATTCTGATCCCTGACTACCAAATATGGTCGCTGCAATACTTATGATTTCCTCAGATGGAACATCCCGAATATGCTGGGCAAGTCCCCAACGATATCCAAACGGGTCACGGATTTGTCCGTAGCGGTCGCCCCAGAACTGGTCTTGTAAAGGTTGTAATACCTCAGCACCAGCATCTATCGCACGCTTCCAAAGGGCTTCTACATTTTCGGTTGAGAAATGCAGCACAACAGGATTGCCACCGATTGTTTGGGGTGAAAGGACGCCTGCCTCCGGAAATTCATCTGCGATCATCACGGCTGAGTCACCAAACCATAACTCGATTTGCATGAACTTGCCACCAGACACAGGGATACGGCCTCGCTCTTCGGCTCCCAATGCCTGTTTGTACCATTCTACAGCTCGCCCCGCCTCTCGAATGACGATATGGGGTGTGATGGTGTGAATCCCATCGGGGACTGCTTTGATAGCAGATTGTGTCATTTTGTTCCTCCTTTATCTCTTAAAAGCCTACTTCTGGTGAGTGAGCAATACGATCGCAACTGTCATAACTATCAGCCCAAGCAAGCGACGCAGGTCAAGCGGAATCGCCTGTGAGCCAGCCAAACCCAGTGCATCTACCACAATCCCAATAAGCATCTGACCTAGAAACACTGTTGCGATCCCCGCGGCTACACCCGTCCGCTGAAACGCGAGGGTCACGCCAGTTACAATAAAAATCCCTAGTGTTACCGCGATCACGGCAAAGATTAGCGTGCTGCGAGGGATATGCCATTGCCTATTTCCTCCGATTCCTAGTGCCGCAAGCATGATGAGTCCCGCTACTATTCCGCCGGTAACATTTAAGATCAGACTCGCGCGGACAGGTCCAATGGAACGCCCAATCAGGGTAAATAAGGTCGCCTGAATACCAATTGCCAGACCGCTCCCTAAGGCAACTGCTATTCCAGTAAGTGTCAATTCTTGCATAAGTAGAAATCTCCTTTGCCTTTATCGTAGCATGTGAATTGCCTTATTTGAATGGAGAACAAAAGGTAAATTGGATATACTTAGTCTGAATGAAAGGAGATTTTTAAATATGGCTTTGCGTTTAGAAAGTTCGCTTGATAGCACTGACTGGCAAATCCTGCGTGAGCTTCAGCGGGATGCCCGTCTTTCTTTTAATGAATTAGGACGACGTGTGAACTTGTCAGCTCCAGCCGCGGCGGAGCGAGTCCGTAAATTGGAAGATAAAGGAGTCATCACCGGCTATTCTGCCCAAATAGACCCAGCCAAGATCGGACTTCCGCTCTTGGCTTTTATCCAGTTACATTGTGATCCTGGAAAATGTTTATTGAAGACCAGTAGTGCTGATAAGTTCCCGGAGATACTTGAAATTCATAAGTTAAGTGGTGCTCACTGCACACTACTCAAAGTAGCGGTTTCTTCCATGGAGCACCTTGAAGCGTTCAATGAACGACTAGGAAGTCACGGACCATTGATTTCCAATATCGTCACATCTAGTCCTTTCACGAGCCGGATGATCGATTGGGAAGACCCGGATGTGAGCCTTGATCCGCCAGCCAACCCGGGCTGGAGCGAGTGAAAGAGATTTTGTATATCATAGAGAGCTTGAGGTACTAGGCCGTCTCTTGTTTATTTTTAGCATCAAAACTCACAACTTGTATACCGCGCTGACGTTGGACTTGGAGTATCAGCGCAGCTAACGCAAAGATGACTACACCCATCCAATAAGGTGGGTCGCTGAGTTTTCCAGGATGGGCGCGGCAAAAACTGTACCATTGCGTAGATCACCGTGAGCAACGTAACCATCAGCGCCTCGTTACTGTAACGCTTCACGAGGTAGGGCGCGATTGGATATAGAATGCTGATACCAACCACATCCATCAGCATGATCACAAAAATGACACCTAGAGCGCGCTTTATCTTCACAAGAAGTAAATAGTTGAGGCGGGATTGGCAGATATCATACCAGAAGGTCAAGATAGCAAGTCTGCGGACAAGATCACGACCTGTCCACTTGGATAGTACAAGACTCCCCTACTGGCTGGGGAGTCTTTTTTTTGCAAGATTTATGATACAGGTATCGCAGAGTACCGCGTGTCTAAACTGAAAATTTGAATCTTAGCCTACAAATTAATTCAGAAAGTTTAGAAATTAATGAGACAGCGGTAGAAACCAAATCTTTATCCTTTCGTAAGTGATATGATGACAAGCATAACTTCCCAACAAACCCTAGCTTCTTCTATTACAAAAGCTGCTAGCAAGCAGACCTATTACACGATCCGTTTTCTGGTCGACCGTGAGCGCGTCGCAGATGCCTATCGCGCCTATGCCTACTTCCGCTGGGTGGATGATACGCTCGACGCAGGATCCATTCCAACCGAGGAACGAATCGCTTTCCTCGAACGACAGAAATCTCTGCTTGAAAAATGTTATCGAGGCGAATCTCCTCGAGATGCGACCATCGAAGAAAACATGCTGATCGAGTTGGTCCAACATGACCACGAGAAGAACAGTGGATTGCAATCTTATCTGCGCAACATGATGCAGGTGATGGATTTCGATGCTAAGCGTCGAGGCCGGTTGATCTCACAAGCTGAATTAAATGAGTATACGCGCTGGCTGGCTGTCGCGGTGACTGAGGCGATGCATTATTTCATCGGACACGGCAGTTCTTCCCCACATAATGAAACCCGTTATCTCGCGGTGGCTGGTGCGCATATCACGCACATGTTGAGGGATACATTCGACGATGTACAAACTGGCTATTACAACATCCCGCGCGAGGTGCTCGAGGCGGCTCACATCCATCCACAGGATGTGCAAAACAAAGCATATCGCGCCTGGGTGCAGAGTCGCATACAGTTGGCGCGCAAATATTTCGCGGCGGGCAGGGTTTATCTTGCGCGAGTCCAGAACTCGCGCTACCGCCTCGCCAGCCTGGCCTATGCTGCACGCTTCGAATGGCTGTTGGACACGGTGGAAAGGGAAGGTTATTCCCTGCGCCCTCAATACAATGAAAGAAAAAGCGTGGGAACAGCATTACGAATGAGTTGGCTTACATTTTCGTCCATGATCAATTTGCGAGGGGCAGGCATCCTGCATCAACCTGTCTTCCCGCACGCACCAGGTAAACAATGAAAACAACATCCTTGATCGTTATCGGCGCGGGTATTGGAGGGCTCACCGCCGCAATCCATCTTGCCCAGCGCGGTCTGAAAGTGACTGTCTTGGAGAAAAACTCACACGCCGGTGGGCGCTGCGATCGTTTCAGCCGGGATGGTCATCACTTCGATGCGGGACCTACCCTGCTCGTGATGCCTTTATTATATGAAGCAGAGTTCGCTGCACTGGGAACCTCTGTGCATGAAATGCTCGATCTTCAGCGCGTCGACCCGACCTATCACCTGGTCTTCGACGATGGCAGTCAATTGGCGCTGACCTCTGATATGAAATCCATGCAGGAACAGTTGGAATCCTTTGAACCTGACAGTTTCCCCGGTCTTTTGCGTTATATGGAGGAAGGTCATCGTCATTACCATTTGGGTATTGAGAAACTCGTCAACCGCGATTTCCGCACAGCCTCTGACTTCTTTAAGTTTAGCAACCTGCCACTGTTGTATCGCTTGAAGCCACTTACCAATCATTACCGTAATATGTCGGCTTACTTTGATGACCCACGTTTGAAGGCTGCTTTCACCTTTCAAGATGTGTATATGGGACTGAGTCCTTTCGAGGCACCCGCTACATTTTCGATGATGCCTTATACCGAGTTGGCGCACGGCGTCTGGTATCCCAAAGGCGGAATGTATTCCATTGTAGAAGCGCTCATGGAGCTTGCCCGCCGCGCGGGTGTGGAGTTCGAGTTCGACGCGTCAGTGGAGCGAATTGAAGTGAACGAGGATCAAGCCCAAGGCGTCGCTCTGACCGATGGTCGCCTGATCAAGTCCGATGCAATCCTCGCGAATGCTGATCTACCTTACGTCTACAAAGATTTGTTGCCTAAAGATGGTGAATCCGAACGCTTGGTTCGCAAACGATTCTCCTGTTCGGTAGTTAGTTTCTTCTGGGGTGTGGATAAAGCGTACGAACAGCTTAACCCTCACACGCTCTTTCTTGCAGATGATTACCGCGAAAATTTCGAGAGCATCATTCGGGATCTAGATTTGCCAGCCAATCCCTGTCTTTATGTCCACGCACCCGCGCGGCTTGATCTCTCTATGGCTCCCCAAGGACAGGACACCTTGATCGCGATTGTCCCGGTTGGACACATGAGCGAAAACGGAGAGCAGGATTGGGCAGATATTCGAGATCGAGCGCGCCAGCATGTCTTTCGCCGTTTGAGGACACTTGGCATCACTGATCTGGAAGAACACTTAAAATTCGAAGTGAACTATACGCCGCTCTCGTGGCGCAAACGCTATAACCTGATGAAAGGCTCTACACATGGACTTTGCCACAACCTGACGCAGTTAGGTTACTTTCGTCCCCGCAACCGGCATTCGCTCTACCACAATCTTTACTTCGTCGGCGCAAGCACTCACCCTGGTACGGGGATTCCCACCGCGCTCGTATCGGGTCGTCTGGCAGCCGAACGGATCCTGGATGATCTACAGATCAACCTTGCGAAGGTTTAGATCCTCACCTGTGCTTCGATTTTTGAATTTTGAAATGCTTTAGCATTTCATGGCAAATCGTGCAGGTGCACACCTGACCTCCCACTCAGCTACGCTTCGGGGATGCTCACCGCACTGCACCAAACGCAGTGCGGTGCAAGTGTCGCAATGGCGGTGTCAGGGAGTGTTGTGGAACATCTGTCGCCACGACGCTACGCGACTCCTCTGGGATGGCGACACGGATAGCAGTTCGAGCAAACTCCCAACCTATCCACTTGGACAGTACAAGACTCTCCTATTGACAGGGGAGTCTTTTTTGTCCTTTCGCTAAAATTATTGATAGTAAATAAGTTCGTAAGGTGAGACCATAGTCCCGCCTTACGAAGCGAGTTCAAATGATTTTGAAGGAGAAATCAAAAATGAACATGATCATCAACATCGGCGCGTTTGCTATCCTTATCCTCTTGTGGCTTGGGTTTGCAGCAGCGCTCATTTTCAATCAGGTAATTCTCGATACAGTCTGGCAATCATTGCGCGGTTTGCCATTCATCGTCCAAGCGGTAGTGTGGTTGTTTGTACTGCCAGTAGCAGCCGGGCTTTGGATTTGGGAAACATCCTGGCCTCTCTGGCTGAGACTATTACTATTACTAGTCATTGGCTTGGGTTGGGTGACAATCTACACCTTCTTCCCCCGCAAGGCATAAGTGTGAAGATGAAGACATTAATCAAGTTGGAAGAACTTGCGTTTGTCGTTCTATCCTTTTATCTTTTTCTTGCCTTAAATTATGTCTGGTGGTGGTTCCCGCTGCTCTTCTTCCTGCCAGATGCCAGTCTGATTGGTTATCTGATCAACCAAAAGATAGGTGCGAGCACCTATAACTTCATCCATCATAAAGCACTCGCAGTTCTGCTCTATATTTTGGGCAGCTTGACTCAATCGGCAACACTTCAGTTGGCAGGTCTAGTGATGTTCGGACACTCAAGCTTGGACCGCGTCGTAGGCTTTGGATTACAACAAATGGAAGGAATCTAAACAATGAAAAAGCTTCTTATGCTCTGCGGCATGTCCGCTGCTGTCATCTATGTAGGAACAGTCATCCTCGGCGGTTTGCTTCGACCCGGTTACAGTCATATCTCCATGGCAATTAGCGAATTGGTTGCGGATGGAGCACCAAACAGATCACTGCTCAGTTCGCTGTTTTTGTTCTACAACACATTATTAACTGTTTTTGCAGTAGGCTTGTTCATCAAGTCAAACAGCCAGTCACGCGGACGAGTAAGCGGCATCATCGGATCGCTGGCTCTCATGCTGGTTGGTATTGCAGGGATATTGATGGAACTCGTTTTCCCGCAGGAGCCCGGAGGAACGGTAACGACCTTCGCAGGGACCATGCATTTTGTCATGGCAGGTGTCGCTGCATTGGGAACGATGGTCGCGATATTAATGCTGGCGTTTTGGTTCAAGAATTTTTCTGAGTTGAAAAGTTATATTACCTATTCGATGATCAGCGTCGCGGTCATCTTTATATCAGGCGGGTTGAGCGTTCCGGCTATGGCAAATCACTCTCCGCTGTTTGGGCTGATCGAACGCATCACGATTCTTACATTCACACTGTGGGTGTTCGTCATCGGACGAAAGATGGCTCAATTGGAAGGGGAAACTTCTGAACAAATGCAGTTTGAAGTTATCAGATCAACATCGAAAGGAAATTAACTATGTCGCAAATCCTCATCGCCTTATCTGTATGGTTACATGCCCTGGGAACAGTTGTCCTGATTGGGCATTACCTTTTGCTTTCCATTATTTACGTTCCAGCTCTAGCGAAGAAGGATGGAACAGTTCTTAGTGAAATTTCCAAGCGCAGCAGACCGTGGCTGTATACCTCCTTGCTGATCTTCGTTGTCACCGGGATCTATCTCACACTTGCTGACCCAAATTATTTAGGGATTGGAAATTTCGGTAACGTCTGGGGGATTGTGATGCTCGTCAAGCATATCCTGCTCTTGGGAATGCTCGGGCTGGGATTCTGGTTCAATGGAATCCTGCGCGTGGGATCTATGATGAGTTCGAATAACAGCGCGGAGTTGGCGACTCGTCGCTTTCGTTTGTACTCCAACCTGATGGCGATTTCAGGTATTCTTGTTTTGCTTTTGACGGCTCTGGCACAGGTGCAGTAGTTCATTCATATATTCAAGAAGTAGATACATAACCTATCCACTCGGACAAACAAAGACTCCTGGCCGGGGGTCTTTTTGTTTTCATTGCCACGGCAACCAAAGAGTGTGGAATTTTTACTGTCGATGTGCAACAGTAGTGTAACCTTTTGCTTGTTGACATCGAGCAAGACCGACGTATACTGAATATGGGTATTTTAGATATATCTTGGCACAGTTTATAGCATCGACATAAGACCCTAGTCTTTGTTATAACCTTAAGTTATTTCATCCTTTACTTCTGCCAGAAAGCCGATCCGCTGTCTCAATATACCTTAGGAGGTTCAAAATGAAACATCGCACAGTTATTACCGCCATGATCGTACTTTTCTTACTTCCTATCTTCACTCTCCCTGCGAGTGCGTCGACCTTTACGGCGAATAGTAGTGCCGACGCCGGAGAGCCTGCTCAAATCCATGTGATCCGCAACTTGAACCTAGCAGATATCCTCAACACTTTACCAGAAGGTAATCACGATCAGAGCGCCGGCAACCAGAACCAGTTTTCCTGTCTGGCAGAAGGCTGGGCTACTGATCCAGACGATCGAAGCATTGACTTGAATATTAGAGTCCTTTCGGATGGTGTGGAAATGGCTCAGGCAGTCGCCGGTGTGTTCCGACAAGATCTTGCTGACGCAGGTGTATGCATAGATGGAACTTGTAGCTTCAGCGTTAATCTGTGGGGCTTGATCTCGCCTGATACGGATCACGTTATTACAGAGCAGGCTCAGGATGCCCAAACTGGGGAATGGGTAAATCTCCCCGACACTCCTAAAACATTGAATTGTTTTGAAGAAAACCTCCTGCCAGTGGGTTACCATGATGGGTTGGAGGGTTTCCAAAATCAGTTTTTCTGTGAGGCAGACGGCTGGGTTGTTGATCCCAACAATGAAAGCATTGACCTAAACGTGAGAATTCTCTCGGATGGTGTTGAGGTGGCTCAGACGGTAGCCGGAGCGTTCCGACAAGATCTTTACGATGCAAACGTATGTCCAGGTGGAACCTGTAGCTTTAGTGTTAATTTATCGAGTCTGATTTCCCTTGACACAGATCATTCCATCACTATTCAAGCGCAGGACTCCCAAACCAGTGAATGGGTAAATCTCAACAATACACCAAAAACGTTGAACTGCATTGATCCGGGTGCACAGCCAATCGTCTTAAACGGCTTTGGTAACGGAAATAACATCCTGGTTGAGGCACTCGAGGGTTTCAATGACAACCTTTACGCAGAGGCGACCAATTATGCAGAGGGCGCAACCATTTGGCGCAGTGTCGATAGCACCACGTGGACTCAAGTGACATCGCCCGGATTTGACAGCGCCTATGGCGCTAATAACCCCCTCGTATTTGATATGTCTGTATTCAATGATCAACTTTATGCTGGCACCGGTAACTGGACAAGCACTCCTTCGGCTGGGCAGATTTGGCGATCAGCCAATGGGACCGATTGGAGCTTAGTAGCGGCCGATGGGCTGGGAAACCCGGACAATGGCGGCTTTACTACTTTCGCCAGCTTCAAAGGAATGCTATACGCGGCAGCTCTCAACCGCAGCGAGGGTGTGGAACTATGGCGCAGCAGCACCGGTAATAATGGTAGTTGGCAGCGTGTGGCTTCTCAAGGTTTTGGTGCTGGCTCTGCTCACTGGATCATTACTAGTCTGACCACATTCAAAGAGCGGCTTTATGCCACTGTTGAATCCACATTAGGTACGGGCGCTCAAGTTTGGCGCTCGAGTAATGGCACTGACTGGACCGTGGTCGTTGATAATGGCTTCGGTGACACGAATAACTACCAGACGGGAAGCTCAGTCGTTTATAAGAGCCAGCTTTATGTAACTACTTTTAACGATGTGACCGGTGCCCAACTGTGGCGCTCGAGTAATGGCGTAGCCTGGGTACAGGTCGTAGGCAATGGCTTCGGTGACATTAACAATATCAAAATTGAATCACTGACAACCTATGTCGGCGCGCTCTACGCGGCTGCGAATAATCCTGTCACTGGCGTTGAAATATGGCGCTCCACCGACGGAGTCAACTGGACCCAAATCAACGAAGATGGATTTGGTGATAGCAGTACATTTGTTTCTCTATGGTCGAATGGCACGGTCGTATTTGATGGCAAGTATCTCATTGGTTCGAGCGGACCCTTTGGTGGAGTGATCTGGGAATTACAGCGCTAGCAAATTCTTGGTGCACTGATTATGTTCAAAAGCTAAAATAAGTAACCAATCGATTCAAACAACAAAAGACTCCCTGCCACGGGAGTCTTTTTGTATTGGTTACATTCTGGAGATAACGGCGGCTTATGTAAGAAGATGTACGAATATTTCAAATGTTTTTCTGCCAAACTGCCCAACAATCATTGATGGTACGAAAGCAATCAATAACGCGGAGATTAGATTGTGACGCCAAAACGGGTACAGTGCGATCAGAGCCGTGCTCCAGTCGGTGAAGAGCTTGGTAGGATGGATTTGATGATAGAGTGATTTTTCTTGAAGTGTCATTGGCTAAAATGGCTTCATCACCATCAAGATAATGATTGCTATCAACGTGGTCAATTTCATGAACAATGATGGGCGCTAAAACAAAACTCCGAGCCTTGATCTCGGAGTCCTATATTGCTTTATCCCGTCAAAGGCGAGACTTGATATTCAATCTTGCTCGGCACATTGACCCGTCGTGACGCATCCAATATTTCAAGCGAGACAAGGTTCCCCTTATCGTCATAATCCAAAATCACACCAGGCTTATCCTCATCACTTTCAACAACTGGGGTTTCGGTGAAAATAATGGTCAGAGTATCGGTTTCACGATCATAAATAACTTTCATAACTTATCTCCAATACTTTTCAATCTTACTGGTTCGGTAAACAGTCACAACATAAGGTGGCTTGCGATCAATATCAACAAAAACTCGCAAAATATAAGTCTTTGGCGGTTGGCCACGTACGCGCCTTGCCTGATACACTGCTCGACCTTCTCGAACTATTTCCATTTGTTCAGGATTTGACAATACTGCTCTCACATCTTCCTGAATGATTTCGCGCCGCGCCATTTCATTCAGTGCATGGTCAGTAAACACAAAATCAGAAATGGGTTCGATGCTAGGCATATGTAATCAAAGTATAGCATAATCCAACTGTGCCCCATGCCTTTCATCCTGCGCGGTTCAAACGCGGCGGCGATTGCTGGTTAATGCCCGCTGGCAAACTCAAGACCTGTCTACTCGCCGAATTACACACGTTGTTGGGCCGCCCTGTTTTAGGAAACCACCCTGAAATCAAAACGGTTTCGTCACCATCAAGATAATGATGATTACCAAAATGATCAACTCCACCGTCCGAAACCGAACCACGACTTGATCGTTGAGCGCCGCGGTCAATTCGGGAGTGATAATCCCTTGAGGCAATGCTGCTTCGACGGCGCGCGTCCGTTCCTTGCGGCGGATGACCAGTCGCAACGGTATGATGGCTAATGTCCCACCTACAAAAAGGATGAATGAAACCAGCAACCAGTTAGTAGGAGAACCTTGCAAGAAACCGAAAAGCGGCCATCTCTGTAAAAAAGTGATGATCAATCCAAACACCATAACAACGCTCCCAACGGGAATGACGGCATAGCGCTCGAAGAAATCGCTCATCTGCAACAAGGCATACACCGCCTGGATATTGGTCGTGCGTACAGCCTGCCAATAGGCGAAATCTCGCCCTATCACGCCGCTGATGAACCAGAAGGCCGCCAGAACATGCAACAATTTCATAATGAGATAGAGATTCATTTCGATACTCCCTGTTGCTCTCGCCGCCGTCCTCGGCGATTACTTGCTAACGCCTGCGCCGGGGACGGCGCAGGGAGCATAATATGCTCATGTTGACACTCATGCTTCTGGTTGCGGTTCCATATCAGGCTGATCAATGAAAAAGAGGATCACTTCCTCATACGGAACTTCCCCTATATTGATCCCGCGATGCACTCTGGGCTGGGGCGCATCCCAATCCGCCAGACCTGGATGCACCGCAAAGGTCTCGATCTCTCCCGAGTCTCGATACTCAATACGAAGCACCTCTCCGCTAACGACAACTGTAAACCGATGACAAAGGTCCGTGTGCCACGGCAAGGCTTCACCTGGTTCCAGAATATGCCTTCGGATAATAAGGTCCGCTCGCTGAGTGATCGTTTCTGATTTCATAGGTTGCTCCATTTCGCTCTAGCCACTATTTTCTGGTTGCTCACGCCGCCGTCCCCGGCGGCGATTACTTGTTAAAACCTGCGCCGACGCTTCGCGCGGCGCAGAGAGCATAGTCATAATGGCAAGTTCATTCCTATCCACTTGGCTACGATAAAGCTTTTCAAACAAATAGATTGCAGCTATAAGTCTTCTATGGTCGTTTGATCGAGTATTTCCAATACTGAATCTCATAGCGCGTAAACTCATCAATAAGTTTCATTCCCACTTTTTCAGCCACACGTTTTGAAGCTAGGTTCCCTACCCGAATGAGACTGATCAATTGTGGCAGTTGCAATACCTCAAAAGCGTAGTCGCGCACAGCAACCGCAGCCTCAGTTGCAAAGCCTTGATTCCAATAGTCGCTGCGAAAATCGTAGCCAAGCTCTGCGGTTTGAACACCTTCCACTTCCAGTTGTTCAAGCCCGCAATCGCCGATAAGCTCACTAGACTCTTTGAGAATGACTGAGAATAAACCATAGCCGAATTGATTTTGGTGATCCAGATTGCGCTGTAGCCAACGTTCCATTTGTTCGCGGTTAAATAACTCGCCACCAAACGATGCCATCACCTTGGGATCAGTAAAGATAAGAAGCAACGCATCTATGTCCGTCGCCAGCATTGGACGAAGGATGAGTCGTTCCGTTTCAAGCCGTCCTTTGTCTCCGCTCAGGATGGAATTGTTTCCGTTTAACATCAATGTGCTAAGTCCATTCCTTGATCCATGACTCCAACAGATCAAACTCAGTGAAGCCCATCGCTCATCACAGTGGTTTCATTATATTCTCCTGTACCAAGGATATGAAGGAGCAACAAAAACTCCCCTACCACTGGGGGAGTCTCCACCTAGCCAAGTGGACAGGGAACTTTCGCGATATTCAGGGTAAGATGTTATGGAGTGATGAAGGACGACCTGCCAGCAGGAAAGTATGTGGAGCAGTGGAAGGGAATATTTGGAGGCGCAAAGTCTCAGTAGATAAAATCAGAATCAGTGAATCATAAATGTTTCCATCTGGAAACATAAAATAGTGTAAAATACGCCAGGCTCGCTGCCTGGGTTGCCCCTCACCATGACAGCGGGCATTTTGTTTACAAAGTATCACATAGTAACCATACTGAAATCCAAAAGTCTAACAATCTGTGATACAAGCGGTACTTGTGAGCATTTCACTACATATTTGCAGTAGCAACATACAGAATTGAAAATAATTAGAAAATTCGAGTTCTTTGAAAATAGAAGCCCAGCTTTTTGGGTCGTAGTGGGAATTGTATCAATTGGATTGCTGGGTGCTGTGGATGACCTGACAGGCAATGAAATCACTTTCTCATTGTTCTATTTAGCTCCCATCGTCCTGGTCACATGGTCTGTCAATCGAAACGCGGGATGGCTTATGTCCTTCCTGAGCGCCTTCACGCTACTGGGCGCTGAAATTGCATCAGGTCAGACTTATTCCCAGCCCATTATCTATATCTTGAATACATTAATCCGGGCTGTGTTTTATGTCATCGTTACGTATTTGGTTGCCGAATTACAAAAGTTACGTAGGGAGGAACAACTAGCGGCGCGTACCGATTTTATCTCAGGCGCAGCCAATGCACGTTACTTCAACGAATTGCTTCAAATGGAGATTGATCGCATCCGCAGATATCCGCATCCCATTACGGTGGTATATATAGACATTGATAACTTCAAGCTTGTGAACGATTTATTTGGACATCAGATGGGGGACGAAGTGCTCCGCTGTATTGCGGACGAATTGAAATCTCAATTACGCAAAACGGATTTCATTGCCCGACTGGGGGGCGATGAATTCGCTCTGTTGCTACCCTCTACCCATCAGCAGGAAGCGAAAGTGGTCATTTCTAAGGTCCAGACTAACCTTTTAGAGGTGATGAGAAGAAGAAATTGGCCCGTAACCTTTAGTATGGGTGCAGTGACTTGTGTATCTCCTCCCTACTCAGCAGAGCAGCTCATCAACATGGCAGATGAGATAATGTATGAGGTTAAGAATAGCACCAAGAACGATTTCCGCAGTGTGATTTGGGATGGTAAAAGCTTTGGAAGGTATTAACGTTTTGAATCTCAAAACCCACTAGATACTCCTAAGTTTCAAAGAGATGAATTTAGCAAGAAGTTAAAAAGATGAGATAAACAAATACTCCATTCAGAGTGAGGGGGGCACCCTGAACGGGGTATTTGTATTTTACATGGAATTCATTTTTTGGCAATGATTTTGAGGGGAGAAAAGTAAAACCGTGTTGCACGTGGAATGAAGTGGAAGTAATCCCCGGCGAGACAACTTTTGCGCTAAAAGCTGTCGTCATTATTTTATTTAATCTAGAACGGGGAAACCCTTATCGTTGCAGATAAATACCAGTATTGCAAGGGTAGGGAATCCACCCATGTGCATATCTTTTGAGGGCAAGCAAAATGTTTTGATGAGTAATTGTATCTTTTTTTCTTTGCTTTTCTGTATATTTCGCTAGTGGCTTTATATGGTAGATTTTGTCTAATAAGAGGCTTTTATGAACACAAATCAATCCCTCTATGCAAAAAATAGTCTAAATGGAGGTGCGGTCCAGATCGCCGGATTGTACTTGCTGATTGGAGGGCTATGGATCCTGTTCTCGGATAAAGTAGCTGCAAGGGTTGCGTTGAGCCAGGAAATGCTTGTTACCATCAGTTTGTATAAAGGCTGGGGATATGTGCTTATCACGGCAGTGCTGCTCTACTGGCTGATTCGACGTCACACCTCCATATTGCGTGCAGGCGAGGAGCAACTACAACGAGTGATTGATGCAATGCCAGTGTTTATCTCGTATGTAGATACAGACCGGCGTTATCAGTTCAACAACGATGCCTACAAAGAATGGTTTGGTGAGGAAGCACAAGGGAAACATATCGAGGAAGTGCTTGGTCAAGCGGCGTATACAAAGATTTCAAAATATGTTGATAAAGCACTCCGAGGGGAAACTGTAAGTTACGAAACCGAAATTCCTTTTCAGGACAGTGAACGTTTTATGCACGTGGTTTACGTTCCCGATACTATCGCAGATGGTTGGGTGAAAGGCTTCTTCGTTATGGCACAGGATAGGACGGAACAAAAACAAGCTGAAGAGGAACTCCGTCAATGGGCAGATGCATTTGAAGGCTGTGCACATGGCATTGCAATCGGCGATCCATCCACGAACCGCATTCTGGCCTGCAACCCGGCTTTTGCCAGCCTGCACAAATGCAGGGTAGAGGATATTGTCGGTTCAAGCATCTTGAGTCTATATGAGCCATCAGATCATGAGCATGTGCGGCACAATGTCGAAAAAGCAGATCAGATCGGACATGCGCGCTTTGAAGCCCAGATGACCCGCAGGGGCAAGGATGGTTCCACTTTCCCAGTTGAAATGGATGTAGTAAGTGTGCTCGGCGATGACGGAGAATTGTTGCATCGTGTGGTGACCGCACAGGATATCTCGGAGCGAAAACAATCTGAAAAGGTGTTGCAAGAATCCGAAGAGCGCTATCGCCTCGTTTCAGAACTCACAAGCGATTATGCCTACAAAGATCGAGTTGAATTAAATGGCAATATCACACCCGAATGGTTTACCGAGTCATTCACACGCATCACCGGCTATACATTGGAAGAAACACGCGCGCCCGGGTTTTGGCAAAGATTAGTGCATACAGAAGATATCCCAATTCTTTTGGAACATATAGAAAAGATTCTTTCCGGCCAACCGGATACAAAGGAAATGCGCGTTACGACGAAAGGCGGCGAGGTGCGCTGGCTGCGGGATTATGCTAATCCGGTGTGGGATGAGGTACAGCAACGCGTCGTGGGCTTATACGGCGCGGTGCAGGACATCACAGATCGCAAACGAGCCGAAGTAGCACTGAGCGCGAGCGAGGAACGCTACCGCAACCTGATTGAACAGGCATCTGACGGCATTTTCATCGCCGACGCTCAGGGGAAATACACGGAGGTGAATTCCAGCGGCTGTACTATGCTTGGCTATGCACGCGAGGAATTGCTGACGCTCAATCTTCGGGATGTGATTGATTCCGATGAACTGGCGGCCCATCCACTGCGTTTAAAGGAACTTCAAGAGGGGAAAAGTTTGCTGATTGAACGCAAATTGTGCCGTAAAAATGGCTCTACATTTTTTGCTGAACTAAGCGCCAAGATGCTTCCGGACGGCAACTATCAAGCCATTGTTCGCAATATCACCGAGCGCAAACAGGTTGAGGCGAAATTCCGCGGCTTGCTCGAATCCGCACCGGACGCGGTTGTGATCGTGAACAGTGAGGGTCTCATCCAACTCGTTAATTCGCAAACGGAAAAGATGTTTGGCTATGAGCGAACTGAAATCTTAGGTCAGCCGGTCGAGGTCCTCATGCCGGACCATTTTCGAGATGGGCATCCCACACATCGCACTGTTTACTTCAATGAACCACGTGTACGACCTATGGGAACTGGTCTTGAACTCTATGGCAAACGACGCGACGGAGATGAGTTCCCGATAGAGATCAGCCTGAGTCCCCTGGAGACCGAAGAAGGGATTCTTGTAAGCGCCGCAATCCGTGACATCACAGAACGCAAACAGGCAGAAGAGGCGTTACGGAATAGCGAGTTGCGTTTTCGAGCGCTCATTGAACATAGTTCGGTTGCAGTCATTTTGCTGGATGACCAGAAAAGAATTCTTTACTATGCTCCTTCCAACGAACAATTATTGGGTTACACACTAGAGGAACGCCTTCAGAAAACCAACCAGGAATTGATTCATCCCGACGATCTGGAGATCGCACAAGCATTGCTCGCGAACGTATATGGGAACCCAGGGGGAGTTTTCTCGGCTGAATTTCGGCTACGCCATAAAAATGGTTCATGGCTTTGGGTCGAAACGGTTGGGAAAAATTTACTCGCAGACCCAAGTGTGCAGGCTATTGTGATCAACACCAGCAACATCACCGAACGTAAACAGGCGGAAGAGGCACTGCGCAATAGTCAGGCGCGAATGTCTGGAATTTTTAACTCGGCGATGGACGCCATCATTTCGACCGACGCCGATCAACGCATCTTGATTTTCAATCCGGCTGCGGAGGTAATGTTTCAATGCGACCAATCGGAGGCGATCGGACAGCCCCTCGAACGCTTCATCCCGGAACGCTTCCGTGAAGCACACCGCAAGTATGTGCACAACTTCGGTCAGACCGGCTTCACCAATCGCGCCATGAAAGGGTCGGCCGTTGTCTATGGTCGGCGAAGCAATGGCGATGAGTTCCCCGGTGAGGCTTCGATTTCGCAAATTGATATCGCCGGAAAGAAAATTTACACTGTCATTCTGCGCGATATCAGCGAACGCCAGCGGATGGAAGAAAGAACCGTCCGATTGGGAGCCATCGTAGAATCATCGGAGGATGCGATTATCGGTAAAACCTTGGATGGCATCATCACAAGCTGGAATAAGGGTGCTGAGAAAATTTACGGGTACAAAGCCGCCGAAATGGAAGGCCGCGAGATTTCGGTCTTAATTCCTCCAGACCTGCCTGACGAATTGCCGAAAATCCTAAATCGTATCAAAAACGGGGAAAGTATTGATCATTATGAAACCGTCCGAATTCGAAAAGATGGTCATCGTATTGATGTGTCTTTGGTCATCTCTCCGATCAAAAACTCGGCGGGAAATGTGATTGGAGCTTCCACGATTGCTCGTGATATCACCCAGCGTCAACAGGCAGAGGCAGCTCTGCAAAAGGCATATGATGAATTAGAGCTTAAGGTTCAGGAACGTACTGCTGCGCTATCACAAGCCAATACCTTGCTCCAGGCGCTTATGGATACCATGCCTGATCAAATCTATTTTAAAGATTTGCAGTGCCATTTTATAAGAAACAGTCGCTCACAAGCCAGCTTACTTGGGTTAGGCGACCCGTCTCAAATAGTGGGCAAAACTGATTTTGACTTCTTTCCCCACGCCACAAGGGCCTATACCGAAGAACAAGAAGTAATGAGATCTGGTAAATCATTGGTGGATTTTGAAGAATGGGTTGTATGGCCAGATGGTAAGGAGACCTGGGTTTCGACAACGAAAGTTCCACTCCGCAACTTGGAGGGCGAAACAATCGGGATTTTCGGCATCTCCCGCGATATTACTGAACGTAAGCGAGCCGAACAGGCAATTAGACAACTCAACACTGATCTGGAAAGGCAAGCCGAACAATTGCAAGCCGCCAATAAGGAACTTGAGGCTTTTTCCTATTCTGTTTCCCATGATCTACGCGCTCCATTGCGTGCCATCGATGGGTATACGCGTATTCTCGTGGAAGATTATGAGGCACTTTTGGATGACGGTGGAAAGCGCGTATGTGGTGTGATCAGCGCGGAAGCTAGCCGCATGGGGCAATTGATCGATGACTTGCTTGCCTTTTCGCGGCTGGGTCGCAAGGAAATGTATTCATCCAAAATTGACATGCAAGCATTAGCAGTTTCAGTATTTAACGAATTAACCAAAGAAGAAGAGCGCGCGCGCATTGATTTTCAAATCACGAAGTTGCCCTCCACCAAGGGAGACCCATCTCTAATTCGTCAGGTGTGGGTCAACCTGCTTTCCAATGCGATCAAGTTTACGTCCAAGAAGGAGCGGGCCGTTATCGAAGTGGGAAGCCAACCAAGCAAGGATGAACTCATTTATTATGTGCGTGATAGCGGTGCAGGGTTCGACATGGAATATGCAAACAAGCTGTTCGGCGTCTTTCAAAGATTACATAGCGAAAGCGAGTTCGATGGGACGGGAGTAGGTCTGGCAATTGTGCAGCGGATCATTCACCGTCATGGAGGCCGCGTTTGGGCTGAAAGCGAAACAGAGAAGGGTGCGACCTTTTATTTTGCTCTTCCTCGTAAGGAGAATCATCATGATGGATAAGGATATTGTGGAAGTTCTGCTCGTGGAAGACAACCCACGTGATGCAGAGTTGACCATCCGTGCATTGAAGAGACAACATCTTGCCAACCAGCTTTTTCATGTGGAAGATGGTGCAGAAGCTCTGGACTTCCTGTTTGCGCGCGGCAAATATGAAGGACGCCGAACTGATGTCTCGCCGAAGGTGGTCCTTTTGGATTTGAAATTGCCCAAGGTGAATGGGTTGGAGGTCCTGCGCATTATGAAAAGCGATCCACGCTTGCATACGATCCCGGTGGTGATGGTGACCTCCTCAGCTGAGGATCCAGATATAAAATCCGCTTACGACCTGGGCGCAAACGGTTATGTAATCAAGCCTGTGCAGTTCGATGCTTTTATGGAAGCAATAAGCAAAGTGGGCGTTTACTGGCTGATGGTGAATCATCCATTGAAATGAAGAAAATTATAGGAGACCCTAAAGGTTTTTTCCAGTAAACCAGTCGATATTCTTTTCAAAACATCTGGTTTCAATATAGTTTTGATTGCAAAATAAACCTTTAGGGTCTTAGAGGAAAGAAAGCATGAAGAAGCCAACTCGTATTCTCATCGTTGAGGACAATACAGCAGATGTTGATCTGGCTAAACATGCGATTCGCAAGGTGTTGAAAGCTTGCGAATTTCAGGTTGTGCAAACCCGCAAAGACTTTCTCGAGGCATTAGAAACATTCCAGCCGGCTGTGATTTTGTCAGATTATAGTTTGCCGCACTTCGATGGAATGAAGGCTTTGAAGCTGGCACTTAAACATTCGCCGCTGACCCCTCTTATCATTTGGACAGGTTCAATCAGCGAAGATATTGCCGTAGATTGTATGAAAGCGGGCGCGAACAATTATGTTCTCAAGGAAAATATTAAGCGATTGGGGCCAGCAGTAATTCATGCATTGGAGGAGAGACAATTGCTGCTGGAGCGCAAACAGGCAGAAGAAGTACTTCAAAACAGCGAGAAGCACTTCCGTTCTTTAATCGAAAATGGCTTGGATAACATCTCTCTTCTGGCCGCCGATGGCACCTTACTGTGGGAAAGTCCAGCCACAGTCCGTACGTTGAATTACGCGCCAAATGAATTTGTGGGACGTAGCATTTTCGAACTGATGCACCCAGATGACTTGGAATGGACCCACAATTTATATACCAAACTTATCCAAGAGCCAGGAAGTCACCAACGTGGCGTATTTCGGCTGCGTCACTCCGATGACACGTGGCGCTGGGTAGAGGCAATTGTCACGAACATGCTGAATGAGCCCGGCGTCAATGCCATTGTTATCAATTATCGGGATGTCACGGAGCGGAAACAGACGGAAGAAGCATTACGTGAGAGTCAAGCCAAATATCAGAACCTGGTTGAAACTTCGCATGACTTGATTTGGTCTGTTGATATGGAGGGAAAGATCACTTTTCTGAACCGTGCAGCCAAGGAAATTTATGGCTTTGAGCCAGAAGAATTGCTTGGACATTCCTTTGCCGAAATCTTAGATTCACAGCATTATCATCAGGATGAGCTTATCAGATTTAGGGAAACCCTTGAACATGCAGATGAGTTCAAGGATGTCGAGATCTACGTTCGGCATCGAGATGGAAGACAAATTATTCTGAGCTCCAATTCTATCGTGCTTCGTGACGAAAGCGGCAATATGACCGGTGTGACTGGAAGTTCGCATGACATCACCATGCATAAACAGGTGGAGGATGTTCTCAAAGAAGAGCGAAACCTTCTCCGAACATTGATTGACAATCTGCCCGACCATATTTTTGTGATCAATGCGCAGGGCAGAAAAACGCTAGCGAACACCGCAGATTGGAAGGCGTCTGGCGGAAAAACAATGGAAGATGTGATTGGCAAGTCAGTCTTTGATACGTATCCACCAGAATTGGCAGAGCAATATTGGCAACTTGATAAAGCAATTATCGATTCTGGACAGCCTCTTATCAATTATGAAGAACCTGGGTTGGATGCTGATGGCAACCAAGTCTCGATCTTAACGACCAAGGTTCCGCTTCGAGATAGCGAAGGTAAAATCATCGGCTTGGTGGGCATTGGGCGGGATATCACCGAGCGCAAGCAGGCAGAAGAAAAGTTACGCCTTTCTGATCAAATCCTTCAGCGAGTGAATGCTCTGGTCTTAGTTGCCGACTCACAGGGCAGCATTATTTATGTGAGCCCGGCAGCGAAAACTATTCTAGGCTATGAACCGGACGAATTGCTGGGCGATAACTGGTGGAAATTGAGTCGCTTTGAATCTAGTGAAGCCCGAAATGAAAAAGGATATGTTGGGCAGGCCGCCCGAGGAGAAGTCCCGATTGCCAACGAAGCCTATGAACGCTCCATTCGAGATCGATGGGGAAATACCCGTTGGATCTCATGGGTGGATGCCGCCGGGCCAGATGGCTTACTGATTGGAGTGGGCCACGATGTTACCGAGCGCGAGCAGGCAAAGGCACGTATTAATGATCTGCTGGCATTCAATGAAAAGATTCTGAATCATTCCTCAGTTGGCATTCTCACCTATAAGCTTACAGGGGAATGTGTATTTGCTAATGAGAATGCCGCTTCTATTGTCGGGGCTACGATTGAGCAATTGAAGGCCCAGAACTTCTACACCATCGAATCATGGAGGGAATCCGGTTTATATGATTTGGTTGAAAAGGCACTTACCACTCAAAAGGCTATAACATCTGACATCCATATGCAGAGCACATTCGGAAAAGATATATGGATGACAGTTCATTGCGTAACATTCAGGTCAAAAGATGAAGATCATGTGCTTCTCTCCATGTCAAATATTACGGAACGGAAGCGAGCCGAGGAGGCCTTGCGCGAAAGTGAGAACAGGCTAATTCTGGCATTATCTGCCGCGCAAATGAGCGTTTGGGAATGGGACCTCCGGACCAATCATATTCTCTGGTCACCAGAGTTTTTCGAGATCACAGGTGTAACAGAAGACGGTTTCGACAGAACATTCGAATCATTTACAAACCTCATTCACCCGGAGGATGGTGCGCGCGTACGAGCATCCGCCGAAAAAGCTCTGGCAGAGAAAACATTGTTTGCAGAAGAATTTCGCATCGTCTGCCCAGATGGTGAAGTACGCTGGCTTTCGAACCTTGGCCATGCCGAATATGATTCAAGCCGCAAACATCTTCGCCTGATAGGAACTATACAGGATATTACGAACCGCAAACAGGCTGAAGAAGCGCTTCGGCAAAGTGAGAATCGTTACCGCACGCTCGTTGAAACTCAAACTGAATTCATTGTACGCTGGAAATCAGACGGCATGCGCACATTTGCGAACGAAGCTTATTGCTGTTATTTTGGGCTTACGCCTGAAGAAGCCATTTCCAGCACTTTTATTCCACTTGTTCATGAACAGGATCGTCAAAGTATCGAAGAGAAGATCCATCGGCTTCTATCGGGAGCAGCCAGTGTTGAAACGGATATCCATCGAGTCATCAAACCAGATGGCAGTATTGGCTGGCAAGAATGGACCGATCAGGCCATTCGTGACAGTGATGGACAATTGGTTGAATTTCAATCTGTAGGACGTGACATCACAGCCCGCAAGCAAGCCGAGATTGAACGCCAGGCACTTTTGGAGGTGATGCAAGGACTTGCTAGCACAAATGATCTGCAGGAACTCCTGAAACTTATTCATCATTCGATTGACCAAGTGATCTACGCCAAGAACTTCTTCGTCGTTCTTTATCAAGAGAACAGTGGGTTGTTCGAAGAAATTTATTCCGTGGATCAATACGATCCACCAGCAGCTGCAGCTAAACTTGAAAAAAGCATTACCTCTTATGTATTCCATTCTAGCGAACCACTTTTGCTGACACAAGCGTTGTTCGATGAACTCGTCGCACGAGGTGAAGTGGAACTCGTTGGAACCAATTCAGCATCCTGGTTAGGAGTTCCTCTTAAAACATCCGGCAAAACCATCGGCGTGATCGCAGTACAAGACTATGAGAATAACAATCGTTATTCAGAGCGAGACAAAGAATTCCTGGCGTCTATTGCTACACAGGTAGCGCTCGCTATTGAGCGTAAACAGTCAGAACAGGCACTTCAGGAGAATGAAAGGCGCTTCCGCGCCCTCATTGAAAAAAGCAAGGACGTTATCGCGAGTGTGGATGCAGAAGGGAAAATCACCTACGTCAGCCCCAGCATTCTGTCTGTGCTGGGATATGAAGTGGAGGAGTATATAGGACGCAATGGGTTTGAATTCCTTCATCCTGAGGACCGGGAAAATACTGCAGTTCTTCTAACGGATCTGGCTCAACATCCCGGCAAAAGTATCACAACATTGGTGCGTGAGCGACACAAAGACGGCTTGTGGCATTGGCTGGAGGGAAGCGCCACCAACCTTCTGAACGATCCAAACATCAATGCGATAATCATTAATTTCCGCGATGTCACTGAGCGTAAGCAGGCTGAGGCTGAGTTACGCGCCTCCGAAGAACGCTTCCGCCAACTAGCAGATAATATTCAGGAAGTATTCTGGATGACAGACGCTGAGGGCGGTAAGGAAATCTATATGAGCCCTGCCGCCGAGGTGATCTGGGGACGCTCAATCGAAAACCTGACGAATGAACCAAATGCGTTTATCAATAGCGTTTTTCCAGAAGACCAACCGACTGTATTGCATGCCATTGACAAGGAAAAAAACGGGGAAAAAGTGGAAATGGAGTACCGTATTATGCAGCCAGATGGATCCCTGCGCTGGGTCTGGGATCGCGCTGGGAGGAAGATTTTTCGCTCGTAAAAAAACGAATAAATACTTTGCTGGAGAGCGGAATCACTGATTTGAAGCAGTATTTCTCCAGCTATCCAGATGAGATTGTCGAGCTTGCAGCATTGGTCAAGACTACGGATGTAAATCAAGCCTCATTGGACTTGTATGGTGTAGAACAGAAAGAACAACTGCTCAAGGATTTGACGCAAACGCTTAGCATGGATGCCCTTAGCCATTTTCAGGAAGAGATTCTGGGTTTCATAAGTCCATTGAGAAGCTTCGTATGGGAAGGAACGGAAAGGACTTTCGACGGAAGACAAATCGAGGTGCTTGTCACCGGTTCCATCCCCCATGGCTATGAAGAGGATTGGACAAAAGTAATCGTCACCATCAGTGATATTACAGAACGCAAACGTGCTGAGCAGGCGCTTCTGAGGCGAGAGCAACAACTTGAAGAGGCGCAGCGACTCGGCCATATTGGCAGTTGGGAATGGGATATGCAGACGAACGCTGCGACATGGTCAAATGAAATGTATCGGCTCTTTAATCGTGATCCGCAGTTGCCACCTCTCGATGTAGAGTCTTACATCACGCATATGCACCCCGATGACAAAAAGCGTGTCATGCAGATCATTCAGCCGGCACTACAAACTGGCCAGCCATTCAGCTTTGACTATCGCTTCACAATGGCGGATGGAAAAATTCATTGGCTGCACCTACGAGGCGAGACGATCCTAGACAATAACGGCCAGCCTCTCCAGGTGCAAGGGATCACCCAGGATATCACTGAGCGTAGGGAAGGCGAACAACAACTTCGCAAGCTTTCACGCGCGGTGGAGCAAAGCGCCTCAACGATTATCATTACCGATACCGCAGGGAACATGGAATACGTCAACCCTAAATTCACTGAGATCACCGGATATGGTTTCGAGGAAGTGATCGGCCAAAATCCGCGTGTCTTGAAATCTGGCTTCACTTCGAATGATGAAAATGAACGCATGTGGCAAACAATAACATCCGGCAATGAATGGCATGGAGAGCTTCTAAACAAGAAAAAGAATGGCGAACTGTTCTGGGAATATGCAACGATTTCACCGATCTTAAATGAGAGTGGAGAAACAACCCACTTCTTAGCTGTCAAAGAAGACATCACCGAGCGCAAGCGCGCCGACGAAGAAATCCGCCAGCGCTCAGAAGAAACCTCTGCACTGCTGAAAACTTCGCTGGCGCTCACCAACCTTGATCTGCAAGTCACTCTGCAAACCATTGGCAACTCCGCAAAGACTCTCTTTGCTGCCGATGGCTGCCGTATCTTCCTGATGGAACCGGATGGTGAGTTTCTGCGCTGTGTGCTGGCACTCCAGGAAAACTTCGCGGCTTTCTCTAACTTGCGAATCAAAATCGGCCAGGGAGTAACTGGGACAGTTGCCGCAAGTGGTCAGGCTGAGATCGTCAACGAAATGCAAAATGACACGCGCGCGGTGCAGGTAGCTGGCACTCAGGAGCAGGAGAAAGAAGCCATCATGTTTGCTCCGCTCAAAGAGCGAGACCGTACAATTGGCGTTCTCAGCATCCGCCGGGCCGGCACAGAACGACTCTTCCAATCTATCGATCTGGAATTGCTCGAAGCTTTTGCCTCCATGGCCGCCTCGGCTGTTTCCAATGCGCGCCTGTTCGAAGAAACACAACGTCGATTAGCTGAACTTGAAGCACTTTACGAAAATGGATTGGCTGTGGGTCGCTTGCTCAAGCCCAGAGAAATTGGTGAAAGAATCATAAATACGTTTGCACAATATCTCCCCTGGCATCATGTGACGATCCGTTTGAGGCGCGAAGAAAGCGATGACCTAGAGCTTGTCGCATTCAACTTGCCAAACTTAAAAGAGGAAGAACGAACGGGCGCAGAACAACACTTTATTGCCCGCATTAACAAAGTTAGCCAAGGGTTAAGTGGCTGGGTTATCCAAACCGGCCTGCCATTACGTACCGGCAATGTTCATGCTCATCCACAATATATAGGTACACACCCAGGGATTCAGTCAGGGCTATATATGCCGCTCAAGGTAGGTGAGCGCGCTATTGGCGTTATCAGTGTGGAGAGTGAAACACCAGATGCCTTTACTGAACAGGATGAACGTCTGCTCGCTACGCTCGCTAGTCAAGCCTCCATCGCTTTTGAAAATGCACGGTTGTATGAGGCTATTCAAAAGGAATTATCAGAACGCAAACGCGCGGAGGAAGCTCTACGCACTAGCGAAACCCATTACCGTGAACTGGCAGACAGTATCACTGATATCTTATTTGAATTGGATCAGAACCTTCACTACACCCACTGGAATAGAGCCTCTGAAATTCTGATGGGCATCTCAGCTACAGATGCGATTGGCAAGTCTTTTCAGGAGATATTTGGAGAGACAGAAGAACAAACCAGGATCAGAAAGATTTATGAAGACGTTCTCAAGAGTCACAAACCGAGAATTCTTGAAACAACAATTCTTGTAAATGGGCAGAAGCGCTCTTTTGAGATCAATGCTTATCCATCTACGCGCGGTGTATCTGTCGTTGCCAAGGATGTGACAGAACGCAAGAGGTCTGAGACCATCATGCAAAAGCGCTTTGAGCTGATGGAATATTCTGCTCATCATTCACTTAATGAACTGATGCAAAGAACCGTAGATGAAGTAAGCGAAGTGACCGGCAGCACCATTGGCTTCTTTCACTTTGTGGAAACAGATCAAATTAACTTAGGGATGCAGACATGGTCTACCAATGCATTACGGCTATTCAATGTTCCCATGAGCGAGGGAACGCACTTTGCCTTGGATCAAGCCGGGTTGTGGGCTGAAGCGGTCCGTCAACGGCGTCCACTGATTCAAAACGATTACGAGTCGTTAGCCATAAAGAAAGGCTTGCCCCAAGGTCATGTGCCCATCCTACGTGAGATTGTAATTCCCATTATCCGCAATGAAAAGATCATGGCTGTCATGGGGATTGGCGATAAGCAGCAGGAGTATACCCAATACGATCTCGAGATTGCTGAACGTCTGGCGGATTATGCCTGGGATATCACCGAACGTAAACAAATGGAGTACGAACTTGCTGAGGAGCGAAATCAACTCGCACAACGTGTGGAAGAACGCACCTCTGACCTGAGCCGAGCAAATTCGAATCTGGCGCGGGCCCTGCGAGTGAAGGATGAATTCCTCGCCAATATGAGTCACGAATTACGCACGCCACTGAACGCGATTCTTGGTCTATCAGAAAGCCTGGCCGAACAGATCGCAGGTCCGCTCAACGAGAAACAACAGAAATACATCAACACCATTAGTGAGAGCGGTCATCATTTGCTGTCTCTCATCAATGACATTCTTGATCTTGCCAAGATTGACGCCGGCCAGATCACACTGGATATTAATAAAGTAGATATCCACTCGGTTTGTCAAGCCAGTCTACGTATGATCAAACAACTCGCCCAGAAAAAAAATCAGGAGGTAATCTTTGAGATCGATAATGGTTTGGGTTTAATGTGGGCAGACGAACGCAGGCTCAAACAAATGATTGTCAACCTATTAGGCAATGCAGTCAAATTTACGCCTGAAAATGGACGGCTCGGGCTCGAAGTCCACGGGGATCAGGATGCAAACAGGGTCACATTCACAGCTTGGGACAATGGGATCGGCATTAAAGCAGACGATCTCTTACGGTTATTCCAGCCCTTCATACAACTAGATTCAGGGCTGGCGCGCGAAGCAACGGGAACGGGACTCGGACTGGCGTTGGTAGCGCAGATGGCGCGTCTGCATGGGGGTAGTGCAAGTGCTACCAGTGAGCCAGAGAAAGGAAGTCGCTTCTCCATCATTTTGCCTTGGGAACCAGCCTTAGCCATGGATACTGCCTCTCGATTGAGGAGCACTGGGAAATTCCGTGCGATCAAACCCGATGAAATGAACAAGCCAACCATCCTGCTCGTTGAAGATACACAAGAAGTGGTCATGATGATTAAAGATTATCTGGAATTGGCAGGCTATAAGATAGCTACTGCACAAGATGGAGTTGACGCCATTGTCCAAGCCAAGCTTGTGCGACCCGACCTGATCCTGATGGATATTCAAATGCCTCGTATGGATGGTTTCGAAGCCACGCGTAAATTGAGGAGTGAACCCGATTTCAGATATACTCCTATTATTGCTTTGACGGCCCTTGCTATGCCAAATGACCGTGAGCGCTGTCTTGCAGCAGGCATGGATGAATATATTAGCAAGCCAGTCAACTTAAAGGCACTTGTAAAGATCATTCAGAGCTGTCTTTTTAACGAAAAGGAATCCAAGTCCTGATGAGCACAATCTTGATAGTGGATGATGAGCCAACCGCCAGGGAAACTCTGGTCGCCATGTTGGAGGGTGAAGATTATGATCTCCGATTGGCAAAGGATGGGCTGGAGGCGCTTCAGATGCTGAAGCAACTCCAGCCTGATTTGATCCTGCTAGACATCATGATGCCAAGTCTGGATGGTTTTGAAGTGTGCCGTCGCATCCGTTCCATGCCTCAGCTTGCTGAAGTACCCATCATCCTTCTCACCGCTCTAGATAGCCCGGACGCCCGTCTGAGGGGTATCGAAGCCGGCGCGGATGACTTTCTCACCAAACCAGTAGACCGCCGCGAACTGGCTGCGCGTGTCCGCACCATCACGCGCTTGAATCGCTACCGCACATTAATGGAACAGCGCGAAAACATCCGGCAAATGGCTGAGCGTGTCATCGCCGCCCAGGAGGAAGAGCGCCAGCGCATTTCACGTGAATTGCATGATGATCTTGGCCAGGCATTGACCACACACCTGCTTGCCCTGCGCAATTTGCAGGAGGATCTCTCCATTCCGGTAGAAGTTATGTTTGAACGTTTGCAATCGCTTTATGATCAGTCTTATGAAGTATTTGTAAAGGTCCGCAGGCTTGCTCATGATCTGCGCCCGCCAATTCTCGATGCATTGGGGTTGAAAGTTGCTATGCAAACCTATTGCACCGAATTTACACGCCGCACACATCTACCGGTCATCTTTGAAGCTGATACATCCCTTCCTGAATTCCCCGATGTTTATAACATCACACTTTATCGGGCTCTACAGGAAGCTCTGACCAACATTGTCAAACACGCGCAAGCCAGCCAGGTCTGGGTGGATTTAAGTCTGGAGGACGATCTGGTCAACCTGACCATTCAGGATAATGGCATTGGGTTTAGTGAAGAGAAATCAGAATCAAATGGGATTGGGCTCGCAGGTTTGCGCGAACGGATTACCCTCGCAGGAGGTAAGCTTAATCTCAGTTCCACACCGAAGCGCGGAACGGTCTTATCAGCACAATTTCCGTTATCGAAAAAAGACGAAACGCAAGAGGTGAAATGATACGAGTACTCATTGCTGAAGATCATCTCATGGTGAGAGCAGGCATCCGCGCCTTACTTGAAAAGGCAGGGGATATCCATGTGATGGGCGAGGCCTCTAACGGTCAGGAGGCTGTCGAAATGACTGAGCAACTCAAACCAGACGTACTGATTATGGATATTATGATGCCGCGCCTGAATGGCATCCAGTCTGCTGAACGTATACGTGAGATGAAATTGCCAACCCAAATCCTTTTGCTCTCGATGTATTCAGATGAGGGTTTTGTTCATCAGGCTCTGGAATGTGGTGTAAAAGGTTATGTTCTTAAATCATCAGTCAGTGACGAGTTGCTCTGGGCAGTGCGCGCGGTGGCAAGCGGCAAGACCTACCTGAGCAGCCCTATCTCAGAAATTGTAGTTGAGAGCGCTATTAATCCGCACTCCACGTTGGTGAATAGCGATCCGCTTTCCAATTTGTCGCCGCGGGAAAAGGAGATCCTGCAACTGATCGCCGAGGAGTACACCAGCGGCGAGATTGGCAAAATGTTATTTATCAGCGAGAAGACTGTCGAAAAACATCGCGCAAAATTGATGGAAAAATTGAATGTTCGCAATCTTGCTGGGCTGGTCAGGCTGGCAGTTAAATATCATCTTGTGGATAAAGATGCGTAGTGAAGAAAAGAGTATACAAGTACACATGTAGATGTCGCCACGGCGACGCAGGTAAACAAGCGGCTGTGCGTACCTGTATACTTGTGTACCTGTTTACATGTCCGCCCTCACCTGAGAGGACTTTATGAATCTGTCTGAACTTTATAAGGAGAACAACATGGGTAGTATGGTCTTAATTGTTGATGATGAATATATTGGCCGGGAAACGCTTCAGTCGGTTCTTGAAGGAGAAGGCTACGAACTTGAAATGGCAGAGAATGGCATGCAGGCTATCGAAAAGGCTAAAAAGCTTTTGCCAGATGTGATTCTGCTGGATGTGATGATGCCGGGCATGACAGGTTATGAAGTTTGTCAGCGTATCCGCAATGACCCTGAGATCGCAGAAATTCCCATTATTATCCTTACCGCGCTCGATGATCGCGAATCCCTTCTCAATGCGTTGAAGGCTGGTGCAGATGATTTTATTTCCAAGCCCTTCGACCGCTATGAATTGCGCGCCCGCCTGCTTGGAATTACACGTCTCAACCGCTATCAAAAGCTCATTCAGGAGCGGGCCAAACTGCAAGAAGCAAATATACAACTCCTTACTGCCTATGAAGCTACTATCGAAGGTTGGTCTCATGCCATGGATTTGCGTGACAAAGAGACTGAAGGACACAGCCGGCGTGTGACCGAATTAACCGTAAAACTGGCTCGCACCTTTGATGTGAGCGATGACGAAATCATGCATTTACGTCGAGGCGCACTTTTGCATGATATGGGAAAGCTTGGCATTCCCGATTCTATTTTGCATAAACCCGACAAATTGACTGAGGAAGAGTGGGTCATTATGCGCAAGCATCCACAACTGGCTTATGACATGCTTTACCCTGTTGAATATCTGCGCCCTGCCCTGATCATTCCTCTCAACCATCACGAAAAATGGGATGGGACAGGTTATCCAAACGGGCTGAAGGGCAAGGCAATCCCTATAGCTGCACGCCTGTTCGCCATCATAGATGTGTGGGATGCACTCACATCCGATCGCCCCTATCGGCATGCTTGGTCTGAGGCGGAAGCACTGGCTTATATACGGGAGCAATCTGGCAAGCATTTTGACCCTCAAGTGGTGGATTTATTTTTCAAAGTGATCAAATAGTTTTTTCTTGTAGTTAAACATTTTCCGGCACAAGGCCAGGATTGGTATTCAGGCATTTTGCATAATACCAACCTATTTATCAATTCATCTAAACAGCAGAATTTCTGTAATATAATTCATCTAGCGGGGAATGAAATCGCCAGGCATCAGCGCACTCATCACAATAAATCTTTTTAGATGGTATGGAGATGGAGGCTGTCTTGATTAATCACATCCTTGTTCCTTTGGATGGCTCTGCACTGGCTGAATGTGTGCTACCACATGTGATCGCTATTGCTCCGGTAACAAATGCGCATGTCACGATCTTAAATGTAATGGAGCATGCTCAAAATGGACGCGGCACGCCGGCAGTTGACCCCATCGAATGGCATTTACAAAAACAAAAATCAGAAAAATATCTCGAGCAGATCGTCAGCCAGTTGAATCAATCGGGTATTCTGGGGATTGAATCCATTATTTTGGAGGGAGACCCTGCCAACAGTGTGATCGATTTTGCCCGCAACAATAATGTAGATTTGATTACCCTGAGTACGCATGGACAGAGTGGATTAAGCGGTTGGAATGTCAGCAGTGTGGTTCAGAAAATACTCCTGCGTTCCTATATATCCACTTTACTGGTACGTGCCTATCTTTCCTCATCCACGGGAATCACAAAGATTCGCTATAAACGCTTATTCGTCGGAATGGATTGTTCACCTCGCTCAGAGTTTGTCCTTCCCTTCGCAATCGGCTTAGCGCAATTTCATAAGTCACAATTGATTCTTGAAAGTGTCATCGAAAAACCACAATCCATCAATCGATTTCCTCTCTCCGATCAAGATACAGAATTCATTAATACCTTTGTTGATAAAAACTATCAGGCAGCCTCTCATTACTTAAAGCAGCTTGTCACTCAGTTTGCAATGAAAGATTTGAAATTAAATGCCCATGTTTCTATTGGTGATAGTGCCATTTCTGTATTACATGACATGGCAGAGGAATCCAATGCTGACCTTGTCATGTTAGTTGCGCATGGGCATACAGGCGAAAGACGTTGGCCCTATGGAAGTGTAGCCACAAGTTTTATTGCCTATGGCAATACGTCCCTCATGATCATGCAGGACCTGCCTGTTACAGAAATTCATCAGACGCGCGCCGAAATGGCAATTAAGGAAAACAAGGGACATTGATCTATGGAAAACACCGCGCCTATAGCTGAAGCCAATCCCGTAAAACTAAATACATCTGTACCGCACAACGAACCTGAAGAATTCATTGTTGAACTAGCCAAAGAGTTAGCCAATTGCGCGCCTCGGCACACAAGTTTTGCTATCCCTGCTCGGCTAAGACAATTTATGAATTTCTTTCAGGAGTGTTATGAATACTTTGACGCGACGACGAAAGCTCAAGTCTCTACATCGCAGACGGCGGAATGGTTACTAGATAATTTCTATGTTATTGAGCAGGCAGTCCGACAAGTGAAGGAAGATTTACCGGAGGCCTATTTTCAGCGCCTGCCCAAAACGCAGGATGGCTGGGCGCGGAGCTATATTTTTGCCTTAGCAAATACCCAACGTGAGGACACGCGCCTCGATATCGACCAAATCAAAAACTTCCTTCAAATATTTCAGGATATAACGCCACTCAGCACCGGTGAACTCTGGGCATTGCCATTGATATTGAGATTAACTGTATTGGAATCCCTGGCGGAGGCATTGGCAATTGTGACGAAGTTACACTGGGATTCCTTGCCACAGCCCAAAATCTGGGAAGAAATCGAAGCGTCCATTCCTATTCCTCCTTCAACCATCCCCGACAACATCGTCGCGAATTCCATCTTGAATCTGCGCCTATTGGCGACACAAGACTGGAAAGCATTTTTTGAATCAACAAGTATTCTTGAAAAAAACCTACGCAATGACCCGGCGGGTATCTACGCTCAAATGGATTTTGAGACACGTAATCGATACCGAAGTGTCGTAGAAGAACTGGCGCGTGGGTCATCTTTGAATGAAGCCAGTATTGCAACCCAGGCAATTCAGCTTGCGCAAGTTGGCACTTCACTTCGTGAAAAACACGTTGGCTACTATCTCATCGCGTCAGGCAGAGAAACACTTGAGACTCGAATTCATTTTCATCAACATTTCTCTGACACGGTGATACGCTTCGTCCAAAAACATGCAACAGCAGCGTACCTAGGCAGTATTGCTGCCTTAACTCTTTTCGCTTGTGCTCTCGTTGTTACCTATGCAATTGGCGTGGGAGGAATGATTATTCAACTTGTGATGGCGGGAGCTCTCTCTATCCTGCCAGCTTCTTCTGTGGCAATCGATATCATTAGTGGCTTAGTTGTAGCTTTGATTCCACCGCGCACGCTTCCAAAGTTAAATTTCGAGCGTGGCGTTCCCACCGAATATCGCACAATGGTTGTCATTCCTGCTTTGCTGGGTACGGAGCGGGATGCGCCACTCTTGCTCAGTCAGATCGAACGCCATTTTATCGGCAACAGTGATCCGAATGTTTTCTTCGCCCTCATTACTGATTTTGCCGACGCGCCCGAAAAAGAAATGCCCAATGACGATCAACCTGTTGCACAAACCAGAGCAGCGATTGAACAATTGAACAAAAAATATGGCTTCGGTGGCTACCAACCTTTTTACTTCTTTCATCGCGAACGGACCTGGAACGAAAGCGAAGAATGCTGGATGGGTTGGGAACGCAAACGCGGCAAATTGGAGGAATTCAATAAACTGCTAAGTGGCAGTGACTCAGCGACCTTCATCGTCAAAGTCGGGGACTTAAGCGTTTTATCGACCATCCGTTATGTCATCACACTGGATGCTGATACGGTATTGCCGCGCGAAGCCGCCCGTCAGTTGATTGGGACTCTGGCACATCCATTAAACCGAGCTGAGTTCGATGCGGTTTCAGGGGAGATCAAAGCCGGTCACACCATCCTCCAACCTCGGGTTCAGGTGCGACCGGCTGCATCAAATCAATCACTTTTCACACGCGTTTATTCCGGTGATTCGGTGATCGATCTATATACGCGCGCAGTGTCCGATGTTTATCAGGATTTGTTCGATGAAGGCAATTACGTTGGCAAAGGTATCTATGATGTTGAGGCATTCCAAAAGAGCCTGGACGACAAAATCCCTGAAAACCGATTGTTGAGTCATGATCTCTTCGAGGGCATGCAGGGACGCTGCGGGCTGGTGACTGATGTGGTGCTGTTTGAAGATTATCCGCCTCACTACTTGATTTACACAGACCGTTTGCATCGCTGGGTGCGTGGAGATTGGCAGCTTTTGCCCTGGCTCAGGAATCGGGTGCCACACCGCACAAAAGGCAAAGCACTCAATACACTTTCCATCATTGATCGCTGGAAACTTTTTGACAACTTACGGCGCAGTTTACTACCACCGATTGTTTTAGTGTTACTCATTAGTGGATGGCTTTTGTTGCCTGGTTCAAGCTTGGTATGGACAATCTTCGCACTTTCACCCTATTTAATGGCTGTCATTAGCAACTTTATTGCTGAAGTCCGTCACAGTTTCTCTAGACAGCGTTCTACTGTGGTAACGCGTCCTCTGCGCCTGGCGGCGCTTCGCTCACTCTTTGAGATTATCTTCCTGCCTCATGAGGCGCTGATCATTTTTGACGCAATCTCGACGACGCTGGTACGTTTGTTCATTACACATAAAAGAATGTTGCAATGGGTAAGCGCTGCGCATACTGTTCAACTTTTCGGCAAGAGATTACACCTCAAGTCTGCATGGCAAGCCATGATCATTGCGCCATTATTAGCGTTTCTTTTCTTTATTTTATTGTTGTTTCTGTATCCTTCAACTCTATGGATCGCCTCACCTCTCCTGGTTGGCTGGATTGCTTCTCCTTATATCGCAACGCGTATTGGGCAGCCCGATCAGAAACCCATCAAGCCAATCATCCCAGTGCAGGAACGCAAGCTTCGTTTGCTGGCACGTTCCACCTGGTTGTACTTTGAACACTTTGTCGGTCCCGAAGACCGCTGGCTTCCACCGGACCATTTTCAAGAAAGCCCGCGCGGGATAGTGGCGCATCGCACCTCTCCCACCAACATCGGCTTAATGTTGCTTTCCACACTCTCTGCGCATGATCTGGGCTACATCGGTCCCCTGGAACTTTCCTTGCGATTACGCGATTCATTTGACAGCATGGATTCGTTGGAACGCGTCCGCGGTCATTTTCTAAACTGGTACGATACGCGCACCTTCGCCCCACTACCACCGCGCTATATTTCAACAGTGGATAGCGGGAATCTGGCTGCATGTTTGATCGCCTTACGCCAGGGATGCTATGAAATGGCTCAAACTCCCGTGATCAATTGGGAGGGGTTGCTGGATACTCTTGGTATGCTCTCTCTCACGTTGATGCAGGCGCACTTAGGGCGTGCCGCTGATAAATTACAGGCCGCGATTGCTTCTTTACAGGATCGAGTCAAGGCTCTCAATGATCCGCAACAATTTTCGCCAACTTTGCTGGCACAATTGTTTCAGGAGCGACAAGTGGAATTGGAGGCCATGCTCTGGGAAGCGATGCAAGAATCAGAGGAAGAATACGCGCCGGAGGTCACGCGCCAGCTTTCGGTGTGGATCGATCGCGTCCGCCATCAACTCAGGCGCATCCGCATTGACATCCAGGTGCTTGCTCCATGGTTGCTCGCTATGGCAAACTTGCCGCGTCCTGTTGAACTTGATACAAGACCTGAACTGGCTGCTGCATGGAAAGCATTAGAAGCAAATCTTTCCTTGCATCCTCTGCTCGGCGAAATCCCTACTATTTGCCAACGGGCAGGCAATATTATTGAGGAGATCACTGATTCACTGGATCAAAACGACAGGACCGTGTTCGAGTGGTGTGACACACTCGCTTATGACCTTGGATCTGCGCGGAAAAATGTCACCTCCTTACTTGACAATTATTCTGTGCTCGCTTCGAGGGCTGAATCCTATATTCAGAATATGCCATTTGGCTTCCTCTTCGATCCACAGCGACATGTCTTTCACATTGGCTACAACGTTGAGTCTGGGCGACTCGATGCCAATTACTATGATCTTATGGCTTCTGAAGCGCGTATTGCCAGCCTGATTGCAATTGCACAAGGGGATGTCCCGCAAAATCACTGGCTTTATCTTGCCCGCCCTTTGACAGAGCTAGATGGGATGCGTTGCTTGCTTTCATGGAGTGGCACGATGTTCGAATACCTCATGCCTAATTTATTCGCGGAGAGTTTTCCGAACACCCTCATGGATCAAAGCTGCCATGCAGCAATTGAACAGCACATCCAATATGGCTCCGATAACAATATTCCATGGGGAACCTCCGAGGCAAGTTACTATAACTTCGATGCAATGCAAGTCTATCAATATCAAGCATTTGGCGTCCCTAGTTTGGGATATAAACGTAGTCTAACGAATGATTTGGTGGTCGCGCCTTATGCCTCGATCCTGGCGCTGCCTTTCAGGCCCCAGGCAGTCATGCAAAACCTTTCACGACTTGAGAGTCTTAAGATGTGGGGACTCTATGGTTTTTATGAATCAATAGATTTCACTCCTGACCGCCTAAAGACCGGTGAGAGTTATGCCATCATTCGTACTTTCATGGCACATCATCAGGGAATGATTCTGCTTTCCTTATGTAATCATTTGTTCGATCAACGCATGATCCGGCGCTTTCATGCGGACCCGCGTATCGAAAGCGTGGAATTGCTTTTGCAGGAACAAACTCCCACAAACGCG